>Ga0272447_1001349_pt1 | contig 15598 bp, 5 predicted proteins | sample YNPCB0133_FD_194589 | JGI IMG/M metagenome (GOLD analysis project Ga0272447, IMG submission 194589) | Hot spring microbial mat communities from Yellowstone National Park, WY, United States - YNP-CB-013-3 | ecosystem: Environmental > Aquatic > Thermal springs > Hot (42-90C) > Sediment | place... | reverse complement strand
TGTGTGGGTGGCCCGTGCGGTTTTCGCTGCGACGTCTGACGGAAACCGGCAGTGAGGCTGTCCCCCGCCGCCTCTACTGGGAAGTCCAGACTCCACAAGCTATCCGAGGCGATATCCTCCTTGCGGCCTATGAGAAATTATCCCCTAATGCCCAGCCCGACTTTACCGACGAGGGCAGCTGGATAGAAAGCGCAGGGTATCCGATTACCCTTGTTGCAGGCCACCCCCACAATCTCAAAATCACCTACGAGTCCGACCTCCTTTTAGCACGGCTTTTAGTGAAGTCAACTTAATACCCCTTCTCCGGAGGAGGCCGCCACCTTGTACTATTTCCTGGGATAGACTTTCTATTCAGTCCCTCTCCCCATTCAGAAACCCTTTGCTGAAAAGAAACTATCCCCTAATACCATTTCTTGTGAGACGTATTCTTAATTTTGTACCTTTGTCCCCACACAAGGCTAAGTAGGTATGGCACGGCCATTGAAGAGAGCTTGAAAACATCCAGCAGAAGGGTTTTACCAGCTTTACAAGCAGGAGGTAGATGCTCAGATAGCCAAGAGATGGCAGGCGCTGTGGATATTACGGCGAGGGGAGCGATGGAAGCGGGTGAAAGAGGTGGGGGGCAGCCGCAAGCCGACTCAGCAGGTGCTCAGGGCGTGGAAGGGGGCAGGGGCGTGGTATGGGACCATGCGGCTTTTCACAAGGGGAAGGCGGTGGGCGAGGTGGGGCCGCCCTACTCTCCTGAAGCCTGCGAAGCGGGTATTGGAGGAGGTTCGGCGGTGGGTAGAAGGGAGGATCTGTGGGAGCATAGAGGCGAAGTTGGCAGCTGTGGAGAGTTTTTTGACGAGCTTAGCGGAGGATAAGGCACGTGTGAGGCGATTGACGGGGTATCCTTTATATTTGAGTGGCTCTGGGAGGTTTAGAGTCTTATATTTGAGACTGATGACTTCCCGATTGGTATAACATCGGCTTACATACTCAGAAAAGTCCACCTACCAGGCGGCCTCCCCTAATCCAAGTATCTTTGAGACCATGAAGCTGGAAGACATCCGCAAGGACGCTTATCTACGGGGGATTATGCCGCATGTCATGGTGAAGGTGGTGTCAGTGAAGTGGATGGGGTCGGAGGCTCTGGAGCTTATTTACGAGGACCCCCAAGGTCGGCTCGATCGAGTGATTCTTTACCGCGGCGATGAAGCGCGCTTAGAGCTAATAGAGGAGGGGCTGCCTTGGCGCTTTGATGGGGATGGGGCGCTCTTTCGGCTGGTTTCTGAAGCTTATCGCATCCGGCTGGCGTATCTCTTTGACCCCTTAGCGGCGGTGCATGCCGCTATTGTGGAGCCACTCCCGCATCAGATTACCGCCGTCTATGAGAAAATGCTTCCTCGTCAGCCGTTGCGGTTTCTCCTGGCGGACGATCCGGGGGCTGGCAAAACCATCATGGCGGGCCTCCTCATCAAGGAGCTGCTCATGCGCGGCGATGTGCATCGGTGCCTCATCGTCTGCCCCGGTAACCTCGTTGAGCAGTGGCAAGACGAACTTCAGCAGCGCTTCCAGCTTCCTTTTGAGATTCTTACAAGCGACAAGCTGGAGGCCGCCCGTACAGGCAATTGGTTCTTAGAAAACAACCTCGCCATCGTGCGTTTGGACAAAGCCGCCCGCGACGAGACCCTCCAAGCCAAACTCACCGTCCCCGAATGCCGATGGGACCTCGTGGTCATTGATGAAGCCCATAAGATGTCCGCCACCTTCTTTGGCGGCGAAGTCAAATACACCAAACGCTACAAACTGGGCCAGCTGCTTTCTCGGCATACGCGGCATCTGCTTCTTCTAACGGCCACGCCTCACAACGGCAAGGAAGCGGACTTCCAGCTCTTTTTGGCCCTTTTAGATGAGGACCGCTTTGAAGGGCGCTTCCGAGATGGCGTCCAGGAGGTGGACGTCTCCGACCTCATGCGCCGAATGGTCAAAGAGCACCTAATCAAGTTTGACGGTCAGCCGCTTTTCCCCGAGCGGTATGCGCACACCGTCGCCTATCGGCTTTCGGAGAGCGAAGCACGCCTGTACCAAGAGGTAACGGATTACGTGCGTGAAGAGTTCAACCGCGCCGATGCCTTAGGGGATGAAAAACGCAAAGGCACAGTGGGCTTTGCGCTGACGATTTTGCAGCGGCGTTTAGCCTCCAGTCCCGAAGCCATCTATCAATCGCTTCGTCGGCGGCGAGAACGCTTAGAAAAGCGCTTGAAAGACCTGGCGCACCAGGAGCGACATGGAAAAAGCCCTTCGCTGGAAGCCGCCGAGCTGCTCATAGACCCCGAAGAGCTGGAAGATTGGGAAGAGACCCCCGAACCAGAAAGAACTCAGCAGGAGGAGGTGCTGGACCAAGCCACCGCCGCCCGCACCCTCCAAGAACTCCAAGCCGAAATCGCCATCCTCAAACGCTTAGAAGACTTGGCCCAGCAAGTACGTGCGCGCGGCGAAGACCGCAAGTGGCAAGAACTGGCCAGCCTCCTGAGCGCACTCCTCAAGCCACCCCTCCCTTCACACCCCGACCACGCCCCTACTCTCTCTAAAAGCGCCTCGTCCAACCCTCCTTCGCCGCCGCCTCAAAAGCTCGTCATCTTTACAGAGCACCGGGATACCCTTAACTACCTCACAAGTCGGATTGCGACGCTCTTGGGAAGCAGTCAGGCCGTGGTCTGTATGCATGGCGGAATGAACCGCGAGGAGCGGCGCCAAGCCCAAGAAGCCTTCCTCCATGATCCCGAAGTGCGGGTGCTCATCGCCACCGATACCGCCGGCGAAGGCATCAACCTCCAACGGGCCCACCTCATGATTAACTACGACCTCCCTTGGAACCCCAGTCGGATTGAACAGCGCTTTGGCCGCATCCACCGCATCGGTCAAACCGAACCCTGCTACCTGTGGAACCTCGTCGCCATTGAAACCCGTGAGGGAGATGTGTATTATGCCCTCCTCAAAAAGCTCGAGGAGGCTCGCCAGGCCTTGGGGGGCAAGGTCTTCGATGTGCTGGGAAAGTTACAGTTTGAGGGTCGGCCTCTTCGGGAGCTTCTCTTGGAGGCGATTCGCTACGGCGAGCGGCCCGACGTTACGGCCAAGCTCCATCAGGCCATTGATGAGGCGCTCAATATTCAGCATCTTCAAAACCTGGTGGAGGAGCGGGCCTTAGTTCAGGAGATTCTGCAGGCCGAGCAGCTCCAACGTCTTCGGGAGGACATGGCTCGGGCCGCCGCCCGTCGCCTCCAGCCCCACTATGTGGAAGCTTTCTTTCTGGAGGCCTTTTCACATTTAGGCGGGAGCGCCCAGAAGTGTGAGCCTGGACGCTACGAGATTACCCGTGTTCCTGACGTCTTTAGCAAACACCCTCGCACCTTCGGCATCCGTAAGCCCCTCCTCCAGCGCTACGAACGTATCACCTTTGAAAAAGAGCGGATAGCCCCCCCAGGACAAGCCCAGGCTGACTTCCTCTGTCCGGGGCATCCGCTCTTGGACACCGTCGTAGAACTCACCTTAGAGCGCCATCGCAATCTTCTGCGCCAAGGCGCTATCCTCGTAGATGACAACGACCCCACCGACCAGCCCCGCCTCATCATTTACTTGGAACATGCCATCCGGGATGCCACGACCACCCCCACAGGCGAACCCCATCTCATCTCTCGCCGTATGATTTACATAGAGATGCGAGCGGACGGCCACTTCCGCAATGCCGCCTATGCCCCCTACTTGGACTATCGGCCGTTACGCCCAGAGGAACCCGCCCCCCAAAAAATCCTCACGCGCCCCGAATGCGCCTGGATTGTCAAAGACATAGAGCGCCGCGCCCTGGAATATGCTTCAACAGGGGTCGTGTATGAGCATTTAGAGGAGGTTCGGCGCAGCCGCCTGGAAAGAATAGAAAAAACCCGTGCGGCTGTCAAGGAGCGCCTTACCAAAGAGATTGCCTATTGGGATCGGCGAGCGGAAGAGCTGCGTCTTGAGGAGCAGGCTGGCAAGCCCAACGCTCGCCTCAACTCCCAGGAGGCCCGACGCCGAGCTGACGAGCTGGAAGCCCGCCTCAAAAAACGAATGGCCGAACTGGACTTAGAGGCTCAAATCATGGCGTTGCCCCCCGTCGTGGTGGGCGGTTTCATTGTGGTTCCCGCTGGCCTCTTGGCAAAAATGCAAGGACAGGCCATCTCTACCCCTCTCAGCTCCACGGATACCCAGGCCATTGCCGCCCGTGCCCGCACCATCGTCATGGAGGCCGAACGCCAAATGGGCTACCACCCCAGAGACCTGGAATCCGAACACCTCGGCTACGACATTGAAAGCTATGACCCTCGCACCGGCCGCCTCCGCTTCATTGAAGTCAAAGGCCGCATCGCCAGCGCCAACACCATCACCTTCACCCGCAACGAAATCCTCACCGCCCTCAATAAGCCAGACGCCTACCTCCTCGCCATTGTGATCTTCGATGAAGAGGGCCGCCACCGCCTCTACTACGTGCGCCCCCCCTTCCGCCAAAAACCAGACTTCGGCGTTACAAGTGTGGATTATAGCCTAACTTTGCTTCTTTCCCAAGCCGAAGAAGTGCTATGACACCCGCTGATGACCAGCTCAACCCGCTGGAGATAAACCCCTCTCTCTCCAGCAAAAACAATGCCACAACGATCCGAAAAAAACTCATTGAAGTGTCCCTTCCCCTCTCCGAAATCAACGACGCCGCCGCTTATGATAAGATGCCGGGGATTGGTGCGCATCCGAAGGGGATTCACCATTGGTGGGCGCGCCTACCCCTGCCAGCGGCCCGGGCTGTGCTCTTTGCTTCGGTGGTGGATGACCCTTCGAGCTGGCCGGAGCGGTTCCCGACGGAGGAGGCGCAGAAGGCGGAGCGAGAGCGGCTCTTTGGGATTCTTCGTCGGCTGATGCAGCCGCGCCTTCATGCGCATCCTGAGGTGTATGAGGAAGCCCGCCTTGAGATGCTTCGGCACTGCGAGGGGCCGCTGCCGCCGCTTTTAGACCCTTTTGCGGGGGGCGGCTCCATTCCCCTGGAAGCGGCTCGACTGGGCCTCAAGGCCTACGCGGGAGACATTAACCCCGTCGCCGTTCTGCTGAATAAATGCTACTTGGAGATTGTGCCTCGGTGGGCGGGGAGGCCGCCTGTAAATCCCCGAGACAGACAAAAGCTGGGCGGCCAGAAGGACTGGAAAGGTGTAGCGGGCCTGGTCGCTGACCTTCGGTATTACGGCGAGCTTATCCTTGGGCGGGCGCGCGAGCGCATCGGCCACCTGTATCCCCCCATCCTCATCACGCAGGACATGGCGGAAGAGCACCCCCACCTAAAACCCTACATAGGGAGAGCCTTGCCAGTGATTGCCTGGCTGTGGGCGCGCACGGTGCCCAGCCCCGATCCCGCCGCCCGCGGCACCCCCGTCCCCCTCCTGAGCACCTTCTGGCTCTCCAGTAGGAAAGGCAGCGAGGCCTGGCTGGAAGCAGTCGTAGAGCCCACAGCCCTTTCTTGGCGCTTCCGGGTCCGCATGGGCGCCCCACCTAACAAAGATGCCGTCAGAGCCGGCACCAAAATCGGCCGAGCGACCTTTCGCTGCCTCCTCACTGGCGCCCCCATCCCCGATGACTACATCAAGGCCCAGGCAAAAGCAGGCCAGATGGAGACCCGCCTCATAGCTATCGTAGCCGGTACAGGCAAAGGACGGCTCTACCTCCCCGCCACTGACAAGCACGAAGCCATCGCCCGCCAGGCCCAGCCCTCCTGGAAACCAGAAGAACCCCTGAAAGAAAAAGCTGCTGACCAACTACCCCTGTATGGACTTTCTTGCTACTTCCAGCTTTTCACGCCTCGGCAGCTAACGGCAATGGTAACGCTGTCAGACCTGGTGCGGGAGGTACGGCCCGAGGTAGAGGAGGATGCCAAGCAGGCAGGCTTGCCCCTTACCGAAGCCCACGCCTACGCCACCGCCATTACCACCTTCCTGGCACTGGCTCTGGACCGATGCGCTGACTTTAATAACGCCCTGTGCAGTTGGGTTGCGACTAACCAGAAAGTCATGCATCTCTTTGCGCGCCAAGCCATTCCAATGATGTGGGATTTTGCAGAAGCCAATCTCCTGGGAGAGTCTGTGGGTTCGTGGGTGACGTGTAGCGACTACGTTGCGGAGTGCGTTAGTACGACGGCCGTAACAGGTTTAGGCCATGCCCTAGTCATGGATGCTGCGAGGAGTGCTGCCTTTCGGTGGGTAAGCCCTACTGGCACAAGTGCTCTCTTTCAGTCGGTAAGCCCTAATGGCACAGAGGCTGGTCATTCGGAGGCGCTTCGCTTTCTTGTTTCCACGGACCCGCCCTACTATGATAATATCGGATATGCGGCGCTGTCGGACTTCTTTTATGTATGGCTGCGGCGAACGGTTGGGGAGTTTTACCCAGAGCTTTTTAGGACGCTTCTCACGCCTAAGGAGGGGGAGCTGGTGGCGGCGCCGGAGCGCTTTGGTGGCGATCGGCATCGGGCGAAAGAGCACTTTGAGGCGGGCTTTCGGCGGGCGTTTGCGGCCCTCCGAGAAAAGATGGACCCGCGCTTTCCCCTGACGGTGTATTATGCTTTTAAGCAGGACGATGAGGCGGGCGGGGCCGAGGAGGAGGCCCGCGCCAACGGGCATCGGGTAGACCGCACCACGGGCTGGGAAACGATGCTGACGGCGCTCATTGAGACGGGCTTCCAGATTACGGCTACGTGGCCTGTCCGTTCGGCCCAGAAGTGGCGTCAAAATGCCATAGGGGCCAATGCGTTGGCTTCATACATTGTGCTGGCGTGTCGTCCTCGGCCGGCGGATGCGCCGCAGACGGATCGGCGGGCGTTTGTAGCGGAGCTGAGGCGGGAGCTCCCTAAGGCCTTGCATTGGCTGCAGCAAGGGCATATTGCGCCGGTTGACTTTGCGCAGGCGGCCATTGGACCCGGCATGGCTATCTACTCCAAGTACAGCCGCATTTTAGAGGCGAATGGGCGGCCCATGAGCGTGCGCACGGCCTTGGCCCTCATCAATCAGACGCTGACCGAGGTGCTCTCCGAGCAGGAGGATGCCTTTGATGCGGACACACGCTGGGCGATTGCGTGGTATGAGGAGCATGGGTTTGCGGCGGGGGACTATGGGAGTGCGGAGCTGCTTTCCAAAGCCAAAGTAACCTCCATCAGGGGGCTGGAGGAAGCGGGTTTGGTGAAGGCCGAGGGGGGCCGGGTACGGCTCCTTCACCCGAAGGAGCTGCCTGAAACCTGGGACCCCGCCAAAGACCCCCGCCCCTCCGTCTGGAAAGCCACCCATCATCTGGTGCGGGTGTATTGGGAAAACGAGCGGGGGGAGGCGGCGACGGCCCACCTTCTTCGCCAGTTAGGTTCACAGGCCGATTATGCCCGTGACCTGGCTTATCGCCTCTTCACCATCGCCGAAAAGAAAGGCCGTTCGGCCGACGCCCAAGCCTATAATGCCCTCGTTGTCGGATGGAGCGAGCTAATGAAGCTCCGCCAGGCCCCCGTCCAAGGTAATCTCCTTGAATCCAAACCTTAGGCTTATGGCCATAACCAATCGGGACCGTGTAGAGCGGGCGCTGCACCTTCTGCGAGAAGGCCTGGCGCCCTATGTAGAACGGGAAATGCGGCATTTCTTTGGCCCTCGGGTAGAAGCGGAGATTGCCCGCCTCCTTGGGAGAGAGCGGTATGAAGCCGGCAAGCTCATGGGCGCATTAGATGTGGCGGCGCTTCTCAAGGTCATGGATAGGCTTTGGGAGCCGGTCTTTGGGAAGGAGCTGGGGCGCACGGCGCGTTCGCTGGTGAATGAACTCTTGGAGTGGCGCCATCGGTGGGCGCATCAGGAGGCTTTTTCAAGCGACGACGCAGAGCGGACGCTGGATTCGGCGGAACGGCTTCTTTCTGCCATCTCGGCACCTCAAGCTGAGGAGGTTCGTCGCCTAAGGTTAGAGCTTCGCCGGCAGGTGTATGAGGAGCAGGTGCGCAGTGAGAAGCGGCGGTTGGGCGGCTCCCTCATTGAAGCGGGGGTGAGCCAGGGCTTACCGCCTTGGCGGGAAGTCGCTATCCCCCATCCCGATGTAACCAGCGGCCGCTATCAGCAGGCCGAATTTGCCGCCGACCTGTGGCAAGTCTATTTAGGCGAAGGCAGCGAGGAATACCGCGACCCCGTGGAGTTTTTTCGTCGCACCTATCTAACGAAGAGTCTGCGGCGCCTCTTGGCGAATGCCATCTTGCGGCTTACGGGGCAGGGGGGCGACCCGGTGGTGCAGCTCCAAACCAACTTCGGCGGGGGTAAAACCCACGCCATGCTGGCGCTTTTTCATTTGGCGTCTGGTAAGCCTTTGGCAGAGCTACCGGGGGTAGAAAAGGTCTTAGAAGAGGCGGTGCGGCAGCTGAGGCCTTATGAGTCGGCGGCCTCTTCGTCCGCCTCAGAAAGTACGCCTGATGGGCAGGAGGGCTCCCTTCCCAAGGCCCTTTCCGTTCGGCGCGTGGTGCTGGTAGGCAATCGCCTCTCTCCGGGCAATCCCCTCGAGAAGCCCGATGGCACCCTCGTCCGCACCCTCTGGGGCGAGCTGGCCTGGCAGCTCGGCGGCAAAGCGGCCTACGAGCGCATCCGGGCCGACGATGAACACGCTACCAACCCCGGCGACCGCTTACGCGAGCTTTTCCGAGACTATGGCCCTTGCCTCATCCTGATTGATGAATGGGTGGCATATGCTCGCCAGCTTCATGAAGAGGCCGACTTGCCCGGGGGGTCGTTTGAAACGCAGTTTTCCTTTGCGCAGGCGCTGACGGAATGCGCGCGGGCTGTGAGCCACTGCCTCGTCGTCGTTAGCTTGCCAGCCTCGGAAGGCCCTGGCGCTACCCATGTGGAAGATATAGAAGTGGGCGGCCTGCGCGGACGAGATGCTCTCCTGCGACTGCAAAACGTCATTGGACGAGTGGAATCTTCGTGGCGGCCGGCCTCGGCTGAAGAGTCGTTTGAGATTGTGCGGCGGCGCCTCTTTCAGCCTTTCAGCGATGCCAAACAGTACAAGGACCGCGATGTGGTGGCACGCGCCTTTGCCGAGCTTTACCGCCATCATAAGGACCACTTCCCCGCCGAATGCGCGGAACGTTCCTACGAAGAGCGTCTACAAGCCGCTTACCCCATCCATCCCGAAGTGTTTGAACGGCTTTATGCAGACTGGTCCACCCTAAGTAAGTTTCAGCGCACGCGGGGCGTTTTACGGCTCATGGCGGCGGTGATACATTCTTTATGGGAGCGGGGCGACCGGAGTCCGCTCATTTTACCTGCGACGATTCCGATGGAAGATCCGCGGGTGCAGTTTGAGCTGACGCGGTATCTACAGGATAACTGGACGCCCATCTTGGAGAAAGAGGTAGAAGGGGCAGAGGCGGTGCCCGTCCGCCTAGACCGGGAAAATCAAGCGTGGGGGAAATATTCGGCCTGTCGGCGCGTGGCGCGCACCATCTTTTTAGGGTCGGCGCCTCTCAAAGGCACCATGCATAAAGGCCTTGAGGAGCATCGCATCAAGCTGGGCTGCGTCTTTCCGGGTGATTCAATACCTGTCTTTGAGAATGCGCTGCGCCGGCTGGCGGAGGAAGCCAGGTATTTGTATCACGAAGAAAGCCGCTATTGGTACGATACCCAGCCCACTGTCACAAAGTTGGCCGAAGATCGCGCCGAGCAGCTTAGGGGCGACCCTCATCGGGTGTCTCAAGCCGTAGAGACATGGGTACGGGAAGCGCTGAAAGAGCGGGGGCATTTTTGTGGGGTGCATGCCTTTCCGCAGTCCAGTGCCGATGTGCCGGATGCAAAAGAAACACGCCTGGTCGTGCTGAGCCCCAATGAAGCCCATACCAACGGGAGTGAAAAAAGCGCTGCGCTGCAAAAAGCCCAGGAAATCCTTGTGATGCGGGGTACCACTCCGCGATATTACCGGAATGCGCTTATCTTCTTAGCGCCCGATGAAGCTCGTCTGGCCGATTTGGAAAAGGCTGTGCGACGCCACTTGGCCTGGGAGTCTATCCTTCATGAACGAGAGATTCTCAATCTCAACCCCCAGCAAGTCCGCCAGGCCGAAAAGCAAAAGGAGTCGGCCGCTAAAACGGTGGAGGCCCGTCTGCCAGAAGTTTACATCTGGCTGCTGATTCCTGTGCAGCAGAATGCCCATGGTCATCCAGACCCTACAGCCCCGATTACTTTTGAGGCGCTCCGCCTGCAAGGAACAGACCCTTTGGCCGAGCGAGCCAGCAGACGCTTGCACATCAAAGATCTCCTTCTCACTTATCTGGCTGGCACACGCCTGCGCATGGAATTGGATCGCATTCCCCTTTGGCGAGGGGACCATGTAGAGGTGTCGCAGTTGGTAGAGGACTTTGCGAGGTATGTTTATTTACCTCGGCTAAAGGAGCCAGCGGTCCTCATACAGGCCATACGGGACGGGGTGAGTCTTTTTAGTTGGGAGCATGAGGGTTTTGCCTATGCGGATAGCTACGATAAAGACCTGAAGCGCTATCGGGGCCTTCGTTATGGGCAGGAGCTGTCAGAGGCGGACCTGAGGGGGCTTGTCGTCAAGCCAGAGGCGGCCCGGCGCCAGATAGAGGCGGAGCGCCAAGCCGTGCTCCCCTGCATGCCTGAAAGTACTCACCTTGGCCCTACGCAGGAGGTGGTCTTCCCAAGGGGGGCCAATATGCCCTCGGCGGCCATCCCTGCGCTGACCCCTGTGGCTACTTTGCCAAAACGCTTCCACTGTAGCGCCAAGCTAAACCCTCTCCGCTTAGGGGCAGAGGCAGGGCGCATCGCCCACGAAGTCCTCTCTCATCTCTCTGCCCTGTCCGGCGCCCAGGTCTCCGTCACCTTAGAAATCCAAGTTACTGCCCCTGACGGCATCTCCGAAGAAGTTATGCGCATCGTCAGCGAAAACTGCCGAACGCTCGGGATCACTCCCCACTTTGAGGAGACGTAGTACTCGAGAGATACCCTCTCTTCCCCAGTAGACGCCCGAAAACCTCTTTCCCCATTCGGAGAGCCTTCGCCTCAGTATGGTATAATACTATTTCCTGACACAGACTTTCTTTTTAGGCGGTACCAGCCCTCAGCGCACCCGCTCTGTGGGGCGGAGGCGCTCAAAATGGCCCTCTTACCGTCCCCCCACTCCCTACACCCTCTCCCCCTTTGAGAAGGGGGGAGAGGGTCGGGGTGAAGGGGGAGCGTACACCCATGTGCCGTTTCCCTTCGGGGCCCTCCTCGTGACCTTATACCACTTTAAGTCAAAGGCCTTCTTGATGTGAGGAGGAGGTGGGCATGCCTGCCTGAGGGGGGAGCGGCAGCTATACATAACTCTACCCTCCTACATTCAGAAACCCTTTGCCCGGAATTGGCATAATACCCCCCCTTTTCCAGAGGGCGCCGCCCCACCACTCCGGAGGGGGGGAGACGGTGGAGGCGGCGCTCTTCTCTCGTAGCCCGTTCAGTAGGTAGCTTATGGCAGGCGCCAGAGCTTCTGCCGTTGGAGAACGAGGCCGTCGGTACCCACCCATTCCATGAGGTACACGCCAGCGGAGACATCTGGAAGGCTCACTTCATGCCAGCCGGCGGGTACCTGGGCTTCCTGCGTCTGCCAGAGTAGGCGCCCATCCAAGCCCCAGAGACGAAGCGCTCCTATGCTTTCGCCGCACCACACCCGCAGACGGTCAGACCAGGGATTCTCCGCATAGAAGCGGGGATCGGCGAGGCTTTCTGCATGGGGACGCTCCGGCGTTCTGAAGAGGGGCGGCGGCGCTCCCACCGCAAACCCCGAAAAGCCCGTAAAGTTCCCTCTGGCCCAGAAACCCCCTGCCAAAGTCCCCGTCGTCACCCCGTCCATCGTGTAAGTAGGCGTAGCCGCATTATACTCATCACTAATGGAGCCTGCCGTTTTCACTACATACGCCTGAGCCGACCAAGTGTTGCCAGTAGCGCTCTCCCAGCCTGCCTTCTCCGCATCAGTGTAGTGCAGGTAGATGGTGTAGAGGTTCGTGGTGGAGCCTGTAGTGGGCGTGATGAGGAAGGTCTTATCGGTGACATACTGGGGCGGGGTGTGACCTGGGCGCAGGGCCTGCGCACTGGTGCCCGTGCGGTCTATCTGGATGGAAGTGCAGCCGTAATCATGCGTCCCTTGGTTGACAAGGGTAACCATGAGGAGGCCGTCGGGGCTATACACATACACAGAGTCTTTCGGGCCGAAGTAGACGCTCTTAGTGGTGAGGGTGTTTTCAATGCTGGGGGTGCGGCGGCCGTAGAGGACGATGTTGTCTATGGCCATAGGGGGTTGATTGCCAACGGAGTTGTCATTGTCCCAGCGCCAGGCGAGCCAGAGGTTGGGCTGGTTCCAAGTGGCACTAGGGAGAGGAATCACTATCCGGCGCAGTTCGGGATAGCCATACAGCTGATAGGCTCGGGGCTGCGCAGAGGCAAGGAGACAGATATTATTTGTCCAGCCACACCCTATCAGCGGCTGAAAGCCAGAAGTGGCAGAGGTCGTGGAATAGAATAGCCTGCCGAAATCGTAGAGGTTTGCATTATCTGGAAAATACTCCCCATTGACGCGCACATCAAAAGCCAGCACGAGGTCGGTAGCTCCTGTGGTGTTGATGCTGGGTGAGACGAGGGCGACTCGGCTAGTTGAGGTAATGTTGTACTGATAAGGTGGTGGGGAGGCGCTGGTATTGTTAGTGATGTAGCAGGCGTAGCTGCCTCCCATGCTGGCTGCGGTGCCTCTGACCCATCGGTTACTTCCACTCGTGATGATGAGCTGACTCCAGCCCGTAGCCCCGGCTTCAAAGTCTTCCTGAAAGAGCACCACTTCGGGTGGGAAAAAGTCATTGTCCTGTATCCACAGGCGATAGGTGCCGCGCTGGGGATCAACGAGCGCCGGACCGCTACTAATGCTCAAACTCAGGGCCGCCAGCTCAAAAGGGGAATCTATCCCATCATCGTCAAAGACCCGCACGGTGAGGTTTTGAGGGGTGGTGCTGCCCGCCGGAAAGGTCAGTGTAGGCGTGAGGACTTGCACATCCCCCGGTGCATACGCCGTACTACCCGAGGCCAAGCTCACAGCTACACTCACAGGGGACGAGGGCGCCGGAGAGATATAGACTGGGATAGTAATATCCCGATACCGCCGGCAGTCCCCTGTCAGAAGCGGCCAATTCAGCTCTTCCCGGAGGGTTTGCCCCGTATCCCGCAAAAACACAAACGGCAGATGGGTGATGCGCACATTATCTATCCAGATATTATTGCCGTTCTGATTGACGGTGACGAAGCGCAGGCGGATGCGCTGGCCCGTGTATGCACTTAGGCTCACGGTTTTCGTACGCCATTCACTGGCGGCCCCGGGGATGTAGCGGGCCGTAGTGTTAGCTCCTGTAGCAAGAGTAGCACCAGATTCAGAAAAGATGGGGGTGTTGCTCCAAGTGGCCCCGCAGTCGGTGGAGATTTCTACCCGGAGCTCATCGCTGGAGAAATTATTGCGGCGGCGATAGGCCACATCGAAGCTTAGCGTCACGCTCGCAGATACCCCCGTCAGGTCAATGATAGGCGTGTAGAGTTCGTCGCGCCGATTGGTATTGGTATAGGCCCAGAGATTGACGAACATGGCGGTGGTGCGCTGGCCGTTAGAGCCGACGCAGTGTCCGGGCCGCCAGGTGAAGCAGTCATTATCGGGGTTGCGCACTCGCCAGAGGCTCGGGGGAAAAGCCCGCCCCTCATACGCCTCAAAGTCCTCAAAGAGCGGATAAAAGCCGTTATGTACCTTGAAGCGAGTGGTGACGGTATCTTCGGTGCGGTCGGGGTCTGAGGTGAGGTTTGAGCATACGGTCAAAGTATAGTCTCCCGGGGAGGAGAAGTCTATTCCAGTTAGGGTGACGGTGGTGGTGGCGCCGCCGGCCAGAGAGCCCGTCCACGTGGTGCTTTGCCAGGGGCCGTTATTGATGCGATAGGCTATAGGGACGTTGGTAAGGGTGGTGGTGCCGTTATTGCGGAGGATAGCATTGATATTGTAGGTCCCGGGGCAGAGGTCCTGCGGTATGGGTACATTAATGATTGCTGCGTCTGTGGGGTTGGGTGGAACGAGAGCCGGGGAGGTAATCAGGGAAGAGCGGCGGGGGCAGTTTTCCAATACAATGCGCATGCGCACCGCCTGATCAATCGTGAAGATATTCATGCAGCCATCGTCGGAGTAGTCCATGTAATTTTCAATCATGCGGCGCTGTCCTGCGATGCAGGCAGGCACAGGATGAGCAGTGCATCCATAGTGGGGGCCGTTACAGAGCGGCGTGTCATCGCAAAAGTCATCTACCGCGCAATCCCCATCGCCCCAAGTGTGCCTTAGTCCCAACCAGTGTCCCACTTCATGGGTAGTCGTACGCCCTAAGTGGTAAGGGGGTGCCATGCCAGTTCCTCCGGGCTTTAGAGCCGAGCCAAAGACAGAGTAAAGAATGACCACGCCATCGGTATTAGCGGCTTGGGTGCAGCTGCCCATGCCATCATCTCCGGGCATACCCAATAGCCCGCTCAAATCGGGAAACTGCGCATAGCCCAGCAGCCCCCCACTTAAGTCGGCCACCCAGATGTTGAGATATCGGTTCGGGTCCCATCGGGTGGCGGGCTTGATGGTGCCGTTCATGTAGGCCATGGTGTAGGGAGGCGTATTCCAGCCGTAGGAGTTGCGATTCCAGCGGACGATGCCAGTGGTGGGATTTCCGTTGGGGTCGCGTTTAGCTAAGACGAACTCAATCTTCACGTCGGCGCCGCGGGGGTGGTTATTCCAGCCGGGCGTGCCCGGAAGGCGCCGAAAGTCCTCGTTGAGGACTGCAATCTGGTCCTGAATGCGCTGGTCGGAAATGTTTCTGCCCGTTCCCAGCGCTTCTCCGTTGTGAATGACGTGGACTACGACGGGGATGCGATATACTTCCCCGATAGTGCGGGATCGGGCCATCTGGGCTTTGTAGCGCTCCACCCGTTCCTTCAAAACGTCCTCATAATCGTCCATCTTGGGCCAGTCGGGATACAGGGCCCGCATAAAGCTATCGGCCTGCATCGTTCCGCAGCGAATGAAATTGGCCTGTGCATACAGGGCTCCACTCCCCAGGAGGAGCCCCAAGCCCCACAGGGGCCTGATCATTGGGCTTATTCGCATAACGGAGCAAAGATAATCCCTTCATGCTCTAAGGCGTGTTTCTTCACCTCATGCATACAAGAGGGGATGGGGCTGTTACTTTCTGCTGGGGGCTGTTCCTAAGGCAAGGAGGGTATTTTCATGGAGAGGAGGGTCTGATTATGGGAGGTGAGGGAGAGGAGGTAGAGGCCGGGGGGCAAGGGGGGTAGGGGTATAGTTTCGGGCGTGTGGGGGCTGAGGGAAAGGGTCTGAGTGTGGAGGGCTTGTCCGAGGGAGTTGGAGAGGGTGAAGGTGCCTTGAAGGGCTGTTTGGGCTGTAAGGGTGAGTAAGGGTGGGCAGTATTGGACGGTTATGAGGGGCTCGGAGAAACTCTGGAGGGCGGCGGGCTCGCTCCAAACAG
>Ga0272447_1001347_pt1 | contig 15612 bp, 9 predicted proteins | sample YNPCB0133_FD_194589 | JGI IMG/M metagenome (GOLD analysis project Ga0272447, IMG submission 194589) | Hot spring microbial mat communities from Yellowstone National Park, WY, United States - YNP-CB-013-3 | ecosystem: Environmental > Aquatic > Thermal springs > Hot (42-90C) > Sediment | place... | reverse complement strand
TTCGCACCGTGTGTGGATTTGCCAATTTGCAAGTTCGAGAGCGTCGGCTGGCGACAATAGCAGCCTGAACACTCGTGAAAACTTAAGGAGAGAAACATCTCTGTATTATTGTGAATGGAGTCTAATCTTTTTCCGGGCGCGGCTCCTGGGCCCAGGCGGGGGCGGGGCGGGGCGCCCCCGCCCCCAGAAGCAGCGCCAGGACCCCCAGCGCCATCGCCCCGATCCGCCGCCATCCCCCGCGCATCCCTCACCTCCTCGCCTCCACCCCGTCCGGGCGGACGATGAGCGTCCCGATGGGCTTGGCCTCCGCCGGATTAATGGACTCCGGGAAGATGTCCTTCAAGCCGAAGCGAGCCAGCAGCTCCCCCCGCCGCCACAGGGGCAACCCGAAGAGGGCCGCCACGTCCTCCGCTGACCCCGCCGGAACGGCGTGGGTATCCCGGGGAGGAAGCGGGGACGAGTATCCGATCCAAATCCACCGGCGGGTCTTCGCCTCGTAGACAACCGACAGGACAACTCGCTGCACTTCCCCGCCCTCCAAGCGAATGCGCAGCCACTGGAAGGGCCCCTCGCGATTCACCGGGCGGCCCATGACCCAGGCAACACCCGGATCGTCCTGATACACGTAGGCCAGGACCGGGTAATCCGGGTCCCCGGTGGCCACCGCCGTGTAGGGCACGTAGCGCGTCTCGATTCGCTTCCCACCAGTATCGTAGCGGGCCTCGAAGTAATCTGCGTAATCTGCCGACTCCACAATCACCCGGATGGTGGGCGCCTCCATCCCGGGGGCCCAGAACCAGGGCACGGAGAGGGTCTTGCCCCGGGCCGGCGGCGTGGGAAAGTCCGGGTTGGGGACCAGGGAGCGGGCGAGGTCCCGGGCCAGCCCCTCGTAGACGCAGGGCGGATCGATCCGCTGCGGCGGCTTGGGCAGCTGGATGGGCTTGCCGGTCTTCGGGTCCCGCAGCCCCGCCTGGAGGGGGACCAGCTGCCACATGCGGGGATCCTCGGGACAGACCGAGGCCGACGCGGGCGCGGGAGTCGGGGTCGGCGTCTCGATCTTCAGAACCGCCTGCGTGGCGGTCGCCGTCGGAGAGGCCGGAGGCGGTAGCGTCGAAGTCGGCTGGGCCGTCTCGGAAGGCCTGCCCGGCCGCCCCTGACACGCCGAACCGGCCGCCGCCAGGATCACGGCCACGAGCGCGATGGCCCATCGCTCGAATCTCATGCGCCACCTCCGAAGTTCAGGATTTTCCGGATCCCCTGCAGGACAACTGCGAGCAGTTGTCCTGCAAAGTCGGGACACACCCCGGATCCCAGACGACTTGACACCTGAGCGTCCGCAGGGTATAAAAGATTCTACCATTGCGGGCGGCACGCCCGCATCGCACCTGAACAACCGAATCCGAGCCGGTGGAAGGCGCCGCGAACCCTTGAGCCCGGGGTGGAGAGGAATCCGCATACCCCGGCGCTCAGAGTTCTCTATTCTTCATTCGAGGAGGCAGATATGCGAACCTCCGTTCTTCCTCCATCGCGGCCGGAGAGGGGAACCGCTCCGGCGCATGCGTTTGCGGCGTCCGGCATCCGACCGGGGGCCGACGAGGAAGCCCGAGGGGAGCGCGGGTTCGCTCCCATCGCGCTTCTGTTTCCGGCGAGTCTTCTCCGCGCATCGGGGACCCGCCGGTGACCGCCCCGATGGAGGGAGGATCTCGAATGAAGGGTCCTCTGACGCGCCTTGCCCGGCGCGTCCGCCGGAAGCCATCCTTCCGGCAGGCGCAGGGAGCGCCGCGGCCGAAGATCCGGATCCTTGCTTCCCTCCTCTTGCGCGCGAGGGAAGCCCGGCGAAACCGGAGCCAGCGGCTGCGATCTTCGCAAGGCCTCCTCGACCTGAAGGGATCAGGCCGTGAGGCGCTCCGGACTCGAGCGCTCCGCTATCTCCGGGCGATGATCCGGCTGATCATTGAGCTCAAGGAATTCCTGGAAGCCATGCGAGTGATAGCGGAGCTTCTGGGACAAGTTCTTCAAATGCTGCAATCCCTGTAACCGATCGGCATCTCGCCTGGCGGGCGCTTGCGCCCGGCCCCTTTCGCTCGCTCAGGAGGAATCTGCAACCGCTTGCGGGAAAACGACATCGGGGGAGCCATCCCAGGCTCCCCTTTTTTGTTGCCTCGTGTCCCCGAATGATCAAAGGGATGCGGAGGCCGCTTCTCCATCCTCATTGCGCCTTGGATTCAAGCAGGGCAGTGGCTCGCTATTCCATCTGCGGCCGTCGAAGAGGAAGAGCCTTGGCCTGGATCGCTTTGACCCGAACCTCCGCCTTCAATGGCGGGAAGGGTCGTGATGGAGGCTGCTCCGGCAGCCCAAAGCCCCTGGTTCTCGATGGCGCAAGGGTCGCGGCTGAAGCCGCTCCTACCCGAAAATGGGCTTCTGTAGGGGGCTTTCGCCCCGAACCTCCGCCTTCGAGGACAAGAGGATCCGGGGACGGCGGCGCCGGCCCCGCGGATCTCGGGGAGGGGGGCCGGTTGGGGGCGCCCGCGAGGATCCGGGGGAAGGCTACTTCTCCTCCCGGTAGAGCCGCTCGCGGATGGCCATGATCTCCCGGCGCAGGCGCTCGTTGTGCTCCAGCTCGCTCTGCACCTTCTCGATGCCGTAGAGCACCGTGGTGTGGTCGCGGCCCCCGAAGGCCTCGCCGATCTGCGGCAAAGAGGCTCCCGTCTCCTCCCGGGCCAGATACATCGCCACCTGGCGGGGGTAGACCAGCTCCTTGTTGCGCCGCGGCCCTCGCAGGGCCTCCGCCGGAACCCCGTAGAAATCCGCCACGACCTCGATGATCTGATCGACGGAGAGGGAACGACGCCGGGGCAGCAGATCCGCCAGGGCCCGGGTGGCCGATTCCATGGTCAGGGGCAGGCTCATCAGCTGCGCGTAAGCCACCACCCGGTTCAGCGCCCCCTCCAGCTCCCGGATGTTGCTCTGGATCTGCCGGGCGATGAACTCCATCACATTGTCCGGCACCAGCACGGCCAGCCCCTCGGCCTTCGCCCGCAGGATGGCGATACGGGTCTCCAGGTCCGGCGGCTGGATGTCGGCGATCAGCCCCCACTCGAACCGCGAGCGGAGCCGCTCCTCCAGGGTCACCAGGGCCCGAGGCGGCCGATCGCTGGAGATCACCAGTTGCTTGCCATTGCTGTGCAGGGTGTTGAAAGTGTGGAAGAACTCCTCCTGCGTGCTCTCCTTCCCGGCGATGAACTGGATGTCGTCGATCAGCAGCACGTCGATGGAGCGATACTTGTCCCGGAACTGGTCGGTGGTCTGGGCCCGGATGGCGTTGATCAGGTCGTTGGTGAACTCCTCAGAGGAGACATAAAGCACCTGCAGCCCCTTGCGCAGACAGACGTGGCCGATGGCGTGTAGCAGGTGGGTCTTGCCCAGCCCCACCCCGCCGTAGATGAAAAGCGGGTTATACGTCTGGGCCGGGCGCTCGACCACCGCCAAGGCCGCTGCATGGGCCAGGCGGTTGCTCGGGCCCACGACAAAGGTCTCGAAGGTGTAGCGGGGGTTCAAACGCTGGGCCCATGGGGAGGTGAGGGAAGCTTCCTCCTCACCGGCGTTGGAGGCCAGTCCCTGGATTCTTCCGTTCTCATAGACCACGAAGTCCACCGCCGCCGGGCGCCCCACGGCCTCGGTCAGCGCCCGCGCGATCACCGTCCGCAGCCGATGCGCCAGCCAGTCCCGGGCGTAGGCGCTGCGGGCCCCGATGACAAAGGTGTCCCCCCGCACCGAAACCACCTGCGTGCCCTTCACCCAGGTCTCAAAGGTGGGCCGAGGGATCTGCCGCTGCAGCGACTCTAAGACCGTCTGCCAGACCTCGTTCGGGTTCTCGATCCAGGTCATCCCTTCTCCCTCCTGTTCCCTACCGGAGGACGGACCGGCCGGGGGAGGCCGTTGGAACCCTCCGGATCCACATCACAGCCACGAAGGCCGATGAGGATGTTCCGGATGGACGTTTTGGATGGTTCCTAAAAAGCGGAGCGCGTCGTCCCTCCGAGCGGCGCCCTTCCGATTGTACGCGGGGCCCTTGGGGCGGGCAATGTTTTCCCCAGCAGTTTAACCTCTTGACTGTCCACAGGCTTTTCCACAGCCTCCGCGCCTCCTGTCCGGAGATCACGACCGGTTTTCCACAGGGGGTCCCCCGTTTTGCCGGAGTTATCCACAGAGTTTTCCACAGCGGATGCGAGGGCCGGACTCTCCAGCTGCAAGGCCAGCGGAGACGGACCGCTGGGCCACGGGCCTTGATGCCCGGCGTGAAGGGGCCTCCCCGGGATGATGGGGGCGCCACGCACGCCAAGCGCTGGCCGGCGTGGAGGATGTGCTTCTACCGAATAGGTCTTTGTGTCTTCCTGTAGGAGGGGCTTTAGCTCCGAACGCCGTCTTCTTCAGCCCCGAGCTCTTGTCTTCGATCCCGCGAGGTCGCGGCGGAAGCCGCTCCTACGGTGGTTCATCTTCCTGTAGGAGGGGCTTTAGCCCCGAACGCCGTCTTCTTCAGCTTCGATCTCATAAGGTCGCGGCTAAAGCCGCTCCTACAGTGGTTCATCTCCCTGCAGGAAGGGGCTTGCGCCCTGGACGCTGTCCTCTACAAGGGCGTGGCGCCAATAGGCATGGGCCTTCCGCGGACCTGCGGGCGTCTTCAGCCATCCTCGGACGGGGGCCGAAATGAACTTCGGCTTACATCGCAGGGGCTTCCGACACGAACGCATGGGCTCCCTGAAGGCCTGGAGCCCGGCTATAATCCCGAGGGCTGGAGGCGCGCCTCCGGCGCGGATCCTTCGCAGGCGGGAGGTGGATGTGCAGCGATGGATGATCACCGGCGGCGCCGGCTTCATCGGGTCCAACTTTGTGCGCTGGACCCTGGAGACGTATCCGGACGCGTATGTGCTGGTGTATGACAAGCTGACCTACGCGGGGAACCTGGACAACCTGAAGGACGTGGCGGAGCGATTCCGGGGGCGCTACGCCTTCATCCGCGGGGATATCTGCGACGCTCGGTTGGTTCATGAGGCCGTCTGCGCCCATCGCATTGAGGCCATCGTCAACTTCGCCGCCGAATCCCACGTGGATCGTTCCTTGATGGAGCCGGGGAGCTTCGTGCAGACGGACGTCTTCGGGACCTACGTGCTGCTGGAGGCGGCGCGGGCCTTCGGCTTGCGCTACCATCAGGTCTCCACCGACGAGGTCTACGGCGAGGTGCTGGAGGGCGCCTCCACGGAGCGGGATCCCCTGATGCCGCGCAGCCCTTACTCGGCCAGCAAGGCGGGGGCGGATCTCCTCTGCCTGGCCTACTTCACCAGCTTCGGGGTCTCGGTGACCATCACCCGGGGCTCCAACAACATCGGCCCCTATCAGTATCCGGAGAAGTTCGTCCCCCTGTGCATCACCAACGCCATCGACGATGAGCCGATCCCCCTTTACGGGGACGGCCGGCAGATGCGGGACTATCAATACGTGCTGGATCATTGCGAGGGCATCGATCTGGTGCTGCGGAAGGGGCAGCCGGGGGAGATCTACAACCTGGGGACAGGGATCTCCACGCCGAACATCGAGGTGGCGAAGAAGATCCTGGATCTCCTGGGGAAGCCGTATGCGCTGATCCGCCTGGTGCCGGACCGGCCGGGGCACGATCGGCGGTATGCGCTGGACGTCTCGAAGATCGTGGCGCTGGGGTGGCAGAGCCGGCACACCCTGGACGAGGCGCTGGAGAAGACGGTGCGCTGGTATGTGGAGAACGAGTGGTGGTGGCGGAAGATCAAATCGGGGGAGTATCGGGAATACTATCGGCGCCAGTATGCGGAACGCCTGGCCCAAAGCCGGCCCGCCTTCTCCGGGTGACCGGCGTCGCCGGAGGTGGGGACGCTCTGATGGTTCCGCGAATCGGCGGAGAGGGGCGAAAACCGGGGGGATCCGCGGAAATTCGATCCGACCAATCGAAAGGACCCGCCAGATCTGGCGTTCATCGGGTTGCGCATGTCGAGATGTGGGGGTCCGGGAGGCGATGGAGGGGGCCTTTTCCGCGAATCCCGGATCCGGGCGAAAACCCGGGGGGATTCGCGGCCGGTTCGAATGCGAGGAAAAGAAGCTTGACAGATCCGCAAGAGGAGGCTATCATAGGATCCGAAGTCGGATGGAAGTGGGGGGAAAGGAAGGGGTGAGGGGGTAGTAGAGGGGGGAAGAAAAGAAAAACCCTCCGCCGCCCTTGCAGGGACGAGACCCGTTTTCAGGGGATTGCGACTTCCTGCCAAGATATTGCGTGCCCATTGAACAACCCGGGCTTGCAGGGACGAGACCCGTTTTCAGGGGATTGCGACGCGGGAGCTAATCAATGATGATCTGGACTTCATACTCCTTGCAGGGACGAGACCCGTTTTCAGGGGATTGCGACGTGGAGTAGCTGCGCATCCCCAGCATCCAGCTTGAGACTTGCAGGGACGAGACCCGTTTTCAGGGGATTGCGACCCGGCACCAGGAACCGCCCAACGTGCTGCGGGTATTTCCTGCTTGCAGGGACGAGACCCGTTTTCAGGGGATTGCGACGAGCGCGTAGACAAGCGAGCACACGGGACACTTGAACTCATCTCCTTGCAGGGACGAGACCTGTTTTCAGGGGATTGCGACGATTTCCGCGGAGAGGCGCGATGCCGCGAGAGCGCGCGCGTCTTGCAGGGACGAGACCCGTTTTCAGGGGATTGCGACGTCGCGAACGAGGAGCTCTGGGTCGCCGCGGACTCGCCCCTTGCAGGGACGAGACCCGTTTTCAGGGGATTGCGACACGTTATCCTCGGGCTCTCCGATTGCTTCGGATATCATTTGACTTGCAGGGACGAGACCCGTTTTCAGGGGATTGCGACATCCTCCACATCAAGGCGCGAGATGAGCGGCTCGTTCGGGAGCACCTTGCAGGGACGAGACCCGTTTTCAGGGGATTGCGACATCCTCCCCTCGTTCGGATTTTCGGCGGTTAGCGGATTGCCTTGCAGGGACGAGACCCGTTTTCAGGGGATTGCGACAGAAATACAGCATGCCCATTTCACTCGCCTCCTTTCTGGCTTGCAGGGACGAGACCCGTTTTCAGGGGATTGCGACGGTGCATCACCAGAACGGGGATGACCACCCTTCCCCGGGCTTGCAGGGACGAGACCCGTTTTCAGGGGATTGCGACATAGTGCCAGACCATCCTCGAGGCCGAGATCCTGATTCCTCTTGCAGGGACGAGACCCGTTTTCAGGGGATTGCGACGATCCTGTTCTTGCCAACGAGAATGTCCCTCCGATTCAGCTTGCAGGGACGAGACCCGTTTTCAGGGGATTGCGACGGGGCCTGCCCGGCCTCAAAGCGAGGGGGGGCGAAAGAAGAACTTGCAGGGACGAGACCCGTTTTCAGGGGATTGCGACAAAAACAACTTTTTCGACCTTGTCCATCCTTATCCCCCCTTGCAGGGACGAGACCCGTTTTCAGGGGATTGCGACTAAGAGGGGCGAGCTGGGAATCCTCCCCCTGAGGCCCACCTTGCAGGGACGAGACCCGTTTTCAGGGGATTGCGACGGATCATAAAACTCCCGCCTGTCGTAGATGCCTGGGATGAACTTGCAGGGATGAGACCCGTTTTCAGGGGATTGCGATGTAGGGGCGACCCGCCGGGTCGCCCCTGCGTTTTGATTGCCGGGCCCGTTTTCAGGGGATGGCGACGGCGAGAAGGGGCGGGCGGCGAAGCCGACCGGGTAGGGGGGATCGGAGGCGGGGCCGGAGGGACTTCCGGAGGCCCGGGTTCAGGGGCATGCCGGCTCCGCCTTCGTCCCCCGCGCGCTCCGGGAAAAAAGGAGCGGGGGGCGCGGCGCCGCGCCCCCCGCTCCTCATCGGCTCCCGCCGAGCCGGGCCTCCCCTCCGGCGCGAGGAAAAAATTGTAGGACAACTGCGAGCCGTTGTCCGACAAGGCGGCCAGGCCCGACAAAATCGGGACACACCCGGCGATGAGGCCGATCCCGCCTCTGCGCCTCAATCCGCCTCCATGATCAGGCGCACGGCCATGGTCCGCTCCACGCCCCGCCAGATCAGGAGCGCCTCCTCCCGCGTCCGGCCGCGCGCCCGCACCGTCCGCCGCTCCTTCGCCCGCGCCACCCCCAGCCGGAGGAGATCCTCCGGGTCCACCGGGATCATCGCCGTGGCGATGCGGGCCCCCTCCGCTGAGAAGGTGCCGGAGAGGGCGATGGCCAGGGGCGGCCGCTCCTCCTCATAGGCCCGCCAGAACCCCGAATCCCGTCCGATCCAGCAGATCACATCCGGCGTCTCCAGGGTCCGCCGCTTCCAGTCCACCAGCCCCACCATATCGGGGAAGCCCGCCGCCAGATACCCGGCCAGCCGCCGCTCGTCGATGTGCTCCGGGATCGCATGGTCCCATCCCCCCTCCTCCGCGAACAGCAGGCGCAGCCGGGACCGCAGGTCGGGCAGGTAGATGTGGGCCGCCTCGTCCAGCACCCGGTCGGCGAACCCCTGGGCCCGAGCCTCCTCCGCCGCCGCCGAGGGGTCCTGGGCGCAACGATGCATGTAGCGGATCAGGGCACCCAGGGCGGCGTTGAGGTCCCCCTGCCGGTTCGGCGGCGGGCCGTATCCCGGCAGCCGCCACGGCCGCCCCACCGCCAGCAGGGAGACCGCAGCGATCAGGCCGTCGAGGATCTCCTCCGCCTCGCCGGCGGCCCGGGCCACGAGCAACGGGACGGCCAGGCGGGCGGGGAGGCCCAGCTCCAGGATCTGGTAGCCCTGGGGCGTGATCCGCCCCCGGGGATCCAGGGCCTCCAGCCGCCGCAACAGCCGAACGGCCTCCTCCACCGCCTCCCGAGAGGGCGGGTCCGGCAGCGGCAGCTCCCGCACCGACAGCCCCAGGGCCGCCCCCACCAGCACGATGCGCTCCGGAGAGGTCCGCTGGGTCTCCGGAGGCCGGACGGCCTCCCGCAGCTCCGCCATCCGGAAGCACCGGACGCAGATCCCCGGCGCGGTCCGGCCGGCCCGGCCCGCCCGCTGGGCGGCCTCGGCCTGGGAGATGGGCGCCACCGGCAGCCGGACGAACCCCCGGGTGTCCGCCTCGCTCCGGCGCACCAGCCCCAGGTCCAGCACCAGGCCGGCGTTCATCGTCAGCGAGACCCCGGCCAGCTCGGTGCTGACGAAGATGCGGGTGGCGCTGCGGTCGGCCGCCCTCTCCACCACCGCTTCCTGTTCGCTGACGGCCATGGCCCCGTAAAGGGGGATCACTTCATTGCGGAACTGCCCGCGCAGGGCCTCCACGGTGGCCTCGATCTCCCGCACGCCGGGCATGAAGATCAGGGCGTGAAGAGGGATCCCCAGATGGGCGATGCGGATCTCATCCGCCCCGACCTCCACGTGGGTCCCCTGGAATTTGAGCTGCCGGTGGCGGCGGAGGGCCTGGAGGACCACCCGGGCGGGCTGATCGACCCGGGTGGAGAAGCGAACCGGCCACTCGATCGGGCGGATGGGATACTGGGGGGCGGGGAGCTCGATCTCCACGATCTCGTAGCCGAACCGCCAGGCGATGCGGGCGATCCGCTCCTCCACCCCCTCCATGGTGGCCGACATCACGGCGAAGGGGCGGCCCTCCTTCACGATGAGGGCGAAGGTCAGGTCCCCCTCCATCTGGCGCAGGTGGACCTCATCCACAATGGGGAAGATCTCCGAGAGGCCCTGGCTCAGGATGTATTGGATCAGGATGCCGGTGGTGACATAGGCCACGTGCACGTCGAGCATCCCGTAGGGGAGGGTATGGCTGCCCCGCACGGCGTAACCCACGCGGCCCCGCAGGAGCCACTGTGTCCCCCCTGCCAGCTGATAGACGTCTGGGTGGAGGTCCGGCGGCAGCTCGTAGACTCCATCTTGGGTGCGGTGGTTCACATACCACGCCAGGGAGATGGCGGCGGCCCGGGTGGGGACCGCCACCATCGCCGGCTGGTCGGCCCACGCGGACAGCAGGAAGGGGACCACCGTGGATTTGCCGGATCCCGGCGGCCCCTTCACCAGGACCATGATGCGGGATCCCCGGGGGATCCGATGGAGGGGCGGAGGGATGCTATCCCCCATAGTCGTAGAAGAACAGGGTCAGGGCTTCGATGCCGCGGGCCCAAGTGGGCAGGTGGAGCTTCTCGTTGGGGGCGTGGAAGCGGTCGTCGGGCAAGCCGAAGCCGGTGAGCACGGATTCCACCCCCAGGATCTCCCGGAGCTGGGTGACGATGGGGACGGTGCCGCCCTCCCGCTTGAAGACAGGGCGTCGCCCCCAGACGGTCTCTAAGGCCTGGGAGAGGGCCCGCACGGCCGGATGTCGGCGGTCGGTCAGGGAGGCCTGCACCCCCGCCATCCGGATCAGCTCCCAGCGCACGGTCCGGGGCGCCCGCTCCTCCAGGTAGCGCCGCAGCTGTTCGTAGACCTCATCGGGGTCCTGATCCGGCACCAGCCGCATGGAGAGCTTGGCCATCGCGTAAGCGGGCAGCACGGTTTTGGCGCCGGGGCCGGTGAAGCCGGCCAGCAGCCCGTTGACCTCCAGGGTCGGCCGGGCGGTGACCCGTTCCACCGGCGTGTAGCCGGCCTCCCCCCACAGGGCGGGCGCGCCGGTGTGGCGGAGATAGAAGGCTTCGTCCATGGGCAGGCGGGCCAGCTCCGCTCGTTCCTCCTCGCTCAGGGGGCGGACCCGGTCGTAGAACCCGGGAAGGGTGACCCGGCCATCGGCGTCGTGCATGCCGGCGATCAGCTCGCAGAGGACCTGGGCCGGGTTGTGGACCACGCCGCCGTAGAGGCCGGAGTGCAGGTCGTGGGCCGGCCCGTAAACCCGCAGCTCGAAATAGGCCAGGCCCCGCAGCCCGTAGGTGATGGTCGGCAGGTCCGGGGCGATCATCCCGGCGTCTGGGTTGAGGGAGATGGTGGCCCGGAGCCGATCGGCATGGGCGGCGAGAAAGGCCGGAAGGTGGGGGGAGCCGATCTCCTCCTCCCCCTCGATCAGGAACTTCACGTGGACGGGGAGGGGGCCGCTGCGAGCGACGGCCTCGAAGGCGGCAATGGCCGCGATCACTTGGCCCTTCATGTCCGAGGCCCCACGGGCGTAGAGGTTCTCCCCCCGCACCGTGGGCGCGAAGGGCTCGCTCTCCCATTCCTCCAGCGGGTCCGGCGGCTGCACGTCGTAGTGGCCGTAGACCAGCACTGTGGGGGCGTCGGCCCGCGCCGCCGGGGCCTCCCCGTAGACCACGGGGTGGCCTTCGGTGGGTATGATTTCCACCTGCTGGGCGCCGGCCGCCTGCAGCCGTTCGGCGGTCCAGGCCGCGGCCCGCTCCATATCCGCACGGTGGGCCGGGTCGGTGGACACCGAGGGGATGCGGAGGAAGTCCTTCAGTTCCTCTAGGAAGCGATCCCGGTTCCGCCGGACGTATTCCAGGGCCTGCTGGCGTGGCTCCCTCATCGATGGCCTCCTGAGCGGAAGATCTCAGAGATCTCTGGTCGCTGGAGTCGCCTCAGGATGAGCGACCCCGCCGAACCGGGCGGCGATCTCCTCTGAGGAAGGATACGCCTCGCAGCCCATGTAGGCCGCCAGGGTGGGGTGCACGGCGCGGATGGCCTCATAGATGCGCATGGCGATGTAGCGATAGGCGAAGTGGCCGTTGGGACCACCCCGCAATCGGCACAAGTGATAGGCTTCCCGCAGGTTCATGGTCATCAGCACCCGCCGGTAGACGGCGTTGGGCAGCACGTAGGCCGCCGCCTCCCCGAGGGCCGGATGCATGCGCTCCCACAGCGCCATGGCCGCCTCCACGGCTGCCCGATAGGCAGCCCCCAGGCCGGCTTCCTCGATCGCCCGGGGGACCGCGTAGCCGTAGGCCGTCGTCAGGGCCTGGGGCGTCTGGGTCATCATCCGGTGCCGCTTGAGATCGTAGTAAGCGCCCTCGTCCATCAGGCAATCGAAGGTGTAGACGATGTGCTCCAGCTCCCGCACGGGCGGGTCGAAGGGGCCGCGGCCGCCCAGGGCGGCCTCCAGGACCCCCCGCCGTTCCTCCGGGCGCATCGCCCGGACCTGTCGGAGGGCTCCCTCGTAGCGGAGGGCCCGGAACCGGTAGAGGCAGGCGGCGATGAACCGGACCTCCGCTTCCGGGTCCCAGGCGACCAGCCGGACCCCGTCGCGGGGTTCGGGGTCTTCGGGGAGGGCGCAGGCCCATTGCCCGAGGCGCTCCGCGGTGGCCTGGAGGTAGGCGTTGGGCTCGGCGTATTTGAGCAGGGTGGGGACCTCCCGGAGGGCAGCGGCCTTCACCGTGGCGGCGATCTCCCGGACCTCGGCGAGGGGGTGGGAGAGCCATTTGCAGAGGCCGTGCTCCAGGGCGCGGGCGTTCACCGTCATCCCGACGTTGGTCAGGGTAGCGGTGGGCAGCAGGTAGCGGCAGGCGTCCATGGCCCGGATCCGCAGGCGGGTGCGGTAGGTCCGCTCGTTCTCCTCCGGACGGCGGGGGAACCAGCCCTCCACCACGCGGCGGACCGGCTCCAGGGTTTTGTGGTAAGTTTCGAAGAGCCGCGTCACCGTCTCGACGTAAGCCTCCCGGGAGGGAGAGGCGGCGATCTCCGGCGGCAGGTAGAAGGCCTCCCGGTCGAGGATCTGAAAGCGGGTGGACTTCTCGGTGAAGGAGGCCAGCCGCACCCCTTCGATGGCTTCGGCGGCCAGCCGGGAGATGTTCTCGAAGGCGATGTGGAGGACGGCGTGCTCGGCCACCGAGGCGTGGCCGTAGCCCACGACCCATTTCTCGTGGAACTGGGCGACGGACTCGTCGCTCAGGCCCTCGGCGATGACGTCGAAGGGTTCGGGGCTACGGCTGGTCTTGGCGAAGGCCACAGCGATGACCTCCGGCCGGTATTTTCGCGGGTCCAGCAGGTAGATCCGCCGCTCCCGCACGCCGTTCCTCCTTTCCGGGTCAGGCATCGCCCTGCCATGCTATCACAAGGCCGCGCCACGGGGGCCTTGCGAAGAGGCCTTCTGGATGCAACGGATGAATTCGGCCTTAAGATCTCTTCGGCGGGCGGTCGGCCTTGGGCGTCGAATGAATTCGACCTTGGGAGGCCTTCGGCCAACGGTTGGCCTGCGCCGACCGAAAAGGCGTTCTTTGCATTGGTGGAGGCCGATTTCCAAGCGGAGAGAGAGCGTATCCCGGTTCTCCACGGAGAGCATGCCACATCGGTTATGATTGAGGAGGGAAGCCATCCCGCGCGGCCCGGGCCGCCGGGGCGCGCGACCTTCCATCCGGCGAGGTGGCCCATGCGCGCGGTGGAGATCATCGAGAAAAAGCGCGACGGCGATGAGCTGCGCTCGGAGGAGATCCGGTTCTTCGTTGAGGGTTTCACGCGCGGGGAGATCCCGGACTATCAGGCCGCCGCTTTCCTGATGGCCGTCTACTTCCGTGGGATGACGCCCCGGGAGACCGCTGACCTCACCTTGGCCATGGCCGACTCCGGGCGGGTGCTGGATCTGCACGATATCGCCCCGGTGGTGGTGGACAAGCATTCCACGGGCGGGGTGGGCGACAAGGTCAGCCTGGTGGTGGTGCCCCTGGTGGCCGCCGCCGGCCTGCCTGTGGGCAAGATGAGCGGCCGGGGCCTCTCCTTCACCGGGGGGACCATCGACAAGCTGGAGTCCATCCGGGGCTTCCGAGTGGAGCTGACGGTGGAGGAGTTCCGGGAGCAGCTCCGGCGGATCGGCGCCGTCCTCTGCGGCCAGTCGGCGGACCTGGCGCCCGCGGACGGGAAGTTCTACGCCCTGCGGGACGTCACCGGGACCGTCCCCAGCATCCCGTTGATCGCCGCCTCGATCATGAGCAAGAAGATCGCCGCAGGGGCCGACGCCATTGTGCTGGACGTCAAGGTCGGCAACGGCGCTTTCATGAAGACGCTGGAGGATGCGCGGGCCCTGGCCCAGCGGATGGTCGACATCGGATCCGCGCTGGGCCGGCGGGCCGTGGCGGTGATCTCGGACATGAACCAGCCCCTGGGCCAGGCGGTCGGCAACGCCCTGGAGGTGAAGGAGGCCATCGCCACCCTTCGGGGCGCTGGCCCGAATGATTTTCGGGAGCACTGCCTGACCGTCGCCACCCACATGTTGCATCTGGGCGGCCGGGTGGGGAGCGCCGCGGAGGGCCGTCGGCTGGCGGAGGAGACGCTGTCCTCCGGGGCGGCATGGGAGAAGTTCCGGGCCCTGGTGGCCGCCCAGGGTGGGGACGTGGGTCAGATCGAAGCGCCCGAGCAGCTCCCCCGGGCGCGCCTCATCCGGGAGATCCCGGCGCCCGCCGACGGATACGTGGCGGAGATGCGGGCCTATGAGGTGGGCATGGCCGCCGTGGCCCTGGGGGCCGGGCGGACGAAGAAAGGGGAGCCCATCGACCCTGCGGTGGGGATCCTGATCCATCGCAAGGTGGGCGATCCGGTGCGGCGGGGCGAACCCTTGTTCACGGTGCATGCCAACGCAGAGGGGCGGCTCCCGGAGGCGGAGGCCTGGCTCTCCCGGGCGGTGCGCATCCAGGAAACCCCTGTCCCGTCGCTACCCCACATCTATGAGACGATCCCTGCAGGGATCGCGTAGAGGGATGTGAATCCATCAAAGGGCTGGCGACGGGTGGCCTGGGCCGGAGCGCCCCCAGATATCCAATGGAGGGCGAGGATGTGGCGTTCGCACGCATGGACCGCGCTCGGGCTGATCGGTGCGGGAGGGTTGATCATCTTGTTCACCCTCTGGCGCCTGTATCCGGATCTGGCGCTCGCGCGCCTGCTGATGGGGCTCGGGATCGGCCTGATGGCCTGGGGGCTGCTCTGGTTTCCGATGGAGCTCCTTCACCGGCGAGGGGAGGAAGGGGCACCGCCGCGCAGGGAGCGAATCTGGCGGCGCAGCGGTTGGGGCGCTCTCGGCATCGCAGCCCTGGCGCTGTTACACTTCCAGCGGGCTCTCCGGCTGGAGTGGATCGCTCTGCTCGCCGTTTTGTTTCTCGGGGCTGAGCTCCTGTGGTGGGCCACCGAGCCGGACGCAGAGCCCGGCGAATGAAGGCGACCCTGGGGAGGCCTGCGGCCGACCGAAAGGGGATCCCTGGCGTCGGCGGAGGCCGGCGCCGGGCCGTCTGTCCGCTTCCATCAGGGTTCGCCTCCTCCCGCCCTGCGCGCATATCCGTTCCGCGCTTCTCCCTTCTCCACCTCCGGCTGGCGGGACCACCCCCCGCAGCACGCCCCCCTGGCCCCCCGCCTCATCGAACCCGGTTCCACCAAACCACATAGACCCGATACACCCGAGGATCCTTCCGATCCACCAGAATGACGTGGAGGGTGATGGGATGAGTGGGAACGGAAGGTAGATCGATGCAACTGAAGAAGCGTTCCGGCTGGGCCCTGACCTCCTCCTCCGTGGGCCAGCCCGGGATGAGACGAAGATCCTTCTCGAACTGGAACATCTCGGGGATGGGCTCTCCCTTTTGGCAGGGGGCGTCGAAGTCGGCGATGCGGAACTCGGGAAAGCCCAGGGAGCGGAGGAAGGCGGGGAAGTCCTCCGCCGGCAGG
>Ga0272447_1001346_pt1 | contig 15620 bp, 10 predicted proteins | sample YNPCB0133_FD_194589 | JGI IMG/M metagenome (GOLD analysis project Ga0272447, IMG submission 194589) | Hot spring microbial mat communities from Yellowstone National Park, WY, United States - YNP-CB-013-3 | ecosystem: Environmental > Aquatic > Thermal springs > Hot (42-90C) > Sediment | place... | reverse complement strand
GCTGAACCAAGTCCTCCATCATTCCCTACTTCCGTCAACATGTCATTCAGTGTGCACCCTACCACCTTGTTTTACTCATCCTGCTCATCCTGCTGTCCGAGCATTTGTCCACATCTTCCGTTCCCCCTGGGTGGACCCGCTTACTTGCACTTGTCTCGTCATGCCGTGGGTTGGCCCGCTCTTGCTAAATATCCCTTCTTCACCGTCCCTCCTCAATCTTGCTCCCACAAGCAGAATCATCATCTTCCATATAGCCACATGATCGACCACGTTTTGCCCCAACGATGGAATCGTTCGCACAGATGAGATTGATACAACCCGTGGTTTTGCTTGGATCGTTGCAGGACACTTTGAATCGGGTGCAGCGAACGCCGCTGGAAAGATGTGGCCTTGACCGTATCGACAACATGCGGAATGATGCCCAAGAAGGATTCTGGGAAGGCCGCTGTGTGAGGGATGACTAACGGTCTGATAGGTCCGTCTCTGGCATTGTGAATGCGAGGAAAGGGATGGGACCAGAGCATTAGGAGGCAAGAGAAGATGCGGGGGTGTGGGGCCGTCAACCTCGTGCTCTGCGTGCTGTTGGCGGCGGGTGGTTGCAAGATGAGCGAGAAAAGTCGGAGGAGAGGGGAACCGACCGCCTCGCCGACAGCTCGTGATAAGCAGCCGACCTGGTTGGATCCCTCCGCACAACTCCCGGGTGCCAAAACAGATGTGCCCAAAGGTGGCCCCTGGAGCCAGACCTCCACCGCTGCCTCCGATGCATTGGGCGGTCGGGTGGTCGATGCTTTCGGCCGACCCGTGAAAAATGTCTTCATCCGCATCGAGCCACTGCCGGCTTCACCAGGCGGGGCTATGGGAATTTACAGCGACGACCAAGGCTATTTTCTGACCCGCGGTCTCAAACCTGGCCAGAGTTATCAACTCACGGCGGAAGCTCAACAACAAGGGCGACCTTGGCGGGGCACAGTTCAAACAAAGGTGCCGAACACGACCTTGACCCTGGTACTGCGGGAGGTCACGACCGACACTGCAGATTCTGGCCCATCCGGAGCCGGCAATACGACCTCACCACCGGCTGTAGAACCGCGATCACGCTCTCCCCGTGTCAACCGTGATGGTGCGTTCCAGCCCGATGGAGGGAAGGGTTTGCCGGTGCCTCCCTCCCTGCCGCCAGGCAGATGGCCGTCTGGAGCCAGCACAGAAGCGGAGGGGAGTAAAGCCCCAGTGCCTCCAACCACTATGCCGCCACCGCAGAACTTGGTGCCTCCGCTGCGACCCGAACACACCGCCGATGGACCACGGACACCTTACACACCCCCGCCGGTGAGTATCCCCGGGCCGCCATCGCTACCTTCGCCGCCCCCACCACCTCCCCTTCCTAAACTACCCGTGCCTCCCACAGGAACATCTCCCCCCTCTCAAAGTGGTAAACCGTTTACTGTAGTTCTGGTGGATTCTCTGCAACGCCCATGGACTTTCCCGGGTGATAGTTCTGCCCGCCTTGTCGTTCTGGAGTTTATCACCACGGATTGCCCCCACTGCCGGCTGGTGACCCCTTTCCTGAAAGACCTGCAAGCCCGCTACGCCACTGCCGGCCTGCAAGTTGTCGCCGTCCTCTGCGATGAACTCCCCTTACTCCAACGTCTTCAAGCTGCCCAACGTTATGCCGAGGTCGGGCAGCTGAACTACCCCGTCTACGTGGAACCTGGACCTGCGCCCGGTCGAGTGCGTGATGCGTTCGCAGTGGAAGGTTACCCCACAGTTGTTGTCCTCAATCCCCACGGCCAGCTGCTCTGGAAAGGACACCCCGGGAAAAAAGTGGAACTCGAAACCGTCATCCGTCAACACCTCCAACCCTGAACTGCAATCTGCCGAGTCACCCACCTTATTCGCTGCCGTGTTTCCTTACTCCCCTTGCAATAGCCTTCTTTCGCATTGACTCTGTTGAAATCAGGGAGTTGGCCCTGACCCTGTTGGAGTTGGCCCAGATCCTGCTGGGGAAAAGCCGAAAGTGACCCGAGATTTCGCTATCTCGACTTGGCTCTTTTCGATGGTTTTTGGCCGCGATGTTTGTAACTGTGGTGAACAGGTAGCCTTCACACAACGCAGCCCCAAAAGTGACACATGTATATGCGATGCAAAAGTCAGGAGCTTACAACATGTGAGCAGCGGAAAACGGCGAATTTTGAGGAATGGTACACGTGAATTCAGCGGCAAATGCTGGAAAACACCCTGTTGTAAAGCCGGGGGAATCATATCAGTTATATCTCTTGAGAGATAAGCTTCAACTTATAGTCACAAAGTTCATTTACTAGCCGAGCAGAATAGGGTCCGTGGTGTCGAAAAATCCCACGCTGCAAGTCTATGTGCTAAGTTTCAGGCAAGTATTAGATTAAGGTCGGTCGGATTCCCCAGCGGTCTCTGCGCAGGGCAGAGCCAGGCAGTCTAGGACTATCCCATGTCTTTGCGTATCGCTGCACAGTCTGAGCCGTTACCCGGTTACGTTCTGGTAGAACGTTTGGGAGCGGGTGGGTTTGGCGAGGTCTGGAAAGCAGTGGCTCCTGGTGGGATCGCCAAGGCGATCAAGATCATTCATGGGGACCTGCGTAGTGGCAATGATGCCTGCTTCGCCTTGCAGGAACTGAAGGCTCTTGCCCGTGTCAAGCAAGTGCGGCACCCCTATCTGCTGGCTCTGGATCGCTTTGACGTGGTGGAAGGCCGGCTCCTGATTGTCATGGAGCTGGCGGACTGCAATTTGTGGGACCGGTTTGTGAAGTGTCGTGAGGCCGGCTTGCCCGGCATTCCCCGCCACGAGTTGCTGACCTATATGCTCGAGACCGCCGAGGTACTTGATCTGTTCAATGATCAGTTTCAACTGCAACATTTGGATATCAAGCCACAGAATCTGTTCTTGTTGCACAACCACATCAAGGTAGCGGACTTTGGACAGGTAAAGGACTTGCAGGGACTGGTAGCGACGGTCACAGGTGGGATTACGCCGGTCTATGCAGCTCCGGAAACCTTTGACGGTGTGATTACCCGCTATTGCGATCAATACAGCTTGGCATGTGTGTATCAGGAATTGTTGACGGGTCGTCGGCCGTTCGATGGGACGACACCTGCTCAGTTGCTCCGCCAGCATTTGTTTCAGTCACCGTATCTGGAGCCACTTCCCGAATCCGATCGTCCGATTGTAGCCCGGGCCTTGGCGAAAAAGCCGGAAGAGCGTTGGCCCTCCGTGACGGCCTTCGTGCAACATCTCATCGGTTCCACCCCTTCTGGGGTGATTCGCTTTCCCGCCTTGCGTCGCTCTGCCGAAACCTCGCCGACTCGGAGTAGTCCGATCCTTCCTGCCACACCGTCGGAGCAGGACCGTGAAACGCGTCGTGGCCTGGACCAACCGGCACCGGTGCCATTGCCTCCCGCTTTGGTCATTGGTGTGGGTGGCGCTGCCTTGCCCATTTTACAACGTTTGCGCTGGGAATGGCTGCAACTGGCGGAAGGGGTGTTGCCTGGGATTGCTCCGCCTCCCCCGATGGAGTTCCTCTTCATCGACACCGACGAGGAAAGTATCGCACAGGCTCTTGAGGAAGTAGCCTCTGAGGGTCGGGCTGCCTTGCCCCAAGAGGATGTCATCCACACCCCGTTGCAGCGGATGGCCTATTACATGCGACCACGACCCAGTGGTAGGCTCATCACCGAGGGTTGGTTCGACCCCGGCATACTTCACGTCCTCCCCCGTCAGCCACGCACCGAAGGGGTACGCATGCTCGGCCGATTGGCCTTCTGCGATCAGCACCGCTTGATCCTGCAACGCTTGGAATCCGCTCTGCGAGCATTGAGTTCGGCCAGTTGGCAAACACCTCCGCCGGAGACGGACAGGGCCAACGCCGAACCATTCCAGGGATTGACGGTAACGATCGTGGCAGGTCTGGGAGGTGGTACCGGCAGTGGAATGTTTGTGGATCTGGCTTATGCTGTACGCAGCCGCCTCCAACAGCTGGACATGCCCCACGCTATAGTCCAAGCTTTGCTGCTGTTGCCCCCGGTGCTGGGCGATCCCACCAGCCTCCAGCAGCCGCTGGCCAATGCCTACGCTGCCCTGAAGGAGCTGGCTCACTATAGCCGTCCTGATACCCTCTATACCGTCGAATATGAGGAATTGCACGGGCGGATTCAAACCCGCCAACCTCCCTTCGACCGTTGCCTGGTTGTTCAGGAATCAGTGCAGGAAGCAGAAGTTCCTCCACGGCGACGCGATTCCGCAGTCTTGCGTCTACGCAGCCGGCGGGATATCGGCCCGGGAGGCTCTCGTGTTCTTTCCCGTCCAGCCAGTCGAAATGATCTGCTCACCCCGCTGCCACAACGTGTCCTGCGGCTTGCGTTGACGCCGTCCGACCTTCTCGCCGCCGACATCCTTCGCGTACATTTGCTGACTCCCCTAGGACAGCGTTTACGCCAGGCGTATATTCGCGATCGGGCAACGGCAAAAGCCGATTGGCGTCCCCTCAGCTATCCGGTTTTATCCCACTGGCGGTGGCCTCGGCGGGAATTACTTCACCGTTTGGCCCTGACCTGTGCCCAGCAGTGCGTGCAACGCTGGACCGAATTGCCTGCTGTGGCAGAACCCTCTCAGCAGTTTTTGACTTTGGCCCATCATTTCTGGTCGGAGTTGAAGCTCACGCCCACTCAGATCCGCGAGGAATTGGAGCAAGCGGCCACAGCTGCTTTAGGACGTCCCCCCGCCAATATCTGGGAGGAACTGGTGGCTCCCCACATTCCTCGAAGCTGGTTCTCTCGCCTGCCCCAGGCGGCTCGGCTGGAGGAGACTGTAGAGCAACTGATGCTGCTGCTGGGACCACCACGCCAGCCTGGTGCAGCCCCCATCGGTGTCATTGAACAACAATTCACCACTACCCTCGAAAACCGCCTCCATCAGCTTCGCAAACACATGCCCAAAGCAGTGGAAAGCTGGCTCCGGGATCGCCGCCTCTACCTCGGCGGTTGCGAAATGCTGTTGTTGCAGTGGATCGCGGTCGCGGATCAGTTTTGGAACCGCTTCACTCAAGAGGCACAGCAGCAGGATCAGGTTGCCCGGGACCACTATGAAGTGCTCTTGAACGCCATGCATGCCTCCCGCGGCTTGCGGCGACCGGGAAGTGGAGAATTACGCGAAGCACTCCGCGGCTTTCCAGAAGCCCAGTATGCCACCCTCCTCAACCGCGCTCTGCTCCGCTTCTACCATCAACTCCGTGCTCTGCTGCTGGAACCGCTGGATCAGTTACGACGGGCCCGGGAGCAATTCTCCCGCCTGGCGGAAGAGTCCTCCGTCGAGGGAACCAAACAACGACGCGTGCCGCGTTCCTGGCTCTTACCCCCTGATTGCCCGGATCTCAATGAACTGGCCCAACGTCTGCTCCGCTCCCTCTCACCCCAGCAGGTCGAACTGATCGATAACGCAGCCCTGCAATCCCTTCAGGACCCCTCAGAGGGACCGCTCCTTCCGCTTCTGCTGGAAGAACGGGGACGGCAACTCTGTTGGCAGCGGCTCGTCCACACCTTGGCTCGTTTACTCCCCCCCTGTCTGCAACAGATCGACTTCTTTCATGTCTTGCGACAACACTACCCCACTTCCGCCGACTTACACAAGGCTCTCACTGATATGCTTGAGGCTATCGAGCCGCCTTCCACACTCTCTCTGCCCGATTCATCTTCGGAATTGCTGCTCGTAGCCTGTCCGAGGGGACAAGCCAGTGCTCCCCTTCGCGAGCTGATCTTCCAGACAATCCCATGCGATGGATTGTTACTGGACGACCTGGACGATGAATGGTTGCTCTATCGCGAATGGTCCTTTCTCTCCTGGGATTCTTTGCCTCAGACTCGAGCGGAAGCTGTCGCTGCCTATCAAAGTTGGCTCGAGCAATGCGAAACCTCGCCTCACTGCCGCATCGATGTCAGCGAATGGAAAGCCTTCTGAAACCCATGTTCCAGACCCTGATAAAGGCAGGCCAAGAGTCCACGGCAGGTCAGCCACCAGTGACCTCCGTATTGCCAGGCCCGCCCATACCATCGCGCCGCTTGTAAAGGCGAATTTTTCCGCAACACATAGGCGAGGGTTCGGCAGGTGGAAGCCGCTGCTTCGCGTAACGCCTGCTCGGACACTTTCTGCCTCAAACCGTACTGCTCCACCGCTCGACGGAGAATGGCTAAGGCGATCCTTCCTCGCTCGACGACCCGTTGTGACAGGTTCGCATGACCCGTCCGATACCATACCAAGGGCTTCGAGACCGCAAAAAAAGGATAATGCATTCCGACACGCAACCACAAGTCGTAATCGATCGCCAGCTCCAGGTGTTCATCGAACATCCCAACATGAGAAAAAACCTCACGCCGCACCATAGCTGAGGAGAAGCAAACACAGTTTTGTACTACCAGATGGTTCAGAATCCAACCGGAAGGTAACCCCTGCTCCCGCTGAGGTACCATCAACTCGTGTCCTTGAGCATCCATCCATCGGCGACGGCAGTAAATCACTCCGGCTTCTGGATGCTCCGCCGCTAATGCCAACTGCTGGCGTAACTTGTCCTCTTCCCAACGGTCATCGGCGTCCAGAAACGCCACCCATTCTCCCCGGCTCAAACGAATCCCTAGGTTCTTCGCCCGTGCCTGACCTAACCGCTCCGCAAACACATAATGAATCCGTCTATCCTCCTGCCAGCGTTGCACCACTTTTCTGGTGTCATCCGTCGAACCGTCGTCGATGATCCATAGTTCCCAATGTGGATAACTCTGAGCGCGGACCGACTCTACCGCTTCTGCCAGATACTCCCCATAATTCCGTGTCGCGATGACCACAGATACCAAGGGATGTATTCTGGTATGATCTCCCCCGCCTTCTCTGCGTGGGTCCCTGATCCAGGTCATAGTGATCTCCGTCTCACACTACGGAAACCTCCGCCGCTGCCTCCCTCCAGACACGCGAGATGCAAAAACGGTACTTCCCACTGGCTTCCTGGGGAATCTGTTCTACCAGTTCTACTTCGTGGTCGACCTCCGGTCCAAACAACTTTTCCACAAGGGTAGCGATCTTTTGCCGGCTCTGTGGTCCAAAGTCAGCATCGGGTACCAGCCGAATACGTAGCTCATGCAGGGACTCCTGGATGATCTGGACCTGAGCTGCACCAGGGATATGCAGAGCGAAATTCTCCGTGAGCGAAATACCAGAAATGAGTTGTCCCTGGGGTGTTAGCACATAGTCCGCCTCGCGTCCCTCCACGCGTTCGATCAAAGGTAATCCCCGTCCACACGGACAGCGGCGGCTGCTGGGAACGACTACGTCACCGATCTGGTAGCGGATCAATGGCATAGCCCGGTTGGACAGATCCGTTATCAGAAGCCGGCCTGCGACTTCCCCAGGCGTAGCAGTCGGACGGATGTCCGTAACTTCGACGTACACACTATCCGCATTCAGATGCAATCCGCGGTGCTGTTCACATTCGCAAGCGATCAAGCTGACTTCCTCGCAGCCATACCGGTCGGTGACCGCCACATCGAATACTTGCTCGATGACGCTGCGTTGCCAGCGGTGTAAAATCATCGCTGTGGCAATGATCCCTTTGGGGCGCACCCCACCGAGACGTTCCCTGCGCATCATGTCGGCCAGCAGGTAGAGGGAGTGGGCATGCCCGAACAATAACGCCGGTGGCTTACGACGCATCTGGACGATGAAATCCAGCATCCGCCTCCGATCCATCCCTAACGTATCGAGGTAGTATGCCCGCTCCAGCACAAGATTGCGTAGCCAACCGCGCCAGCCCTGATGCCGATACTCCGGATTCCCCCACACCTTGGCCACACGCTCTCCCAAACGCCAGCCGCTCCATTGATCACTCCGCAAGGTGCATGCCGTCTTCCACTGGACTGCTGCCTCATCGATCCAGATGGTCAGGGGTACACCGGTCGAACCCGAGGTACGTTTGATCCGCCAATTGCGGCGGTCCACACCCTCGGCGCACAACTCTGTACCATAACGCCGAATCTCAGACTTGCTCAAAACAGGCAACTGCTGCAAATCCGTCGGCTGCCGGATGTCCGAAGGGTGAATCCCCAAGGCCTTCCATCGCCGCCTATAGTAGGGCACATGGGCATACGCATAGTGCAACTGTTCCTGCACAGCAGACCACTGACGGGTTGCTATCTCCTCGGGTGAATCCCACTGTCGCCGTTCCAACTCAGCTAGATATTCCAAATGCCGACTGCCGTTCTTCCACGCCACCACCGGTTGCAGAACATGTCGATTCCACCACGCCCACATGCGCACTCTCGCTCCATTTCTGCCCTTGCTCTTCTCTAACCGCCGAGGGAACAAATTTATCATGTCGGGAAAAATATCAGCAACCCCAACTGGGAAGACCACCATCGCGAACGATTCCTTGCTCTTGGAAAGAATGGGCCAGGCGGCAGCTCTCTGCCGGAGAGAAGCCGATCACCTTCCCCATCGGGGCGGACTCGCAATGGCGCGCAAATCCGTCCGTCCAGATTATGTCTGACAAGACTTGTCCCCCGGCGATCGGTATGCAATTGCGGATTGCACGAGCAGATACAGCAGGCAGGGAAATCTTCGTGTCCAGAGATGCGTCCTCAGTTTATCAGAGAATTGGGGTGTTATGTTCCATCATACAATACGTTGCTGAGAATTGCATCTTCGGTAGTGGAGATGAGGGGATTTGAACCCCTGACCTCTTGAATGCCATTCAAGCGCTCTCCCAGCTGAGCTACATCCCCATCGTTATTTAGAATACGCTGAAGCGGCGACGAAGTCAACACCCCGGAGTCCAGAGTTACCCTGAGTTTCATGGAGTGTGGAGAATCCAGGGGAAAATCTCAATACGCCGTTGGGGGTGGTGGAGGCGTTGGGACAAAGCACCCTTATAATCTCACACCTCAGGCAAAGAGTCGCTCGGGATTACTTCGTCGACTTATTGCTTGGGTTAAGGCTAAGATGACAGCTTCACATAACTTTGCCGATTCCCTGTCCGGGACTATACCGACTTGTTTGCTCTATTAGGGAATAGTTCTCGAAGCCAACAAGCCGGTCTGTAAAGATCGGATCCCTTGCAACATCATCGCCCATGGCCCGCGGGCAGATGACCTACTCCGACTCGACCGAAGCATCTGTGTTCTCATCAGCTACGGCGCTGGCGAACCGGGTAGGAATCCAAACAGGTGCTGCGGCTCTTGGTATTTTTCCAGTAACTGCCCGCCGCTCTCCAATTACTTCAGGTCACCGATATACCACACCCGCACCGTTTTATCACTGCTTCCCGATCCCACATAGCGGCCATCCGAAGTCACCGCCACACTATTGACCCAACCTTCGTGCCTCATCATCTGCCGCACTTCCTGGCCACTGGACAACTCCCACACCCGCACCGTCATGTCCCATCCACCTGTGACGACATAGCGACCATCCGAAGTCACCGCCACACTATTGACCCAACCTTCGTGTCCGGTCAGCCGCTTGACTTCTCCCGACTGCATAGTAGCGGCAGAGATTTAGAGTAGTTTTGTACAGACTAAGGGCAACGGGTATCTGTGCAGGGGGAGATGGACTGGACGAGGAGGCAGAAATATCTCAGAATTGGCGTGTGTTGTTGCTCGGAGGCCTTGGGGAAGACTCTGTGTTCATGCTCAAGGGTGTACGTCGGTCTCAGCGGCGGAAGATGCGGTAGAAGAAGATACCAAAAACTGTCTGGTGAGGGAGGGGCAAACAGGAATGAGCGGCGGAGGATCGCGAGCGTGCGTGTGCTGATCAAGTATGGGATTGGCTTGGGTTTACTGATTTGGGTGGTCACCCGGTACTGGGAGGACAACCGTGTCAGTGGAGCACCGGGGCTGCGGAGTTTGCTCTCGGGGCCACTCTCAGAGTTCTGGTTGGGCATCGCCGCTGTACTAGTTGCCATCGCCTTGGGATTACAAATAGTGCGTTGGTATCTGCTGGTTCGGGCGTTGGATTTGCCGTTCACTCTGCGGGATGCGTGTCGATTGGGTTTGGTCGGAGTGTTTTTCAATACATTTCTGCCGGGGTCGATTGGGGGTGACGTACTGAAGGCCTATTTTATCGCTCGGGAAAATCGAGAGCGGAAGACCCGGGCGGTGGCGACCGTACTGATCGACCGAGCTTTGGGGCTGTTCGGGTTGGTCCTGTTCGTGGCGGTGTTGGGCACGGCTAGCTGGGGTTTAGGAGACGAACGGTTGACATCCAATACCGAGTTGCAGCATTTGATTCAACTGATGGCAGTGTGCAGTGGGGTCACGGTGGTGGGGTTCATCCTGTTGGGATATTTACCGCAGCGAAGGGTGGACCGGTTTGCCGGCCGGTTACGTTGGCTGCCGCGAATCGGAGGTGTGCTGGCCGAGTTCTGGTATGCGGTGTGGATGTATCGGCAGCGGGTAGGGACGATTGGGGTGGGGTTGGCTTTGTCCGCCGCGTCTCATGTGGCGCTGGTATTGGCTTTTCACGCCGCCTCGCGTGTCTTTCCCCCCACGGCTGCTGCAACGGAACAATCGGCGAGCCTGGCCGAGCATCTAGTCATCGCCCCCATTGGTTTCATCGTGCAAGCTCTGCCGGTGTCTCCAGGAGGAGTTGGGGTAGGTGAGGCAGCTTTTGCCGGTCTGTATCAACTTTCCGGACGCTCCGCCAGTCGCGGGGTTATCGCCCGCCTGTCTCTGCGGATTGTAGAATGGCTTCTTGGCTTGATTGGCTATGGGATCTACCTGCGGATGAAAAAAGAACTGCCCACCGCCGCTCTCTCTTCATCCTCCGAGGTCGGCGCTGACGGATCAGCAGTGTTTCCCAGCGATGTTTCCTTCTCCTCGTCGAGCAAATCACTGGCCATTGATCCCGCTGGTCCGACCGATGGCTACGCCGGTCAGACTACCCGAGTTTCGGTGGCTACGCAACCACTTTCCGATGGCTCTGCCACCCCTGCTTCCACCAACGTTGACGCACCCTCCCGCGACGCTTCTGCCTCTGGGTCAACACGAGAACCACCTCGCCCCTCAGTCTCTTGACTCTTGGCTTCTCCGAGGTGTGGGCGAGGAATTGGAACTCCAATGCTACCATAGGGTACAGCAATAGGGTACAGCATACACAGAAGTGGACGAAGTACAAAACCAACGGTGATTCCCTAAGCCGCGTGAAAAAGCCAGCCTCCCTCTTGTTCATCGGGATCAAAGCTATTAGAATGGTTAGCAATCTTCCTTCCTCTCTCCAACTTCAGTTTTTTCCAGGAGTGTATCCCATGCGAACGCTGCCCCATGGGAATCGGTATTGGTCGGCCGTGGTTCTGCTTGTCAGCGGGTTAGCGACTCTGCTCTATGGCGCGAAGGTGGAAGTCGCTCCGCCACTACGCCCCGCTGCGGTATCGTTAAACATTCGCAGTCCCCTCGATCCGGACCGCGCTGTGCTGACAGAAATCCGGCAACATTCCCAGATCATGCGGAATTTGCAGTATTTGTCGGATGTCATCGGGGCCCGACTGACAGGCTCTCCGGGTCTGGAACGAGCCAATCGCTGGACGGCGGAAAAGCTCCAGGAATACGGGCTGGTCAACGTGCGGCTCGACCCGTGGGAAATCCCTGTAGGCTGGCAACGGGGACACGCATCTATGCGAATCGTGGAACCGGACACGGATCTGCGTCTGCTCGTGGCCTCGACAGGCTGGACCCCTGGCACGGCGGGCAAAGTGACCGGACCGGTTGTGATCATTCGAGAACGAACGCGGGACAAGCTCGAGCAATACAAGGGCAAACTCCGCAACGCCGTCGTACTGTTGTCACCACCGCCTACGATCGCACCGGTAACCGATTTGCGTTACGGCCCACCCCCGCCTCCGCCGAGTAAAGACGCCGGCAAGAAGAAACTTTCTCCGCTGTCCTCCCGCGAGCCAGCAGCCCACCGCCAGGCTGCTCTTCCTCCAGATGAACCAGTTCCCTACAACTGGTATAGGACTCCCATGTCCGGCGACGGTTTTCTACACGATGAGTGGCAACCGGGCTTGAGTGCACTCAATGAGTTTCTCAAGAGCGAAGGGGTCGCCTGCGTGGTAACCGATGCGGCCAAACCGCATGGCCTGCTGGTGACCACCGGCGGCTGGCCCGCCGACATCGTCGCCGCTCAAAACCGTGTTCCTCGTCTTCACATGGCCCATGAACATTACTCCCTCCTCTGGCGGCTTGCCACGCAAGGGAGCGGGACGGTCCGGGTCGAAACGGAAATCCAGAATACCTTCATCCGCGGTCCCATTACCGTCTACAACACGGTCGGGGAAATCCGAGGCAGCGAAAAGCCGGAGGAAATTGTGGTCGTTGGAGCACATCTGGATTCTTGGGACCTGGCCAGCGGGACGACCGACAACGGCACCGGCAGTTGCGTTGTGTTGGAAGTAGCCCGTGCCTTGGCCACTCTCGCACGCCAAGGCTATCCCCCCAAGCGCACCATCCGCTTCGTCCTCTACAGTGGAGAGGAGCAAGGTCTGCATGGCTCCCGCTACTATGTGCAACGCTACAAGAATGAACTGCCCCGCCACTCCGCCGCGATTGTACATGATACCGGTACAGGACGGGTCTACGGCCTGGCCTGCTACCGTTCGCAAGACGGCCGAAGCCCCGGCTTTAACGGCGCTGTCTCGTGCTCTGTCTCACCGGAGCGTGTGGTACTCTTCGCCAAGTATCTCGCAGAGCGTAGCGTCTTGGCTTTCATCTAACACACCATGGCCGGTCCCATCGACCGAGACTACAGACGTGTGTCTGGGCAGATACTTTGCTAACCCATCACAACACTTCAGAGAGGCTATGTATGGTTCTTGTATCTAATCTAGGCTTCCCCAGAATCGGGCGAAACCGCGAACTGAAAAAGGCCCTCGAAGATTTTTGGGCCGGCAAGTCGTCGGCTTCGGCCTTGCACGAGACGGCACGGGGAATCCGCCGAACCCATTGGGAACTCCAGCGTCGGGCCGGGCTGGACATCGTCCCGTGCAATGACTTTTCGCTGTACGATCACATGCTCGACACAGCAATGATGGTCGGGGCGGTACCGGAGCGCTTTGCCGATCTCACCGACGAATTGCAATGCTATTTCGCGATGGCCCGCGGGGGCAATCGGCCCGACGGCCAGCCTGGCCCGGTCGCCCTGGAAATGACTAAGTGGTTCGACACCAATTATCACTATCTGGTGCCGGAGTTCCACCGTGAGATGCCCTTCCGCTTGGCGACGACCAAGCCGGTGGATGAGTTGCTGGAGGCACAGGCGTTGGGGCTGCGGGCCCGGCCGGTCCTGGTCGGGCCGGTCAGCTTTCTGCGGCTGGGCAAAGCCAAGGAGGCGGGATTCGATCCGTTGGAGTTGCTGCCGAGCCTGCTGCCGGTCTATGAGGAACTGCTCGGCCGCCTGGCCGCCGCCGGTGCCGAGTGGGTGCAATTCGACGAGCCGATCCTGGTTACGGACATCGACGAACGCTGCATCGAGGCCGTCGAGCAGACTTACCGCCGCCTGGCGGTGGCAGCCCCAGGGCTAAAGCTGCTGCTAGCTACCTACTTCGGCAGCGTCGGCGCGGCATTGCCACGACTGCTGCGACTACCGATCGCGGGGCTGCACCTGGACCTGGTGCGTGCCCCGGAGCAACTCGACGAGGCCCTGGCCGAATTGCCGCCGCAGCCGGACGTGATGCTGTCGCTGGGGCTGATCGACGGCCGCAACGTCTGGCGAGCCGACCTGGACCGGGCCATCGAACTGGCCGAAAAGGCGGCGGCGCGAGCACCGATCCAGATCGCTCCTTCCTGCTCGCTGTTACACTGTCCGATCGACCTGGCCGACGAGACGCGGCTGGACCCGGCGGTGCGGGAGTGGCTGGCTTTCGCCACGCAGAAACTCGACGAGGTGGCCCTGATCGCCGAGGTGCTGCGGCAGGGTCGGCAAGCTCAGGAAGCCCGCCTGGCCGAGAACCGCGCTATCCTGCAACGCCGCCGCCAGTCGCCGCTGACCCGCAACGAAGCGGTGCGCTCCCGGCTGGCTAGCATCACCCCGGACCAACTCCAGCGTCGGCAGCCGCACGCGCAGCGGCGTGTGGTGCAGCAAGCCCGGCTCGGCCTGCCACGTTTCCCCACCACAACGATCGGCTCGTTCCCGCAGACACCGGAAATCCGCAAGGCCCGCGCGGCGTTCAAGGCTGGCAAGCTGGCCGAGGCGGAGTATGAAGCGTTCCTCAAGGAGCAGATCGCCCAGGCGATCCGCTGGCAGGAGGAAGTCGGCCTGGATGTGTTGGTCCACGGAGAGTTCGAGCGCAACGACATGGTCGAATACTTCGGCGAGCAGCTTGATGGGTTTGCGATCACGGCCAATGGCTGGGTGCAAAGCTACGGTTCACGCTGCGTCAAGCCACCGATAATCTACGGTGACGTGGCCCGTCGCGGTCCGATGACGGTCGAGTGGTTCCGCTATGCGCAATCGCTGACGAGCAAGCCGGTCAAGGGCATACTGACCGGACCGGTGACGATGTTGCAGTGGTCGTTTGTCCGCGACGACCAACCCCGCCGGGATACCTGCTGGCAGATCGCGCTAGCCATCCGGGATGAAGTGGCCGACCTGGAGGCCGCCGGGGCAGCGGTCATCCAGATCGACGAGCCGGCCTTGCGTGAGGGGTTGCCGTTGCGGCGGGCCGACTGGCCGACCTACTTGCAGTGGGCAGTGGATGCGTTCCGGCTGGCGGCGGGCGTGGCCAAGGACGAGACACAGATTCATACCCACATGTGCTACTCGGAGTTCAACGACATCATCGACTCGATCGCGGCACTGGATGCCGACGTGATTTCGATTGAAACGTCGCGCTCGCAGATGGAATTGCTCGATGCCTTCGCCCGCTTCCGCTACCCCAACGAGATCGGCCCGGGCGTCTATGACATCCACTCGCCGCGGGTGCCGACGCAAGCGGAAATCGAGCGGTTGCTGGACAAGGCCTTGGCGGTGCTGTCGCCGGATCAGGTCTGGGTCAACCCCGACTGCGGCCTGAAGACGCGCAAGTGGGACGAGGTCAAGCCCGCCCTGGTGACGATGGTCGCCGCCGCCAAGGGCCTGCGCGAACGCACCGGGGCCGAGCGAATGCAGAGCGTCTAGCGCGGCCCGTACCGGTGGGGGCAACTGGGGCCGCCCCATCGCCAACCGTTGGCATCGCGTTCGGACCTCGAGCCGGGCGCGATGCGACCAACCGGCTCCTGCACCTGATCGTTGCCACATTCCTGCTGCTGCTACTTCACGACTGCCCCGAATCGCCGCTACACCGCTGCTGCCGCCACGCCATGAATTCGGGCTGAGGCGGCCGGTTACCATCAAGGCCAGCGGGTTGTAGCGACGATAACGAATGTGCGAGTCGATGCAGACGGACTACCCCGCGATCCGACCCTATCATGGCGTCCCGGGGGGTGGTATTGGCCAGACGACGACGGCGGAGGGGCCATTCCGTGACGACCAACCGGCTTACCCTCGTGGTCTACCTGACTGGGTTGGCCATCGCCTCGCTGCTGACCGGCTGTGAATCCTGGCGGCAGTATGTGGCCAACGGGTT
>Ga0272447_1001339_pt1 | contig 15671 bp, 14 predicted proteins | sample YNPCB0133_FD_194589 | JGI IMG/M metagenome (GOLD analysis project Ga0272447, IMG submission 194589) | Hot spring microbial mat communities from Yellowstone National Park, WY, United States - YNP-CB-013-3 | ecosystem: Environmental > Aquatic > Thermal springs > Hot (42-90C) > Sediment | place... | reverse complement strand
CCCCATTTTGCAGATTTGCAGTTCTCGCCGAGCAGGTAGCTTTCTATTTGACAAACTGCATCCCTATAGCAAGATCCTTCTTTGAGGTTGACTACTCTGGATTTTGCCTCCAAAAGCAAGTAGGGGTTCCTTTGGGAGTTAAAGAAAGTATCTTCAGGATCTTCGTTCTTTCTTGCGGCGAGGTCGACCTGGCCACAACCTGTCTCGAATTCATATCTAATTTCCAAGTCGTGAAAGCCAAGCGCATGCAGGAGGGGAACAGCAAAGTGTTGGACAATAACTCGCTCTACACTCTCGGTGGGAGATATACTCTCAAGCTTCTCTCGGAGATAGCTAGCCTCAGTCATAGGAAAAAATAAGGTGGACAATGCTAACCAAGCTAAAAGCTCGCCCTCAGCCTAGCAGTTGCTTTGCCCTCTCTGCCAGCGCCTGGGCTGTCAGGCTGTTGTAGTCCATGAGTTCCGTAGGGGTGGCGGTGGTTTCGCCACGTTTCCAGGCAAAGATGTCGCGCGGGCCAGTGTAGCGCAGCAACAGGGGCTCCAACATCAGGCTGGATCCGCCGGTTACGCCAATAAGGGCCTCGCCAGCAAACCAGGCAGCAAACTCCTGGTCAGACATGAACTCCCCATCAGCTTGGGCACAGGTGGACCAGGCCACGTCGACGGGGCGATAGAGGCGGCGGGGGTTGACCACAGAGACAATTTTGCTGCCGATCCCCTGGGCCTTGAGCTGTTCAGCGGCGGCAAAGACGGGCAGGAGGATCATATCTCCCACCACGGCAAAGACCACGGTGCGGGAGCCAGGTAGTTCCTGCAGCACAGTGCAACCCTGCTCCACTGCTTGGCGGGCTTGTTCTAGGGTGGTGCGGATGGGCAAGGGGGTTTTGCTGGCAAAGATCGGGATCCCTTTGTTGAAGGTCGATAAGGCCCACTCGTAGGCAGCTTGGGCGCAGTTGGCGTCGGGGGGAAAGAGGGGGAAGATGTTGCCGTTGCGCATCATGGCCGCTAGGTAGGCCTCAATTTCCGGCCGCTGGTGGGTCCAGCCGTTGCGTCCCTGCTCCAACGCTCCAGCCGTGAAGAGGGCAATAGCGGAAGGAGTGGGGCGGCGCAGCTCCGCCATCGCCTGGGTTACCGTCTGCCAGATGGGCAAGCCGTTGACGGCAAAGGCTTCGTAGGAGCACCAGAGGGAGCGCCCGCCAAAGAGTGCCAGGCCCCCTGTCAAGCCAGCGCAGGCATCTTCGCTCAGGGGTTCGTAGACCTGCCCTTGGGGCTGTTGGTTGTAGAGAGGATCCACTGTGGGGTGGATGACTTTCAGGCCCTGGTTGACATTGGCAAGACCAGAGGCCTCGTTGCCATCGGCATTGGCTACCAGAAAGTCAGGGTCTTTCTGCCCCACCTGCACCACCAAGGCGCCGATGGCAGTGGTGGAGACTTGCTTATCGCCGAGGGGGAACTCGGTTAAGTTCAGGGATCCCAAAGGCGGCAAGGGCCGGACGGACTCCGTGACAGCTACCTTGGCGGCTGGCCCACCGGCTGCCCGCTCGCAGTTTTGGCGCACCAGAGCCCAAGCGGCTGGGTGGAGGGCCCGTGCCTGCAGAGCGGCCACGATGTCGGGGTGATCCAAGGTGTGGTGGGCATAGAGGTTGTGGGATTTGGATCCCTTGGCGTGTACGCCCGCTCCTTTGAGTTGTTTGAGGATGAAAACCGTCAGATGTCCGCTCAGAGCTGACTGGATGGCCCGCTCCATCTCGGTCAGTACCCTCTGGGCAAAGGCCAGACGGGCTTCCAGAGAAAATTGGGTGCTATCCACATAGGGACCGGGCTGCTGGGCATCGTCGAAGTCTTTGGCGTCGACTAGCACCACTTCCTCAAAGCCATTGCCCCGCCAGTACTCGACCATCTGAGCGTTGGTGAAGGTCGAGATCATGCTGTGGTGCTCTTGGCTATAGCCGTTCCAGACCAGCACCGGCAGGAAGTTGGTGCGCTGCGGGAAGGCGGTGTGAAAGTGGAGCATAGAGCTCATCACGTAGGGCTCCCCCAAGCCCCCATCGCCGATGGTGACGGGGAAGAGCCGATCCGGGTAGAGCAAGGCGGCGGCCATGGCAAAATGCTGCCCCTGCCCAAGGGGCCCTGCTGGCGCTAGCAGGCCAGGGACGTAGCCAGAGAGGTGACCCAGCAGCCCTTCCCGTTCCCGGAAGCGAGCCTGGAGGTCGGAGACGGTGTGGATGCCCATCTCCGCCAGCGATCCATCCAAGAACATGGCGGCATAGAAGCCGGGCGCGTGGTGGCCCACCTCGGTAGGGATGTTCTTTTGGCCCAGGTACACCAAAGCGGCATAGGCTTCCGCTTGGCTGGCAAATCCGCCCGGGTGGCCCGAGGCTTTGCTGGCGGTCATCTGCAGGGTGAGGTAGCGCAGCGCATCGGCATAGAGCAAGGTCTGGTAGGCGGCCATACGGCTGCCGGGATCCCGCAGCTTGCCTGTGGCAGCATCCACTGCAGGTTCCTGGCCCAGGCGGTCGAATTCCGGCCAGGGATCGCCAAAGTAGCGGATCCCTTGGCAGAAGGCGGGAATTGGGGCAGTTGTCATCGGCCAAGCCTCACTCTTGTCAGGTCAATCCTCACTTTAAACCGGATAAAGCTTTTCGGAGGTTTTAAGCCGAACTCTTCTAGCCGCCACTCTCCCTTGCGCCTCTGGCTTGGGCAGGCAAAAGGTTGCGCGGTCTATCTTCCTCATCGACGACAGAGACTGGGGCAGAGATGGGCTGTTCTTGCTGTTGCCTACAACATCTAGTGTCTCAAACTCCTTGGCCGCTTATTTTTCCACAATATGTAGATCAAAGACGGCAGATGCTCAACCAGTTTGCTTGACCTTTATCGTGGAGACATCTTGAAAGCGAAGACCCATGTCCCTTTTGGAAAAGCTGTGATACATTCAAGGGAGGCTAGAGCGGGATCTTTAAGGAGCCTGCAGCCCTTGGCAAAGAAAGGGAGAGGTCATCCTGCGGTAGCTTGAGTTTCGCAAAGTCTTTGGATTTTCTTTGCCCTAATTGAGGATTCAACACAACTTCCCGACCCACCTACTTTGTGCCTCAAGACTAGCTGCCCTATGACCGAGAGTCGTCCTTGTGCCCCCTGCATTGTCGACAGCGGAATTTTGGTTAACAAGCGGGATATTTACCGTCTTTTGGCGGATTTGGGGCGGGTTCGCTACTTCGATATCGTCGAAGGTCAGGTGCAAAGGCAGGGGGAGGGCTATGTGATGGAGGTATTTCAGGATGCAACAGCGGCCACCTTGGTGGCCAATCGCAGCCTCTACCTAAACCTAAACAGCTTCGACTACGCCTGCTTGCGGGATCCCTCCCCCGCTGAGGTGGCAGAGGTGGGCACGGAACGGCCTAGCGTGGTGATCGATCTGGTGCAGGAGCACCGCGTCTTGCGCTTGGTTCCCCTGTCGGATCCGCTGTCGGATCCCGCGCAACTGTGGGCAGATACTCGCGCGCTGCGGGCGGCAATGGCGGACGCCTTGGCAGCAAGCTGGAGCCTAGAAGAGGAGGACGGATCTTTCGAGCCTGATTGAAGGGAGGGATCCTCGCGCAGCGTTTCGGCAGGCTGGAGAGAAAAGGGCACCGGAGCCTGCTGGGCTTCAGTCAGGAAGCTGGGGAAGCGGCCCTCAGGAGTTCCGGCGACTGGCGCACCGTCTCGAAGAAGTAGTGGACATTGGCCTCAGGGGTGGCAGGGTGAACCCCATGGCCCAGGTTCATGATGTGCCCCCGCGAGCCCGCCTTCCGAATCACCTCCAGGGTGCGCTGGCGGATCAACTCCCGCGATCCCAGCAAGACCATTGGATCGAGGTTGCCCTGGACAGCCAGGGATCCCAGACGGGCCCTGGCTTCTGCCATGTCACTCATCCAGTCAAGGCTGAACACGTCGATACCAGCTTTACCCACCCGCTCTAGCAAGCCGGCGCTGCCGTTGATGTAGAGGATCAGCGGCACTTGGGGATACCGAGCCTTGACCTGATCCACAATCTGCTTTTGGTAGGGCAAAGCCCAGGTCTCGTAATCGCTGGGGCTGAGCTGGCCAGCCCACGTATCGAACAACTGCACCGCTTGGGCACCGCTCTCAATTTGGTAGATCACGTAGCGGGCAATGCTATCGGCCAGCTTGCCCAGAAGCTGGTGCAAGAGCTGCGGCTGGGTGAAAGCCAAACTCTTGATGTAGGCATAGTCTTTGGAGCTGCGCCCCTCGACAGCGTAACAGGCCAAGGTCCAAGGTGAGCCAACAAAGCCCAGCAGGGTCGCCTTCCCTTCCACCTCACGGCGCAAGGTCGTGAGAATGGTTTTGATGAAGGGCAAGCTTTCTTCTGGATCCAACAGTCGGATTTGCTCAATCTGGGCTTGGGAGCGAATTGGCGGGTCGATAATCGGCCCCTGGTTCTCCACCAGCTCAAAGGTAATGCCCATGCCCTCGAGAGGAGTGAGGATGTCGCTGAACAGGATCACGGCGTCGGGGGCAAAGGCGCGAAAGGGTTGCAAGGAGATCTCGATGGCTAGCTCTGGGATCTCGCAGCGCTGCTTGAAGGTGTACTTGCTCTGCAACTCGCGGTAGGCCGCCATGTAGCGGCCCGCCTGGCGCATCATCCAAACTGGGGGGCGATCCACCACTTCCCCGCGGGCTGCCCGTAGCAGGCGGTTGCCATCGCCATCGGGAGGAGGAGAAGCGCTGAGGTAGGCAGGTGAGTGGGACATGAAAAACTCAGCCAGTGAAGACCCTTAGTGCATCCTGACATCGAGATGACAAACAGCGCAAGCTTGCACTCCAAAGATCCCAGTACTTCAATTCTTGCCATAAGCCAAAGCAAGCCTCTGCAGGAGGGATCCCGAGCTCAGGCGAACATGCGATAATGTCAGCCTGTGGGCCTTGTTGTAGAGCTGCCCGCCAGGGATCCTCTGGGGCTGAGTTGAGAGGAAAACCAGCTTGGTTGCCCAAACTTTCGACCTAGAAACCTACCTAAGCCAGCGGCAGCAACAGGTGGAGGAGGCCCTCTCTGCCGCGGTCAGGCCTGCTTACCCAGAGCGCCTCTATGAGGCAATGCGCTATAGCCTCCTGGCAGGGGGGAAGCGCCTCAGGCCCATCCTCTGTCTAGCAGCCTGTGAGTTGGCCGGCGGCTCGGTGGAGCAGGCCATGCCTACAGCCTGTGCGCTGGAGATGATCCACACCATGTCGTTGATCCACGACGATCTGCCGGCCATGGACAACGACGATTTTCGCCGCGGCAAGCCCACCAATCATAAGGTGTTTGGTGAGGATATCGCCATTTTGGCAGGCGATGCCCTGCTGGCCTATGCTTTTGAGCATATCGCTAGCCAAACGCGGGGGGTGCCGCCGCAGCGGATCCTGGAGGTGATTGCCCGCATTGGCCATGCGGCTGCGGCAACTGGCTTGGTGGGAGGCCAGGTGGTGGATCTGGAGTCGGAGGGCAAGGCCATTTCCCTGGAAACCCTGGAGTACATCCACCGCCACAAAACCGGCGCCCTGCTAGAGGCCTCAGTGGTCTCAGGAGCGATCCTGGCCGGGGCCGATGAGGAGCTGCTGGGGCGGTTGAGCCACTATGCCCAGGATATTGGCCTAGCCTTCCAGATTGTCGACGATATTTTGGATGTCACTGCCACTAGCGAACAGTTGGGCAAAACAGCAGGCAAAGATCAAGTGGTTGCCAAAGCCACTTACCCCAGCCTGCTGGGTCTAGAGGCCTCTCGGCAGAAGGCCGAAGAGCTGATCCAATCGGCTAAGCAGGCGCTGCGCCCCTATGGATCCCAGGCTGAGCCCCTGTTGGCCCTGGCAGATTTCATCGCCCGCCGCCAGCATTAACCTGCCCCCCTTGGAGGCCTTGCTCCCCTTCCTCTGCCGGAGAGCCCTATGCTGCAACAGTTGATGGCTAACCACGTTCTCTGGGTTGCCCTGCTGGCCAGTGGGTTAGCCCAGGCCATCAAGCTCATCCTGGCCTATGTGCGCTCGGGCAAGCTCAACCTGCGGGTCTTGCTGGAGATGGGGGGGATGCCCAGCTCCCATGCGGCCCTGGTGACCGCTTTGGCCGTGGGCGTGGGGTTAGAGGAAGGTTGGGATAGCCTCCTGTTTGCAGCAACGGTGGTCTTTGCCCTGGTGGTGATGTATGATGCTGCCGGGATCCGCCAGGCTGCTGGCAAGCAGGCGCAGGTGTTGAACCGCCTCCTAGAAGAATGGTTGGAAGAGAAAGGCGCCGATCGCTTCCAGGAGCCCTACCTGCGAGAGCTGCTGGGCCATACGCCCGTCCAGGTGCTCGCCGGGGCAGCCCTAGGGGCGGCCTGTATTACCCTCTCGTTTGCTTTGGGCATTAGCTAAAGCTTGAGGCATCCTGGAGCAGCCGCATCAGGGATAACCATGGCCTCCAATTCCCAACCTCGTCTCCAACGCTGCCCGGCCTGTGGTAAGCCCATCCCAGCCTACCGGTACAAGTCTCCCTACTGTGACTACTGCGGTTGGCGAGCTGGGGCAAAGCCGATCCCTCGAGAAGGCGGATCTGGGGGCAAGAGAGTTGGAGCCCGGGGGAGTATTCAGAGCCTCAACCTACCCCCCCTGCTGCGGCCACTGCTGAACTTCAACTTTTACCTCTATCTGGGCTGGGGGATCAGCCCTCTGTTTCCCCTGGTGGTGGATCGGCCGCTGCTGGCCGAGTCCAACTATCTGCTGCTGATCCCGCTTCTATTGAGCTGGGGGCTGCTCTATCTGGCAGTGCGGGATCGGCCGCTACCCCAGGATCTGCGGCTGCCGCGTCTATTGCTGGATGTGGCATTTATCCTGCTGCCTTTCTTTCAAAGAATTAACGTCTCCAAAGCCCCTAACCGACCCTACTGGAATGCCCTGCTCATCTGGGTCATCGGGATCCTACTGCTTGCTGCGGTGTGGCTGTGGAGCTTTAGCCTACTTCTGACGGCATTGACACTGCTGTTGACCAGCTTCTGCACGCTGCTGTTCTAGCTATGTCCCGTGGGCATAGCGCTTCATCATCGATTAGCTCACAAGCCCAGAATACAAGAAGTACTTGGCATAACCACACGTATTTTGGCCAAAGTCCAGGGCCGTTCGCGCTAACTTTGCCCCGGGAAATTACTAGTGGCACTTTCACAAGGTCTCGCCAAGGCTTTCTCAGGGAAGCTTGTCCAGTTTGCCCTTCCCCTTGCAAAGAGGGGGCAATTAGGATGAAGGGGGATCCCGTTGGGAGGAATCCCAGTCAAATGGCAGGTGAGGTTGCTGCGCCATGAAACCGACTTGGCAAACGGATGGAGAGACTTGGTTTCTTCTGCCTCCCCAACCCCGCGCCGTAATCCACTTTCTAGGCGGAGCGTTTGTGGGATCCGCGCCGCAGTTTTTCTACAGCCGTCTGTTGGAAGAATTGGCCCGCATGGGCATGGCCGTTGTAGCCACTGCCTATGCCACCGACCTCGATCACGCCCAAATAGCTTTCAAGGCAGCACGATCTCTCCATAGAAGCCTGCAGAGCAAAGGCTTGATGGACTTACCCCTCTTTGGCTTGGGCCACAGCCTTGGCGGTAAGCTGCAGATCCTCTCCTGCCTAGCCCTCCCTTCTTTGGGATCCCAGCGGCGCGGCAATATTTTTTTGGCCTACAGCAATGCCGGGTTGGAGCGGGCGCTGCCGCTGTTGCAGGTGTTGGTGCAAGCGTGGCCTCAACAGCAACTCAGCGATCTGTGGCGGATGTGGATGGGATCCTCGTCACCGCCGGTAAACCTGTGGTTGGAGTTTGAGCCCTCTCCGGCAGAGACCAATCGCCTCATTGAGGAGCGGTATCCGGTGAGAAACAACCTGCTTGTAGAGTTTCAGCAGGATGATATTGACGATATTCCACTGCTCTATCAGCAACTTTCTCGCAAGTACGGGGAGCACACCGAATGGCAGCGCCTAGAGGGGGATCACCTAACTCCTCTGGGCTTTAGCTATCCTTTCCTGGTTGGGCAAGAGTTTAGCCCTGTCGACGCTCTTGCACAGCTTCTCTACCAAAACTTGCTTGCCCCCAACTACCTCCTGATCCAGCGCATCAAAGCCTGGTTGTCAGCCCAACTGGCCTAGTCGAGCCAGCTGAGATCCGAGAGGAGATCTTGGGCATAGGAGGAAGAAGAGTGGGCTTGCAGGTAAAGCAACAGGCGTAGGATGTCGCTCATCAGGAAGTAACAGGTCAAGAGGCCACCAGCAGCCGTAGCCACTAAGGTTCCCGCTAGCATGCGCGAGAACTCCTGCCGCTGGAAAGCCTGCTCCATCAGGCGCAGCGCCCAAAATCCCAGCAAGACAACAATAGCAAGGATGATCGACATATCGTAATCGATGCTGTAACTTAGTGTAACATCGCTGCTGCTTACCTACCATGGGCAGGAGGCCAAGGGGTCCCAAGCCTCAGGAAGAAGCTAACCCTGCCTCAGCGGCCAGAGGGAAGGGAGCCAGCTTCCCGCTAATTAGCCAGTTGTCTCCCAAGGTCTGCAGTTGCGGCTCCAGCAGTTGCCAGCTCTGGTTGACCTCAGGGATCCCTTCCCCTTCTACGGGAGTTGGTGCGTTGGCCCCTCCCAGGATCTTGGGAGCGATGAAGGCGGCCACCTTCTGAATGGCCCCATCCTTGAGGGCTGCCCAGGCCAGGGTGCCGCCGCATTCCCAGAGGGCGCTTAGACAGCCTCGCTCAAAGAGAACCTGCGCTGCTCGAGCCGGGGTTACTCGATCCAGGTGCAGCAGCTCCACCCCTTGCTTGGCCAGGGCTCCCCAGAGGGGATGGGCCTCAGTGGCTTCGGTAATCACCAAAGTTGGCGCCTCCTCCACTTGCCACAGGTGGGCCACTGGGGGGAGGTTAAGGGAGCGGCTGAGAACCACCCGCAGAGGCTGGGATCCCTGAAAATCCGGCAGGCGGCAGGTGAGGCGGGGGTTGTCGTGCCAAACGGTTTGGGAGCCAACGATCACGGCGTCGTGCCAGGCCCGCTGGCGGTAAACCCACTCTCGTGCCAAGGGGTTGCTAATCCACTGGCTGTGGCCAGTGGTGGCCGCGCTCTTGCCGTCTAGGGTCATGGCGTATTTGAGCAGGCCAAAACACTGCTTTCGCACAATGGCAAAGGCAAAGCCCTCGTTGAGCTCTTGGCAGTCCTGCTCCAGCACCCCCACTGTCACCTCGACTCCTGCCTCTTGCAGGCGACGGATCCCTTTGCCGGCTACCAGCGGATTGGGATCCTGCATCCCCACCACCACCCGCCGGATCCCAGCCGCCAGAATGGCCTCAGTACAAGGGGGGGTGCGCCCATAGTGGTTGCAGGGCTCGAGGTTGACGTAGAGGGTGGCGCCCTTGGCCAGGGATCCCGCCTGCTGCAGAGCCAAGACCTCGGCGTGGGGCTGGCCGGCTCCTAGATGAACACCTTCCCCCACCACCTGATCCCCCCGGACAATGACGCAAGCTACCCGCGGGTTAGGGGAGGGGCGCTGTGGTGTCGAGCGGGCCAAGGAGAGGCAGCGTTCCATCCACTGCCGGTCGGCGTCCAGGTTCATGGGAGGCGCTTTCGGGGAGCACTTTAGCAGGCGGTGTTTTGGATCCTAGCTGCTTCTTGGCAGGGAGCCGGCTGCGGCGCGGCTTTGGTAAGCTGGTTACGGCTTTGGCGGCAGGGATCCCATGGACAGCCTTCAACTTTGGCAGCGCTACTGCGATTGGCTCTACTACCATCCCGAGCTGGAAATTTTTGTGGATATCAGCCGCATCCGTTTTACCCCTGCCCAAGTGGAGGCGCTGCGGCCTCTCTTTGCCCGGGCTTTTGCTGAAATGCAGGCCTTAGAAGCCGGGGCCATTGCCAACCCGGACGAAGGTCGCCAGGTGGGCCACTATTGGCTGCGGGCGCCGGAGCTGGCTCCCACTGCCGAAATCCGGCAGGCAATTCAAGACTGCGTTGAACAGGTGGAGAGCTTTGCCAAAAAGATCCACGGCGGCGTGATCCCGGCAAGTGGAGGAGGGCGTTTCACCGAGCTGCTCTGGATTGGCATTGGCGGCTCGGCCCTGGGGCCGCAATTTGTGGCGGAGGCCTTGGCTCCGCTGCAGCCGCCCTTGAACATTCACTTTATCGACAATACGGATCCCGACGGGTTTGATCGGGTGCTGGGACGGCTAGCGGGCAAACTGGGACAGACCCTGGTGATTGTTGCCTCCAAATCTGGTAACACGCCCGAGTCGCGCAACGGCTTGGTGGAGGTGGCGCTGGCTTACCAAAAGGCCGGGATCCCCTTTGCCAGCCAGGTAGTAGCCGTTACTGGTCCCGGCAGCCAATTGGAGCAGCAGGCGCAGCGGGAAGGGTGGCTGGCGGTCTTCCCCATCTTCGACTGGGTGGGGGGGCGCACGTCAGAAACTTCGGCAGTAGGCCTGTTGCCGGCAGCGTTGCAGGGGATCGACATCCGGGCTTTGCTGGCCGGGGCCGCCACCATGGACGAGGCCACCCGCGTACCCCAGCTGGAGCGCAACCCCGCTGCCCTCTTGGCCATGGCTTGGTACATCGTCGGCGAGGGGCGGGGGCGCAAGGATATGGTGGTTTTACCCTACAAAGACCGCCTGGCCCTGTTTAGCCGCTACCTGCAGCAGTTGGTGATGGAGTCCCTAGGCAAGTCCCACGACCTGCAGGGCAACCTGGTGGAGCAGGGCCTCACCGTCTACGGCCACAAGGGCACCACCGATCAGCACGCCTACGTGCAGCAGTTGCGGGAGGGCTTGAACAACTTCTTCGTCACCTTCATCGAGGTGCTCCAGGATCGCGAGCCCGGGATCCCTTCCCCCTTCGTAGAGCCACTGGTAACCAGCGGCGACTACCTGGATGGCCTACTGCAGGGCACCCGCCAAGCCCTCTACGAAAACGGGCGCGACTCCGTCACAGTGACGCTGCCGCGGGTGGATGCCCGCTCCGTGGGGGCCCTGATTGCCCTCTACGAACGGGCAGTGGGCCTCTACGCCTCCTTGATCCAGGTCAACGCCTATCACCAGCCGGGGGTGGAAGCCGGCAAGAAAGCGGCTAGCGCCGTCCTGCAGCTCCAGCGTCAGGTGCTGGAGGTGATGCAAGAGCAAAAGGGATCCCTGACCCTAACCCAGTTGGCAGAGAAGCTGGGCTGCCCGGAGCGCATCGAAACGCTGTACTGGATTGTGCGGCATCTACACGCCAATGGCCGCGGTCTGGTGCTTGTGGGGGATCCTGGCCGACCCTTGGAGCTGAGCATCCAGCCGCGTCTGGCCTGAGGGTTTAGAAGAGGCAGCCTGAAGAAAGATCTGTATCTCACCTTAAACCCCTCCTGGGCAGCCGGTCTGTCTGCCTAGAATCGAGCAAAAGCCCACTGCAGGAGGAGACGATGGACCAACCTGCTGCCGTCCTGCCTTTGCAAGCCCCAAAAGACGTCTCCCTGGAGGAAATCGAGCAGGAGCTAAACAAAATCTGGTCCTCCAAGGAAGAGAGCGTTGCCGCCCGGGCTGCCACCTTTACCCTGGTGGTGTATGAGTCGCTAGACGATGCCCTGCTGCTGCCTTCCCCCACCGTCGAGGCCATTGCTAGCCAAAACCCCTGCCGCGTCATTGACCTGCGGGCCAAACGGGAGGGAGCCACAGACGACACCCTCGAGGCCCAGGTAGCTGCCTACTGTCCGGTGACGCGCGAACAGCGCAGCTCGCTGGTGTGTTGCGAATACATCACCCTGAAGGCACCGGAATCGGCTCTTGTGCGGGCTTGCAGCACCGTCGCCTCGCTGTTGATCCCCAACTTGCCCACCTTCCTGTGGTGGCAAGGCAACCTGGACTTGAACAGCTTGCTGTTTCAGAAGTTGGTGGCTCTAAGCAGCCGCGTCATCGTCGACTCCCGGGGCTTTGTCAATCCCGAGGAAGACTTGCAGGAGATGAATCTTCTCGTCAGCGAGGGACACCACTGCGGGGATCTCAACTGGCGCCGGCTGCTGCCCTGGCAGGAACTCACCGCCCAAGCCTTCGACCCGCCAGAGCGGCGGGAGTCTTTGTACTGGATAGATCAGGTAACCATTGACTACAAGGCCGGCAACCCCTGCCAGGCCCTCCTTTTCCTGAGCTGGCTGGCCAGCCGTCTGGGGTGGACGCCCACCGAGCGAGCGCAGAGCCGGGAACAGGACTATGAGATTGACCTCATCCGCTTCCAAACTCAAGCTGGAGGTGAGGTGAAGGCAGAGTTGGCCGCCGTACCCCTGGTCTCGGAGACTAGCCAGCCGGGGGACCTCATTGGGCTGCGCCTCACCTCGAGCAACCAGGAAGCCAACGCCTGCACCGTGCTCTGTTCGGAAACCACCGGCTGCATGCGCATGGAAGCCAGGGGAGGTGCCCAGAGATGCGTGGTTCGCCAGGTGGCACCCCTGGAGCAGGATTCCTTGGAAACGCTGCTGGCTGCCGAGTTGCAGCGGCCTGGCCCTGACTATCTTTACGAAGAAACCCTAGGCGTGGCGGCCCAGATCCTCAAGTTGAGCAAAAGCGCAGCAACGGGGTAGAGTCTTGAGCCTGCTTGAAGAAAATCGGTCTTGGGGAGACGGATCCCGTTTTATGTTCAAGCTCTACCCAACCCACCGCTTGGCCAACGAAAGCCTTGGCTGCTCAGGACGTCCCAAGAGACCTGCTCAAGAAATCCGGGCCGGCTGTTAGCGCAGGCCTAGGACAAAGGCCAGCACACTGTGGCCCACTAGTGCTTCCACTGCGATGCTAATGGCAAACCCCAGCATGGCCAGCCGCCCGTTCCAGCGCTCAGCTTGCTCCGTCCAGCCAATTTCCCATGCCGGTGGAGCTTCGCCCTCTTGCCCATACTGCGGCACATAGGGTGGACGAACAGCACCCTCCCAGCCTGCAGGGCGCTTGGAGTTAAAGAACGCTATCGAACCCAGGGCAACGGCAGCCACTAGGCCAGTTACCATCACAGCGATGTAGGGGAGGAAGGGGTTGTCAAGAAGCATTGCTGTCTAGTGTCGAAGTGCTAAGCCAACAAGCTGGCGGGAGAAGAACTGGGATCCTAGCAGCCCGCCGCCGCTTTCTCCAGCTTGCCTTGCCAGAGCTACCGCAGTCCCAGCCACTGGGCAAGGGTGCTGGCGAAAACACTGTGGCCCACTAGCGCCTCGGTAACGATGCTGATGACAAAACCCACCATAGCCAGGCGGCCATTCCAGCGCTCCGCCTGCTCCGTCCAGCCCGGGATCCAGTCGTTGGTGGTGTCGTAGTATTGGGCCACAGAAGCGGAGTCCAGGCGAGAAGGGATCCTAGGAGAGGGTTGCATGGTTAATACCTCATAACCTTTCTCAAAGAAAATTAACATCAAATTACAGTTTGTGACAACTCTCTTCTGCCGGCAAGGGAGAGTTTTCGGGGTGGATCCTAGAGCGATGCCATACTGAGGGAGGTAGGCTTCTGCGCAGACTATGGCGGTATCCCCTCTTTCTTCCCCCAAGCTGGGCCAGGCTTTTGATGCCGCTGCCGACCTAGCTGCCCAGGTGCGGCCGGATTTTCCAATCCTGCAGCGCCAAATCAACGGCCAGCCGCTCATCTACTTCGACAATGCGGCCACTTCCCAGAAGCCGCTGGCGGTTTTGCAGGCCATGGACCTCTACTATCGGCACAGCAACGCCAACGTGCACCGGGGGGTGCATACCCTGGGCAACGAAGCCACTGAGGCCTATGAGGGGGCGCGGGAGAAGATTGCCCGCTTGGTCAATGCGCCCTCCCCACAGGAGATCATCTACACCCGCAACGCCAGCGAGGCCATTAACTTGGTGGCCTACAGCTGGGGCATGAGCACCCTAGAGCGGGGAGATGAGATCATCCTGTCGGTGATGGAGCACCACAGCAATTTGATCCCGTGGCAATTCGTGGCTCAGAAGACGGGGGCCTGCCTTAGGTTTATCCAGATCACGCCCGAAGGCGAGCTGGATCTGGAGCACTACCGCTCTCTGCTGGGCAATCGCACCCGCCTAGTGGCGGTAGCTCACGTCTCCAACATGCTGGGATCCATCAACCCGGTTCGGGAGGTGATTGAGTTAGCCCATCGCTACGGGGCTAGGGTGTTGCTGGATGCCTGTCAGAGTGTGCCCCACATGCCTGTGGATGTACAGGCCCTGGATTGCGATTGGCTGGCCTTTTCTGGGCACAAGATGTGCGGCCCCACTGGGATTGGGGTGCTCTACGGCAAGCGGGAGCTGCTGCGGGCCATGCCGCCCTTTTTGGGTGGGGGCGAGATGATTGCTGAGGTGTACTGGGATCACGCCACCTACGCCGATATCCCCCACAAGTTTGAGGCGGGCACGCCGGCCATTGCCCAAGCGGTGGGTTTGGGGGCAGCCGTAGACTACTTGAGCCAGATTGGGCTAGAGCGCGTGCATGCCCATGAGCAAAAGTTAACCGCTCGCCTCCTGGAGGGGCTCCAGCGCATTCCAGGCCTGAAGATCTATGGCCCCAAGGATCCGGCGCGCCGGGCAGGACTGGTCAGCTTTTCAGCGGAGGGCATCCACCCCCACGACCTGTCTACGCTGCTGGATGAGCAGGGGATCGCCATCCGAGCTGGCCACCACTGCACCCAGCCGCTGCACCGCCACTTGCAGGTGCAATCGACAGCGCGGGCCAGCGTTTACCTCTACAACACCCTGGCCGAGGTGGATCGCTTCCTCGAGGTGCTGGCGGAGGCAGTGGCGTTTTTCAGGGAGGCCTTGGGCTAGATGCTCTACCGCCGCTTTGGGCGCACCCAGCAGCTTATGTCGGCTTTTTCCCTGGGCAGCATGCGGCTGGTCAACGTGCCGCCGGAGCAGGCCCAGGCCACGGTGGCAGCGGCGCTGGAGGCAGGGATCAACCACCTGGAAACGGCCCAGGCCTACGGCCATGCAGAGGTGCTCTTGGGGGAGATCCTGCAGAAGCTGGCAGTGCCGCGGCAGCGCCTGATCCTGACCACCAAGCTTACGCCCGGCGAGAGGCTGCGGGAACGACTAGAGGGATCCCTGCGGCGGCTGCAGGTGGAGTATCTGGATCAGTTTGCCTTCCATGGCATCAACCTGCCCGAACACCTGGAGTGGGTACTGCGGGAAGGGTTGCCGCTGCTCAGGCAGGCGCAGCAGGAGGGGCTGGTGCGCTACGTCGGCTTTTCCACCCATGGATCCCTGAAGCTAATCCTAGAGGCCATCCAGACCGGCCAGTTTGACTTTGTTAATTTGCACTACCACTTTTTCCAGCAGCGCAATGCACCGGCCCTAGAGGCGGCGGCCCAGCAGGATATGGGGGTGTTCATCATCTCCCCCGCCGACAAGGGGGGAATGCTCTACCGCCCACCCCAGCGCCTGCAGGAGAGCTGTGCGCCCTTTAGCCCCTTGGAGTTTGCCTACCGCTTTTTGCTGGCGGATCCCCGCATCCACACCCTCAGCCTAGGCATCACCCATCCTGACGAGTTACAAACAGCCCTGGTGGCCCTGCAGGATCCGGAGCGCTGGTGGACGGAGGGCCTAGCGGTGCAGGAGCGGCTGCGGCAGGTAGAGCAAGAACGCCTGGGGTCCAGCCGCTGTGCCCAGTGCTATGCCTGCCTACCCTGTCCAGAAGGGATCCACATCCCAGAGGTGCTGCGGCTGCGCAACTTGGCCAT
>Ga0272447_1001337_pt1 | contig 15690 bp, 13 predicted proteins | sample YNPCB0133_FD_194589 | JGI IMG/M metagenome (GOLD analysis project Ga0272447, IMG submission 194589) | Hot spring microbial mat communities from Yellowstone National Park, WY, United States - YNP-CB-013-3 | ecosystem: Environmental > Aquatic > Thermal springs > Hot (42-90C) > Sediment | place... | reverse complement strand
CTGGGGACTTGAGCCCTTTCGTCTTCTCTCGGGGACCTGGTCGGGGCGGGCGGATTTGAACCGCCGACCTCAGCGTCCCGAACGCTGCGCGCTCGCCAAGCTGCGCCACGCCCCGCACCCCACAGGGTACCACAAAGCCTACTCCGAGGTCTCCGGGGATCCCTCGCCCGAGCTCTGCGGAGGCGTACCCTGCACCGCTTGACGCAGCAGGTCCCCCGCCACCGCGCCGATGGTGAACCCGCGGGTGCGTTCCTGGCCCTGCTGGTACTGGGCCAGCTCTTCCCGCTCCCGCTGCTGCCGCAGCCGGCGCACGCTCACGATCATGCGGCGGTCCTCCGGCTTGATCTCCGTGATCACCGCCTCCACCGCGCTCCCCACCTGCACCAGCTCCTCCACCTTCTGCCCCCGCCGCTCCGCGAGCTCGCTGAGGGGCAGGAAGGCGTCCACGTCCTTCAGCCGGACGAAGGCCCCGGAAGCCGCCAGCCGGACCACCTTCCCCCGGACCACGTCCCCTTCCCGGTACCGGGAGCGGATGTCCACCCAGGGGTCGGGGAGCACTTGCTTGAGACTCAGGCTGATCTTGCCCACCGCGGGGTCCACCCGGATGACCCGCAGACGCAGGGTCTGGCCCCGCCGCACCACCTCCGAGGGGTGCTTGATGTACGTCCACGCCATCTCGCTGATGGGCAGGAGGGCGTCCACCCCGCCCAGGTCCACGAAGGCTCCGAAGTCTGTGATCCGCCGCACCACACCCTCCACCTCGTCACCCTCCCGGAGGGTCCGGAACAGCTCTTCCCGACGGCGGACCCGCTCCGCCTCCACCGCCTGTTTGTGGGACAGGATCACCCGGTTGCGCTCCCGGTCGATCTCGATGACCTTCAAGGGTACGCTTTCCCCCACCAGGTTCTCGAACCGCCGGCCTTTCACCCGCGTGAGGTCGATGTGGGAGCCCGGGACGAAGCCCCGCAAGCCTACGTCCACCACCACCCCCCCCTTCACGCGATCCACCACCATGGCGTGCAGGATTTGGCCATCCCGGAGCGCGGCCTCCAACCTCTCCCAGGCCCTCTGCACGTCCGCGCGGCGCTTGCTGAGGAGGATACTGCCCTCCTCCTGCTCCACCCGCATCACGTACACGTCGATCTGCTCGCCGACCCGCAGGTCCGTGGGGGACTCCCCGGGCCGGAACTCCCGTACGGGGATCAGGCCCTCCGACTTGGCGCCCACATCCACCAGCACGCCCTCGGTGTCCACCCGTACCACGGTGCCGCGGACGATCTGCCGCTCCTGCAGCTCCGGGAACGCGGCCTCCATGCTGACTTCCTCAGCGGGCGTCCGGCTCTCCTCGGACATACCGGCCTCCTGCGCGAGCCTACACGCGAAAAAAGGGCGTTTCCGCCCGGGTGCTCCGCCATTATACCCGCGGCCCCACGCCAGGGGCAAGGCGAGCCCCACCGACAGGACCTTATGCGGAGGCGGGACGCCCGACCCCTCACGTGTACAAGGGCCACCGCGAAAGCCCTCGGGGTTCCCAAAATCGCGCAGCGACTTGGGGGTGGTCTCACAGGGCCCAGTACTGCGACAGGATCCGGCGGGCTCCACGCACCCGTTCCCGCACCACCGCGTAGGGCACCTCCGGCGGCTTGTGGGAGATCTGGGGCGCTCCCAGTCCCGCCACCGTCCGCAGGGTGGCCTCCACGGACCGGCTCAGCCCCCGTGGGTCATACCCACCCTCCAACACCAAAACCACCCGACCTCCGCACCACCGTCCCGCGGCCTCTTGCAGGAGGGAGGCCAGCCGCGCAAAACCCGCCTCCGACAGCTGCATCCTCCCCAGGGGGTCCGAGTGGTGGGCGTCGAACCCCGCGGAGACCACCACCAGGTCTGGCTTCCACAAGTCCCCGAGGGGCAGCAAGAGGTCCTCAAAGGCCGTGGCGTACCCCTCGTCCCCCACGCCCGGAGGAAGCGGCACGTTCACCGTGAGCCCTTCCCCTTCTCCTTCCCCCGTCTCCTCCAGGGCACCCGTGCCCGGGTACCACCCTTCCTGGTGCAGGGACGTGAACAGGACTTTTCCGTCCCGGTAGAACACCTCCTGGGTGCCGTTTCCGTGGTGGACGTCCCAGTCCACGACCATCACCCGGCGCACGCCCAAGCGTTCCGTAGCGTACCGCACCGCCACGGCCGCGTGGTTGACCAAGCAGAAGCCCATGGCCCGCTTGGGACCCGCGTGGTGGCCCGGAGGGCGTATCAAGGCGAAGGCACACGGGAACCGACCCCGCACCACCGCGTCCACGGCCCGCACCGAGGCCCCCGCGGCCGCCACCACGGCCTGCCACGTCCCCTCCACGGCGTAGGTGTCCGGATCCAGCCACGCCCCAGGGGCCCTGCTGGTACGTTGCACACGGCTCAGGTACTCCGAGGAGTGCACCAGCTCCAGCAGCTCCTGCGGGGCTGGATCCGGCTCCTCCCGGGCCAAGCGGTCCCACAGCTCCACCTCCTGCAGCCGCGCCCGCACCGCCTCCAGGCGCTCCGGCTTCTCCGGATGGGGGCGGGGCGGTGTGTGCCGCAGGCAGTCCGGGTGGTACAAAAGCAGGCAGGTCACGTCCGTGCGGGCCTACACCCCAAAAATCGCGAGCGATTTTTGGGGACCTCGGTCCCGTCTGCGCTACGCTTTTTCTGGGACCCGCTCCGAGGGGAAAGGGCTTGCCGCAGGGCGTCCAGGGCCGCCGCCACGCCCTCGGGATGACGGTACACGAACTGTCCGGCCACCAGCACCGTGGCGCCGGCCTCCGCGGCCTGGGGCCCCGTGCGGGCGTCCACCCCGCCGTCCACCTCCAGCTCGAACCGTAGCCCCCGCTCCTCCCGTATCCGCGCCAGCCGGCGGACCTTGGCCAGCATCCCCGGCAGGAACTCCTGTCCGCCGTATCCGGGGTCCACGGTCATGACCACCACCGTCTCCACCTGTTCCAGCACCCACTCCACCATCTCCGGGGGGGTGTGGGGGTTGAGGGCCACCCCGGGGGTGGCGCCCAGTTCGCGGATGCGGGAAAGGGTCCTGTGCAGGTGAGGGCACGCCTCCACGTGCACGGAGATGCGGTCTGCCCCCGCGTCCCGGAAAGCCCGCAGCAAGGGGTCCGGTTCCGCTACCATGAGGTGTACGTCCACGGGCAGGCTGGTGGACCGCCGCACCGCCTCTACCACCACGGGCCCCACGGTCAGGTTGGGCACGAACCTCCCATCCATGACGTCCACGTGGATCCAGTCCGCGCCGCCGGCCTCCGCCTCCGCCACCTGCTGGCCCAGCCGGGCGAAGTCCGCGGACAGCACGGAGGGCACCAACCGGATCACGGCCGCACCTCCTGCAGAAACCTCCCCCCGAGGTACACCTGGACGATGGCGTACCCTTCCACCTCCACGGTGTGCTGGACACGCTCTCCCGGCTCGTGCACGTGCCGGTACACCACCCGGACTCCCCGGTTGTCGATCACCACGATCCGGACTTCCTCCGGCTCGCCGGGAGGTACCGTTACCTCCAACCTTACCCGGCGGAGGTTGCCTGCGGCGGGCTCCGCGGTGGCCTGCACCGCAGGGGAGGTCGGCCCTGTGGCCTCCGGACGCGGGAGCGGGAGGGGAGGGGGCACGGCTTCCCTAGGAGTAGGCTGCCCCCGCGGACGCACCGCCAGGACCAGGCTCAGCCCTTGGGTGCGCCGCACCCTGGTTCCAGCAGGGGGAGTCTGCTCCACCACCACGCCCGGGGGGAGATCGCCGCGGGCCACGTAGCCTACCCGGTCCAAGCTGAGTCCCACCCTGTGCAGGACCTCTCGCGCCTGTTCCAGGGTGAGCCCCACCAGCCCGGGGACCGTCACGAGCTCCGGCCCCTTGCTCACCACCACGTTTACCACGCCGCCGCGCGCCAACTCCGACCCCGGGGCGGGCTCCTGGGATACCACCACACCCCGAGGCGTCTGGTCGTCGAAATCCTCCCGCACCGTCCCCAGCCGCAGCTTGTTCTGCTCCAGAACCAGGGTGGCCTCCGCCAGGGCTCGCCGGGTCACGTCGGGCACCACCACCCGCTCGGTCCCCTGGCTCAGCACCACGGAAACCCAGCGCCCCTCCCGGACCCGCTGTCCAGGCGGCGGGTCCTGGTCCACCACCACGTCCCGTGGGTAGCGGTCGTGGTACTGGCGGCCGCCCACCGCCAGCTGCAGCCGCACATCCGCGGCCGCGGCTTGAGCCTCGGAGAAGGGGCGGCCCCGCAGGTCCGGTACGGTAACTTCCTGCACGTTCACGTACGCCTGCAGCGCCCGCCAGCCCACCGCCATGCCGGAGGCAACGGCCACCAGCAAGGCCGCTGCCACCACCACAGGGGAGGGCTTGGGCCAAGACCGCCGCGGGGGTGCAGGGCGCTCCAGCACCACCGTGGGTCCCTCCCGCCAGTAGTGGGCGCGGCCTTCCAGGTCCGCCTTCATGTGCGCCGCGGACGGGTAACGGTCCTGGGGCCTCTTGGCCATGGCCCGTCGGACCACACCCTCCAACCAGGCGGGGACCTCCGGGTTGAGCTCCCGAGGGGACGGTGGCTCCTCGTACAGGTGCTTCAGGGCCACGGCGATGGGCGACTCGCCGTCGAAGGGGAGGCCGCCCGCGAGCATCTCGAACAGCACCACGCCGAGGGCGTACAGGTCCGAGGCCGCGGTGACGGGTTCGCCCCGGGCTTGCTCAGGCGAGAGGTAGTGCACGGATCCGAGGACGGTGCCGGTCTCCGTGATGGTGGCAGAACTCAGGGCCCGGGCGATCCCGAAGTCCGTGACCTTCACCTCTCCCGCGGGGGTGAGGAGGATATTCTGTGGCTTGATGTCCCGGTGCACGATTCCCTGCGCGTGGGCGTACTGCAAGGCCTCGCACACCGCCGCGGCGATGGCCACCGCGCGGGAAGGCGGGAGGGGGCCGACGCGGCGTAGGTACGTCTTCAGGTCCTCCCCCTCCACGTACTCCATGACCAGGAAGCGCACCCCGCCGTCCTCTCCGCGGTCCAGGACGGGCACTACACGGGGGTGGGAGAGGGCAGCAGCGGAGGAGGCCTCCCGCTGGAACCGTTCCACGAAGTCCCGGTCGTGGCTGTACGGCTCTCGGAGAACCTTCACCGCCACCAGCTTCCCGTCGGAAAGGCGGCGGGCCCGGTACACCGTGGCCATGCCGCCCTGGCCTACGGGTTCCATCAGCTCGTACCGGCCTGCCAGCACCAACCCGGAAAGCACCGCCACAGGTCTGCCTCCCGCGCCACGCCTCCCGCCGCGCCTAGACCACCGCCCGAAAATCGCTGCGCGATTTTTGGGGGCCCGGTCCGTCCTTCGCTACGACGGCTTTTTCCAGGACAGCCGCCTAGGGCACGCGGGGCAGGGCCGCTTTTAGCACCTTCTGGGCCACCGCCCCGGCCACCTGCTCCCCGGCGTCCTCCACCAGCACCGCCACCGCCACCTGGGGAGAACGGCCGGGCCCGAACCCCACGAACCAGCCGGCCTTCCTACGGTCCCGAAGGGTCACCGTGCTACCTACCCCCGCCACCGGCCCCCCTCCTGCGGCCCGCAGGGCCTCCTGCACCGCGTCCGCCACCTCCGGCGTCACGATCCGCACCGCGGGGGACCTGGCTCGCCGCTCCAGTTCGCGGCCGTCCGGCCCCCGGAGGGTATGCACGAAGTGCGGCACCACCCGCTCGCCCCTGCGCGCCACGGTGGTCGCCACGGAAGCCATCTGAAGGGGAGAGGCCAGCAACCTTCCCGCTTCGGAGAACAGGCCCTCCAGCTTCCTCTCCTCCCACTCCCGGACCCCGGGCAGTTGCCCTGCGGCCGCGGGCGCGTCTGGAGTGGGGACCTGCCCCAGTCCGAAGGCCTCCGCCATCTCCCGCAGCACTCGCCCTCCCACCCGGATGCTCAGCCCCACCAGGGCACGCTCACAAGGAGCCTGCAGGATCTCCCGCACCGAGCGCATCCTCTGCGGCCCGCCACACTCCACGGGAGTGGCGGGTTCCACCAAGCCGCGGCTCAGGGCGGCGCTCAGAACCACCACCCCGAAGGTCCGGCCCGGTGGGTACAAACCTACTAGGGCCCGATCCTGCAGGGGGGCACTGCGCGACCACCGCAGCTCCGCCCACGTCTGCTCCAGACGGTTGGGGTCGAAGGACGGGCGGCTGACGGAGGCCAGTACCTCGCCCGTCTCCACCTCCAGCACCACCACCGCGCCGGCACGGGCACCGAGGGCTTCCCAAGCGGCCCGCTGGGCGAAGGTGTCTAAGGTGGTTACTACGTCCAGCCCTCGCCGGGCCTCCCCCGTCCTCCTGCGCAGCTCCTCCCAGGGTCCTGCATCGACCATGCTCAGCAGCTGAGCCTCCATGGAGGCTTCCAATCCGGACTTGCCCAGAAGGAGGCTGCGGTAACCCACGGGGTGCGCGAACAGCTCCGCCGCGGGGTACTCCCGTATCATCCGCCCTCCCCGCCGCACGGTACGCGCCACGACCTCGTGGTTGCGGTCCAGGATCCGGCCTCTGTACACGTGCTCTTCCGCAAGGAGGACCCGCGGGTTGGCGGGGTGGTAGGCCAGGTCAGGGCCCCGCACCACCTGCCAGTATCCCGCCCACGCCGCCACCAGAAAGAGCAGGCCGAGGTGGAGGGCCGCAAGCCTCAGGACGCGACGCTTCACGCGGCCCCCTCCTGCTGCTGCAGCCCCACCACAAACCCCAGGAGGGCCAGGTTGCTGGCCACGGTCACGCCCCCGTAACCCAAGAAGGGGAGGGGCACCTCCAAGGCGGGGAGCAGGCCCGTGGCTCCCGCCGCCCCGAGGATCACCTGTCCCGCCACCAGGGATCCCGCGCCCGCTGCCAGAAGACGCGCTCGGGGATCTTTGGCTCTCAGGGCTGTGCGGTAGACCCTGCCCACCCAGAGCGCGTAGGCCGCTAGGACCGCCACCACGCCCGCGAAGCCCCACTCTTCCCCCACGGCGACCAGGGCAAACCCGGACTGCGCTCCGGGGACCAGTTCGGGGTGCCCCCGGCCAGGTCCGAGCCCCAAGAGCCCTCCCGAGCCCAGGGCAAGAAGGGCCTGCACCACCGGAAAACCTGCTCCCAAGGGATCGCCCCACGGGTTCACCCAGCCCCAGAACCGCTCCCCCAAGTGTGGAAAGCGACCGTAGGCCAGGACCAGCAACCCGGCGAAGGTAGATCCAGCCCCCAACAGGAAACGCGCCGTCCTCCGAAGACAGTACAGGAGGCTGAACGCAATCCAGGCCAGGACCGTGGCTGTCCCCACGTCCGCCCGGGCCACGGACAGCACCACCGCGCCTGCCCACAGGAGCACACCCGGACCCCGCACCCCCTTTTCCTGAAGCTCCACCGCTCCCCACACCACGAGGGCCACCTTGACAGGCTCCGAGGCCAGCTCCCAGAGCAGCTGCGAGTCCAAGGCCAGGCCGCTAACCCACCTCCGGGCCTCTGCCCCGACCCAGGGCAGGAGGGTAAAGGTTCCTACCACCCCCGCGGCCAGCCCGGCTACGCGAACCAGGCGCTCAGAGCGTCCGGCTTGCGCTGCCGCCAGCATCAGGGCCATCCCAGCACACACCCACGCCGCTTGGTAGGCCAGGAGGTGGGGCTGCAGGCGGTAGGTGGTCACCAGCCCCACCGCCACCAGAAACCCCGTGAGAGGGAGGAGGATTCTGTCCGCACCGCGCAGCACGCGATCCGCGAGGGGAAAGCTGAGCAGCGCCACCAGTACGTACAGAAGCGCCACGGGTGGGCTGTGGGGAGTCCTGGCCCAGTGCACCAGCGCCGCCCCGCCCAGCCCGACGCCGAGGACGAGGCCGTACCGCTGCACCCGGGTCCGCACCTCCGCCGCTCCTCAGACGCTCTCCCCGCTCCTTCGACCCCGAGGCTCGAGGAACCGCAGCACCGTGGAACCGGCCCGCAGGCGGTCCCCGTGGCATACGGGAGCGGGGGCTTCCAGCCGCCGGCCGTTTAGGTACGTTCCCGTCTCCGAACCCAGGTCCTCGACCCAGAAGCCGCTGCCCCTCGCCACCAGCCGCAGGTGCTGGGGACTCGCCGCCTCGTCCTGAAGTACCACGTCGCTTGGCGGGCAGGCTCCCACCACGGTGCTGTCCTGCACCGGGAAGACCTCGCCCGCGGTCAGTCCCGGACCCTCCTCTACGGTGAGGAGCGCCCACGGGAGTTCCACCGCCTCGGCCGCGTGCGCCCGGAGGTCTTCCCCCACCGCCCGCACCACCCGGTACAGGAAGAGAAACATCCCGGCCAGGAGCAGGTATCGGAGAGGCTGCAGCCACTCGCTCACGGCGCCTCCCGGTACTCCAGCAGGGCCCCGCCCACGCGCACCCGGTCCCCGTGGCGTAGCCGACAACGAGCCACCCTGAGCCCGTTTACGTACGTCCCATTGGTGGACCCGAGGTCCTCCAGCTCGGTCCCCTCCGGCCCGCGCCGCACGCGGACGTGCTGCCTGGACACCCCGGGATCCGGCACCACCAGGTCGCAGCCCTCCGCGCGCCCCACGGTGTACGCACCCGGGCGCAGCACCAGGGCCCCGCCGGCCCCGGGCCCCTGCACCACTCGAAGGACGGGACCCTCGCCCACCTGGTAGACGCGTGTGTCCGCCTGCGCGGGGCAATCCCCACAGTCCGAACCCACTCCAGCCTCCTGCACTAGAGCCCCCCAGGTGGACACTCTGCGGGCGCCGGCCGGGAGGGATTCCTGCCGGGGGTGTGGGCTTCCCGAAGCTGCCCGCAGGCCGCGAGAATGTCTGTACCCCGCTCCACCCGGACCGTCACGGGGACACCGTGGGCGCGCACGACCCGCGCGAAGACCCGCACCCGCTCCGGCCCGGGCCTCTTGTACGGCAGGGAGGGCACGGGGTTCCACGGGATGAGGTTGATGTGCGCCAGCAGCCCCTGGAGCCGTTCCGCCAGCCGGCGCGCGTGGGCCGGGGTGTCGTTGACGCCCTCCAGCAGCACGTACTCGAAGCTGATCCGCCGGCCCGTGCGGGCCACGTACTCCCGGCAGGCGTCCAGCAGCTCCGCCAGCGGGTAACGGCGGTTTATGGGCACCAGCTGGCTGCGCAGCTCGTCCTCCGGGGCATGCAGGGAGACCGCCAGGGTGAACCCCAGCCGGAGCTGCGCCAGCCGGCGGATCTGGGGTACCAGGCCCACCGTGGAAACCGTGATCCTGCGCATGCCCACCCGCAGCCCGTAGGGCGCGTTCAGCAGGCGCACGGCACGGAGCGTGGCTTCCAGGTTGGCCAGGGGCTCCCCCATCCCCATGAAGACCACGTGGGTGACCCGCTCCCCCTGGTCCTGCTGCATCCCGTACACCTGGTCCACGATCTCCCCCGCGGTTAGATTGCGGCCCAGGCCCACAAGCCCGGTGGCGCAGAAGGTGCAGCCCATGCCGCACCCCACCTGGGTAGAAACGCAGGCGCTGCGTCGCCCGTCCGCGTACCGCATCCACACGCTTTCCACGGTGCTGCCGTCCTCGCACGCCAGCAGGTACTTGGTGGTGGACCCGTCCGCGGAGGTGGTGCGGCGGAGCACCCGCAGGCACGAAAGACGCGCCTCCTCCGCCAGCCGCCGGCGCAAAGTCCCCGGCAGGTCCGTCATGCCCTCGAAGGTGCGGGCCCCGTGGCCGTGCACCCATCGCGCCAGCTGGCGGCCGCGGTACGCGGGTTCCCCCAGCCGGGCCACCCACGAGGCCAGCTCCTCCTCGTCCAGGCATCGCAGGTCGGGACGGTCCGTCATGTCCTGCGGAGCCTCGCCACGAAGTAGCCGTCGGTGCCGTGCCGGTGCGGCCAAAGGCGCAGGGTGCCGTCCTGCGCCTCCAGGGTGCCGTCTCCCCAGGGCACCCGGAAGGGCTCCGGCATGAAGCCGCCGGAGGCCACGATCCATTGTACGACCCCTTCGCCCTCCTCCGGCTCCGTGGAGCACACGCTGTACACCAGGACCCCGCCTTCCCGTACCGCTCGGCTAGCGCCCAACAGGATCTCCCGCTGCACGGCCGCGGCCCGCGGGAGATCCTCCGGCTGCACCCGCCACCGGATCTCCGGCCGCCGCCGCACCACCCCTAAGCCTGTGCAGGGAGCGTCCACCAGGACCCGGTGTGCGCCCCGTACGTCCAGGCTCCGAGCGTCGCACCGGCGCGCTTCCACACAACCAGCCCCCAGGACCCGCGCCCGGCGGGCCAAGACTTCTACCTTCCGCGGGTGCACGTCGCACGCCACCACCCGTCCCTGGTCCCCCATGAGGGCGGCCAGGTGGGTGGCCTTCCCTCCGGGAGCCGCACAGGCGTCCACCACCAGCTCGCCTGGCTGGGGATCCACGGCGTGGGCCACCACCATGGCGGCCTCGTCCTGGGCCACGATCCAGCCCTCCTCAGCCAGGGTCAGCCGCGGCCCGAGGGGTCCACGCACGCGCAAAGACTCCGGAAGCGCTCCCCGCTCCACCTCCAGGCCGGCCCTCGCCAGTCGGTCGGCCACCGCGGAGGGGGAGGCCCGCAGGGTGTTGACCCGCACGTGTGCTGTGGGTGGCGTGTTGTTGGCCTTGCAAAGGGCCCGGACTTCGTCCTGCGGCCACCGGGTCAGCCAGCGCCGCACCAGCCACAGGGGGTGGCTTCCCAGCACCGCCAGCCGGTGGTCCGGGGCCTGTGGGAGTGCGGCCTCCCCCTCCCGGGCCACGCGCCGGAGCACCGCGTTCACCAGGGCCGCCGTACCCCTGTGACCGTACCGCTTGGCCAGATCCACGCCGGAGCTCACTGCCACCGCCGCAGGCACCCGCTGCAGGAAAAGCACCTGGTAGGCCCCCATCCGCAGGACCTGACGGATGGCCGGGGGCAACTCTCCGAGAGGACGGCCGCAGTTCGCCTGCAGGGTCCAGTCCAGACGGGCCCTCCACCGCAGGACGCCCAGCACCAGCTCCGTGGCGAGCTCCCGCTCTGCCTCGGAAAGGGAGGACCTTGCCAGGGCGGCCTGCAGGGCGATGTTGGCGAACGCGCCCTCTCGCTCCACCCGGTGGAGGACCCGCAGCGCCAGCTCGCGGCCGGTCTCCGGCGGACCTAGACCACGCCAAAAATCGCCCCGTGACCTTTGGGCACCCCGGTCTAGGGAGGGCGTGCGCACAAGAGCCCTCGGGCGCGGCACGCCCTGGCCTGGGAAATCGCCCCGCGATTCCCGGACCGGTGTGCGGCCGCCTCTGCGGTCACTCTCGGGACATGTGCCGGATGGCCAGGAGCCGCAGCAGCTCCACGAGGGCGCTGGCCGCCGCGGCCACGTAGGTCAGGGCCGCAGCTCCCAACACCGCCCGCACACCGTCCAGCTCCCGCGGGGTCACGAGCCCGTGGGCCTGGAGGGCGAGGGCGGCCCGGCGGCTGGCGTCAAACTCCACGGGCAGCGTCACCAGGGTAAAGGCCACGACTCCCAGGAACAGCAGGATGCCCAGGTCCATCAACCAGCCGCCCGCCTGCCCGAGGAACATCCCCACCACGAACAGCCAGATGCCCAGCTGTGAACCGATCCCGGCCACGGGTACGATGGCGTTCCGCAGGGCCAGGGGTGCGTAGTTCTCCTGGTGCTGCAGGGCGTGGCCCGCCTCGTGGGCTGCCACCGCCACGGCCGCCACGGAGGGAGTGCCGTACACCTCCGGGGAAAGCCTCAGGCTCCGGGTCCGGGGGTCGTAGTGGTCGGACAACATCCCGCGCACGGGCTCGATCCGGACGTCCCGGAGGCCCGCCGCGTGCACGATACGGGCCGCCACCTCCGCCCCCGTCAAGCCCACGCCCGCGGGAATCCGGCTGTACCGCCGGAAGGCACCCATGACCTTGAACTGCGCCCAAAGCGCGAACCCGAAGGCAGCCACGGCCAACCAGAACAGAGGTCCTCCGTAGAACAGCATCCCGTCACCTCCCGCCGTATTATACCCGGCCAAGGTCCCCCTTTGCCCCTGGAGTGTGTCAAAAACCGTCGGGCGGACGGCACTGGTTCCCCCCAATCGCGGAACGTGATTTCGGGGGTGGTTTAGACCACCCCAAACGTCCCGCAGGGACGTTTGGGGACCCCGGTCCATCCATCTGCCAGAGCCTTTTTCCGGGACAGGCTGCTAGCCCAGCCGCTCGCCGGGCCTGAGCCGGTAGCCCCGGGCGTACTCGGCCCCGGACATCCTCTTCCCGGACGCAGGCTGCACCTCCACCACCTCCACCGCTCCAGAACCCGTGGCCACCACGAACCCCTGCGGGCTCAGGTGGAGGACCTGTCCGGGCTCGCCGTCGCCGTCCGTGACCCGGACTTTCCACACCCGCAGGGGCCGGCCTTGGTGGAGGGTGTACGCCACGGGCCACGGATCCATGGCCCGCACAAACCGCTCCAGCTCCTGCGCGGACTGCTGCCACGAGATGCGGCCGTCCTCCTTGGACAGCTTGCCGCAGTAGCTCGCTTGGGTGGGGTCCTGCGGCTTGGGCTGCACCTGACTCCTCTCCAGGGCGCCCAGGACCTCCAACAACAGCTGAGCACCTTCCTCCGCCAGCCTGGCCTCCAGGGTCCCGGTGGTGTCCTCAGGCAGGATGGAGACTTCCTTCTGACCTAAAATGTCCCCCGCGTCCAACTCCTCCGTCACCCTCAACACCGTGACGCCCGTGGTGGGGTCCCCGTGCCGGATGGCCGCTTGCACGGGAGACGCCCCCCGGTACTTGGGCAGCAAGGAGGGGTGGAGGTTGACGCAGCCCAGCTTGGGCAGCCGCAGCAGCCACCCAGGGAGGAGGCGCCCGTACGCCACCACCACCCCTACCTCGGGCTCTGCGGCCTCCAGGGCTCCTCGGGCTTCCCGCAGCCGCTCCGGCTGCAGCACGGGTAAGCCCAGCTCCCGCGCCCGCACCGCCACAGGCGGCGAGGCCAGGTGGCGTCCCCTGCCCGCGGGGCGGTTCGGCTGCGTGACCACCGCCACCACCTGGTGCGCTTTTGCCACCGCTTCCAGGGAAGGGACCGCGAAGCGGGGCGTGCCCAGGAAGAGCACCCGCATCCCGGCCTTAGCCCACCACCTGACCCACCAGGCGCTCGCCGTCTGTGTAGTGGATGTCCCCGGGGCTCTCCACCCGGTCGGTGATGAGGATTCCGTCCAGGTGGTCGATCTCGTGCTGCAAGATTCGGGCCAGCCACCCCTCCGCCCGCACCTCCTGCACACGTCCAGTTCTACCTCGCCCTCTGACCACCACACGGGTCGCCCGGGGCACGTCGCACAGCACTCCGGGCAGGGACAGGCATCCTTCTTGCGCCACCTCCCGACCCTCCCGGAAGGTAATTTCGGGGTCCGCGAGCTGGAACAGCTTGCCCTCGTACTCCACCACGATGACCCGCAGGCTCAGCCCCACCTGAGGAGCCGCCAGCCCGACCCCCGCCTCACGCCGCATGACCTCCACCATCTCGTCCATGAGACGGACCACCTCCGGCGTGATGCGGCGGACAGGCTTCGCCTTCCGCCGCAGGATCGCGGCCCCCGGGCTTTGTACGGTGATGATACGCATGGCTCCTCGGCCCATAGGATATCGTGGCCCCGCTCCTACAGCATCTCCACGGGATCCACGTCCACCGCCACCCTCACGCCCTGCGGCTTGCGCCATCCTGCCAGGGCCTCCCGGACCGCGCCCCGGACCGCCTCCCCGTCCGTCCCCCGCACCACCAACCGCCACCGAAACCATCCCCGCAGGGGGCTGAGGGGCGCGGGCGAGGGACCCAGGACTTCCGCTGCCCGCACCCTCTGGGCCAAGCCACGGATCCCCTCTTCCGCCTGCCCTTCCCCGCGCGCAGCCACCACCACGTGGACCAGGCTCGCGAAGGGCGGGTAGCCCAAACGCCTGCGCTCCTCCCACTCCGCCTCGTAGAAGTCCACCACGTCGTGGGAGGCCGCAGCCTGGATGGCGGGGTGGTGGGGCTGGTAGGTCTGCACCACCACCTCCCCCGGGCGGTCCCCGCGGCCTGCCCTCCCGGCCACCTGGACCAGTTGCTGCAGGGTCCGTTCCGCGGCGCGGAAGTCCGGAAGGGAAAGTGCTACGTCCGCGGCCACCACCCCTACCAGCCCCACCTCCGGTAAGTCCAACCCCTTGGCCACCACCTGGGTGCCCACCACCACCCGCACCTCCCCGCGCCGCAGGGCGTCCACCAGCCGCACGTGGGCGCCCTTCCGGGACAAGGTGTCCCGATCCGCCCGCACCACCGGCACGTGGGGGAAAAGCTGCCGCACGGCCTCCTCCACCTGCTGCGTGCCCGGCCCGTAGGGCCGCAGCTGGACGCCCCCGCAGGAGGGGCAGGTGCTGGGGGCTCGAACCGCGCGGCCGCAGTAGTGGCACCGGAGGGTCCGGCTGGTCAGGTGGAGAGTCAGGGAAACCGCGCACCGGGGGCACCGGGGTGTGTGTCCGCACTCCCGGCAGACCACACACGCCGCGTAACCCCTGCGGTTCACGTACAGGAGGACCTGCCCGCCGCGGTCCAGGTGTGCCCGCAGGGCCTCCAACAGAGGCCGGCCGAAAACCGACCGCGGCGGCTCCCGGCGCATGTCCACAACCCGTAGGTCCGGTAGAGGGCGTCCGGACACGCGCTGCGAGAGGCGCAGCCCGTGCCAGGCGCCGCTGCGGACGTTCCACAGGGCCTCCACGGAGGGGGTGGCAGTTCCCAGGACCGCGGGCGCCCGCGCCCTGCGGGCGCGCTCCACCGCCACCTCCCGGGCGTGGTAGCGGGGGGGCTGGGGTTGCTTGTACGCGGCCTCGTGTTCCTCGTCCACCACCACCAGGGCCAAGCGTGGCAGGGGTGCGAACACCGCGGACCGGGTCCCCACCACCACGTCGTACTCCCCTGCCCGTAGCCGCCGCCAGGTGTCGAACCGTTCGCCCGCACCCAGCTGGCTGTGCAGCACCGCCACGCGGTCCGCGAACCGCCCCAGGAACCGCGCCACCGTCTGCGGGGCCAGGGTGATCTCCGGTACCAGGACCAGCACCTGGCCCCCCGCGGCCACCGCCTCCGCCGCACACCGCAGGTATACCTCCGTCTTGCCGCTCCCCGTCACGCCGTGCAAGAGGAACACCCGATGCTGCCGCCCCACCACGGCAGCCCGTATGGCCTCGCAGGCGGCGCGCTGCTCTTTCGTGAGCTCCGGCGGAAGGCCCAGCTCCCGGAAGGCTCCCCGCAAGGGATCCCGGGTCACCTCCACCACTTGCTCCTCCACCACCCCCGCCTTCACCAAGGCCTTCACCGCGGGCTCTCCCACGATCCGGCACAGCTCCCCGCGGGAAACCTCCTCCGCCTGGAGCAGCCGCTGCAGGGCGGTGGCCCGTTTGGGTGCCCGTCGGCGCCACCGGTCCACGAGGTGCCACGCCTGCTCCCCGGGGATGGCCAGACGTACCACCTTCTGGCGGGCCGGCCGCACCGCGGGAGGCAGTCCCACCAGCTCCCACTCCACGCAGCCGGCCCTCCGCAGCTTAGCCAGGGCCCGGCGGGTCTCCTGCGGTCCCACCTCTCCTACCAGCCGGGCTTCCTCCACGGGGCCCTGCCGCAGGCACTCCACCACCCGCGCGAGGGCGGGGGCCAGGAGGCCTCCCTCCGGTTCCCGTACGAGGCGGACCCGGCGTACCACGCGCGACAGAGCTTCTGCGGGGAAGGCCGCGCGGAGGGC
>Ga0272447_1001336_pt1 | contig 15708 bp, 15 predicted proteins | sample YNPCB0133_FD_194589 | JGI IMG/M metagenome (GOLD analysis project Ga0272447, IMG submission 194589) | Hot spring microbial mat communities from Yellowstone National Park, WY, United States - YNP-CB-013-3 | ecosystem: Environmental > Aquatic > Thermal springs > Hot (42-90C) > Sediment | place... | reverse complement strand
TGCGCGTCATTGCTGCGTTGAGGGAGCTACCCGACGATGCCAAGCCCGGAAAGGTGCTGGGGTGTGAGGTGTGGCGGGACTTAGACTGGATGGTCGATACCGACAAGGTGCCGATGGACGTGTCGGCACACGAAAACTTGGCGGCGGCGTTGCTTGGGGTGTTTGACTCGCAAATCTGCGGGGGGAAGCGATACGACCTTGCCACCATGGGGCGAAGGCGAGCGCACGCCACCTACTTCGAATCGCATGGCGTGGACGTATCCACCAGCCTCATCTACGCGATGGACCTGACACCGCTGATCAGGGACCCTTCACTGGATGTGCTGAGTTATGTGCAGGGATTCATTGACCGTTTCGCGCAAGACGTGCGATCGCGGATAGAGAAGATGCAGTAGCGTTGGGGAGGCGAAACCGAAGATGAACCTGTCTGAATATGAGGGCTATGCGGGTATCGACATCGGCGGCCAGTCAATCAAGGTGGGAACCATCGTCAACGGCGAACTGGTTACCCGCGACATTGAGACGCCACCCGACTATGCCGCTGCGCGAGCGCAGATGCTGTCCGCGGTTCATGAACTAGTGGGAGGTAAACCGAAGGGCTTAGGGATTGGCACGCCTGGTCCCATCGACTGGCGCACTGGATTTCTCCATTGGACGCCTAACATCCCGTGGAAGGATGTCTCCTATCCCGAGCTGGGGGAGGTGTTGGGCTGTTCCGTATATGTGGACAACGATGCGAATGTGGCAGGACTGGCGGAGGCAGTACTGGGTGCGGGGCGAGAGTACCGCATCGTGGCGGGCTTCACGCTGGGCACGGGCATCGGTTACTTTGTGGTGATGGACGGGCACATCTACCACGGCAAGCTGGACGTGGAGGGCGGGCACCAGGTGTTGAACCCGGAGGGTCCGCTGTGCTGCTGCGGGGCGCGCGGCTGTCTGGAAGCGTATGCGTCAGCAAGTGCCATCGAGGCGCGCACCGGGAAGGAGCCAGAAGACATCGATGACCCCGCGTTCTGGGCGGAGATTGCAGGCTATCTGGCGTGGGGCATCGTCAACGTGACTACGCTGGTGTGCCCCGAGGTGTTTGTGCTGGCTGGTGGCATGATTAAACGCGGAGACACGCTGTTCCGTCCGCTGCGCGAGAAGCTGGCGCAGATGCTGAAGATTGTACCGCCCCCGCCTGTGAAACCGGCGGAGCTAGGGCATCGGGCGGGGGTGTATGGCGCGATTGTGCTGGCAAAACGGGGGCATAAGGCGGAATGAAGCGATTTCGGATGCACAAGCAAAAGGTCGTCAAACCCGACGGACGGTGGATGTATCTGTACACCTTCGAAGAGGAACCGTCTGTGGAAGAGGGGAATTCTGCCGCAGAGCGAGAGGACTCTTCTGCTGCCCTGCGAAAGCGGCAGAGTACAGAGGTACAATACTAACGAATCACTTCGACAAGGACGTGATAGCAGTGGGGCGCTAAGCAAGAATGAGCCTGTTTCTCCCCATCCTTTCTCTTCTCCTGTGTATTCTTGTCGCAACCTGTTACGTGGTACGCCCCATACCGTGCGCTGCGGTGACGGTGTTCCCAACGTGGCTCTGGCTTGTGCCTGGGCTCTTTCTCGCGGGGCTGGGATGGCGCAGGCGACGCCTCGCAGGGTCGGTGGGTGTGCTGTGGATGCTCTTCCTGCTGGGCTTTGCGGAGGAACCATGGAGTCTATTGAGAGGAACTTTGCCCGCTTGTGAGCCTGAACTGCGCGGGCGGCTTGCTGGAGGCGGCGAGAGAGGTCAAACAGTATCAACCAGACATCTTGCTATTGCAGGAGTCGCCGAGCCGAGGCGCAGTGCAGCAGCTCGCAGGAGAGCTTTATGGCGAGGAGGGCGGTTGGGCGCATGGACTGGATGCCAGTATTATTGCGCGGGGAAGCGTACAGCCCTACCCGCTAAGCCGGGACGAAAAAATCTTCCTGACTCACGCACGAGTCACGCTAACTGGCGGAAAACCGATGGAGGTCATCAGTCTTCGGTTATCTCCGCCCACGGTGCGTGCTGACCTCTGGTCACCCGATTGCTGGCGGCAGCACGCTGAGGTGCGCCGCCTTCACTACGAACAGTTCCAGATGGTGGTGCGCCGAATCGAGCAGATACATCCTGAGACACCACTGATTGTGGGTGGTGACTTCAATATGCCGCCCGGCGAGGCGCCGCTGCGGTTGCTGCAAAAGCGTCTGCAAGACAGCTTTCGCATTGCGGGCGCAGGCTGGGGCAGCACCATTACCAACGAATATCCCTTCCATCGCATCGACCAGATATGGCTGAGCCCGCACCTGCGCCCGCTTCGCGTCCGTGCCTATCGCACCCAGCACTCCGACCATCGTCTGGTGGTGTGCGACGCGCTACAGTGACCACCCCTTTCGATACTCGCGGCGGAGGTAGCGCTCGGCTTCTGCGCAGTTTTTCGCCCGCATGTTTCGCGCGTCGTAGTTTATCTTATGTCCCGTGCGGAACGCCACGTTACCCAGCAATACCACCTCAGTGAGCTTCGCCGCGTATTCGAAGTCGCTCATCGCCTTGCCGCGCCCCTTGCAGGCATCGACCCACTCCTGATGATGGCCGCGCGGCGCGCGCGGGAGGGTGGGTTGTGGCGGCTGGTATCCTTCGAATCGCTCGCAGGGCAAGAGTATAGGCTCGCCGCCGTGCGGCACCCACGCCCTGCCGTACTCCCCGATGAACAGCGTGCAGTTCGGCTCGATGTTGATTCCGGGCGCGAGTTCCTTCGGGGGAAGCTTTCCACCGTCGTACCAGTATAAGGTCACTGGGGGCATCCCTTTTCGGGCTGGGAACTCGTAGCGCACAATCATCCACTTGGGAGCCGTCTCACGGTGATGCGGCTCGCCCTCCGCCTCGACGCTCGTCGGATACCCCAAATCCAGTGCCCAGTAGGCGGTGTCGAGAATGTGGCACCCCATATCGCCTAACGCGCCTGTGCCGAAGTCCCACCAGCCACGCCACGCGAAGGGATGATATGCGGGGTGGTAGGGACGCTCAGGCGCAGGACCAAGCCACAGGTCCCAATGCAGGTTGCGTGGGACTGGCGGCGTCTCCGCAGGTCGGTCGATGCCCTGAGGCCAGATGGGGCGGTCGGTGCTGGCGTGCACCTCGCGAATAGCCCCGATGACGCCAGACCTCAAGATTTCCACGGAACGGCGCAACCCATCGCTCGCATGTCCGTTGTTGCCCATTTGCGTAACCACTTTGTAGCGCTTTGCTGCCTCTGCCAACTTACGCGCCTCATACACCGAATGGGTCAACGGTTTCTCACAGTAGACATGTTTTCGCAGCTGCATCGCTGCCATCGCGGCTACTGCGTGCGTGTGGTCTGGCGTAGTGATGACCACAGCGTCTATCTCGCGGTACCGCTCGTCCAGCATCTGGCGGAAGTCCACATACTTGTAAGCGCGGGGAAACCGCCTGGCTGCCTCGTTGAGCGGGTTCTCATCCACGTCGCAGATGGCAACGATATTCTCTGTGGAGACGCCGTCGATGTTGCCCCAGCCACGCCCACCGCACGCGATGACGCCGATGTTCAGCTTGTCGTTCTGGGCATAGGTAGGGCTCCAGCTGTGCGCTACCAGCCACAGGCTCATCCCATACTGCGCGCTGCGCTTGATGAACTCCCGACGCGTTGTCTTTTGCACGGTGCATCACCTCCTTACGGTGAGAGTTGACCGACAATCCGTATCACGGAAGCGGCAGGAGCGGTCAGCCGCAGGTATTCACCGTCTATATGCACCGTTTGTGGTTCGGACGGTTTCACGCGGTCAGGCTCCTCGAAGGTGTTATGGGCGCGGATGTCGTCAGCCGTCAGAAAAACCGCCTCTGCCTGCGAGACCTTTCCGCCCAGTATCTGCACCTGCAGTTCCGCAGGCTGTTCCGGATGGGTATTGCATAGGGTGACACAGAGCGTGTTCTCCTTCACGGAAGCGGAACCCTCTATCACCTGCAAGCTAAACGGCTCTTTCTGCAGGTACTGCTGGCGACAGAAGTCTCGCACCGCCCCGCCATCAGATAGCGTGTCTGACAAGGTTTCGAAGCGTACAGACTGCGCCCCTTTGTGTGGCGCGTACATCTGCCACACGTAATAGGTGGGGGTCTTGATGCACTTATCCTCCTGCACTAACAGCAGCGACTGCAGCACGTTAATCAGCTGGGCGATGTTGCCCATGAAAATCTGATGACAGTGCCGATGAAAGATATCCAGTGTCAGCGCAGCGACCAGTGCGTCGCGGATGGTATTTTGCTGGAACAGCCCTGAATTCGGTTTGCCAGGCTCCACAGGATGCCACGCGCCCCATTCGTCGATAATCAGATTGATTTTCTGTTCGGGGTCGAGTTCGTCTATCACGGTGCGATGCCCCACCAGGATACCCTCGATGGCTTTCGCTCTACACAAAAGCTCTGTCCACTGTTCGGGTGTGTATTCGGTGGCGGTTCCAGCGGTTCCGCAGTAGTAATGTGCCGCCAGCGATTGCACCAGATGGCGTCGGCTCCAGCCCTTGCGCCGCAAACTGTTCAGGAACTTCCATGTCCAGTCCCAGTCGTTTCCTGCCGCACCGCAAGCGATGGCGTGTATGGGCGTATCGGAATAGTTAAACAGGAACGTGCGGAACTGGCAGAAAAGCTCCGCATAGTATTCGGGATGCATGTTGCCGCCGCAGCCCCAATTCTCGTTACCCACACCCCAGAAGCGCACGCGGAAAGGCTCATCGGCTCCATTGGCGCGGCGTTCGTTTGCCAGCGCAGACTCGCCTGCAAAGTTGCAATATTCCACCCAGTCGCGCAGTTCGGCAGGCGTGCCAGACCCCACATTGCCCACGATGTAAGGCTCTGCGCCGATCAAGCGGCAAAAGGCGATAAACTCGTGTGTGCCGAAGTGATTGGGTTCTGGCGCCATGCCCCAGTGATAGTTCACGCGCAGCGGTCTGCTTTCGCGGGGGCCGATGCCATCGCGCCAGTGGTAGGCATCAGCGAAACAGCCTCCTGGCCAGCGCAGCACTGGTATCTGCAACGGGCGAAGGGCGTCTACCACGTCTTTGCGGATACCACCGATGTTCGGAATGGGCGAGTCCTCCCCGACCCAAATACCTGGATAGATGCACTCTCCCAAATGTTCGGCAAACTCGCCATGCAAATACGGACTGATTGTACCAATTGGCTCGTGAAGTAAAACCACCGCTTTCTGCACCACTTATACCCTCCTGTCCCAACGTTCATCGATTGATTTCTATGCTGGAATACGGTTTCCTCTCGACACTGCTACCACGCGCTGATTTTGTGCCCGATGCCACATTCCAGCAGGCGATTTCGCAGTGTCTAGCGAAAATACCTCACGCGAATTGGAAGTAGCACTGTAAAGGAGGTCTCAGGATGTCGCTCCACGAGCAATTAGATGCGGCGTGGCAGTCGTTGCGCCATTTCGAAGGGGAAAGCCGTAAATGGATTGAACGCCTGCACGCTCAGGTGGATTTTGCCGTTCGTCTGGCGGAGGCGAACCCATCCTACCAGACTGAGTGGGAAGGTCTCATTCTTCGTGCCGTGCAGACCTGCGCACAGGCGGTTACGTCCGGTAAGTCCGTGGTTGAGGCAGTCAAAGAAGCTGAAGATGTGCTTCGTCCGCTTGCGCCAATTGCCCGCCAATATACCATCCACTGTGTAGGGCACGCCCACATCGACATGAACTGGATGTGGAACTGGCCCGAGACAGTGGCAACCGCGAACGACTCGTTCTCGACAGTAATCCAGCTGATGCGTGAGTTTCCTCAGTTTCGCTTCTCGCAAGACCAGGCTTCTACCTACCAATTGATGAAGGATTACCTTCCTGAGTTGTGGCGGACGGTAAAGGAGCAGGTGCGTGCGGGCAGATGGGAGGTAACCGCCTGTCAATGGGTAGAAGGCGACAAGAACATGGCGTCAGGAGAGATACTCTGCCGGCATCTGCTGTATACGCGACAGTTCTTTCTGAGAGAGCTTGGCTTGCCGTATGATTCAGTACAGCTGGACTATGAACCAGACACGTTTGGACATGCCCATACGCTGCCTGGCATCTTAGTGCGCGGTGGGATTAAATATTACTATTTCTGCCGAACGGGCAGAGGACCGTTCCTGTTCTGGTGGCAGGGTAGGGATGGTTCGCGCGTGCTGGCTTTTGACGACCATCGCGAGTGGTATCTTGGACCCATCACCCCACAAATCGCACGCCACGTGGTGGAGTTCGAGCAGCAAACAGGCTTAAAAGATATGCTGTTCGTCTATGGCGTCGGCGACCATGGGGGCGGCCCGACCCGCCATGACCTGAAGTTGGCGCACGAGATGATGGAGTGGCCCGTGTTCCCCAACATTAAGTTCAGCACCTACCACGAGTTCTTTCGAATCGCTGAACGCGATGCGAAGGACCTGCCCGTCATTGATGGCGAGCTGAATTTCGTGTTCGAGGGGTGCTACTCGTCGCAGAGCAACATCAAATACGCGAACCGCAAGAGTGAGAACGCACTGGTGGAAGCGGAAATCTGTGCGCTGTTGGCAAAGGGCATCACTGGTATGGCGTATCCCGACGAGCAGCTGCACCTCGCATGGCGTCATGCCATGTTCAACCAGTTCCATGATATTCTGCCAGGTTCTGGTGTCCACGCTACCTATGAGTATGCGCAGGGGCTATTCCAAGAGATTCTGTCGCATACCTCCATGATTAAAACCCGTAGTCTACGCACAATCGCGGCGAAGGTGAACACACGTGCCACCGCGCCTGCCGAAGTCGTGCCGACGCAACAACATGGGGATGGACTGGGTGGTGGGCAGGGTGACCTGCCCGCCGACGGCTCGCTCAGCCGTTATGGGGCGGGTGGCATCGGCAGCGACCCGTTTGTGGTGTTCAACCCGTCGCCTTGGAAGCGTAGTGAGGTTGTGACGGTGCGAATCTGGGACCGCGAGATCGAAACACCCTACGTCGCTGTGCGAGACGATGCGGGCAACCTGTTCCGTGCGCAGGTGCTACATCGGGGACATTACTGGCAGCACAATTTCATTGAACTAGCGTTCCCGGCTCATGATGTGCCTGCGCTGGGATACCGCACGTATAACGTGCATCGAGCCCTCACCGCGAAGGATGGAACGGGCTGTAGCAGCGACGGCAAAGGTACCATCGAAAACGAGTTCCTCCGCGTGACCGTAGAACAGCAATCCGGCGCGATTGTCAGCCTTGTGGACAAGCGCACCGGGCTTGAGTTTGTGCCACCTGGAGAGCGCATCGGGTTGCTTGAGTACCTCGTTGAGGCACCGCATGGCATGACTGCCTGGGTGCTGGGTCAGATTCAGGAATATCTACCTCTCGCGGACGGAGCCACTCTCACCTTCCCGCACAGCGGACCCTACATCGCCAGTGTGCAGGCGCATCATCGGGTCAACGACAGCCGCATCACCTTAACTATCAGCGTGATGGCAGGTGTGCCACGAGTAGACTTCATGCTGGAGGTGGACTGGTTGGAGCGTGGCTCGCCCGAGAAGGGCGTGCCTGCGCTGCGGGTGCAGTTCCCGCTAGCGATTGAGGAGCCGACCTGCCGCATGGAGTGCCCGATGGGCTGGGTAGAACGCAAGACCATCGGCTACGCGGAGCCGTCGGAGACCTTCAAGCATGTGGGTGGTGCAGGCATCGCACCCTACCCGATGGACATGCCTGCACAACGATGGGTAGACCTGTCTGGAACCCATAGCGACACTGGTCAGCCAGTGGGGGTCGTTCTGGTGAACGACCGAATATATGCGCACAGTGTGTCGGGTAGCACGTTGGGGATGACGCTGTTGCGCAGCTCGTATGACCCTGACCCGTTGCCAGAGTTAGGTCGCCACACCTTCCGCTTTGCGCTCATTCCGTTCGGGGAAGAGTGGACGCCGTCACACTCTGCCCGCGCGGGCTACGATTTCAATCTGCCGTTCAACGTGGTCGGCACGGATGTACATGAGGGCGAACTGCCGAGCTCGGCGGCGTTTGCGGAGATACTGACGCCGAACGTGATGTTGAGCGGCATGAAGAAGGCGGAGGACTCGGACGCGCTCATCTTGCGGCTGTACGAAGTGGAGGGCAAGGCAACCACCGCCGAAGTTCGGCTGAGCAGCGCACTGGCGCGACCAAACGCGCCAGCAGGAGAGACAGACATCCTCGAGCAGCCGCTGAGCAGCAGCACCGCCCGAATGAACGGCGACGTGTTGAGCGTGCAGATACCTGCCTTTGGATTCGTGACAGTGAGAGTAGGGTAGTTTTTTCTGCAAGCCCATCCCGGTTACGGGGTGGGCTTCCTCACGACAAACAATCTCAGAATATGCTATCATCGATAACGGTGGTGCATGATGTCCTATCCTTATCTGAAAGCCATCACGGTATCTGGTTTCAAGTCCATACGCGATGCCACTGTCGAGCTTGGAGACGTAAACGTTCTGATTGGCGCGAACGGCGCGGGGAAGTCGAACCTGCTTCAACTTTTCCTGTTTTTGAGACGGCTGGCAGAAGGTAACCTGTTTTTACTGGAAGAGGTCATTGTCATGGAGCGAGAAGGCAGTGCTACTGTGTCCGAGAGGCTCGACACGAAGAGGGTGGGCGAGTGGCTGGACCATTCTGTTCGTTGATATCGAACGACTTTTGGAGGTTGTAACAGTCTCTGCAGATTGTCAACGGAAGCTGAAAGGTATTGCGCAGGCGGTGTCAACGCCAGAAGACATCAACCACTCGGTGTCAGGTCATCCTTCCCAGAGGATCAAATCCTGTATTCCCGGTTTTAGCAAACTGCTGCATGGGATGGCTTGTGTGCGCAGCATAGGACTCGCAAGGATACGCCTGAAGTGCCCTCACTTCAACGAATGGGTTAGTAAACTGGAGCAGTTGTCATGACGGACGTACTTCAACAGATGGATGTATCGCTTTTCTCTCTTATCAACCACGCCCATCACCCGCTCATGGATGCGGTCATGTTGTTTGTCACCGACATTAAAAAGACAGGCATCATTCTGTTGTGTGTGTGGGTTGGGCTTTTGTGGAAGGGCGGGGCGAGAGGCAGAACGGTCGCCTTACTGATGTTACCGCTGATACTGATTACCGACCAGCTGAGCAGCCATGTGCTGAAGGATGTGTTTGACAGAGTACGCCCGTGCGAGGCACTGGAAGGGGTGCGTGCTATCGACGGCTGTCGGCATAGCCCCTCGTTTCCCTCTTCCCATGCGGTGAACAACTTTGCAGCGGCAACGCTGTTCGCGCTACACTACCGCCGATGGGTGCCGTGGCTTGCCTTTGGGTTGGCGTCAGTAGTGTCCTACTCGCGTATTTATCTGGGACTGCACTATCCGTCCGATGTGTTGGGCGGGGCAGTCATTGGCATACTGTGCGCGCTAGCGGTAGCGGGCGCCGCACGAAGAGTGGCTCGCCTGGCGCAGAGAGCGGGTGGCTCCAACAATCAACGTGATGCTTGCGAGCCTGGTGCGTTCTGAGTCACTTCGCTCATGATGACAAACGATGTCGCTCGATGTCGCAAAATCGCGAACAGTCTTTGAACGGGGTAAAGCCTGACAGTTTGCGCCAGCCACTGAATTCGTGGGCGACACAGGGACAAACCCCGCTGGCGCAGCTTTTCAGCATCCAGAGCAAGCTCCATCATTTGGGGTAGCGCGCAACTTTTAAGTGCTGGCAAGTCCCGCTTCTCGTACAGCCCTAAAGCCTCTTGACACTCGTAGAATTGCAGGGTATACTAACAATAACGATTATCAATATCAGGAGGTGTCGTATGTATCTACGCATTAACCGGTTGCAGGTGGAACTTCCGATGCCAAAGGAGCCAGACCCCAACGGCGCAGCCGCCGTGCAAGAGTTGCTGGGGGGACGGTTTGGCGAGATGTCGACCCTCATGAATTACACGTATCAGTCGTTCAACTTCCGGGGACGTGACGGTTTGAAGCCCTACTACGATCTGATTGCTAACATCGCCACTGAGGAGTTAGGGCACATTGAGCTAGTGGCGGCGACCATCAACCTGATGCTAACGGGGGCGGCGCGCTCAGGGGAGCCTGCGGACGCTCCTCTAGAGCCGGGCAAGGATTGGCGCAATACCCTGCACTCTATCGCCACGGCGCATACAGCGTTCGTCGGTGGCTCGCAGGGCGCATACTGGCACGGCGACTACGTGTTCGCTAGCGGCAACCTGGTGCTAGACCTGCTGCACAACTTCTTCTTAGAGAACGGTGCGCGCTTGCATAAGATTCGCGTCTACGAGATGACCAAGAACCCTGTCGCTCGTGAGATGATCGGCTATCTGTTGGTTCGCGGTGGCGTACACGCGCTGGCGTACGCCAAAGCGCTAGAGACGCTCACAGGGGTAGAAATCAGCAAGATGCTGCCCATCCCGAAGATAGAAAACGCCAAATTCCCCGAGGCGCGCAAGTTTGAAGAGATGGGCTTCCATCGCAACCTGTATCGCTTCAGCCTAGAGGACTACAAGGACATTGCCGCCATCTGGAAAGGCACTCACCCGCAGGGTGGTGAGCTGCAGGTGGTGGACGGTCCGCCAGCGGGTGGAGCGGTTCCTGTGTTGCCACCAGTGCCTGAGCAGTTCGCACCAGAATACCATCCTGAGGAGATTTTCGAAATCGCCCGCAAACTGATGGGTTAGTGGAAGCGACAAGCCCCCTGCTCCCAGGCAGGGGGCTGCTCACTGATGCTGATGGAAAAAGTAATTAGCGGAGCCCTTTGGGCGTGAAAGACGTGCCACACCCGCAAGAACGTTCTGCATTTGGATTGTGGAACTGGAAGCCTGCTAATAGGTTTTGAAAAGAGTAGTCGATGACGGTGCCCTCTAAAAACCTCCGACTCTTGCGGTCAATCACCACGCGAATATCGTCCACCTGATACACCTCGTCCTTATCAGTCAGACGGTTGTCGACGTCCAGTACGTAAGATAGCCCAGAGCAGCCGCCGCCTCGGACTCCAACACGGATGTAAAGGTCGGCTCGGTTGCCATGTTTGTCCAACACTGCTCGTAGCCGCTTCAACGCGCCATCGGTAAACTGTACGGGACAGGTTGTCGTGTTCGGTGTCATCGCCCTCACTCCCAGATGCCGAGTTCCATCTTCGCCTCTTCGCTACAATGCACGCGCGGGTCCCACCTTGGTTGCCACACCAACTGGACGTATGTCTGCTTGACGAAGGGCAATTCCGACAACCGCGCGCGTATCATCTCTTCTAACATGGGTCCAATGGGACACCCAGGGCTGGTCAGTGTCATAGTAATCATCACGTTGCCCTCGTCGTCCATGTCGATACCGTAGATCAGTCCCAGGTTCACAATGTCAATACCCAGCTCTGGGTCATACACGGTCATCAATCGTTCACGGATTTGGGTTTCCTGCTCTGCCGTCAGTGCCATTTCGCGCTCCTGTTATTTGCTGAGAATCTCTTCTAGCGTCGTCCATGCAAGCAATGCACATTTGACACGTACTGGGTATTTCTTCACCCCTTCCAGCGCGCTCAAGTCATCGTCTTCGTCGAAGGGTTCGTGTGGCGCGCCTGTGAGCATGGCTTTTACCCGCTCCTGCAATGCCTTTGCCTGTTGCCTCGTTAATCCGCGTATTGCTTCCGTCAGCATCGACGCCGATGCCTGACTGATGGAACAGCCCCTTCCTTCAAATCGCGCCTCTATAATCCGCTCGTCGTCCGTTTTCAGGTAGAGCGTCACCTCATCACCGCACAAAGGGTTCATCCCTTCGGCAGTCAAGTCGGCATCGGGTAGCGCACCTTTAAAACGCGGATGATGGTAGTGTTCCAGAATAATCTCGCGATATAGCTCATCGTCCACCATGTATGCCGAAGACCTTCCTCACGTCGTCTAGCGCCTCGATAAAAGCGTGTATCTCCGCTACTGTATTATACAGGTAAAAGCTGGCGCGTGCAGTAGCGGCAACGTCCAACCTGCGCATCATCAGCTGACAGCAATGGTGCCCAGCACGGATGGCGATACCCCGCGCGTCCAAGATTTGGGCGACATCGTGCGGGTGGACATGCTTGAAGTTGAACGAGACCAGCCCACAGCGTCGCTGTGGGTCGCGCGATCCGTAAATCACGATGTCCTCTTGCGCTTCAAGCAGTCGCAACGCCTCTGCGGTCAGTTGCTGTTCATACTGCTGGATGGCTTCCATGCCGATGCGCTGTAAGTAGTCCACCGCGACGCCGAAGGCGATTCCGTCCGCGATGTTGGGTGTCCCAGCTTCGAACTTGGTGGGAATATCCGCCCACGTGCTGGAAAGGTGCGTCACGCGGCGGATCATACTACCCCCGCCCATGAAGGGGGGCATCTCTTCTAATAGTTCGCGTCGGGCGTAGAGCGCACCGATACCAGTGGGGGCAAGCATTTTGTGCCCAGAAAAAGCGTAAAAGTCACAGCCTATGCTTGCCACGTCCACTGGTTTGTGCGGCACCGCTTGCGCACCATCAATCAATACTTTTGCGCCCGCCAAATGCGCCTTGCGAGTAATCTCCTCCACAGGGTTGACCGTGCCCAGCACATTTGAGACATGGACAACAGCGACCAGCTTGGGTTGCAAGTCTAGAGCATCGTTCAGTGCCTCCATGTCGAGCTCGCCCTCTGGCGTGAACGGCACATAATGCAGCTGAGCTCCTGTCCGCTGGGCAACAAGTTGCCACGGGACGATGTTGGAGTGATGTTCCATGTCGGTCAGCACGATGTGGTCACCCGGCTTCAGATTCGCAAGACCCCAAGCGTATGCCACTAAGTTAATCGCTTCGGTGGTGTTGCGAGTGAACACTAAGCTTTCGGGCTCCGCACCGATGAAGCGTGCCACCTTCGCCCGGGCTGACTCGTAAGCTTCGGTCGACTCCTCTGCAAGTGTATGAAGTCCGCGATGCACGTTGGCATTCGAGAACTCATAGTAGCGCACCAGTGCCTCGATGACCTGGCGCGGCTTTTGGGAGGTAGCCGCATTGTCCAGGTACACGAGCGGATGACCGTTGACCCGCCGTTGAAGGATGGGAAAGTCCGCGCGGATTACCTCTACGTCATATTTCAACTGCGTCTGCAGGGATGTCGTCATGGGTGCCACCTCCTGACCTGTCTAGGCCTTAGCGAACCCCTACTCTGGGAGCTCAATGTATATCTCGCCATTGTCTACGACGACGCCGTACGTCCTGACCGGCTTCGTGGCGGGCAGTGTCAAGGCTTCTCCGGTTCGGATGTCGAAGTGCGCCCCGTGCCGCGGGCATTCGATCTCGTAATCCATGAGCTCTCCCTCGCTTAGCGAGGCCCGGGCGTGGGAACAGGTATCATCTATCGCATAAACCTTATCGGGGGTGGGGCGGCAGATAGCAATGGTCCTGCCGTTCACCTCTACCGCCACTGCCGTGCCGACCTCCACTTCCAAGACGCTGGCTACTCGGACGCGCATCGGTCTCTTCAGAACCTCCTGCGAGCAATCTTCTCGTCTACTTTTGCGGTAACCATCTCGCGCAGGCTCTTTGCTGGGATGCGATCTAGCACAGGCTGCAGAAAACCCTCCACGATCAGCCGTTTCGCGTCACGTGGTGCCAAGCCTCGGCTCATCAGGTAGAACATCTGCTCAATGTCCACAGGTGCTACGGTCGCACCGTGCGTGCAGCGCACATCGTTTGCCTCTATCTCCAGATTGGGCAGGGTCTCCGCGTGTGCGGAACTGCTCAGCACTAAGTTTTCGTTGCGCTGGTAAGCGTTTGCCTTCTGCGCGCCTGGATCGATGCGGATTAAACCACTGTAGGCAGAATAGGCTTGCTCGTCCAGCGCAACTTTGAAGAGAAGGTCGCTGGTGGTACTGCCTACCGTGTGCATCTGCACCGTATGGTGGTCGAAGTGCTGATTACCGTCTCCGAAGACTACCCCCAGCATGTCGCTGACCGCGCCTGGCGAACTTAGCACCGACTCGATGGTCACCTTGCTCAGCGTCGCGCCCAATGCCACCGTGATGGTGGTCAGGTGTGAGTCGCGTCCCAACACCGCTCGCTGGTGGTGGAAGTATTCCATACCCTGCCCCCACAGTTGGAACAACACATAGGTGAGCTCCGCGCCCTCGCCAAGAATCAGGTCAGCCACGCCACTACCGAATGCGCGTGTGGGCAGGTCTGGCGAGACCAGTCCATCCAGCAGGGTAACGCGAGCTCCCTCTTGCAATATAACCAACGTGTGCGGGAATACCGCCTGAGCCTCTTCCACCGCCACGAAAGCTTGCAGGGGTAGGCTCACCTTGACGCCGCGTGGCACAATAAACACGGCACCGCCTGTCGCATAAGCGCGCGCCATCGCGGTCAACTTCTCGTCCGCAGGGTCGTAGTCCACGCTTTCTAAGGCGCGGCGGATTGTGTCGGGGTGTTGCTGCACCGCCTGTGACCAGCTAGTAAACACAACCCCCGCCTTGCGCACGCTGTCGCTGAGTCGCTCGTAGACCAGCGTGCCGTCCAGAAAAGCCAGCGTGCCGCCGATACGGCGAGTGGCTCCATGGATGGTGGCGTCCAGCCAGTCAGGCAAGGCCCGATGCTCCGCAGGCAGGGCAGGCGCAATGTCCTCCAGCACGAGGTGACTGATGTCGGTGCGCCGCCAGTGTTCATGCGTGCGCGGGGGAGTGGGCGTCTCCCAGAAGCGGTTCCACGCCGCTCGTCGGTGTGCGACCGCCCACTCTGGCTCTGCTAAATGCCGACTGATGGCTTCTATCAACTCCAGCCCGACAGGACTGGTGGTTAGTGTCTCCTTCATTAGCCTACCGAACCCTCCATCTCCAGAGCGATGAGCCGGTTTAGCTCCACCGCGTACTCCAGCGGTAGCTCCTTCGCGAACGGCTCAAAGAAGCCGTTGATAATCATGGTGGTGGCTTCTTGCTCGCTGAGCCCGCGGCTCATCAGGTAGAACAGCTGCTCCTCGCCTACCTTGCTAACGGTAGCTTCGTGTTCGATTCGCACATCGTCCTCTTTCACGTTCATGGTGGGATAGGTATCGGAGCGCGAGAACTCATCCAGCAGCAGCGCGTCGCAGCGCACGTTGCACTTGACGCCGACCGCGCCCTCATCTACCTGCACCAGTCCGCGGTAGGTCGTGCGACCGCCACCCTTGCTGATCGACTTGGACACCACTGTGGAGGTCGTATACGGCGCGGCATGGACAACCTTTGCGCCTGCGTCCTGGTGCTGCCCAGGTCCAGCGAAAGCCACAGACAGGATGTCTCCACGCGCTCCCTTACCGACCATGTAGACGCTGGGGTACTTCATCGTGAGCTTGGAGCCCAGATTCCCGTCCACCCATTCTACGGTAGCGTCCTCGTAGGCGATGGCTCGCTTGGTGACCAGATTGTACACGTTCTTCGACCAGTTCTGCACGGTGGTATAGCGGATGTGCGCGCCCTTCAGCGCTACCAGCTCCACCACCGCTGAGTGCAACGAGTCGGTCGAGTAGATGGGCGCGGTGCAGCCCTCGATGTAATGCACGCGGCTGCCCTCATCAGCGATAATCAGGGTGCGCTCGAACTGTCCCATGTTCTCCGCGTTAATACGGAAGTACGCCTGAAGCGGGATTTCCACATGCACCCCCGGGGGCACGTAGATGAACGAACCGCCTGACCACACCGCCGAGTTCAGCGCAGCGAACTTGTTATCAG
>Ga0272447_1001335_pt1 | contig 15712 bp, 15 predicted proteins | sample YNPCB0133_FD_194589 | JGI IMG/M metagenome (GOLD analysis project Ga0272447, IMG submission 194589) | Hot spring microbial mat communities from Yellowstone National Park, WY, United States - YNP-CB-013-3 | ecosystem: Environmental > Aquatic > Thermal springs > Hot (42-90C) > Sediment | place... | reverse complement strand
TGTGGCTTGGTCAAAGTCTCCCAAATAGGTGCCCACACCCAACTCCGATATAGATAGCCCAAGAAAATCTTTTCTTTCCATCAGTTAAAAGATAACACATTTTGACATTTAGGCACGATCCTAAACAAGCATTTGGAGATAGCTGAATCAATGTGTCTGGTCGGCGATTCAGAAAGCAATGGTTAGATTTTAGCTTTAAAATTTTTGTGTGTCAGTGGGTTTGTATTTTTAGAACACCCCCTTTCCCCCATTGCCAAACTGGATTATAATTTAAACCCAATGCTACCGCCAGAAGTTGAGCAGAGGCTTTTAGAATATGCCAACTATTTCCCTAAAAGGGAACAGGCAATACTTCTGTGCTTACATGAGGTTCAGGACTATTATGGCAACATCCCTCCCTTTGCTTTGGAGAGGGTTGCCCAGATGTTGGGTTTGCCCCTCAATCATGTGGAGAACGTAGTTTCCTTCTATGATATGTTTGATAGGGGAGAGCCTGCCAAACACCGTATAAGGGTGTGCGTAAGCGTCGTGTGTAATCTGATGAACAAACAGAGACTTTTGGACGCCATAAAAAAACATCTTGGCATTGGAGTAGGGGAAGTCACGAAGGATGGACGGTTTAAGCTTATAGCGGTGCAATGCCTTGGTGCGTGTTCGGAGGCACCAGTTTTTATGGTGGATAATGACACCTACAAATTTGAAAGCGAGGAGAAGCTCTATGAGGTCCTATCCAAATATACTTAACATTTACGCAGAGACCACTTTGAACCTTTTGCTAAGGAGGGCAAAAAAGCCCAAATTCCATACCATAGAGGACTACCTTAAGGATGGTGGCTATCAAGCTTTGGAAAAAGCCCTCAACATGAGCCCGGAGGAAATCATTGACTGGGTAGACAAGAGCCAGCTCAGAGGCAGGGGCGGTGCGGGCTTTCCCACCGGCAAAAAGTGGAAGTTTGCAGTCCAAAATCCAGCGCCCCGTTATTTGATTTGCAACGCAGACGAGTCGGAGCCCGGCACCTTCAAGGACCGAATACTCATAGAAAGGGACCCCCACCTTCTTATAGAGGGTATGATCATATCCGCCTATGCCATAGGGATAAACCAAGCCTTTATATACATAAGGGGCGAATACCCAGCGGGATACTACATCCTGCTGGATGCAATAGAGGAAGCAAAGGCTAAGGGCTTTTTGGGTAAAAATATCCTTGGCTCTGGCTTTGACTTGGAGATCTATGTAGCCAGAGGAGCGGGTGCATACATATGCGGAGAGGAAAGCGCCCTAATAGAATCTTTAGAGGGCAAAAGGGGATTTCCAAGAATAAAGCCTCCCTACCCGGTGCAGTATGGTCTCTTCGGAAGACCTACGGTGGTTAACAACGTGGAAACTCTGTGCAACATCCCCCTTATCGTGGGTATGGGCTGGGAAGAGTACAGATACATCGGACCCAGCGACTATCCGGGACCCAAGCTCTTTCCGGTCAGTGGCAAGGTAAAAAAGCCCGGAGTTTATGAACTTCCTATGAATACCACCTTAAGGGAGGTTATATACAAGTATGCGGGTGGAACACTTGGGAACAAAAAGGTAAAGGCGGTGTTTTCCGGTGCCTTAGACTGCTTTTCTGCGGAGGAGCTAGACACGCCCATGGACTACTCTCCCTTTGGGTTTGGGGGAACAGGAACGGTCATAGTGCTAACGGAGGAGGATGACATAGTGAAGGCATGCTTGGATATAGCAGAATTCTATGCCCACGAAAGCTGTGGGCAGTGCACTCCATGCCGGGTGGGCACCCACGAGCAGGCGCACCTGCTGGAAAAGCTCATAGAGGGTAATGCTACGCCGAAGGATTGGGAGGGTCTTCAGTTTGTTAATAAATATATACAGCCTACATCCATATGCGGTTTGGGTGCGGTGGCAGGCAGGCTCATAAGGCAGACCATGCAGAAGTTCCCGGAGGAGTGGGAGCGGTATGTGGGTAAAATTAAGGAGGTAGCCTATGGAACATCTTAAGAAGACAGATCCAGAGATTTACCAAGTGGTGGTCAAAGAGTATGAGAGGCAGTTTTACCATCTTGAGATGATAGCCTCTGAGAACTTTACCTCCCTTGCGGTGATGTCCGCACAGGGTTCTGTGCTTACTAACAAATATGCAGAAGGGTTGCCCGGCAAAAGATACTACGGTGGTTGTGAGTGGGTGGATGTGGCGGAAAGATTAGCCATAGAGAGGGTAAAAGCCCTGTATGGTGCGGAGCATGCCAACGTGCAACCTCATTCGGGCAGTCAGGCAAACATGGCGGTATATATGGCGGTGCTTCAACCGGGAGATACAATCCTTGGCATGGACTTGGCACACGGTGGGCACCTAACCCACGGTGCAAAGGTCAATTTTTCAGGGAAGGTCTACAGAGCCTTTTATTATGGGCTAAACCCAGAGACGGAGCTTATAGACTACGACCAAATATACAGGCTTGCAAAAGAGCACAAGCCCAAGATGATTGTGGGTGGGGCTTCTGCCTACCCAAGGGTCATAGACTGGGCAAGGCTGAGGGAGATAGCGGACGAGGTGGGAGCCTATCTAATGGTGGATATGGCACACTACTCAGGCTTGATAGCTGGGGGTGTTTATCCTAACCCTGTGCCCTACGCCCACTTTGTTACATCCACCACCCACAAAACCCTTAGGGGTCCAAGGAGTGGTTTTATTCTCTGCAAGGCTGAGTTTGCCAAGGATATTGATAAGTCTGTTTTTCCGGGCATACAGGGAGGACCGTTGATGCACGTGATCGCCGCAAAGGCGGTAGCTTTCAAAGAAGCCATGTCTGAAGATTTCAAAGCATACGCAAGGCAAGTAGTCCAAAACGCAAGGGCTTTAGCGGAAGAACTGCAGAAAGAGGGCTTTAAGGTGGTCTCCGGCGGAACAGATAGCCACATCGTCCTTTTGGACCTGAGGAACACAGGGCTAACGGGTAAGCAGGTGGAGGACGCCCTCGGAAGGGCTAACATCACCGTAAATAAAAATGCGGTGCCCTTTGACCCCCTCCCACCCACAAAGACCAGCGGTATAAGGCTCGGCACTCCAGCCCTTACCACAAGGGGTATGAAAGAGGATGAAATGAGGCTCATAGCAAGGCTCATTTCTCAGGTTATCAAAAACATAGAGGACGACCATACAATAGAAAAGGTAAAAGAACAGGTCCTTGAACTCTGCGAGCAATTTCCGTTATATCCAGAATTAAGGGGGAGCCTTAATGAGCTTCTTGATAGCAAAACAGCCCATTTTTGACAAAGAAGGTAGGATCGTCGCATACGAGGTATATCTTCGCAAGAAAGGTAATATTTTAGAGTATCCTAAGGAGGTTCCATACAACAGGAGCGCATACATAGTAGTGGAAATACTCACAGAGCATGGGATTGATAGGGTGGGTGAGGGAAAGAAGGTAATGCTAAATGTATCCGTTGATGCACTTCTCAACAAATCTTTTGAAAACCTTCCTCCGGAGAAGTTGATTTTTGAGCTTTTAAAACCGCAGATCCAAGTGGGAGAGGTAATCCTAGGACAAGCCCTTAAAAGTATGAGTAGGTTCAAGGAAGCGGGGGCTTTGTTCGCATCTTATTATGAGCTCCTTGAGGACGAACGCTATCAAAAGTTTATAGAGGGATCCTTCTTTATATCGGTGGATTTTCCCCACTTAAATGACAAAAGGATTGAACAGTTAAAAGCCAAGGGCAAGAAGATCATAGTTACTAAGATAGAAACCAAAGAACAGTATGAAAAAGCCCTTAAAGTGGGCGACTTTTTTGAAGGCAACTATTTGGAATCACCATACATTCTAAAGGAGTTTGAAATAGCCCCCTACCTTAAGACTACCCTTCTCAGGTTGATGTCTATGGTGCACAGTGCCCAGAGTGCCAAAGAGATAGCGGAGTTCATATCCTACGATGTGGGATTAACTGCAAAACTTCTAAGGTTTGTAAATTCTGCCTATTTTTCTCCCATACAAGAGATTAAAAACGTAGAACAAGCCTGTTCAATGCTGGGTTTGAAAAATCTCAAAAACTTTATTTTCCTTTTGGCAATGAACGACTATATTAGTGTTGAAAATTCAAACTTGTGGAAAAAGTCCCTTGTTAGGGCTCTTTTGGCAAAGTCCATTGCAGAACGTATAGCACCAGGGCTTGAGGATGCTGCTTACTTGGTTGGACTTTTTTCACTCATAGATGAGATCTTGGGTGTGGACAAAATAAGCTTTCTAAAGGATATACACATGGACAAGCTGATAATAGATGCTTACACTGGCGAAAACAAAAAACTAAGACAAATACTTGATATAGTTTCCCAGTTAGAGGAAGGATATTCGGAAATACTAAAGTCCGAGGATATATTCAACGCTCCCCTCCTTGTCAAAATAGAGGAACTCACGGGCATTTACAGATTTGACCTATTCCGAATGTTAAAGGATGCTTACGAAAAGGCAGATTACATTTTCAACCTGTGAATTAAATTAATACCTATGAAAACAATTTTTAACAAGGGTCTAATAGAGAAATACGACAAGCCAGGTCCCAGATACACCAGCTACCCTCCCGCCACGGAGTTTAACGAGGGCGTAGGAAAGGAAGACTACAAGAGAAAGCTCTTAGAGAGTAATCAAGGCAAAAGACCTCTCTCTTTGTATCTTCACATTCCCTTTTGTGAAAGCGCCTGCTGGTTCTGTGGGTGCAATGTGATCATATCCCACAGAAAGGATGTAAGCAAAAGATACTTGGACTACCTATACAGAGAGATGGAACTTTTGGGTAGATACTTAGACCAGTCAAGGAAGGTGGTGCAGATCCATTGGGGCGGTGGAACTCCCAACTTCCTTACCGTGGAGGAAATGAGGGAGCTTTTCTCAAAGATAAAGGAAAACTTTTCTGTGGATGAGGAGGCGGAGATAAGCGTAGAGATAGACCCAAGATATCTGTCCGACGGGCAGTTGGAAACCCTAAGACAGCTTGGCTTTAACAGGGTCAGCATGGGTCTGCAGGATTTAGATGAGGAGGTTCAGAGGGCGATAAACCGTATCCAGCCGGAATCCCTGATGAGGGATGTTATGAAACAACTGAGGGACTTGGGCTTTAAAAGTATAAACATAGACCTCATATACGGACTTCCCTATCAAACGCCGGAGAAGTTTAGAAGAACCATAGAAAAAACCATAGGGCTTGGTCCAGACCGAGTTGCGGTTTATAACTTTGCCTATGTGCCCTGGCTAAAGCCTCTTCAAAGAAGAATAGACCCTAATACCCTTCCACCACCAGAGGACAAGCTGACGATCCTTGAGATGACCATTGAAATGTTCCAATCTGCGGGCTATCTTTACATTGGCATGGACCACTTTGCCAAGCCAGAGGACGAGCTGGCAATAGCCCAAAGGGAAGGAAGCCTTTGGAGGAACTTTCAGGGCTACACCACCAAAAAGGGCGTGGATCTAATAGGCATAGGTGCCACATCCATTGGCATGTTCTACGATGCGTACTTTCAAAACTACAAGACCCTGAGGGAGTATTACTTGGCTTTGGACAGTGGAGATTTTGCCACCATGAGGGGCTTCTTGCTGGGACAGGAGGACCTTCTCAGAAGGGAGGTGATCATGGAATTGATGTGCAACTTTAGGTGTGATTTTGACCGCATAGAGAGAGCCTTTGGTATAAACTTTGAAGAGCACTTTGAGGAGGAACTGGAGCAACTCAAGGACATGGAAAGGGATGGATTGGTAGAAATCAAAGACAGGGCTATAAAGATCTTACCTGTGGGCAGGTTGCTCGTTAGAAATGTGGCTATGACCTTTGACCAGTATTTACCGAAGAAAAAGGAGATGCGTTTTTCAAGGACCATATGAGCCTTCTGAGCTTGGAGCGGGTTAGCAAAGCATACAAGGTGGTTGCGGGGCTTTTTAAAACAAAGAGCTTTTTCGCCCTGCAGAATGTTAGCCTGCGGGTGGAAAGGGGAGAGCTTTTGGCTTTGGTGGGGGAATCGGGCTCCGGGAAAACTACCCTTGGCAAGCTAATTTTAAGGCTGGAAAAGCCCACCGAGGGAAGAGTTTTCTTTGAGGGCAAGGACATCTGGAGCTACCGTAGGGAATACACAAGGTTAGTCTCTGCTGTCTTTCAGGACCCCTCCTCTTCTTTGAACCCCAGGATGACCGTTAGGGAAATACTTGAGGAGCCTTTGCGGGTGCACGGTGTTAAAAACAGGGAAGAGAAAATTCTCTCTGCCCTTAAGGAAGCAGGCTTGGGAGAGGAGTTTTTGGAAAGAGGACCTCTTCAGCTCTCAGGGGGGCAAAAGCAGAGGGTTGCCATAGCAAGGGCTATGCTCTTGGAGCCCAAGCTTTTGGTGGCAGATGAACCCACCGCTTCCTTGGACGCAAGCCTCAGAAGGGACATCCTTGACCTTTTTTTAAAAATGAAGGCAAAGGGTGTGTCTGTTTTACTCATAACCCACGATGTTAGGGCGGTGCAATACTGCGCAGACAGGGTGGCGGTTCTCTACAGGGGAAGGCTCTTAGAGTGGGGCACAAAGGAACAAGTTTTGAAAAACCCCCTCCATCCATACACCAGGTATATGATCCAGAATGTGCCCGCAGAGCATCCCTTTCAAAGAAAAGGTCCAGAAATCACAGATACACCCTTTTATTCGGAGGCGGTGTGTCCCTTTTATCATCTATGCCAAGAGAGAAGGGAAGAGTGTCTGTCCCAGCTTAGGGAGGTTTATGTAGATGGAAGGCTCGTCAGCTGTAATATATACTGAACTGCTTTTATTTCTTTTCCTTTTGTTCCTTTCGGGCTTTTTTAGCTCCTCGGAGGTAGTTTTCTTTGGCACCAACAGATTTTTACTAAAAAAATACTCCCATAGAAAGTTTTACAGTTTGGTTAATAGGCTTCTTTCAAAGCCAAAGGAGATTTTAGTTTCTATCCTTATTGGCAACGAGATCGTCAATGTTCTGATCTCCGCCTACGGCACCAAGCTCTTTATTTCCCACCTTGGGGAAAAGGGTGCCACCATCTCTGCCCCCATTCTAAGCATGCTGATCTTCATTTTTGGAGAGGTTATTCCTAAGAATGTAGCCTTTCCCTTTACCACCGTTCTATCCTTCATCTACGCAGTCCCCTTTTATGTTGTTCATACGCTTCTTACACCCATCAGGCTTCTGTTCAAAAAATCGGTGGACGCCCTCATGCCCTTTGATAAGGAGGACAAGAAGCCGGAGGAGGTTTTTTGGGAGGTTTTTGACCTTGGCTACGGCAGGGGGCTCTTTGGCGAGGAGGAAAAGAAGATGGTAGAAAGGTCCCTTTCAATAAGGGAGACAACCGTCAAAGAGGTAATGACACCAAGACCAGACCTGTTTATATTGGAGGAGGACAGCAAAGTTGGAGAGGTCTATCTGGAAATTTTAAGGAGGAAGCACAGCAAGATACCCCTCTATTCAAAAGAGCCCGATAACATAACAGGTGTGCTCTTTGTGAAAGACATTGTGCCCTTTAGCGAAAACGCCCAAAGGTCCTTGAAAGAGTTTAAAAGGGATATCCTGATCGTTCCGGAGGTGATGCCTTTAAGAAACCTGCTAATGGAGATGCGAAGGAGCAATTCCCAGATAGCGGTGGTGGTGGATGAACATGGTCAATTAACTGGTCTTATAACCCTTGGGAACATCCTCAGGTTTCTTTTTGAGAGCTTTCCTGAAAGTTGGGAGAAGGATGTTTTGCAGGTGGGGAAGAATGTTTATAAAACCTACGGTTGGGTGCCGGTGGAAAACCTTTCAAAAAAGCTTGGCTTTGAACTGCCAGAGGACTATGAATACGACACCATAGGAGGCTTTGCCATGAAGCATTTATCTAAGGTGCCAGAGGAAGGAGATGAGTTTGAATACAGCGGATACAAGTTTGTTGTTGATAAAATGGAAGGGAACAGAATAATAAGCCTTTTGGTGGTTGCTTTGCAAGAGCAAGAGGTTTAATCCACAAAGCCCACCTTTTCCCAATCTACGGGGACAAAACCCTTTTCAACGCTCCACTTCTTTGCCTTTGTGTAGTTGATCAGGTTGGCATACTTTACCTTCAAAAGTAGGTTTCTTTCGGATTCCTTTTTTAGCTCCATGGTTTTTTGCACATATTCCCTTGAGAACTTTATGGCGTAAGCGGAGTAGAGAAGATTAAGGGCTATGAGAAAGGCAGATAGAACTATATACCTCATAGCTTTTCCCCCGCCCTAAGTTTGGCACTCCTGCTGGCTGGGTTTCTCATCACCTCTTCCCTTTTTGGAATAATCGGCTTCTTGGTGAGAATTTTAAACTGAGAGGCATGCTCTTTGAAGAAATTTTTAACGATCCTGTCCTCCAACGAGTGGAAGGATATTACCACCAGCCTTCCGCCCTTTTTGAGATAACTGGGAACCTTCCAGAGGGCAATCTTTAAATGCTCCAACTCTTTGTTTACTTCTATCCTTATTGCCTGAAAGACCTTTGTGGCTGGATGGACCTTTCCACTTCTTTTTACCACAGAGAGCACCACGTCCACGAGCTCGCCGGTGGTTTCTATGGGCTTTTTGCTCCTTTGCAAAACTATCGCCTTTGCTATCGCCCTTGCCCTTCTCTCCTCTCCGTATTCTCTAAGTATTCTTTCTAAATCCTTCTCCGAGTATTTATTTACCACATCAAAGGCGGTTAGTCTATCTTCTGGGTCCATTCTCATGTCCAAGGGCTCATCTCTCTGAAAGGAAAAGCCTCGCGGACCCTTTAGCTGTAGCATAGACATGCCAAGGTCAAAGAGAAAGCCATCCACCGCCTCTACACCTTCCTCCTTTAAGACCAAGTCAAGGTCCGAATAGTTTGCTTTGTATAGGCTGAACCTTCCTTCAAAGTCTCTCAGGTTTTCCTCTGCCTTTTCCAAGGCAAAAGGGTCCCTGTCTATGCCTACAACAAAGGCTTGCGGGTTCTTTTCTAAGATTGTCCTTGTATGCCCCCCAAGCCCTACCGTGCAATCTACAAAGAGCCTTCCCCCGCTTCCCAAAAGTAGGTCTACCGCTTCCTCAAGCAAAACGGGAGTATGCATAAAGCTCCCGCTGTCTTAAAGGTGAAAAGCTTTTTCTGTGTATTGGGGTAGGTTTTAACTCCCTCAGGACCCTCAGGTGGTCCGGTGTAGGATAGCCCTTGTTTTTGTGAAAGTTAAAGCTTGGAAAGTGGCTATGGTAGTGTTCCATAATTCTGTCCCTTAACACCTTTGCCACCACAGAAGCACAAGCACAGCTTAAGCTCCTTTCGTCTCCCTTAACCAAAGGAACGCAGTTAAACTTTTCCAATTTCACATAGTCTGAGATCACCACATCAAACCTTGTTTTTAAGTCCTCCAAAGCCCTCTCCATTGCCAACTTGGTGGCTTTCAGGATGTTTAGCCTGTCTATTACCGTGCTATCCACCACCGCGGTGCCTATGGCTACCGCTATTTTTTTAATATGTTCATAAACTTCTTCTCTTTCTTTCTGAGAGAGCTTTTTAGAATCGCCCTTTAAAAAGGGCTCTGTGAAGGGTGGGAGGATCACAGCGCAGGCAACCACAGGACCCGCCAAGGGTCCCCGTCCCGCCTCATCTACACCCGCCACCAAAAGTCCCTTTTCCCAAAGGGACCTTTCAAAGTCAAGCATTACTTTTTCTTGAGTTCCCAGGGTTTGATCTCCCTTATCTTGCTCAGGGCTTCTTTACCCTTGTACTTTCTCAGGAAGTAGAGTTTTGCCCTACGCACCTTTCCATACTTCACAAGCTCTATCTTTTCAATGTTAGGACTGTAATAGGGAAATGTCCTCTCTATGCCCACTCCGTAGGACTCCTTGCGAACCGTGAAGGTCTTATCCAGTCCTGAGCCCCTTATTCTTATAACTACACCCTCAAAGGGTTGAACCCTTTCCTTTTCACCTTCCACTATCTTGTAATAAACCCTAACTGTGTTTCCAACCTTCAGCTCGGAAAATTCCCTTTGGGGGAGATAAGCTTTTTGGTCCTCTTGCAACAAACCACCCATGGCTTTACCTCCGCTTTTTAAAAGACTTAATATTATATTACAAGTTTATTACTGGTTTGAAATCGGCGGGCTTAACACCGTAGCACTCTTTAAAGACTGCGTAGGGGCAACCCTTGGCGCAGTATTCATGGTCTAGCCTCTTAAACAGCTCTGTTATGGACTGACCCTTTGAGTCAAAGACAAGGTCATCTCTAACCTTTTTGTCAAAGCCAAGCCTATCCAATATGGGGAAGATATCACAGCCAATGTTTGCAAGGGCGGGCTCTAAGCCCATCCTTTTTAGTTCATCAAAGAGCCTCATAAGGGTCTGACCGCCGGTGGCATCAATGTAATTGACCGCCTCAAAATCTATTAGCACATACTTTAATGGTCTGTCCTTTTGTCTTTCCTGTGCCTTTTGGAGAATGTATTCATAAACATACTCTGCGTTGGCGTAGTATATAGGCATGTTGGGTCTTATGTATAGTATTTGGGGACATTCGGGCAATTTTTCCCTTTCTGCATTTACAAAGGTCTGAGACTGGGGATTTCTTGTTAGCACCACAACCCGTGGATACATGGTTTTATAGACAAAAGAGCCGAGCGATATTACAATGCCGAGGGTAAGGGCAACCCACAGGTCCATAAAGAAAACGCTGACGAAGGTTATACCCGCAACGATCCCATCCGTTTTATTGATTTTATAAAGCTTAAAAATCTCCTGAGGTTTTATGAGGCTTATGACCGCAGAGAGCACTATGGCGGATAGGGTTGCCTTGGGAAGGTAATAAAAAGCGGGGGCTAAAAACAGAAGGGTAAGACCAATAACCGAGGCGGTTATTACGCCTACCAGGGGGCTTTGGGCACCCAGCTGAAAGTTCAGGGCGGACCTTGAAAAGGAGCCTCCCACTGGAAAGCCTTTAAATATTCCTGCCACGATGTTGGCGAGTCCCTGACCTATCAGCTCTTGGTTTGCGTCCCATTTGTCCCCCGCCTGAAGGGCTAAACGTTTAGCTATAGACATAGCCTCCATCAAGCCAATGGCAGCTACCACCAAGGCACCACCCCAGAGGGATGCCAAAGTTTCAAAATCTACTGATGGAATGTATGGACCTGGTATGCCCTGAGGCACATCCCCCACAATGGAAACACCAAAGTTTTTAAGCTGAAAGTGGTAAGATAGAAGGGAGGTTATTATAACCGCCAACAACGCTCCCGGCACAAGGGGATTGACCTTTCTTGAAATCCAAATAGTGGCATATGCTAAGATCCCTATTGCCAGTGTATATGGGTTAGCTTGCTCTATCTTTTGGATTATATCCGCAATCACGGTGTATATATGAGTAGTTTTAGCCACGCTAAAACCCAAGAAGTGCCCCACCTGAGATAGGGCTATAACCAATGCACCCGCGCTTATAAAACCCGTTATTACACTGGTGGATATGAGTTCTACAACAAAACCCAACTTAAAAAGTCCTACAAAAAGCGTTATAAAGCCCACCATGAGGGCTAAGATTGCCATCAGCTCTACCCATCTTTGGGAGCCCGGTTCTGCAAGCCCTTGCAATACAGAGGCAGAAAGAAGGGCAATTATTGCCACTGGACCCGTTGCCAAAAACCTTGAACTGCCAAAGAGGGTAGCCACAACCACTGGCAAAAAGGCCGCGTATAGCCCGTAGATGGGTGGCATGCCCGCCAGCAGGGCGTAAGCCATACTCTGGGGCACCAAAACCGCTGCTATAGTAAGCCCAGCTATCAGGTCTCTAATAAACTTATCCCTGTCGTAGTCCTTGAACCAAACAAGAAAGGGTGCAGGATTGAAGTTAACGCCGATCTTCATCTTTTTCTATTTTAACCCAAAACCTTTCGTAGACTGAGGGCAGAATGAGCAGTGTAAGCAAAGTGGAAGTAAAAATCCCATATAACCACCAAGGCTAAGGGCTTTTGAACCTCCGAGCCTATGCCCTTTGACAAAAGCATGGGCACCAATCCGAGGGATGTGGCGGTGGCGGTTATTAGGATTGGTCTTAGCCTAAAGCTCCCTCCTTTGTAGTTATGCACCTTTTGGTAAGCTCTATAAGTTAGCTCAACCCCCTCCACCCGCACTTGTTGGCACATCACCGAACTTTTCCACCCTGCTCACCATAACACTGCTTACGAACACGACTCCCGAATGTTTGTTCAGAAAAGGAGTTATGCCTTCAAGCAATGCTTCAACAAGGCTCTCTGGCATTACCGAAATAACCATCACAAGGGTATCCTCTTCGTTGAATAGGAGGTGTCCTTCGTGAAAACCATGGCTACCCTTCCCGGAAAGGTTGTGTATTATAGTGTAGCCACTGACGCCCGCCTTTTCAAGCAGGTCAATTACAAAATCTAAGTCTTCTCCTCTGACAACTATCTCTACCTTCTTCATCTCGTGAAGCTTTACACTCTTCATACCTTTACCTCCTCTTTTTTAAGATATTCAACCCAACTGCCTTCTAAGTATCTATAAAATACTCCGCTTTCTGGGTCAAGGATGATCACGTTTATCCACTCGTTTTGCATAAGTTCCCTTATCTTTCTTATTTTGTTGATGGTTCTTTTTGCCAACTCAAAGGGCGCCTCTATAACAAGCGTGTATCTTATGGGTATGTGGAAGGGCTTGCCATCCTTTAGCACCGTTTGGGCGGGCAGACCTGTTCTTAGGTCGCTGTAATTACCAGTCATTACTCCTATTCTCCCCACTATGTTGTGATAAACCTTGCTCCCGCTACCGTAAACCTCGTTATCCACCGTTGAAAAATAGTATTCGGAGTTTATCCATTGACCTACAATAGCTGGACCTGCGAGGATGTTTTCCAGCAAGAAACCTTTTTTATCTACGCGATAGTCGTAAGAGTGCAAGAATACTCTACCCATCAAGTTGGCAGAGCTAGTAAGACTTCTCCTGCCTATAACAAAGGCGTAGTTGCCGGAAAGGCCCCACTCGGGTCTAACTTCAGACCAATCGTAGGCTTTCTTAGAAACTTCCTCCGGCTTCTTTGCATCCAAAAACTGCCCTCTCTCTATGAGGGTGAGTTCCTTAGCCCTTTGAAAGTCTCTCTTTATGTTTTCAAGTAGCGGAAGATAGTTTGCAGGCAACAACTCAAGGTCGTAAAGGAATATTTCATCGGTAGTGGTATTATGGATGCCGGGGACGAATACAGTGCTTGATGGTATCTCCAATCCATGTCTTTGAGCCATTATCCGCCTCACCTCAGGGTCGTTAGCCATAGCGCAGAATACCCTTGCGTTATAAATACCCGAAGCACCGCCACAGGCACCGCAATCCAAAGCGGACTCGTAGGGGTTGTTCTCAGACCTGCTCCCGTGTCCAAGCACAAAAACTATTGGCGCAAAGTCTTTGGTTAAACCAATGCTTTTTAGGGCTGTGGATATTAGAAATGCCTGTTCTTCCTTTGTAAAGCCTACACTTTTCAGTCTTTCTTTGAAAAGCCCCACATAACCCCGATCCACTTTGTATTTGTTTTTCAGAATTTCAACCGCCTTTTTCAGGTTTTCGTCAAGCGTGTCCGCACCGTTTAAACAGGCTTCATACACCCGGCTTACAAACTTGTCGTCAATATCCTGCATTCCAAGATGTTCTTGTAGGACTGACCTTATGAGCGTAAAGTAGTAAGATCGCGTTATCTGTTCTATTTCTTCCTCGGAGAGCTTATTTACCATTAGGGATGTTCTTGTGTGGTCTTTGATAGCACGCTCTTTAAGCTTTAGATACTTCTCCAGTAGGAAGGTCTTTCCCAAGAAGTCAAAACCAAAGGCAAGTCCCAACATCTCCACTGCCACAAAGGGTGCCAGTATGTGGTCTTTTACACCGTGGAGAACCTGGTGTATGGCTTTCTCCTTTTCTACTCCACCCTTTTTGTAGGGCATCTCGAAGACCACATTTCTTGGAATTACTATCACAGGACACAGAAACTCTTCGTGCCCTTTTTGAAGATTTACTAAAGCAAAGGGAACACCAAAAAAGCCTGCTATACCGTAGGTTTGATACCTTCCTAAGCTCTCAAGGTTCCTCCTAAAACGCTCCGAACGCACATCTATGCAGAAAAAAGCCTGAACAATGGGCTTTTCTTGCGTCTCTTGGGATAACCTTATGGACTCTATCAGGTTCTGTAGGTGCGTATCCTCAAGTGCCCTGAGGTATATATATCCCTCTTCCTCTTTGAACTTTTCATAGACCTTTACCAGTTCAAGGACATGCCCTGGGCTGATGCTGTTTATGTCTATGCCTACCTTTTTTGTCCAGTTTGCCAAAAACCGATAATAGCTAAGCGTTAGAATTTCCGCCTTTGCTTTTGTGTATTCTTCTACTTTTTCGTGAGGCTTCTTTAGATGATCCCTTACACGATCCCAGAGCTGGGGTGGGCATCTCTTTGTGGCGAGCTCGTGCTTGAGGTAGGCTCTGGCATAGTCCTTGCTTAAAAACTCTTCCAATGCCCTGTAGGTGGGTTCAAAGGGAAAATCCTTTTTGTTGGCATCTATTACCGCCTTGGCTATCAAAAGTCTTATGGCGGTGTAATCCACAACATCAACAGGATGAACCTTTTGCCAGTAGTAAAACTTGTTGTGAGAACGCCATTTTACAAAACCAACTATGCCCTTCAGGCGTGCCAGTTCAAGGGTTATGTATCCCTCCCAAAGGGCTTGGGGGAGCTCAAAAGAAGTTAGCACATACTCTATGGCAGGCTCTGGTTCTTCAAAGGCTTCCACCATTTCCTTTAAGCCTTTCCCTGCCCATAAGAAGAACCTTAGGTTCCTCTTTGCGAGCTCTCTCCAAGCCTTGTAAAAGCCCGCATTCCTACCGGGCATGTCTATGGTGGATTGACCCTCGTCCAAAAAGTCAAAGGCTGTCTTTATGGTGAGCTCGTCTATGGTTTGGGAGAGGTCTTTACCGGTTAGTAGTTTTACGATGTCTTGGACAGTATGCTTTAAACCTATGGATAGCAAAAGTTCTCTGCACACTTGGGCTGGGTCCTCTGTAAAGTGTTCCAATAGGGCGTTCATTGTTCCCTCGTCTATATCTCCTCTGTATAGGTCGTTTAAAGCGGGCTCCTTTATGTCCTCAACCAAAAGGGTAAAAAGCAGTTCTTCGTAGGGAAGGTCCGCCTTAGTTTCCACAAAGGAAAGGAACTTTCTTATGCCTTCCCTTAGAAACTGCTCCTTCATGTAGCCCTTGGAATAGAGTTCTCTGTAGTCCTTCCTTTTGAGGTAGCCTCTGCCTCCAAACAAGAACCCTCCGTCCTTTAGGGCATCCTTAAAGGGTTTATTTTCAAACTCCCTTAGGGGATTCCGGGTTATGAAAGCTCTCATAGACCAAAAATATGCTATTGGCTCAGCGGATATATTTACAAGAGACCTTATGTATAGCTTTCTTCCCTTTTCCATGGGCTTACCTCCTCAGAAGGTCTGCATAATTTATATCCTCTCTTGGTCGTCCGTGCAATGGTCTCCATACAGTAAGTGTCATGGCTACACCAAGCAAGAACCATCCTGTTATTAGCAGGCTTGCCTGTGGGACATTGGCTTTCAAAAGTGCATCAAAGAATGGATAGAAGCTTGGCATAAGGGGTGTAAGGCATGCTTGCAAAGAGGCGATCACTAACAAAAGGGAGTAGATGGGCATCTTTTCTATAA
>Ga0272447_1001333_pt1 | contig 15717 bp, 16 predicted proteins | sample YNPCB0133_FD_194589 | JGI IMG/M metagenome (GOLD analysis project Ga0272447, IMG submission 194589) | Hot spring microbial mat communities from Yellowstone National Park, WY, United States - YNP-CB-013-3 | ecosystem: Environmental > Aquatic > Thermal springs > Hot (42-90C) > Sediment | place... | reverse complement strand
AGCGCGGCAGGTCGGTACGGATGCCAACGTAACCGTAGTTGCGCATGTTGTTGTAAAACCAGCCGCCGGAGTTTATGATAGGTACAGCAAAGGAAAAGTTGGTGGCACTGGTGACACTATCACCTGGTGGCAAGTTATTGGCGTAGACGGTGACGTTGATGGTAGTAGCAGCAAACACGTTGGTGCAGAGCACGCCTACTACCGCTGCTGCCAAGAGATGCTTGAACAGGTTGCGCATAGTTTTTCCTCCCATTGTGAAAGTTTTCCGCTTCTCCTTTAATGCAAGATTCGTGCCATTAAAACGGAAAAATAAGGCACAATAAAAAAATACAGTCTTTTTACGGTCTGCTATTGTTACAGTATTTTGTTGCCAGCGTACAAATCAAATGGCGCCCCTGACGGCAAAATTAGGATGCAGTTTACAGATTGCATCACGCTTCGTGCTGTCAAGGGGAGCAATAAGCCGTCCACGGGGAGGTCGGGTGGGCGGTTCCGCTGGCTACATCTCTCTTTCCTGCCTGCAGATTCTGGTATAATCTTCTGCAGAGGGGCGTAGATGGGCGGTGAGGGACACGGTTCTGGTCATCGGGGCAAGCGGAATGCTGGGGCAGGACGTGTGCGCCCGCTTCCGTCCCCATTTTCAGCTGGTCACCGCGGCGCGACGGTCGGGCGACTTCACGCTGGACATCACCGATACCGCCGCCGTGCGGCGCGTGGTGGAGCAGGTTGCCCCTGACGTGGTGATACTGTGCGCGGCAGCCACCGATGTGGACGGGTGTGAACGCCATCCCGAACAGGCTTACCGCACCAACGCCTTCGGGGCGGCGAATGTGGCATCCGCCTGCGCGGACGTGGGGGCGCGATTGCTGTTCATCAGCACCGATTTCGTGTTCGACGGCAGCAAGCGCAGCGGCTATACCGAGTGGGACTCTCCCCGCCCGCTGAACGTGTACGGCGCGAGCAAGCTGGCAGGCGAGGAATGGATTCGCCAGACCTGCCCGCGCCACTGGATTGTGCGCACCGCATGGCTATTTGGGACGGGGGGAAAGTGCTTCCCGCGTACTATCCTGAACGCGGCGCGAGCGGGCAGACCCCTGCGCGTAGTGAATGACCAGGTGGGGTCCCCCACCTTCACATGGGATTTGGCGGGAGTGTTGCTGCAGATGGTACAGAACATCGTGCCGTATGGAACCTATCACGCGGTGAACAGTGGCTCCACCACGTGGTACGAACTGGCTTGTGAGACAATGCAGCTGGCGCGAGAACGCGGACTGCTCGAGTCGGAGGTGTCTATCACACCGATTAGCAGCCGCGAGTGGCTGTTGCCGACGCAGCGACCCGCCTACTCGGTGTTGGCGATGGAACGGTTGCGCTGGGCAGGCATCCCCCTGCCCCGACACTGGAAAGAGGCGTTGAAAGATTTCATGTACCGTTTGGACAAATGAGGTGAGCAATGGACTGGGATCACACATTGAATCTGCCGAAAACCTCGTTCCCGATGAAAGCGGACTTGGTGAAGCGTGAGCCGCAGTTTCAACGGTTCTGGCAAGAACAGCACATCTATCAAAAGGCATTAGAAAAACCTGCCCCGCGTGGTCTGTTCATCCTGCACGACGGTCCCCCCTACTCTAACGGGGATATCCACATGGGGCACGCACTCAACAAGACATTAAAGGACATCATTGTGAAGTTTCGCATGTTGCAGGGCTACCGGTCGCCCTTCGTGCCCGGCTGGGACAATCACGGCATGCCCATCGAGAACGAGGTCACCAAAGAGTTCCGGCGCAAGGGCGAAAAGCCAGACAAGGTCACCCTGCGCCGCCGCTGCCGCGAGTACGCCGCGCACTTTGTGAACCGACAGCGCGAGCAGTTTCAGCGACTGGGCTGCATCGGCGACTGGGAGAACCCCTACCTTACCATGTCCTACGAGTTCGAAGCCACGCTGGTGCGCGTGTTTGGTGAGCTGGTGGAGCGGGGCTATATCTATCGCGGGCTGAAGCCGGTGCTGTGGTGCCCGGTGTGCGAAACCGCGCTGGCAGATGCCGAGATCGAATACCACACGCACACTTCACCATCTATCACCGTGCGCTTCGCCCTGAAGGGAGACCCCAACGGCGTCTTTCCAGACAAAGACGGGAAGCAGGCGTACATCCTTATCTGGACGACCACTCCCTGGACCATCCCGTCCAACCTAGCGGTGGCAGTACACCCAGCAGAGCCTTACGCCATCGTGGAAACCGACGAGGCGCAATATCTGCTGGCGGAGGCACTAGTGGAGAACACCATGTCTCGCATCGGCGCGAAGGGGTATCGCGTGGCGCGCATAGTGGCGGGCAATCAGCTTTCGGGGCTGGTGTTCCAGCATCCGCTGTATGGGCGCGAGTCGCCTATGGTGTTTGCCGACTACGTGACCATGAGCGAAGGCACGGGCGTGGTGCATATCGCGCCCGGACACGGCGAGGAGGACTTCCACACGGGTCAGGAATACGGCCTGCAGGTGCTGTGTCCAGTAGACGTGCAGGGCAAGTTCACCGCTGAGGTAGGCGAGCGGATTGAGGGCAAGTACGTGCGCGACGCTGATGCGGAGATTATCGAGTGGCTGCGGGAGCAGGGCGCGCTGCTGGCGCACGAGCCTTACGAACACCAGTACCCCTACTGCTGGCGCTGTCATTCCCCCCTGCTGTTCCGCGCGACGGTGCAGTGGTTTATGAACATCGACCACCACAATCACCGTCAGCGATGTCTCGAGGCGATCAACCGCGTGAAATGGTTCCCGCCGCAGAGTATCAACCGCATCCGCAGCATGGTGCAGGGACGCCCCGACTGGTGTTTGAGCCGCCAGCGGGCGTGGGGGGTAGGGATCCCCGCTTTCTACTGCAGGGAGTGTCGGGAGGTGTTGCTAGACCCTGCGATCATCGCCCGAGTTGCCGACGAAGTGGAGAAAGCGGGCAGCGACGTGTGGTTCGAGCAGCCTGCCGAGTTCTTCCTGCCCGAAGGTACCAAGTGCCCGAAGTGTGGCAACACCACCTTCGACAAAGAGGACGATATTCTGGACGTGTGGTTCGACAGCGGCTGCACCCACCGCGCTGTGCTGGAGCAACGCCCCGAACTGCGCTGGCCTTCCGACGTGTATCTGGAAGGCTCCGACCAGCACCGCGGCTGGTTCAACTCCAGCCTAATGATCGCGGTCGCCACGAAAGACGATGCCCCCTACCGCGCGGTCATCACCAACGGCTGGATGCTGGATGGCGAAGGACGCGCCATGCACAAGTCGTGGGGCAACGTCATCAGCCCCCTAGAGGTCATCAACAAGTACGGGGCGGACGTGCTGAGGCTGTGGGTCTCCAGCTGCAACTACTTCGAGGATGTGCGACTATCCTTCGAGATTTTGGACCGCACCGCCGAGGCATACCGGCGCATCCGCAATACCATCCGCTTCCTGCTGGGCAATCTGTACGACTACGACCCCGCACAGCACCGCGTAGTAGAGAGCCAGATGTTGCCATTAGACCAGTGGGCGATGGCGCGCACCCGCAAACTGCTCGCGGACTGCGTGGCTGCCTACGAGGTTTACGAGTTCCACCGTGTTTATCAGCACGTGCATAACTTCTGCGTGGTGGATTTGAGTGCGTTCTATCTGGACGTGCTAAAAGACCGCCTGTACTGTTCGCCGCCAGCTTCTCATGAACGCCGTTCAGCGCAGACCGCGTTGCACTTTATCGCACAGACGCTGGCGCAACTGCTGGCGCCCATCATCACGCACACCGCGGAGGAAGTGTGGCAATCCCTGCCCGGAGAGAACAAACTGCTAAGCATCTTGCTCTCGCAGCTACCTGACGACCCCTTCTCGGTGCATGACGCGGCGATGCTAGAGCGGTGGGAGCCGGTGCTAGCGGTGCGCGAAACGGTGAACAAGGCGCTGGAACAGGCGAGGCAGTCAGAGATAATCCGCCGCTCGCAGGAAGCGGCGCTTCACATGAAGGTGGACGCGGAGACCTGGAGCGCGCTGAAACCGTTCCTTGCAGACCTGCCCACGCTGTATATGGTCTCATCAGTCGCAGTTGAGCCGTGGGACGAAGAAGAGGTTTCTGTGATTGTGCGTCGAGCTAACGGGCAGAAGTGTCCGCGCTGCTGGCAAATTCGCATCGACATCGGCACAGACACCGACTATCCCGAGCTGTGCGTGCGCTGTGCCAGTGCCGTGAGAGCCATCGGATGAAACTGTGGTTCTTCGTTGCCGTAGCACTGATTATTGCGCTGGACCAAGCAAGCAAATGGTGGATACAATGCAACCTTGCACCAGGGCAGTCGGTGTCGGTCGTGTCCGGTGTGCTGTACTTCACGCTCTCTTTCAACTCGGGCATCGCCTTCGGGCTGTTCCCCCAGTTCGGCCAGGCGTTCCTGTGGCTCTCGCTAATCCTCGTGACGGTGGTGCTTGTCTACTACTTGCGCACTCGGGACGAGTGTGGTTGGACAACCGCCATCGCCAGTCTGCTGGTCGGCGGCGCGTTGGGCAACCTTTGGGATCGTCTGCGGCTGGGGCATGTAGTAGACTTCATAGATTTCCGGGTGTTTCCCGTTTTCAACATAGCAGATGTAGCCATCACGTGCGCCACAGCGCTGTGGGTGGTGCATATATGGATGGCGACAAGGAACAGGGAACAAGGGAAAGTCGCAAATGAGCAAGATCGTTAGTTGGGATGAACTCCTGCGCCTGCGCGAACAATGGCGCCAGGAGGGTAAAACGGTTGTATGGACCAACGGGTGCTTTGACCTGTTGCATCTAGGGCACGTTAAAAGCCTGCAAGCGGCAAAGGCACAGGGGGATATATTAGTGGTCGGCGTGAATAGTGACGCCAGTGTGCGTCGCTTGAAAGGGGCGTCGCGTCCATTGTTTCCTCAGCAATATCGAGCGGAGATGCTGGTCGCTCTGGCTTCGGTGGACTATGTCGTCATTTTCGACGACCTGGAACCCTCTCGCCTGATTGCGCAGTTACAACCTGAAATCGTGTGCAAGGGCGAAGACTACGCGGACGGCAAGAAACCGGTGCCCGAAGCCGAAGTGGTTCAGGCTTACGGGGGTAGGGTTTGTTTCCTGCCGTTGTTCCAGAACCTCTCCACAACCCGCATTGTGCAGTTAATAGCCGAGTTGACCACTGCAAAGTCTACAAACTGCAAGAGTTGAGTAGTTCCATCGCCGTTTCCACGACATCCTCGACCGCGATAGAACGCAAACAGACCTCCCCAGTATTAGAACAGCGTTGTGGCGTGCATCCGGCGCAAAACTCGCGGGGACGAACCGTCCGATACGGCGTCTTCCACGGGTGAAATAGCTTCGTCTTCAGCTCGTAATCAGAACCCGTATGCACGATAACGCGCGGGGTGTTAGTGCTGGCAGCAACGTGAACGATGCCGGTATCACCGCTCAACACCATTCGCGCTCCACGCACAATAGCCGCCAGCTGCGGAAGGGAGGTTCTGCCCGTCAGGTCTACCCCATCATACAGTTGCGCACCAACCTCTGCTGCCAAGTGGGCTTCTGCCCCTGTTCCCGTGACAACCACTCGTAAGCCAGTCTGCCTGCTGATGGCGGCCGCCGCCTCGCCGAACCGACAGGCATACCATGGATGCGAGGTGCCCCCCGTACCGGGATGCACGCGGAAGTAACCGCCTTTTTCCAATCCGTGCGTCTTAAGCAGGTCACGCGCGGACAGGTCATCCCTCTCTGGAATCGGTAGCACAATGCGCAAATCATCATACCAACATCCGGTAATCCGTTGCGCCATCTGCAGGGAGTACTCAACCCAATGAAAGCGGGCGGCGGACAGTGGCTCGCGCAGGTTGACGGTGAGCAATCTGGCGTAATATTTATCCGCGTTCCCTACCCGAACAGGGATACCTGCCAGCCAGCTCAAGATCGTATGCGTGCCGGAATTGTATCTCAGCAGTAGAGCCACATCGAAGCACCCCTCGCGAATCTGCCACAATAGTGCGGGCACCTCTCGCCAGGTGGGTTTGTATCTCGTGTGCCATAAGGCATCGGCTGATTTGTTGTGGCGAAGCACAGGATGCTGCGAACGGTGCGTCAACACAGTGATGTGAATGTCGGGTACGGCGCGCTTCAAAAACTCCAGAACAGGGGTAGCCATCAGCACATCACCTAATTTGTTCTCCTGCCGCACGACGAGAATCCGTCGCAAGTTTCTCACGCACGTCATCGCCGTTACCTTTTACCCCATTGCACCGGTTAACCTCGCAGGTTGTCAGATACGCCCGGTTTTACCGGCAAGGTTTCTCTCAAACGCCTCCTTTGCGTTGCGGAAGCCTTCTACCAACACGCCCATCTCATGCGCCACGGTGAAAAAGCGCGCACCCATCGCATACTGCTCCTTTGGCGGCGGCACGTTCCCCGCGATTCCCCATGCCTTGCCGTGTTTGGCGCACGCGCCGGCTACTCGCTCAACCGCCTCCCGTAGGAGAGGGTGCGTGAAGTCACCGCGCACGCCCAAACTCTGCGACAGGTCGGCAGGTCCAACCAGCAACAGGTCTAACCCCTCCGTGCTCGCGATGGCGTCGATGTCCTCTATGGCTTCCCTGCGCTCGATCATCACGCCCAGCAGGATTTCGCGGTTTGCCCAGTCGTAGTATTCTTCGCTGGAAAACGCGCCATAGGCGATATCTACACTCCCGCCAATGCCTCGCCAGCCCATCGGGCCAAACCGCGCCATGCGCACAAACTCCCGAGCGTCCTCCCCGCCGGTGCAATGGGGCATCAGCACGCCTGTTGCCCCTGCTTCCAACGGGCGGATGACATCGTTATAGCCGCCTCGCGGCACCCGCACCAGTGCCTCCATGCCAGTCGCCCGCGCCGCCAGTATCATCTGCGAGACCTGCTCGAGCGTAAAGTCGGAATGTTCCATCTCGATCCATACACAGTCATACCCAACAATGCCCATCATTTCGACAATCTTCCAATGCGGAACCGTCCAGACTATACTTGCCAATACGGGTTTCCCCTCGCGTAACTTCCGAAGCACTTTGTTACCATGCATTTCCAATTTCGCCTCCTGCATCTTGGATTCTCTTTCGTTCTCGCGCTGGTCGGTTCCTGTGCAACCCGAAGCCTTTGACAAAAGTGGAATTCGAAGCGTACCCGATCATTTGAAAGAGGGCAATAAGCATCCGTGTAGGCATGACGGGAGCTTGGATAGCTTAGATGGCACTTCATTTCTGGTACGTGGTTTGTCCGTACGGGCAACTGGCAAGTGGTCATAAACTTCTTTGTGGAAGGGATTTCGCCGCACCGAACCCTGCGTAGTGGCGAAGACGTTATCGGTGCGGGATGGCGAACCGATTGGAATGCTTAATTACAGCCATCGGCTTGCGCAGCCGAGAGGAGATATTTGACCAGAATATCATGCGCGATATAATAATGGACAGAATATTCGGCGGGGCGAGAATACACAAGCCCCTTCGGCACACCGTGAAAGAACAGGTCAGCGATGCGTTGCGCCTCTTCATGGGAAATGCGGTCTCCGTCACGGCGGGTAATGGACAAATGGAGTAGGTCGTCCTCGCCCTCGAACTGCACCCGGAAGTCGCCGAGCGATGTGCCATAGCGCTCGCGTTGGCTCAGCAGGATTGGTATGCCCGCCTGCGTGTCTTCGATAATAGCCTGCAGAATACGGCGAACCTCCGGGTGCTCGTTCGTCAGCTCCATGTTAGCCCTCCTGATGCACAGTACCTTTAGGCGCACAGCGCACGTGCGCCACCTTCACCTCTTTGCGCTGCGTCCACGTTACCAGCGGCTCCTCAAACAGTATGGGTTCCCCGCAAACCACGCAAGTGAATAGCCAGTTCGGACCTTCATGCAGACGTGGCTGGGATGGACACATCCGCCTCGCCGACCGCTTTTGCGCCACCGTTTCTGCCATCGCCTCCCAACCTCCTCTCACGGTAGCAGTGCTGCACTGGCACAATGCTTCGACGGTTGGTTCACCACTCAGGTTTCGCCCTTAACGCCCATCCCCATCTAAATGCCAGGCAGCGGTCTGCCGAAACGGTCGTAAGGGTGGTCAGCGACGCGGAGGCGCACCCGACCTCGCTCAGTCCCGCGCTGCACCAATAGCGTTACCTCACTTCCCGCTGGTAGCGAAGCAATCATGTTTTTCAGCTCACCTGGTGAACGCACTTGCTTACCGTTGCACTCCAGAATGACATCGTCGATGTCTAGCCCAGCAAGGTCGGCAGGGCTGTTGCGGAAAAGATTGGCAACTACCACTCCCTGAATAGAGCCCTCTTCCAACCGAGCGGGAATAATGCCAAGCCAGCCCCGCGATACTTTCCCCTCGCGTAGCAACAGTTCTATAACGCGGCGCGCCTCGTGGCTGGGCACCGCAAAGCCAATCCCCACGTTGCCTCCGCTCTGGGACAGGATGGCAGTGTTGATACCCACCAGTTCCCCGCGAATGTTCACCAACGCGCCGCCCGAGTTGCCTGGGTTAATCGCGGCGTCCGTCTGAATGAAATCCTCATACACAGAGATACCCACATCCCGACGTCCCTTTGCGCTCACGATTCCTGCGGTCACTGTCTGGCTCAGCCCATACGGATTGCCGATGGCAAGCACCCAGTCCCCCACCTCCAGCGCACGCGAGTCGCCCCATTTAATGGCGGGTAGATTGTTGGCTCGGATGCGTAACAGCGCAAGGTCGGTAGCAGGGTCTGCACCTACCACCTGCGCGTCAGTGAATCGGCGCCCGTCCGCCAGGGTAACCGAGATGCGGCTCGCCCCAGCAATGACGTGGTTGTTTGTCAGGATAAGACCATCTCGGCTGACAATGACACCCGACCCCAAACTGCGCACCACGCGCTCGGGTTGACGAAACGGGATGTCCTCGTCGCCAAAAAAGTAGCGGAACAGCGGGTCATCAAAAAGTGGCGAGCGTCTGCCCGGGATGATGGTCGCTGCGCTGATATTCACCACGGAGGGCGTTGCCACCTTTGCTACAGCAGCAAACGCCTCCGAACTCGTTTTTAGTTGTGTGGAAGCCTGCTCTAAAGAGGGCAGGCTCGGCTCAGGGCCTGCGGGGGTCACATGGCTGCGCGAGCCTAGCCACCACCCCACCAAGAGCGCAATTGCTACCAGCACAATCACCAAGACGCCCGTATTGCGCTCAACTGGACGCATCGCCTGTGTTTTCTCCAGAAGTTGCATGGACTATCCCCTCCTCCAGGTTATCCGTTCGACGAGTCGCAGGTTGCCACCGTTCCAGCGGTACTTCGCCCACCACGTAGAAGCTCCCTGTAACGCACACTAAGTCGTCAGGCTGCGCCATGCTCATGGCCCGTTCCACTGCCACCGGAACCGACGGGACGATATCGTAGGGAGGGAGTTTCACAGTGGACGCTTCAGGCAGGTCCGTCGCCGGGCGTCCGCGTGGGTCGCTCGGCTGCGTGAAAAAGATGTGGGATGCCAGCGGCGCAAGCGTGTCCACCACCCCTTGCGGCTCATGTCCTCTAGTCATGCCCAGCACCAGAATCACTCGTCGGTAACGGAAGCTATCTGTTATGGCTTGGGCGAGGCAGCGGGCAGCATCCACATTATGCGCCCCGTCCAGCAACAGCGTCGGCGAACGCCGCACCACCTGCATTCTGCCAGGCAGCGTGGTATGCTCCAATCCGATGCGTATCGCGCCCTCTGGTATCTCCACTCGGTGCGCGTGCCGCAGCGCCTCCACCGCGCCGATGGCTACCGCTGCATTGGAACACTGATGCTTTCCCAGCAACCGTAGGCTCAGGTGCCGATAAACGTCGTCTGTCGTGCGCACCGATACTCTCTGTCTCATGCGATGTACCCCCTCATCCTGCCAATGTATCGTGCGCACCGGCGGGGGGATTACCATTCGCTCAGGCTTGACCTCGGTGAGCGGCACACCTGCCCGCTGCGCGTGGTCACGGATGACCTGCAGTGGCTCGGCATCAGTAACACCAGTGACCACTGGTGCGCCCGGCTTGATAATGCCTGCCTTCTCCGCCGCGATTTTTCCCAACGTGTCGCCCAAGCGGTCCATGTGGTCCCACCCGATGGACGTGATAACGCTAACTAAGGGCTGCACTACGTTCGTAGCATCTAGCCTTCCGCCCAAGCCGACCTCCACCACTGCAAAGTCCACTCTTTGCTCTGCAAAACAGCTGAAGCCGACCGCTGTCTTCAACTCGAACTCTGTGACCTGTCCGAGCGGCGTCTGCGCTAACTCCTCAATGTGCGGTTTAATCCATGTCACCAGTCGTGCGAAGTCGGCTTCGGGAATGAGATAGCCGTTGACCTGTATCCGCTCACGCAGATTAAAGACATATGGTGACAAGTATAAGCCCACCTTGTAACCAGCAGCCTGCAGGATGGTGGCGATGAACGCGCTTGTGGACCCCTTGCCGTTGGTGCCCGCCACATGAATGACACGCAGCTGGCGATGAGGGTTGCCCAGTCGTTCTAATAACGCCTCGAACCGCTCGTTTCCGAGCCTGATACCGAAGCGTTTCAGGCTTTGCATGTATTGAACCGCCCGTGTGTAGTCCATAATGCTCCTTCCCCTGCCTACTCCTTCATATTCTTTCAAATCGCTGGCAGCTGGCGCACGTCGCGTCGGGTGGAAATAGATACAACCGTCAGCGAACACACGAACACCCCAGCGACAACAGCCGTCGTTGCTGTCCATTGCGACGCCATCCACCCCATCAGCAGGTTGCCAAACGGCGCCAAGCCCATCAACGCAAATACGTGTAACGACATGACGCGCCCGCGCAAATGGTCGGGGCTGAGCGACTGCAACAGCGCGTTGATGGAGCCCAACGTGCTTACTGCCGCCCCTCCAACCAGCACCAAGCAGAGCAAAGATAGCAAGTAGCTGCGCGACAGGGCGAATAGCAGCAGTCCAATACACAGACTGGCAGCCGCCACTATCACTATCTTTCCTCTGGGCACAGAACCCGCCATTCGTGTGAGAAGCAACGCCCCCATCAGCGCGCCAAACCCAGTGGCGGAGAATAGGTTTCCCAAACCCTGCTTGCCCACCTGCAAAACATCCCGTGCGAACACCGGCATCAGCGTTGCGTACGAGATAGCGAAGACGCTCAATACGCAGTCCAGTAACACTAAACTCCGCAATAACCCATCCCGGTAGACGTATAGCAGTCCCTCGCGCAGCTCCGACCACAGCGACAGCCGCTCGACGGTTTCGTGGCTGGGAGCGGTGGGTATCCGCCACAGCGCAAAAATGATAGCCACGTAACTGACCGCGTTGATGAAAAAACACCATCCGGCGTTCGCTACCTCTATCAGTTTACCCGCAATCGCCGGCCCAAGGATGCGAGCCGTGTTGAACGCCGCCGAATTCATCGCGACGCCAACCGAGACAAACTGTTCTCCCACCAAGTCCATCACCATCGCCTGTCGTGCTGGCGCGTCGACAGCCACAATCAACCCATTCAACGCGGCAATTAACGCGATATGCCAGAACTGCACCTGCCCTGTTAGCACCGACACCGCCAACACCAAAGCGTTCACGGCAAACAGCGACTGCGTGGTGATAACTAATCTGCGCTTCTCAAAGCGGTCCGCCGCCACTCCTCCGAATAGGCTGAATACCGTCGTCGGCAACGAACCCATAAAACCGAGTAGGCCAAGCAGGAACTTGCTGTTGGTAATCTCATAGACCACCCAACCTTGTGCGACTGTTTGCATCCAGCTGCCAAGAAAAGACACAAACGCCCCTATCCAGTATGTTCGATAAATGCTGTTTTGCCAAAGCGCAGCCGCAGATGGAGGCGACAAATCAGGGTTGTCTGCTCTCGACTGTTTCATACCTTTTCATTTTATCACGCGATTTCCAAACAGAGCAACAAAGTAAAGAGACTTACAACGGTTGCATAATCCTGAAGAATATTGTATTCTATTATTTGAATAGACTAAATTAAAGAAATGTATCTTTCAAGTTGATCAGAACATCGCTGGAGGAACATCGTCATGCCGTCGTCTGCGCCAGTGCCAGGACAGAAGTACGCGCTACTTGCCGTCCATTTCCACCAGCTATTGGATGGCTTGAAGCGAAACGGCTACACGGTCATCGCTCCCACCCTGACAGGGGATGCTATCGTGTATGAACCTATCGACTCGGTGAACGAAATGCCCATTGCCATCGCGGACGAGCAACGGGCAGGAACCTATCGCTTGCGCCGTCGGGCAGAAAAGACGTTTTTCGGATATGCGGTGGGACCTCGTTCGTGGAAGCACTACTTGTATCCCCCTGTGCAACGACTTTGGCAGGCAAAACGCAGTGCAGACGGCGGTTTCGAGGTGAGCACTGACGGAGAACAACCCCGACGCTACGCCTTTCTCGGAGTGAGACCATGTGATTTGGCAGCAATCGCCATTCAAGACAAGGTGTTTCTCGGTGAGGGGTACCGAGACGAGCATTACGCCGCTCGACGCGAGAACACATTGCTAATCGCTGTTAATTGCACGCACCCGGCGGCGAACTGCTTTTGTGCTTCCGTGGGAACAGGTCCCCAAGCGCAGAACGGCTTTGACCTGGCGCTCACGGAAGTACAGCACGATACGCAGCATTTCTTTTTAGTGGAGGTGGGCACTGAGCAAGGCGCGGAAGTGCTTACGGACGTGGACATACACCCCGCGACACAAGCACAACAACAGCAAGCCCAAGAAGCGGTGCATCACGCGGCGAAACGCATCCTAAAGCATCTCGACACCACCGACATCAAGGAGCTTCTCTACCGTCACTTGGACGACCCTCACTGGGAGGAGGTCGCCAAACGCTGCCTGACGTGTGCAAACTGCACAATGGTGTGTCCCACCTGCTTCTGCCACACGGTGGAGGATGTGACTAACCTTTCGGGGACAGTTGCCGAGCGGTGGCGCAAGTGGGATTCGTGCTTCCATATCGACTTTTCGTATATTCACGGAAGCCCTGTGCGCGTCTCTGAGGCGTCGCGCTATCGCCAGTGGATTACCCACAAGTTAGCGGCATGGGTAGACCAGTTTGGTGTGCTGGGATGCGTGGGTTGCGGACGGTGCATCACATGGTGTCCCGTCGGCATAGACATTAACGACGAGGTGCGTGCCTTGCGACGTAGCGAGGAAGGTAGAGTCGCCCTGCGAACACCAAAGGAGGAGAGCCATGCGAACGCTTGAGACGATTCTGGCACAACACCCCTTTTTCAAGGGGCTAGACCATCAGCACTTGCACCTTCTGGTGGGCTGCGCATCCAATGTTGTTTTTGAACAAGGGCAGACGATTTTCCGCGAAGGGGAACAGGCGAACCAGTTTTACCTCATCCGAGAGGGAAGGGTCGCTCTGGAAGTACACGCTGCGGGTATCGGCACCATTGCTATCGAGACCCTCCAAAGCGGCGATATCTTAGGATGGTCATGGCTGGTGCCGCCATATCGGTGGCACTTTGACGCTCGGGCTGTCGAGACCACCCGCGCCATTTCGATAGACGGCGAGTGCCTACGCAACAAATGCGAACAAGACCACGACTTAGGCTATGAACTGCTCAAACGCTTCGCGGAGATTATCACGCAACGGCTGATGGCTACACGGTTGCAACTGTTGGACGTCTACCGTAAAGGAGACTGATTCAAAAACTGTGGGGTGGTAATAACGCTATGATACCACAACCTTTCCGAGTGCAACAGGTACGCCGAGAGACGCACGATACCTTCACGCTGGAGCTAGAACCGATGAAGGGGTCGGCTGGTTTCTCCTTCCGAGCAGGGCAGTTCAACATGCTTTACGTCTTTGGGGTGGGCGAAATCCCGATCTCTATCAGCAGCGACCCCACTAACTGCGACAAGCTGATGCATACCACGCGCGAGGTCGGCACGGTAACTAAAGCGATGGGCAAGCTCAAACGGGGAGACGTTATCGGAGTGCGAGGTCCGTTCGGCACTCCCTGGCCTATTGAGCAGGCAGAAGGCGCGGATGTGGTGATTATAGCAGGGGGCATCGGATTAGCACCCATGCGCTCTGCGTTGTACCAGCTGCTCGCCAAGCGGGACCGTTATGAAAAAATCGTGTTGCTGTATGGCACGCGCACGCCAAACGATATCCTTTACCGCCGAGAGTTACAACGGTGGCGAGCGCAGTTCGACATGGAGGTATACATCACAGTCGATAGAGCAATCGGGGGTTGGCGCGGTAATGTCGGGGTCGTCACTTCTTTAATCCCCCGCGCGCCCTTCGACGCCCGCAGCGCCATCGCGCTGGTGTGCGGACCCGAAATCATGATGCGGTTTACCGTGCTGGAACTGGAACGGCGAGGCGTTCCGCCGCACCAAATCTACATCTCTATGGAACGCAATATGAAGTGCGGTATCGGCATCTGCGGACACTGCCAGTTTGGACCAAGCTTTGTGTGTAAGGACGGGCCCGTGTTCCGGTACGACCGCGTGCAGCATCTTTTTGAAAAGCGGGAGATATGACCATGACGCGCACTACCAAACCAAAATTGGCCGTTTGGAAGTTCGCCTCCTGCGACGGATGCCAGCTAAGCTTGCTGGACTGCGAAGACGAATTGCTGGAGATAGCTGGAACAGTAGAGATAGCGTACTTCCTGGAGGCAAGCCGGGCGACTGTGAGGGGCCCTTACGACATCTCGCTCGTGGAAGGTTCCATCACCACACCATATGACGCGGAACGCATTCATCAGGTGCGGCGTGCGTCGCGATTTCTGGTCGCTATTGGCGCGTGCGCTACCGCCGGCGGTATTCAAGCGCTACGCAACTTCCGCGACGTGCGACAGTTTATTTCCACAGTTTACGCTTCCCCGCAATACATCGAGTCCCTGAGTAAATCCTCACCAATCCACGACCATGTGTTCGTGGATTTCGAGCTTCGCGGTTGCCCAGTGAATAAACATCAACTACTGGAAGTTATCAACGCTTACCTGAACGGGCGCAAGCCGAACATCGCTCCCCATAGCGTCTGCTCCGAGTGCAAGCGGCGGGGCATTGTGTGCGTCATGGTAGCCAAAGGCACGCCCTGTCTTGGACCCGTCACCCACGCGGGATGTGGCGCGATATGCCCATCGTATTCCCGTGGATGCTATGGCTGCTTCGGCCCGAAAGAGACACCGAACACGCAATCGCTCAGCAAGCGATGGAAACAGCTCGGCGTCAAAGAGGAAGACCTGATTCGTGCCTACCAGGGATTCAACGCCTATTCCGAAGCCTTCCGAAGAGAGAGTGAAAGCCATGAAAGGTAACACGATTAAGGTAGACTACCTGGCGCGGGTTGAAGGTGAAGGCGCCCTGTATGTCCGCTTCAAGGGCGGACAGCCAGCGGAGGTGCGCTTTAAGATATTCGAACCTCCCCGCTTCTTCGAAGCCTTTCTTCGCGGGCGAAGCTACCGTGAAGCGCCTGACATCACCGCTCGCATCTGCGGGATATGCCCCATCGCCTACCAGATGAGCGCGGCGCACGCGATGGAGGATGCCTTTGGCATCAAGATCGAAGGACCCATCCGCGACCTGCGACGACTGATATACTGCGGCGAGTGGATTGAAAGCCATGTCCTGCATGTCGCGATGCTACACGCCCCCGATTTCCTGGGCTACCAAGACGCCATCCAGATGGCACGTGACCATCCCCAGATAGTGGAAACCGCACTGAAGCTGAAAAAGGTGGGAAACGACCT
>Ga0272447_1001332_pt1 | contig 15718 bp, 8 predicted proteins | sample YNPCB0133_FD_194589 | JGI IMG/M metagenome (GOLD analysis project Ga0272447, IMG submission 194589) | Hot spring microbial mat communities from Yellowstone National Park, WY, United States - YNP-CB-013-3 | ecosystem: Environmental > Aquatic > Thermal springs > Hot (42-90C) > Sediment | place... | reverse complement strand
GACGGAGCATGTCCGCGTACCACGGCTGGCTTACGCCAGCCGCTCCAGTTCGCACCTGCGAATGTAGTGATACGGATACCGTGTAGCACCGCAGACCGTATCGCCTTGCAACCCACGGCTGGCTTACGCCAGCCGCTCTTGGTCGTAACCGCGGATGCTGTTTCTGGTGTGCGTTTGGTACCCGCGAGTACGATACCCACCCACGGCTGGTTTACGTCAGCCGCTCCTGGGGGGACGACGTTCGGGCGGTGCGGAATACGCCGTCGGCTAATGTCACGGCAAGTTCGCGGGAGCGTCCGGGCGAAAAGAGGGGGGCTTCTCCGTGCGGAGTGCGCGATGGGCCAACGACCCGGCCAGGGTGGTTTTTCTTCGTCGTACAATACCAGCGCCATGTCCACGGAGAAAAACGCCCCAGCGCATGACCAGTCCCGTGCCGACGATGTGCCGGCAGCCGGGAAGGAGACGGTCTGCGAAACAAACGGCGGGGAGCAGTCTGCCACTGCGGAATCGCCGCTGATGGCGAAAGTGCGGCAGTTGCCGAATCGGCCCGGCGTGTACCTGATGAAAGACAGCCAGGGACGGGTCATTTACGTCGGTAAAGCCAAGAACCTTCGGCACCGTGTGGCTCATTATTTCACTCGCCAGGCGGCTCAGGATCGCCGTACTGCCGACCTGGTGCGTCTTATTGCCGATTTCGATTACCTCGAAGCCGAGACCGAGGTAGATGCACTGCTCATGGAAGCGCGGCTCATCAAGGACATCCAGCCGCGTTTCAACATCGAACTCAAGGACGATAAAAGTTTCCCCTATTTGCAGATTCGTTTGCGGGAACCTTATCCGCGGGTGGAGTTTACACGGTCGCCGCGACAGCGGGGTGTCAAACTCTACGGTCCGTTCACCAGTGCCCGTGGCTTACGGGCAGCGATTCAGGTATTGCAGCGCATCTTCAAATTCCGCACCTGTTCGCTGGATATTGATCCGGGCGAGTCCAACTGGCGCTGGTATCGTCCGTGTATCCTGCACAGTATTGGTCAGTGCACCGCTCCGTGCAATCTGCGGGTTAGCCCTGAGGATTATCGTGAGCAGATTCGCCAGCTCCGCATGGTTCTGGAAGGCAAGAAGAACCAGCTGATCCAGGAAATGGAAGCGCAGATGCGGGAAGCAGCGGCTCAGTTGCAGTTTGAAAAAGCAGCCCGCCTGCGCGATGATATTCGCGCTCTGCAAGCGTTGCAGTTACGCGGTGAACTGGACAAACATGTCCAGCCGGAAGTCTTCGTTATGAACCCCAAGCGTGGTGTGCTGGGCTTGCAGAAGGTGCTGCGCCTGGCCAAACCGCCCCGCGTTATCGAAGGATTCGATATTGCTCACCTGCAGGGCAGTGATGCGGTGGGGTCGCTGGTCACTTTCCTGGATGGTTTGCCCTTCAAGCCGGGTTATCGCCGCTTTCGTATTCGCACGGTTAGCGGTGTGGATGATTTTGCGGCTCTGCGCGAGGTTCTGACCCGTCGCTATCGCCGATTGCTCGCGGATCCTGAGGGGGTAACTCCCGACGTCGTGCTTATAGATGGCGGAAAAGGACAACTGCATGCCGCCCGGGATGCCTTTGTCGCTCTGGGTATGGAACCGCCTGTCCTTCTGGCACTGGCCAAGCGGGAAGAATTGATCTTCTGCCTCGACCGCGACGAACCGCTCCGGCTCAGCCGAGCTTCTGCGGCGCTGCGGTTGTTGCAATACGTCCGCGACGAAGCTCACCGTTTCGCCCAGCATTACCATCACCTGCTCCGCCACAAACATCTGGAGGAAGATTGAAACCGTCAGGCGCGATGAAAACGGTCGGCTCTAACGTGGTGGGCAGCAGGGAGTTGTGGCATTGCCTGTTCCCGACATTGGATTCCGGACGAAGCGGGCGTGTTCGGCCAGCAAATTAATCAGCACAGTGTCATACAGGTTGAGGCAGTGCCGCACGAAGCGGGCGTGTCAGGCCTGCGACGAAAGCAGTGCGTATCTGGTTCAGCTTTTCAGGTTCCCGGCGAGGCGGGCGCGGTGGGCCAGGCCAGCCGGTAAAAATTTCGGCGGCCTTGAAACTCACCCGCCCAGGCTGTACACTGATTACGGAACGATGATGTGGGGAAATGGTCACGAAGCGGACGACGCCTGACGAAGCGAGGGCGGAAAATGGCGATTACTAAGGAGCAAAAGACGGAGATCATTCAGCAGTACCGGCGGAGCGAAAGTGATACCGGCTCGCCGGAGGTGCAGATTGCGCTATTGACCGCCCGCATCCAGGAACTGACCGAGCATCTCAAGCAGCACCGCAAGGATTACTCCAGCCGACGCGGTTTGCTGATGCTGGTCAGCAAACGTAATCGCCTGCTCAAGTACATCCGCAATAAGGCCCCGCAGCGCTACTTCGAAGTAGTCCAGCGGCTGGGTTTGCGGAAGTAACAGTTGGGGCGAACTGGGGAGTCAGGCGTTGGCTGGGGTGTCGCTCGCCGACACCGTGCAGGAACACGGCTGGCATGAACCTGCCAGCACTTTTTCCTGGGCGACCCCATCTCGCCTGGCCGCTGTAGCGGTTCTTAAGAACCGCAGCCAGCCCAAACAGCCGAGGGCGGGTTCCCAGCTTCGTTGGGTGCCGTTCGCGCCACCGTCCCCGACACTCGGAAGCGGGTGTCTTCGCGGTGGATAAGTGAGCTGCCAATTGGCTCAGGGCAGCCGAACGCAGCTATGAGGAGTGCAGAAGTGAGTGTTGTCCGTGTCGAACGCGTCATCGGTAGGCATCCTCTGATCATCGAAACCGGTAAACTGGCCAAACAGGCGCATGGAGCGGTTACCGTACAGTATGCGGATGGCGTTGTGCTGGTGGCAGCCGTCGAGGGACAGGCTCAGCCAGGCCAGGATTTCTTTCCCCTCACGGTAGATTACCGCGAGAAAACTTACGCGGCGGGAAAGTTTCCCGGCGGCTTTATCAAACGCGAAGGCCGACCCACGACGAAAGAGATTCTTACGAGCCGGCTTATAGACCGTCCGATTCGACCGCTGTTTCCTGCCCATTATTACAACGAGGTGCAGATTCAGGCGATCGTGCTTTCCGCCGACCCCGATTACGATCCCGATGTGCTGGCAATGATTGGTGCCAGTGCGGCGTTGCATATTTCGCATATTCCGTTTTTCGGGCCGACAGGAGCGATTCGCCTGGGTCGCGTAGATGGACAACTGGTCGTCCTGCCTACCTATGACGAAGTGGAGACCGGCGAGTTGGACCTGGTGGTTTCGGGAACCCGCGATGCCGTGACCATGATCGAAGGGTTCGCCCGCGAGCTTCCCGAAGAGGACATGGTGCAGGCCATCCTGCGGGCCCACCAGGAATCGCTGGCGGTGATCGAGATGATTCAGGAGTTGCGCGATCGGCTCGGTTTGCCGCCGAAAGAGATACCTCCACCACCGCCTAATCCGTTACGCGAGTTGTTCCTGGAGCGTTTTTATCAGGAAATGCGGGAAGCCAAACTGACCCCGAAGAAGCAGGAACGCAAGGAAAAAGTCGAGGCACTGAAGCAGCGGATCTGGCAGGAATTTCTGCCAGCTACCCAGGGGAGTGATGGCCAGCCGACCCCCTGGACGGAAGCGCAGGTTCAGGAAGCCTTCCTTCACCTGGAAGAGCGAGTGGTGCGCGACCTGGCTCTGGAAGGAAAACGTCTGGATGGTCGCGGACCAAAGGACCTGCGACCGATTTCCTGCGAAGTGGGTGTGCTGCCCCGCACGCATGGCTCGGCTCTGTTTACTCGAGGCGAGACGCAGGCTCTGGTCACCACCACGCTCGGCACCGTCAGCGATGAGCAAAAAGTTGAGGGCCTGGCCGAGGAATACACCAAAAAGTTCATGCTCGATTACAACTTTCCGCCGTTCAGCGTCGGGGAAGTGCGTCCGATTCGCGGTCCCGGTCGGCGAGAGGTTGGGCATGGAGCCCTGGCGGAACGGTCTTTGAAAGCGGTTATGCCTACTCCGGAAGAGTTCCCGTACACCATTCGCGTGGTTTCGGAAATTCTGGAGTCGAACGGTTCCAGCAGCATGGCTACCGTGTGCGGGGCGACGCTCAGCCTCATGGATGCGGGTGTTCCGATCCTGCAACCGGTGGCGGGCATTTCCATCGGCCTGGTCAAGGAAGGCGACCGTTATGTGCTGTTGACTGACATCATGGGAGATGAAGACCATTACGGCGACATGGATTTTAAGGTGGCCGGTACCGGTTACGGTATCACCGGCATTCAGCTCGACCTGAAGATAGCCGGCATCACGGAGCAAATTATCCGCGAGACCTTGCAGCAAGCCCGCGAGGCTCGGGCTCGCATCCTGCAAATCATGCTCCAAACCATTCCGCGTCCGCGACCCGAAATCAGCAAAAACGCTCCCAAGCTGTTTGTGCTGCGGATTGACCCGGAAAAAATTGGCCTGCTTATCGGTCCCGGTGGCAAGACGGTCAAAGCGATCCAGGACGAATACCACTGCCGCATTGACATTGCCGAAGATGGCACCGTGGTCATCTGCTGCTACGACCACGATAAGGCCGATCTCGCTCTCAACAAGGTGCGTTCGCTCACCGAGGAAATCCGTGTCGGCAACATTTACGATGGCAAGGTGGTGGGCATCAAGGAATTCGGAGCCTTTGTCGAAATCCTGCCGGGAAAGGACGGTTTAGTGCACATTAGCGAACTGGACGACAAGTACGTCTCCCGCGTGGAAGACGTGGTCAAGGTTGGCGACCGGATTCCCGTGAAAGTGATCGCCATTGACGAGCAAAATCGGCTGAAGCTGTCGCGGAAGGCGGCCTTGCGGGAGCAACTCGCCGCCCAGGGAGCCGGTATTCCTGGCGGGGAAGAAACGGCGGAGATGTCGGAAACCGCGCCGGCCCCATCCTCCACGGAAGCCGAAGGAACGGGGATTCGACGGGAAGGCTATCGGCGAGAGTTGAGCCGACGACCACCGCCCCGCCGTCGGGATCACCGCGATCGCTACCGCTAAGCTGCCACCAGGGCCGTCATCATGAGCGCGCTGGCCCACGAACCGGCAACAACCAGTTCAGCGATCCCGGCAACGGATTTTGCCGGTCGGTACCAGGAACTGGCTGAGTTGGCCGGCCGACTCATCCACGAAATCAAAAACCATCTCGGCACCCTCAGCCTGAATCTCCAGTTGCTCCGCGAGGAGTTCCAGAATCCGACCACGCCACGCGAACGCCGCGCCTTGCAGCGCATCCAGCAATTGCAGCAGGAGTGTCAACGGCTGGCAGACCTTTCCAGCGAATTCCTGCGTTTTGCCCGTGTCGGCCAGTTGCAGCGCCGACCGGAAAACCTCGCCGCCCTCATTCAGGAACTGGCTGAGTTCGTTACACCGTCGTTGCAGCAGAAAGGAATTGAATTGCAAACGTTCGTGCCGGCGGATTTACCTACGGTGTGGCTCGACCGCGATCTGTTTCAGCAGGCGTTGCTCAACCTCATCCTCAATGCGGAACAGGCGATGCCCCACGGCGGACTGATCACCGTCCAGGCCGAACTGCTCGGCGACAGCGTCCAGTTGAGCATCATTGATACCGGTGAGGGGATGACGGCCGAGGTGCTGGCTCAGGTCTTTCGCCCGTTCTTTTCCACCCGCAAAGGCGGTAGCGGTCTCGGTTTGCCAATCACTCGCCGCATCGTAGAAGCCCACGGAGGCACTATCCGCATTCAGAGCGAACCCGGTCGCGGCACCCGGGTGGATATTCTCCTTCCGACCACCGGCGAGGAATCCGCGACGGCGTAGCGGCCAGGTCGCGTTGCGGCCGAGAACTAGCCGGCGTCGTCGGTAAGCCAGGCCAGATTCACCCCAAGTGTTGTCTGTGATACACCTGGCGGATAAAATGCCAGCGGTAGCCGTATAAAAGCACGCCTGCCGAAAACGTGAGGAAACATCCTTCGACCTGGTTCCGTAGCTCCGCGAAAGTAGGCCCGACTTACACGGAAGGGCCTCCGACTGTGGCTTACTGAAAATGCAGAAACGTAAAGGGAGGCAGACCGGAACATGTTGAAAACAATCCTGCTCGCCCTGGACGGCTCAACGTACAGCGAAGCGGCTGTGGAATTGGGCATTCGCTTCGCGAAGCGTTGCGACGCCATGCTGGTAGGCTTGGGTGTCCTGGACGAACCGACTATCCGCAAACCCGAACCGGTTCCACTCGGTGGCTTCTATTACAAGCGCCACCGTGACGACACGCTCATTCAGGAAGCCCACGAACGCATCCAGCAATTTCTCGACCGGTTTGCGTCGCGTTGTGCGGAGGCGGGTGTTTCCTGCAAAGTGCACGAGGTGATCGGCGAGCCCTGGCAGCAGATATTCCTAGAAGCTCAGCGCTACGACCTGATCATCCTGGGCCAGCAGACCTACTTCCACTTTGAAACTCAGCAGTCCCCCTGCGAGACGGTGCAGATGGTGGTCAAGAACGCCCCACGTCCGGTGGTAACGGTGCCGGAAAAACTGGGCAGCAGCGACGCCATCCTGATTGCCTACGACGGTAGCCTCCAGGCCGCACGCGCTGTGCAAGCGTTTCAGCAGTCCGGACTGCATCAGGGACAGCAGGTTTACGTGGTCGGCGTGGCTAAAGAGCTTGCAGAAGCCAGTGAGCGTGTGCAACGGGCCGTGGAGTTCCTCAATTACCACGCAATCAAAGCCACTCCGTGCCCGTTATCCTCCCTCGATCCGCCCGGGCAGGTCCTGCTTGAACAGGTACGCCATTACGACGCCGGACTTTTGGTGATGGGCGCTTACGGTCAGCCGGTTTTGCGTGAGTTCTTTTTTGGCTCGGTGACCAAGACCATGCTCAGGGAGGCGACTATTCCATTGTTTGTGTACCATTGAGCGGAGGATAGGATGTCCGTTGCCAAGCGCACCGACTTATCCGCCGGTGAGCCACCATCGGCGGCCTGGCATGCTCTGGCGGCTGCGGAAGTGCTGGCGGTGCTGGAGAGCCGAAAGGCAGGTCTTACCGAAGCCGAGGCCCAGTTTCGACTGGCCAGTGTTGGCCCCAATGTTCTTCCGCAACAACCGCCGCCGACGGTCTGGCAAATCTTCTTGAGACAGTTCCTCAGTCCGCTCATTTACTTGCTTTTAGCTGCCACTGTGGTGTCGCTGGTCATTGGGCACTTCGACGACGCCGTATTTATCGCTGCGGTTTTGCTCATTAACGCGGTGATCGGTACCATTCAGGAATGGAAGGCCGAACAAAGCAGCCGGGCTTTACAGAAATTGCTCCGTATCCGTGCGACAGTGGTGCGGGATGGTGAGGTGAAAGAAATTCCCGCCGATCAGGTCGTGCCCGGCGACATCGTCTGGCTGGAACCCGGTAACCGAGTACCCGCCGACGTTCGGCTGCTGTGGTCGCACGCGCTGGAGATTGACGAATCGTTGCTCACGGGCGAATCGCTGGGAGTGCTCAAAGATCATGAATGGTCAGGCCCACCAGCTACGCCGGTAGCAGACAGGTTGAACATGGCTCATGCCGGAACGCTGGCGATTCGCGGTCGCGGCAAGGGAATCGTGGTGGCCACCGGCAGCCGCACTGTTGTCGGGCAGTTGGCGCTCGATGTAATGGCCGCACGGCCGGGAAAACCGCCTCTCATTGAGCGCATGGAGCGGTTCGCCCGCGCCATCGCGGGCACGGTGCTCGCGGCGGTGGCGGTGTTGGCTCTCATCGGGGTTCTGGTTCACGGCCACGGGTTGACGGAGACATTTACGTTTGCCGTGGCGCTGGCGGTTTCCGCTGTGCCTGAAGGCTTGCCGGTTGCTCTGACCGTGGCCCTGGCGGTGGCTACGAACCGGATGGCACGCCGAGGGGTGATCGTTCGCCGCCTGGCTGCGGTGGAAGGCCTGGGTAGTGCCACCCTGATTGCCAGCGACAAGACCGGTACGTTGACCTGCAACGAGCTGACCGTGCGGCAAATTCGTGTGGCTTCTGGTGCGGTGTTTGAAGTTACCGGCGAAGGATTTACGCCGCACGGTCAGGTATTGCTGGACGGCAAGCCGGTCGAGCCAGGCACTCATCCGGAATTGAACCGTCTGGCACGGGCTGCCGTTTTATGCAACGAAGCCGAATTGCACCTGCAGGATAGCAAATGGACCTGGCGGGGTGACCCAACTGATGTGGCGCTTTTGAGCATGGCACACAAACTGGGTTGGAATCGGGAGCTGACACTCGACCGCCATCCGCAAGTCAACGAAATTCCGTTCGAGCCGGAGCATCGCTTTGCCGCCAGCTACCACCAGATGGAAGATGGTTCAGTGTACGTGTTCGTCAAGGGGGCACCGGAGCGTGTTCTGGCGATGTGTAACTGGGCGGATGAATCCGATCGGCAAAGGCAACTGGCCGTGGCCAGTGAAATGGCTTCCCAGGGTTATCGGGTTCTGGCCTTGGCCGAAGGGCCTGCGCCTGCCCATCTCGATACTCGCCAGACTCCTCCGGAACCCACGGGTCTGACGTTGCTGGGATTCGTCGGCATGATCGATCCGTTGCGTCCCGGGGTTCGTGAAGCGGTGGCTAGTTGTCATGCAGCGGGCATCACCGTGTGCATGGTAACCGGTGATCATCCGGTTACCGCACTGGCGATTGCCCGCGATCTCGGCCTGGCCAGCCAGCCCGATCAGGTCGTTACAGGCCGGGAACTGGAGGCCATGACTGCTGAGCAGCTTCAGCTCGCTGTGGAGCGGGTGCGCGTTTTCGCACGGGTCACTCCGCGGCAGAAACTGGAACTGGTGGAAGCGGCAAAACGAGCGGGCCATTATGTTGTCGTTACCGGCGACGGCGTGAATGATGCTCCCGCGTTGAAAGCCGCTCACATCGGCGTGGCCATGGGCAGGAGCGGTACCGATGTGGCTCGGGAAGCAGCCGATTTAGTTATCTGCGATGACAATTTCGCTACCATCGTCGCCGGCGTGGAAGAAGGGCGCGTGGCCTACGACAACATTCGCAAAGTGATCTATTTGCTCGTGTCAACGGGTGCGGCCGAAATCGTAATGGTTGCGCTCGCGGTGGCAACCGGACTGCCCTTGCCGCTCCTTCCGGTACAGCTTCTGTGGTTGAACCTGGTCACCAATGGCATCCAGCATGTCGGTCTGGCTTTCGAACCGAGCGAAGGAGATGTTCTCCGCCGCAAGCCACGCCCACCGGGAGAGCCTATCTTCAACCAGCTCATGATCGAACGAACTGTCCTGGCGGCGGTGGTCATGGGCGTGGTTGGCTTTTCTGCCTTTGCCTGGATGCTGCAGAACGGCTGGTCTGAAGACTCAGCTCGAAATGCGTTGCTACTGCTCATGGTTCTGTTCGAAAATATCCACATCGGCAACTGCCGGTCCGAAACAAAATCGGGCCTGGTGCTTTCGCCGTTCCGCTCGCCGATCCTCCTAATCGGAACAATTACCGCCTTCCTGGTTCATGTCGTGTCCATGTACCTGGCCCCGATGCAAGTGGTCCTGCGAACCGAACCGGTGAGTCCTGGTACCTGGGCATCGTTGCTGGCTCTGGCTTTGACCATCTTCGTGGTGATGGAAATCCACAAATTTATCTGGGCGATTCGGCATCGCAACGTTTAGGCAGTTCCAGAACCTGCCACCGCAGCGTACCGGGCGTTGACAATGCTGTGTCATCGCAACACTCGAGTCGTCTCGAGGACCGAAAAAGCATCTCCATCATTCGTGCACATAGGGAGCGATTGCAACTGCGCTCTGGGATAGCGCTGCTCGTTTGCAAGCTGTTAGTCTCAACTATTCCTGCACAGCGGAGGTGATCGCGACATGTAGCTCGTCGCGTAACAAACGCATAGCCTCTCCTCTGGTTAGTCCACACCGGTGACCGCGAGGTTTAGCTCGCCTGGTGAACCGGTGGCCAGCCCCGAATTCGTGCTTATGCGACGGAGTTAGCGGGTGTTGTTTACGCAGGACAGCAGGTTGCCCCAAGTAGTGGGGTTGTCCTCACGGTAATCCGACAAGCCCCAGCGACTACTATTTAGGCAGGATTGCATTTGTTTTGTGCAATTGTTCCCTTTCCTTGGGCAACACATCTTGAGTACAGCTAATGCTGGATGCCAGCATCACCATGGGACGAGAACGGTTGATAGCAGAAGTTCTTTCGCAAAAAGAACTTGCGACTCAGTGCGCAATTCATCGAGGTTGCCATTCATTGGTTTGGCACGGGGGGTGCGTGAAGGTAACGCCGTGCAAATTCGTTAGCGACGCCGGGTTTAGTGATGCCTGCATGTAAGCCCGTCCTCTCCCCGGCCCAGCAGGCCAACCCGGCCAAGATTCTGTCGCACTCACTTACGCCGGAATTCAAAGCGCGTGAAGGTGCTTTTCTGCGCACATTGTGTGCAATGGAGCCGAAAACAATGGCAAAAAGAGAGGCAGTGGTCGTCGTCGGCAACGGCATGGCCGGAGCTCGCTTTGTCCAAGCTTTGACTGAGAAAGCACGCGATCGCTTCACCATCACCGTCTTCGGCGACGAACCGTATGGCAATTACAATCGCATCCTGCTGTCCAGCGTACTGGCGGGCGTCAAGCAGCCGGTAGAGATATTCCTCAACCCGACGGAGTGGTACGAGAAGAACGGCATCCGGCTGCATCTGGGCGTGCGGGTGGTGCGGATCGATCGGGACCGGCGTGTGGCAGTGGGCCAACCGGCTCGTCACGGCGATGCGGAAGCCGGTCGCAGTTTGCTGCTGGAAGAACCGTATGACTATCTGGTGCTGGCGACGGGTTCACGGCCGTTTGTGCCAACGATTCCCGGAAAAGATTTACCTGGCGTTTTCGTGTTCCGCACGCTGGATGATTGCGTCGCCTTGCTGGAAGCCGCCGAACGTGCCGAATGTGCCGTGGTGATCGGTGGCGGTTTACTGGGTCTGGAAGCAGCCCGGGGTTTGCACGGGCGTGGGTTGAAGGTGAGCGTCGTCGAAATTGCTCCGCATCTGATGGTGCAGCAACTCGACCCGCTCGCCGGCAGAATTCTGCAGCAGCAACTGGAAAAGCTCGGTTTGCGGATATTTGTGCAGACGCAGGTGAGCCGCATCCTGGGCGAAGGACGAGTGCAGGCGGTGGAATTGCAGGATGGCACCCTGCTGGACGCCGACCTGGTGGTGATCAGCTGCGGCATCCGGCCCAATGTGGAACTGGCACGGGAAGCAGGGTTAGCAGTTCAGCGCGGTATCGTGGTGGATGACCAGTTGCGCACCAGCGACCCGGCCATATTTGCCATCGGGGAATGTGCCGAACATCGCGGGGTAACTTACGGTCTGGTCGAACCGGTTTATGAACAGGCGGAGGTACTCGCGGACGTTTTAAGCGGCGTTCGACCGCATGCCTGTTACGCTGGTAGCAAGTTGGCCACAACCTTGAAGGTGATCGGCATAGACCTGACTTCGATGGGCGACGTCAAATCCAGCGATGCCGATTCCCAGGTGTTCGTAGAAGCTGACCCGCCGAACGGACGCTACCGCAAACTGGTGGTCAAAGATGGCCGGTTGCAGGGAGCGATTCTGCTCGGCGAAAAAGAATCCGCTCAGAAGCTGCTCTTGTACTTCCGCAGTGGCGAAAAACTACCGGGCCATCCGCTGGAGATCTGGTATCGGTTCAGCCGCGACGGCGAGTCGAGCGAAGATGGTCAGCAGGACGCTGGCCTGTCGGCAGCCAGTTTGCCGGACGATCAGCAGATTTGCAACTGTCATCGCGTCAGCAAGCGTGAGATCGTTCGCTGCATCCGAGCTGGTGCCACTTCCATTGAAGCCATCGGCCAGGCCTGCAAAGCGGGCACCGGTTGCGGTAGTTGTCAGGGAATGCTGGGTCATCTGCTGGCCCACTATGCCCGGCATGCCGTCCAGCAATCCGGGGCTCTCGGCGACACCACGCAGAACAAGGTGGAGCTGATCAAACGCGAAAAAGACGGTCTCGATTCCCTTCCCGACATTCTCCGCTATGCCCGGACCGGTAACTGGGAAGAAATGACCGAGGCCGACAAACAACGCTTCAAGTGGCACGGGCTGTTTTTCCGCATTCCCACGCCGGGCTATTTCATGCTGCGGATTCGCCACACCTGCGGGCAGAGCAACGCGAGGCAGTTCCGGGTTATCGCCGAGCTTTCCGACAAGTTCGGCAAGGGTTTCTGCGATCTGACGACACGGCAGCAAATCCAGATGCGCTGGTTCACTATCCGCGACGTCCCGGAAATCTGGGCGCGATTGTCGGAAGTCGGCCTGAACAGCAAGCAGACCGGCATGGACAACGTGCGAGGCGTATGTGGTTGTCCGCTCAGTGGCCTGGCGCCGCACGAGTTATTCGATGCCTCACCGGTGGCCCGCGAATTCACTTCGCTCATTCTCGACAACAAGGAATTCACCAACCTGCCGCGGAAATTCAACGTGACCATCACCGGCTGCCTGGAAAACTGCTGCCATACCGAAACGCAGGACATCGCCCTGGTGCCGAGCTATCGGGAATTGGATGGGCAACAGGTGTTCGGCTTCAACGTGTTCGTGGGTGGCAAGCAGGGTTCCGGGGGATACACGCCGGCGAAACCGCTGGATGTTTTCGTGCGGCGAGAAGAAGCGGCGAGGCTGTGTGCGGAGATTGTCCGCATTTTCCGCGATCACGGTTCCCGCGAAAGCCGCACGCGGGCCCGATTGGCGTTCCTGCTTCAGGATCGGGGCGTTCGCTGGTTCCGTCAGGAACTGCAAGCTCGTTGGGGCAAACCACTCTTTTCGGCAGGCCCGGAATTACGCAAAAAGCATCACACCGACCACCTCGGTATTCAGCCGCAGAAACGAAAACCCGGCGACTACGGGCCGCAACTTTTTTCTGTGGGTCTGCTGGTGCCCGTGGGTCGCATCACTACCGACCAGATGCGCGGCGTCGCCGACCTGGCTGAGCGTTATGGCAACGGCGAAATCCGTCTCACCGTGCAGCAGAACATCATCATCCCCAACATTCCCGAAGACCGTCTGTCCGCCCTCACCGACGAGCCGCTGCTCAAGGAGTTACCGATCGATCCTTCGCCCATTTTGCGTGGGCTGGTCTGTTGTACGGGGAATGATTATTGCCACTTCGCGCTCATTGACACGAAAGGTTGGGCCTTGCAGGTGGCCCGAGAACTGGAACGGCGAACGCAGGGACAGAAAATCGCTCCGCTGACCATCCACATGTCGGGTTGCCCCGCTGGTTGCGGCTTGCATCAGGTGGCCACGATTGGTTTGCAGGGTTGCCGCACGCGCATCGGCGACCAGATCGTGGATGCCGCCCATGTGTACATCAACGGCAAATCCGGCCCGCAGCCGCAGATCGCCACCGATGCCATGTACGATGTCCCCTGCGAAAAACTGGCCGATGCCCTCGAACCGTTAGTGCGCTACTTGCCCCGCTCATGACGCTCGGCAACGCTACAGCGTCCGGCCCATCGCACGAACGAGAGCTCAGTCTGTCGCGGTCTTGCATTTACCCAGGTGGCGAGATGAAAAAGAGGCTCCGCTTATGTCCGAGAAATACCGGAGCAGACTCATTGTCGGTGTAATCAAGAAACGGGCAGTACCACTGTGCCCGCATTCGGAGGATCGCCTGCAGCTGGTTCGGTCCGCACGCGACACGAACGCCCCGACGCTGGTCAGCACCGCACCGGTTTGTCCCGACCCGGAAGGAGTGCGCCCGTGAATCCGGAGCGGTTAGCAGTTATAGGCGAGGCGATCTGCCCATATTGCGGAGTCGGTTGCCGACTTCGGGTCGAAGGGCGTGGCAGACGGCCAGAACGCATCCGCGGCGTCGAGGATGCTCCCGCCAATCACGGTCGCCTCTGTGCCAAAGGCGCGACACTGCACGAAGCCCTGCATACTCCCGATCGCCTGCTGGTGCCGATGTGGCGACGCAGCCGACAGGAAGATTTTCGACCGGCGGATTGGTCGCAAGTTCTGCGCTATGTGGCGGAGTGCCTGCGCTATATCCTGCACGCTTTCGGACCGAACGCGATTGCGTTTTACGGCAGTGGGCAGCTCGACACGGAGACGGCTTATCTGGCGTGCAAACTGTTCAAAGGATATTTCGGCACGAATAACACCGATTCGAACAGTCGGCTGTGCATGGCCGCTGCCGTCGCCGGGTATCGCACCAGTCTGGGCAGCGATGGCCCGCCGTGTTGCTACGAGGATATTGATCACGCCGACGTCATCTTCATCATTGGCAGCAATATGGCCGAGTGTCATCCGGTAACCTTCGATCGAATTCGCGCTGCCCGGAAACGCCGACCGGAGTTGACGCTGATTGTTGTGGATCCGCGTCGCACCGCCACCGCCAGGGAGGCCGACATCTATCTGCCCGTGGCTCCCGGCGGCGACATCGCTCTGCTCAATGCCCTGGGCCGGTTGCTTCTGGAATCCGGTGCGGTGGATGAAGCGTTTGTGCGGCAACACACCCGCGGCTTTGAGGAATATCGGGCCTTTCTGCTGGGGCAAGACCTGCGCGAGCTGTGCGCAGTGGCCGGCATTCAGGAACAGTGGCTTCGCCACACTGCGGCACGGATCGCCCGATCTCACGGATTCCTGAGTTTCTACTGCATGGGTTTGAACCAGAGCACGGTCGGCATGTGGAAGAATAACAGCTTGATCAACTTGCATCTGCTCACCGGCCAGATTGGCAAACCGGGAGCCGGGCCGTTTTCCCTCACCGGTCAGCCCAATGCGATGGGAGGCCGCGAAGCCGGTCTGCTGTCGCATCAGTTGCCAGGTTACCGTTTCGTGGAAGAACCGGAACACCGCCGCGAACTGGAACAGTTCTGGGACCGCCCGACGGGAACCATCTCACCTCGCCCGGGTTTTACCGCGGTGGAAATGTTCCGCGCCTTGGAAAAGGGCCAGCTCAAGGCGATCTGGATTGCCGGGACCAACCCGCTGGTCAGCATTCCCGACCTGCACCAGGTTCGTCGCGCCATGGAACGGGCCCAGCTGGTGATCGTGCAGGATGCGTATCACCCGACGGAGACGACCAGGCTGGCGCATGTCGTCCTGCCAGCCGCTCAGTGGGGCGAAAAAGAATGGACAAGCACCAGCAGTGAACGGTTGGTCAGCTACAGTCCGAAACTGTTTGATCCGCCTGGTCTGGCTCTGCCGGACTGGCAAATCCTGGCGCGGTTTGCTCAGGTGTGGGGCTTTCGCGGTTTTGCTTACGGCAGCGCTGCCGAAGTCTGGGACGAGTTCCGCCGGCTGACCCGTGGCCGACCGTGCGATATGTTCGGCATCACCGCAACACGCTTGCGGCAACAGCGGCATGTTTACTGGCCTTGCCCGCACGAGGATCATCCCGGTTCGCCACGCCGCTATCTCGACCGCATTTTCCCGACGCCCGATGGTAAGGCCAATTTTCTGCCCCGCGACCATCGTGCGCCGCGCGAACTGCCCGACCACGAATTTCCGTTCATCCTCACCACCGGCCGGCTGTACGCCCACTGGCACACGCTCACGCGAACCGGCAAATGCAGCAAGCTGGTGCGGCGTGAACCCGGCCCGTTTGTCGAAATCAACGTCGAAGATGCGTCCCGGCTCGGCATCAGCGCGGGCGAACTGGTGTTGCTGTCCAGCCGGCGCGGCGCTATCCGCTTGCCTGCCCGTCTCAGTGACCACGTACCCGCCGGCATGGTTTTCGTTCCGTTTCACTGGGGCGATTTGCACCA
>Ga0272447_1001328_pt1 | contig 15744 bp, 16 predicted proteins | sample YNPCB0133_FD_194589 | JGI IMG/M metagenome (GOLD analysis project Ga0272447, IMG submission 194589) | Hot spring microbial mat communities from Yellowstone National Park, WY, United States - YNP-CB-013-3 | ecosystem: Environmental > Aquatic > Thermal springs > Hot (42-90C) > Sediment | place... | reverse complement strand
GTCTTACCGGTCCCAACAGCACCAGATATAACAACCCTTGTATTGAAAGGCCTCTCACCATATATTACTGATGAGAAGTAGTGTAGTAGCTGTTTAAGCTCACCATCCCTGAATAGAAGCCTCTCAGGAACATACTCGGGTGAAAGCCTCTCCTCATCCCTAAAAACCGCCATGGCCCAGAAAATCCAACAATATTGGGGTAAATAAGTAGAGAGAGTAGCGTGAAAGTGCGAAACACTATATAAAAGCGTATTTAGGGGTGTTTAGACATCTATCAGAGAGGTTAGGCCATAGAGCTTGAGATAGGTCTTCTTATCCAGTTATACCGTCAAGGGCTAAGACGCCCATCAACCCTCATAGAAACCTTAAGCATCCTCTCCAAAACACCAAGCCTCTCCTCATGAGACATAAGACATGACATCAGGAAGACATCGAATGCATCACGTAGAGGATACATCGTCCCAGCGTGTACATACCTGAAAGCCTGGTCTACCAGCCTGTCGAAGACCTCCCGCTCATCACGTAGAAGAGCTTTCCTGAAGGGAGACCATCGGTTAATCTCTTCCTGAAGCCTCTGCCTGTATGTTAAACTGTTTCTGCCCATAATATATTACAGCATCTTTGAGGGATATATTTTGAGAGAGTAGTGTGAAAGTGCATTAAGCATTAAATAGTTTTACCGATCTCTACAATTGTTTAAGCCTTTAAATGTATTAGGATGTAGTGGAGTAATTCCATAAACGGCTAGGTCAAGGTTATAGGTAGACCCAGTATAGGCGGCTTTAGATGCTGCTTGGATGGTGGGAAAGCCCATATAAAGTGTTAGCGAAAGCGTAACGCAAGAGATGTCCAAACAGGCTACGAGAGACTCTTCTTCAGGAAGGACAAGTGTTGATCAGCAAGCTTTAATCATTTTTCTATTGAATCTAAAAACCCCGCCGGTGCCAGCTGCCTCGACATTCCATAACCCGAGGGAAAACCATTGGGCTGGCTAAGAACTTTCACGGCACCGTCTGCACCGCCATGGCACAGCTAAACCTAGAGCTAATCAAGTCAGCACATAAGAATAGAATTTTCAGATTTACTTTATCTTACATTCCTCTACTACCGTATAATCTATCTCTATTCCAAGACCAGGCTCGTTTGGTATCCAAAGATTGCCATTCTCATAGGTGAAAGGTTTCTTAGAAAGTTTCGATATCAATGGACTTGGGGCCCTCCGATATTCAAGTAAAAAGGCGCGGGGCATCGAAGCCACAAGATGTAAATTAGCTGCAACATTCACCGCTGTGCTGAAACTATGTGGAACCATCATCAGATTCCATGCCTCACACAGATCTACTATCTTTCGAGCAATGGTGAATCCGCCTATTTTCGTCACATCAGGCTGGATAATATCTACTGCTCTTCTACTAATGTAGTCTTTGAAAGCATAAAGATTATACTCGCTTTCGCCCGCCGCTATATAAATGTCCACAGCATTTGAAAGCTCTCTATATCCATCAATATCTTCAGGCGGTAGAGGCTCCTCTAACCAAAATATGTCATACTTCTCCAGCATTCTAGCCAGTTTAACAGCTTGACTTCTGGTAAGATTAACAAATCTGCCTACATCAACCATTATCTGCACATCTGGGCCCAAAATATCGCGAATGGTCCTGATAATCTTTTCATCATTTTTTAGATCTAAACCGAATGGGCGTTTCCGTGTCCTCCCCCATCCATATTTGACCGCTCTATAGCCCTGCCTAACATATTCCTTACCCATTTCAGCCGTACCTTCTGGATCATCTATATCAAACAGAAGGCTGGCATACACTGGTATCTTATCCCTAAACTTACCGCCCGTCAATCTATGTATTGGAACACCTAATGCTTTCCCCCATAAATCCCAGAGAGCTACATCTATTCCACTAAGCGCGTATATGGCGACTCCAGCCCTACCATACCATTCACAGTAGCTATACAGTTTTAGCCAGACTCTCTGAATGTCAAACGGGTCTTCATCAATAAGCAGAGGCTTAAACCCAATATCCACAATCTTCTGAGCCGCAAGAGCAGCCTCACCACGCTCACTGTGTATACATGCTTCACCTATACCGGTGAGTCCAGTGTTGGTTTCGATTTCTACTAACGCAGCACCAGGTCCCGCGGAAATTGATTCCTCTCTAGTCATCAGTGGCGTAAGACGAACGTCGCGGATTCTCATGAAAACGAATAAACCTGTTTAAATATAAATATTATGCAGTGCAGAGAGGGTAGTCGAAAAGACTACATATCGAACTACTATCAGAGGCCTGTTAACACATCTATCCAAGACCATTCTAAGGAACTTCGAAGCAATTAGCATGTTTCTACTCCATGAGGCGTAGATTGCCAGTATTATCCCGAAATCTACGTCTACAGCAGACCATACATATACATGGGATTTCTTAACACGTAGCTTAGTCTCATCAACGGCTATACACCTTCTATACCTAGGCTCCTTAGCAACCCTGATCTCAGACACCTTCTTGGCAAGATAGTGGACGGCGGACTTGCTTATAGGCTCCAAAGCAAGGCTCAGAACCTTGGAAACCTTCCTACAGCTACCATGGAACATGTAGTCCAAGACAGCTAGGACCTTGACTTCCCTACTTTTTTATTACGCTTAAAACAGCCAGAGACAAGGACCACAACATCCATATAAACAAGACGCAACAGCCGGCCTTTAAATATAACGCCTTATTTGGACACTATCAATATATTAAGAGCAAAACTTAAATATAATTGTTATTGCTTGTAATTTGAAAATGAATAAAGTCCTCTATTCTGATATGACTTGGCCTGAAGTTAAAGAAGCCGCAAAAAACGGTCGTGTACCAATAATTCCCATAGGATCCACCGAACAGCATGGCCCTCACTTACCACTTAAAACTGATGCATACATAGTAGAAAAATTATGCGAGGAGGTAGCTACAAAAATCCCGGATAAAGTCGTGGTAATGCCCTGCATTTACTACGGATACAACGAGCATCATTTAGATTTTCCTGCAACTATACACATAGATCATGAAACATTGATACGGTTTGTGATAAACATTGGAAAAAGTCTAGCACATCATGGATTTAAGAAAATGGTAATTGTGAATGGTCACGGAAGTAATACTGCCTTAATGGAGATAGCTGCTCGAAGAATTACTTTGGAAACTCCAGCAATATGTGCCTCTCTAACATATATAAATCTCGAACCAAAAGTATTTCAATTAATTGAAGGAGAAGAAGGGCATGGTGGCGATATTGAGACTTCTATTATGTTATATCTGGCACCAGAACTTGTTAATATGACATTAGCTGAAAGAAATTGGACCATACCAAAGTCGCGTTATATTAGATATGGAGTAGAGCCCGGAGGCACAGACTTTGCTGTAGCAGGAGGCGTTGTGCAATTTGCAGATTGGTTTAGCAGAAATAGTAAAAACGGTACTCTTGGCGACCCTACCAAAGCAACAAGTGAGAAGGGGAAAATATTCTTCGAATTGTATGTAAATGCATTAGTAGACTTCATATTAGAATTCAGAGAAAGAAAAGTTAATCCACGAATAGACCACCATTAACCTTTTTTACCATATTTAAAGTTAGTACATAAAGAACCCGTCTGAAAAATGTTTAAGTCTTTTCTACGAACTGGTCTCAAAACTATTTAGGCCTCTTTCTTAATTCATTTTGTATGAGGTTCAGGGAGATTAATGCAATTTGTATGGGGTTTAGGGAGGTTAATGATTATGAGTGGGAGGTGGTTAGGCCTTTTCTTCCTCCTATGTTTAGGGTTGGTAGGCTAGGGCTGATGATAGGATGGTCTTGAACGGTATACTATACGTCCTTACCACTGGTTGTAGGTGGTGTGATATGCCTATTGAGTATGGCTCATATAAGATTGCTTGATACCTGTAAACACTAGGAATGGTAGGAAGCCTAGACCATACAACGTTGAGCTATACAAGAGTATGAGGTCCGCTGTAGAGAGGTTCTTCAGATGGCTAAAATAATTCAGGAGGATAGTCATAAGGTATGAGAGGCTTGCTGTAACATACATAAACATAGCACGCAACATGGTACATCTGAGGCATAGGGGTTAGAATAACATTAGGGAGAGGATATCAACGTACAGATAGTTTAGAAACAACCATACCTTAAAGACCATAATATCAACACTACAACCTAGATTGAGATAGAAGTTTTTTGAGATAGGTTCGATGTGTACAAACAAGCCACTAGTCGACTATGGTATCCATGGGCTCTACAGAGGCATGAGAGGTTCGGTATGAGGAACAGGGTTGAAAGATTCTTCAGATACCTAAAGAAGATGAGGGTGAGACCATATAACACGGGATCACGAACCCTCAAACTATTCACGCTATACTATCAGGCCGCTAGAACAGGAAGGTTGAGCGAAAAATGCATATTTGGACATTATATAGATATAATGAGATAAGCTTAAATAAAAGTTGACAGACCCAGTTGTTATGAGGTATGAAAGATCATTAAGATTATTTGAAGAGGCATGTAAATATATACCAGGAGGAGTAAATACTTCTATTAGGATACTTAACCCGCCCATCGTTTTTACGAAAGCTAAGGGCTCAAGGATTTATGATGCAGACGGCAACGAGTATATCGACTATCACGCTGCTTTTGGGCCACCTATTCTCGGTCACAACAATCCCGAGGTTAACCGACGCGTTATGGAGATAATGAGTGAAATCGACTTGATTGGTGTCGGTACAGCTGAAATCGAGATCAAGGCCGCTGAATTGATTGTTAAAAACGTACCAAGCATCGAGAAGGTCTTGTTCTGTAACTCTGGAAGTGAGGCAACCTACCATGCTGTGAGACTGGCACGGGCTGTAACGGGAAGGAAGAAACTGATAAAGTTTCAAGGATGCTACCATGGATGGCATGACTATTTGCTGATGAACGTGATAAGTCCACCAGATAAGATAGGAAAGAAAGATCCGCTATCTGCGGGCATGCTTCCAGAGGCAGTTGAAAATACACTCATCGTCGAATTTAACGATTTAGAAGGGGTTGAAAGAGTTGTAAAGGTCTATCGAAACGAAATTGCAGCAATAATTCTCGAACCTATACAGCATAATATTGGCTGTGTCCTTCCAACTATGGATTTCCTAAAAGGACTCAGAGAAATTACGGAACGAGAAGGCATAGTTCTTATATTTGACGAAGTTATAACGGGTTTCAGACACAGTATAGGCGGGTATCAAAAGATAACCGGAGTTATACCTGATATCACAACCCTTGGAAAGGCGATGGCTAATGGTTATCCACTTGCAGCAGTTGGAGGGAGAAGCGACTTTATGGACAGGTTTAACACGAAGCTTGGAGGCGATGTTTTTTTTGCAGGTACTTATAACGCTCATCCGATCAGCCTAGCCGCATGCATTGCAACGATCGAGAAACTAGAGGATGGTAAAGTCCACCAGCACATTTTTAGACTTGGTGAAATAATGAGGGAGGGCCTATCCGACATTACTGAAGAACTTGGAATACAGGCCTATACTACTGGATTCGGTTCAGTCTTTGTAACCTACTTCATGGAGCCGCCCGTCAAAAACTATACCGACCTTTTACGAAACGATGCTAGGCTTTTCGTCGAGTATAGGAAGAGAATGATAGAAAAAGGAATTTTCATGCTCCCCCTAAACCTAAAGAGAAATCACATTAGCGCGGCCCACACGGAAGAAGAAATAAAATTTACTCTAGATAAGTCAAGGGAGGTACTTAAAGAAATTAAAGAAATTTATAAGAAATGATTCAAAAATCTTTGAATTTTCAATAGAAAATCTAATCAAGTTCGGTTGCCTTCCGTTTCATCTAAACCGCCAAAAAATTTAGATATGTATGAACTATAACTTAAATTTGAGATTTGGTATACGATTGCATTTATTAGTTTTTCTAATGACCCAGCTGACAGTAATGATACTTGCTCCTGATAGATGTTTTTTCCATACAGGCCTGACGGGGCAATATAACCGACTAGCCAGCTCCCACATAATGTAACCACCATGATAACAAATTCAGGGAATCTCTTACGCAGCTCTTGCTGTAGCACGCTATAAATCTCCCCCTCTATGAAAACCCAGAAAGAATCACCCATACGATAAACGTAAAAAGTAAGTGGATAAACAGTTGAATTGCTTAACTTCCTTAGTCTTGATATATATCGCCGGCACCTTTCAGCAAATGCAGCAGCTTCTCTTGCCTTTTTTTCATCCCCTTTTTGAAGGGCGTCATTTTGAATAATTAACAATTCATTCATCTTATCTTTAAGTCTTTCAATGGTTGGCAATTCTTCTTTAATTGTTAGATTTACTTCGCATCGTCTACCTAGAAATATTGATGTTTGTTGCATCCTTTCTGGTGTAAAGGGAACATAAGACCATACTCCTAACGGAGCCCCCGACTCGATATAACCCGTATATTGATAATCTTTTTCAGGTGGGCCCATCGACTCTAAAGTCGAAAGTACTGAATATCCCAGTTGTCTCCCATTTTTTTCTGCTATTTCTATGTCACCCACATATTGCTCTCGTGGCGCAAGATCGCCAGATGCTCCCTGAAGAAATATACATGGAGCATCAGTTTTTTGCTCTACAACATCCCGCATAGAGCCAACAAAGTCGGGACTGCTTAAAGTGTTTTGCCATGCAAGAGTTGTAGGATGACAAGCATAGTTAACTATCGTTGCCAGCATTTTTCCTTGTTTATCAACTACCCTTGCAACGATAACGGTATCGTCGGCTTGCACATCAGGGTTGTATCCGCATACATATTTTTTTGCCCCATCGTCCCAGAAATCTCTATTACCTGCTAGATTACATTTACCGATCGAATAGGTGATTGTCGCTTCTTTCATGTTTGAGAGAACCTTCTTGCTTGTGTTTGCTAACTTTGTACTTAGACTTTGAATATAAGGTTTTATCATCTCGGTCCCCGGATAGCGGTAATAATCTTCAGGTTCAACCAGCCAACCAAAAGAATGGGTATGTGTAAAAGTGATAATTATGTTTTTGGTTAACGAGCTGTCTACTTTCAATGTGTCAACGAGGTGGATGTAATCATCGGGTGTCATAGTGCACATATCAAGCTCAACCAGCAATAATGGTTCAACACCATTTCCAAGAGAATTGAACGCTACAATGTCTGCATAAAGCGGTCTTGAGTACCCCGTTGACTGGTAGTGTTTAGCTGCACCCCATAAGCGTTGAAAAATACCTGCAGGTGGTGTAATATCAACACGCTCACATGCAAATAAAACTCTTGAGGAAGGAATTAATACTTTACGGCTCATTCTGATTTTCTTGTAATTAACTAGTACATAAATTTTTTGGCAAAGAACCACGATAGTGTCCAAATAACGGGTTTAAATACCCTCTAGGGGTGCCTATTTCGACTCGCGAAGCTACTATGGGAGGGCCTTCAGCTATATAAACCCGTTATTTGGACACTATGAAGAACCACGATCCTGTCAACTTAAGCCTTTTCTCTTTATGTCTATGGCCTGGGTTCTATCTTGTTTTCCTATGCATGTTCTGGATTATATCACATTAATAGGTTATCTAGATTGTTCAGGTTTAACAACTATTCTTTGGTTGAGAAGGCTTACTCTGTTTTGTTTTATGTTGTTGGTTTAAGTCTTAGGGATGTTTCTGAGAGGTACTAATGCTTCTAGGGAGAGTGTTAGGAGGTGGTTTCATAGGTTCTCAAAGTTATTCTCTGTGGAGGGGAGGTTTAGGAATACTATAGCTGTTGATGAGACTGTGGTTAAGATGCATGGTCTTAGGGCGTATGTATGGTCCGCTGTAGACGTAGATTTAGGCGAAATACTGGCGGTCTACGCCTCACGGGGCAGGAACATACTAATCGCTATGAAGTTACTTAGAATGGTCTTGGATAGATGTATTAACAAGCCATTGATAGTAGTCGATATAGACTCTTGGTATAGGTGGGCTCTAGAAAGGCTTGGACTAAAGTACCAGCATCAAAGATTCGGTTTAAGGAATGCTGTTGAGAGGTTCTTCGGCCACCTAAAACAGAGGACAAGAAGATTCCACAACAACATAAACACATGGAGTAGCAAGTCAATAGAAGACTATGCAACAGCAATAATCAGAAACCTAACCACAGCGATAAAAACCCAAGGAGGCGTATTACTTGGTTGACAGGATCTAGGCTTAGGTATGTGTCTAGGTCGTCCTTGGATACCCCTCTATGTACTGATAGCCAGTCTTAGTATTGATGCCCTGTTCTCACAATTATTTATATGGACATCTCCCCTAGCATATTCTTCTATAGAGTGGTTTACGTAATCATGTCTGTATCCCATGCTTTGTAGTATGCTGTATGATGGAAAGTTGTCCGTGTATATTTTGGATCCTGCCTCTATATGGTTTGACGCTATCCTAGCCAGTCTCTCCACTAACATCCTTGGAGGGTATGTATACCTCATGGCAGTTACGGCCTACTATGGTGAATACAGGTATAACGTCCTTATCCCATCCACCCCTCCCCCTCCCAGCCCTCAAACCCCTACACCTAGGCCCCCTACCAAGAAGCATTATCCTACCACGGTTACCCCTACCCTTCAGACCAGCATTTACATAGACCCCATCTACAGAATACTTTATCCTCCTGAATGAACTATATACCCAACATCTATAGAGGCCCTCAGGAGGGGACATTAAGGCATCCAGACAGAAAGGGTTATCCTAGAATACTCGAAATCCATACCACTCTTATCGTTAAACGTCCTTAAACAGGCCTTACACCTATACCTCCTATACACACCCCTATAACTATAACAGACAAAGAACCACAATAGATACACCTAACCCCCCTCAAAAGCCTAGCAGCATAGGCCTCAGACATAAATATGGCCAGAAGATCAGACAGCATCCCCAACCATCATAAAGACCATAAAAATAAACCCTACAACCACCAACACAAAATAGATTAAGAGCGGGTTCTACATTTAGTTTTGTTATGGAGTTTAGGGAGTTGAGCGATGAGGGGTGGGAGGTTATAAGGCCTCTACTCCCTCCTAGGGCTAGTGTGTGAAGGCCTAGGATCGATGATAGGCTGTTTTAAACAGGATACTGTATGTTCTTGTTACTGGATGCCGTTGGATGGATCTACCTGCTAAGTATGAATCATATAAGACATGCTGGGATAGGTTTAGGAGGTGGAGTGTTATGGGTGTGTGGTCTAGGGTTCTTGAAGCCCTGATAGCCATTGGATACTCTACTGGAAGGCTCAGACTAGATATGGTTGCTGTGGATAGTACTACTGTTAAGGCTGGTAAAGGGGGGAGCTTATAGGATATGATGGGTACTGGAGGGTTAAAGGAACTAAGATACATGTAGCTGTAACAAGGAATCCCTGCCCATAAGCCTGGTGGTTGTCCTGGGGATGAGCATGATAGCAAACGCTTCAGAGAGGTAATGGATGGTATAAGGGTTAGATGTGGAAGGGGTAGGCCTAGGACTAGACCTGGCGAAGTTACTGGAGACTCAGCATATGATACGAGAGATACAAGAGCATATCTTAGGAGGAGGGGTATAAAGGCAAACATACCTGTAAACATAAGGAATAGGTGTAGGCCGAGGCGTGGGAGATCCTACAGGCTCGATCTAGAAGCATATAAGAGGATGAAGAGCAGTGTAGAGAGATTCTTCGCAAGGCTAACAAACGGCTTTAGAAGGCTAGCCATAAGATGGGAGAGGCTAGCATCAACCTTCACAGCCTTCATACAACTAGCATGCATCATAATGTACCTGAGGGATTTCAGACGAGTTCATTAGTAATTTAGTAAGATTTATTAAATAATGTTTCAGGTCTTTTACCGATATGACTTCAGATCCGTTATTAGAGGTAAGAAATTTAAAAACCTACTTTTTCTTGGAGAAGGGAATAGTTAAAGCTGTTGATGGTATTAATTTTGAAATGAAATCTGGTGAAATTTTAGGGTTAGTAGGAGAGAGTGGATGTGGGAAAAGTGTGACGGCTTTATCAATTATGAGGTTGGTGCCTTATCCAGGAAGGATAGTTGAAGGTAGTATTATATTTGAGGGAATAGATATCTTAAGGCTTAATGAGGAAGAAATGAGAAGTCTAAGAGGAAGTAAAATGGCTATGATTTTTCAAGATCCGTCTACAGCACTAAATCCAACCTTAACTATAGGTGATCAAATAGCTGAAGTATTTCAAACACATGCGAATATGTCCAAATCTGAAGCATATAAGGTAGCTAAGGAAATGTTAGATTCGGTTGGCATTCCGTCAAGTCAAGAAAGATTGAGAGATTACCCTCATCAATTAAGCGGTGGGATGAAACAGAGAGTTATGATTGCTATGGCTCTGGCGTGTAAACCAAAACTTTTAATAGCCGATGAACCAACGACTAACTTAGATGTTACGATACAAGCACAGATACTAGATCTATTGAAAGATTTAAAGAACAAGTTTTCTACATCTATTTTGTTAATAACGCATAATTTTGGACTAGTGGCAGAAATGTGTGACAGTGTGGCCGTTATGTATGCTGGTAAAATAGTTGAATATGCATGCGTTAGAGATGTGCTTAAAAATCCTAAACATCCTTATACTAGAGGATTGTTAGAGTGTATACCTGATATAACTAAATGTGTTAGTAACCTCCCATTCATAAAAGGTAGTTTGCCAGATCCCACTAATATGCCGTTAGGCTGCAGGTTTCATCCTAGGTGTCCTTACAGTTTCGAAGAATGTTATAACACAGAACCTGAGCTTAGAAGAGTAAGCTTAAATCACTATGTCGCATGTCATTTATATGGGTACGGAAAATGAGCAACAAATTAATCGAAATAACTAATTTAATTAAAAAGTTCCCTATAGAAACCGGTATTATATCTACTATTTCTAACAAGCTAGTAAGAAAAAAACCATTGTATGTTCATGCTGTGAATGGAGTTTCGCTAAACATATTTAAAGGCGAAACCCTGGGCTTGGTAGGAGAAAGCGGATCCGGGAAGTCTACCTTAGGTAAATGTATCATAAGACTTATTGAACCAACAGCAGGGAAAATTTTATTCAACGGTGTAGATATAACTAGACTTAGTCATAGAGAGTTAATGCCCTTTAGAAGAAGGATGCAAATCATATTTCAGGATCCTTATTCGTCATTAAACCCTAGGAAAACTGTTGGCAATATCATAAAACATATGTTAGAATTGCATAATGTTGCTTTTGGAGAGGATGCGAGGGAGAGAGTACATGAAATCCTGGAACTTGTTGGACTAGGCAAGGAACACTATGATAGATATCCGCACCAACTTAGTGGTGGACAGAGACAAAGAATAGCTATTGCAAGAGCAATAGCTATTACACCCGAATTCGTGATAGCTGATGAACCGTTCTCCGCTTTAGACGTATCGGTACAAGCCCAGGTATTAAATTTATTGATAGCGTTGAAAAAGAAATTTAACTTGACTTATCTTCTTATCTCTCACGATTTAGGAATAGTTAGATATCTGAGTGATAGAGTTGGAGTAATGTATTTAGGAAAAATTCTAGAATTGAGTTCTACAGAAAACCTCTATTCATCCCCAATGCATCCCTACACACAGTCACTTTTATCAGCAGTTCCTAGTCTTGACCCGGATATTAAGAGAAATAAGATTATTTTGAGGGGAGAAATACCCAACCCTGTATCTTTGCCTTCTGGATGCGTTTTTAATACGAGATGTCCCTATGTTCGTGATGAATGCAAAACAATTGAACCAGCCTTGATTCAGATAAAAAAAGGGCATTACGTTGCTTGCCACCTGTACAAGTCAGATTAGTATTAGGAGTATAATTAAAAAAATTATGACAATCATTGTTACAATTATGGGTAAAAACGTTGTTTCAAGAAGCGCGATAAAAATAGCGATTAAATCCTTAATCTTTAACCTCTCTTTCCTACGGACCTTTTTCAATCTACCTTCAACCTTGGATCTAGAATATCCCGCAGCCCGTCACCAAATGTATTGAATCCGAATACAGCTAAAAAAATTGCCATTCCTGGAGCTATTGTCATCCATGGTGCAAACTCTATGTATCCCCTTGCATCGTATAGCATGCTTCCCCAAGCTGGTGTCGGTGGTGGAATTCCCAAACCCAAGAAACTTAGCGATGCCTCAGTTAATATGGCAAATGCAAAAGTTATACTCGTTTGTACAATTAAAGGTGCGATAGCATTTGGTAGAATCTCAGAAAACATCACCGTGAAGTCTCTGTCACCTGCCGCACGAGCAGCCAGTACAAACTCTTTTTCCCTTAATGAGAGTACACTGGCTCGTACAATTCTAGTAAACTGCGGCATATACACAACTCCAATGATCACGCAGAGATTAAAGAGGTTTGGTCCCAAAATTGCTGCTATAAGAATTGCAAGTAAGAGTGCTGGAAAAGCTAATAATACGTCAATAAATCTACTTATAACTTCATCAATATATCCTCTATAGTATCCTGCTAAAAGTCCCATAGTCGTTCCCAGTACCAATGCTATTAGTGATGATAATGAGCCGACATATATCGATATTCTAGAACCATGCACAACTCTACTAAAAATATCCCTACCGTACTGATCAGTTCCGAAAAAATGTTTAAAAGATGGTGGCAGTAACCTATCTTCGGGAACTATTTCGTTCGGGTCGTGAGTTGAAATTATATCGGCAAAAAGTGCCATACCTACGTAAACTAACAGAATTATAAAACCTAAAAATCCCTTCGGGTTTGTTTTTAATTTTTTCATTAATTTAACTATTTTTCCCCCTTTCCCCATTATTCTTAAAGTTTGCTCAGCCATATCTAACCCTCGGGTCTAGATACATATACACTATGTCTATTAAAAGGTTAAGAAAAATGTAGACGACAACCATAGTTATGGCTACACCTTCAATCACAGGATAATCCCTATTAAGTATAGAGGTGTAAAGTAGTTTCCCCATCCCAGCTATACTAAATATGGTTTCAATAATTATAGAGCCGCCTAATAATCCCCCAAATTGAAAACCTACCACGGTTACAACTGGAATGAGCCCGTTTTTTAAGGCGTGTTTGTAGATTACAATTTTCTCCGGCAATCCCCTAGCCCTAGCGGCTAATATGTAGTCTTGTAGCATGACCTCAACAAGTGAAGAACGTGTTATCCTTGCAATGTAAGCTGCCAGTATTAATCCTAGTGTAAGAGAAGGTAATATCATGTGTTTTATTCCATTTATAGGGTCGAATAAAGGGTTTACAAAACCTGCGGCTGGTAATATTTTTAACTGCACGCTTAATATTAATATTAATATTGAAGCCAACCAAAATCCTGGTGTCGAGATTCCGAATAGAGCACCTAACGAAACTAATAAATCTATCCTAGTATTTTTTTTCAATGCAGAAACTATACCTGCCGGTATACCTATTATTAACGCCCAACCCATTGAAAAAAATGCTAATGTAAGAGTAACTGGTAGAGAGTCCAAAATAAGCTTGCTCACTGGTATGGGTGTTGTTAGACTTTTACCTAAATCACCTGTACTCAATCTTACGAGGAAATTATAGTATCTTACATGTGCAGGTAAATCTAGACCTAGCATTTCTCTAAGCCTTTCCACATCTATCAAATTTGCACCGGGACCCGCTAATACTTCCGCAGCATCACCGGGCATTATTTCAACAATGAAAAAAATTACTGTCACAGTTATAAATAATATTGGAAACACTGTGAATAGTCTTCTATAAATAAAGCTGTATTTTGATGTTAAGCGGCCTTCCACATAACTTCCCATGGATATTGTATTGATTGGGGTTCATACTTGAAGTTTCTGACTTTTTCATTATAGCCGAAATAGTTAGCTCTAAACCAGAGAGGTACTGAAACAACCTCTTCGACCCATAATCTTTGAAACTCTTCCACTGCCTTCGCATATTCAGCTTCGTTTGTTTCTTCTGCTAGCTTATCTCTTACTTCTGCTATCCCCGTGTTTTCAATGTCTGGATTAAGTCCTTCTATAAATGCTGAACCTCCCGGTGGGTAAAATCTTACACCTAAACTGATCCATGGATCTACTTTATCAACCCATATATGGAAAGTTATTGTGTGTTTTGTTGGGTCTCTGTTCTTTAATTCAGCAACATATGTTCCAAGATCAACAGTGTTAATTTCTAAGTTAATGTTTACAGCAGCTAGCTGCTTCTGAATTACTGTTAAGCTTTCAGGAGCTGGGGAAATGTTAAAACCGTATAACGTGCCTCTTATCTCCTTAACACCTGCATTGTCCAATAATTCTCTAGCTTTCTTCGGATTGTATTCGTAAATTCTGAATGGTTTATAATATTTGTTCCAACTAGGCAAAGGTGACCACGCTTCCTCACCCCCACCTGATAAAGCAAGCCTCACTATCTCTGCTCTATTTATAGCGTGAGCAACAGCCTGCCTTACTCTTTTATCATTAAAGGGTGGGTGTCTCCAATTCATTCCCAAGTGGCCAAAACTTGTACCGATCATACCTACAACTTTAATCCCCTTAGCCACTTGTAATGTTGGCACATCTTTTGCATCTAGCATAGGAGCAATGTCTACAGCACCTGCTCTTAATTGAAGCGCTCTAACAGAAGCGTCTGGCTGAGGAGTAAATTCTAGTTTATCCAAGTAAGGCAGTTGTCTTCCTTTAGCATCCCTGCCCCAATACTTCTTATGTTTCTCAAACCTTTCATATTCCCCTCTTTTAAAGTCAACAAGCCTAAACGGTCCGGTGCCAATCATGATTGTTCCAAATCCCCCTTTGTCATTAAATTCTGAAGGGGTCATACCGAGTTTCTTAAAATCATCCTCTGACAACCTTGGAACAATCATGGATCCTCTAGAGCCGGGATTTGCTAAATTGGCAATTAATGGTACAAATGGTTTAGGTAAGGTAACTTTTACAGTATATTTATCAACCGCTCTAGCCTCTCCCCATATAGGGAAATAACTTTTTGCTATAGCAGCTTCTTGTGTTCTGTTTAATGAGTATGCAACATCTTCAGCTGTTAGTTCCCTATCTATCACCTGCCAGTATACCCCCTTTCTAATATAGAATGTGTATTCAAGTCCATTGCTTGAAACCTCATACCTTTCTGCTAACCAAGGAACTATGTTCATTTCCTCATCGAATCTAAATAGTGTGTCATATCCTGCAAGAGCAATAAGTAAATCTTGATGGGAAGGAGCATTATGTGGATCTGCCGTGTTTATAGCCCCCCAAGTAGCAACCTTAATCACTCCCCCGATAAGTGGTTGCTCTTCAGGCGTTACCACAACCGTTTCTACACGGGTAACAACGGTAGGCCTGCCCTCAACTGTTGTTAAAACAGTTCTTTCAGTAACCCGTTCAACGGGCACGGTTACAACTTTTTCAACCACTTCTGGTGGTCTAGCAAAATACGCTGCTGCACCAACTACAACTATTCCCGCACTAAGACCAGCGATTAAAAACTTCCTTCTATCTACTTTTCTACCAGCATCCATTGACAATTATTATAATTCAACTCGTATTTAAATCTTTTTAATTGAACCAGACATAGTGTCCAAATAACGGGTTTATATAGCTGAAGACCCTTCCATGATAGCCTTGCGAGTCGAAATAGGCACCCCTAGAGGGTATTTAAAGCCTTATTTGGACACTACCTGAACCAGAT
>Ga0272447_1001325_pt1 | contig 15757 bp, 14 predicted proteins | sample YNPCB0133_FD_194589 | JGI IMG/M metagenome (GOLD analysis project Ga0272447, IMG submission 194589) | Hot spring microbial mat communities from Yellowstone National Park, WY, United States - YNP-CB-013-3 | ecosystem: Environmental > Aquatic > Thermal springs > Hot (42-90C) > Sediment | place... | reverse complement strand
GCGGCCGCGCCCAAGCCGGGGACACAGGAAGGCTCCGCGGAGGGGTTGCTAGCCCGCCTGCGGGAGCTACCCGTGATCCCCGCGGTGCGCAGCCTCGAGGACGTGGAGGAGGCGTGCCGGCGGGGAGCGGCGGCCATCTTCTTTTTCAAAGGAGACGTGTTCGGGCTGCGGGAGGCCCTCCCGCGTTGCCGGGCCGCGGGGATCCCCGTGTACGTCCACCTGGACCTGCTGGAAGGGGTAGGGAAGGACGCGGCGGGCATCCGGGTGCTGAAGGAGCTGGGCGCGGCGGGGGTGGTGAGCACCCGAGGGCCCTTGCTGCGGGAGGCCAGGGCGGCGGGCCTTTGTCCATCCACCGGGTCTTCATGGTGGACTCCGAGGCCTTTCGGACGGGGCTGTCCGCGGTGCGAGGCTCGGAGCCGGACCTCCTGGAGGTGCTCCCGGGGGTGGTGGTCCCGTACGTCATCCGGGAGCTGCGGGCTGCTCTCCCGCGGCCGGTGATCGGGGCGGGGCTGGTGACCCAGCCCGAACAGGTGGCAGTCATCCTCCGGTCGGGGGCGGTGGGGGTGTCCGCCAGCGCCAGGCGGCTCTGGGGTCTACGAATCCATGCGGCCACCGCCCCGAAGCCTTGACGGCCCAGGGGCTGCGGCGTACAGTTCCTCTTAGGAAAACTAGAAGGGGCGGGCAGAGACGAGAGAGGACCCGCTCGATCCCGAACGGGGTTGGGCTGGTCCTCGACTTTTGTGAACTCTTAACACGACTTTTGTGAACTCTTAACACCGGTCTTCCAGCATCAGATCGGTCGGCGGCGTGCCGAAGCTTACTGACGTAGACGCCTCAAAAGGGGGTGAGTGCAATGAGGAGAACTCGACTGCGGTCCTGGCGGCTCGGAGTGGCTGGACTGTTAATCGGTCTCCTGGTCACCACCGCGGTTGGCGCGCCTGGCCCACGACTGGTTCGCCTCACCTTTTACTACCCCGTAGGCGTGGCTGGCCCGCTGGCTCGCGTGATCGACGAAATGGTTGCTGAGTTCAACCGACAAACGCCGGATGTGGAAGTCGTAGCCGTTTACTCAGGCGACTACGATCCGACGATGCAGAAAGTACAGACTGCGGTAATGGCCGGGAACCCTCCCGACATCGCCATCGTAGAGATTTCCGAGATGCCCACGCTCTTAGCCATGAACGCGATTATCCCTCTCGACTTCTACGCGCGCGCCGAGGGCCGCGAATGGTTGCGTGACTTCTTCCCAGCCTTCCTCCAGAATAGCTACTCGGACGGCCGATTCTACGCCGTACCATTCCAGCGGAGCACGCCCGTCCTCTATTGGAACAAAGATGCTTTCAAGGAGGTCGGCTTAGACCCGGAGACACCGCCGGCCACATGGGAAGACCTGGAAGACTATGCCAAGCGACTTGTCAAACGAGACGCTGCTGGTGGCGTGCAGCGCTGGGGAGTCACGATCAGCGGCGGATGGAACGACTGGCTCTTCGAGGCATTCGTGCGGCAAAATGGCGGTGTTCTCCTTGATTATGGTCGCCGGCAGCTCCGCTTGGATAGCCCGGAAGCAGTTGAGGCGTTGCGGTTCTGGGTTCGGCTGACTAATGAACTCAAAGTAGCTCCTCCTCACAGCACCTGGGCGTCCACTCCCCCTGACTTTGTAGCCGGCCGCACAGCAATGTTGTACCATTCCACGGGCATTTTGACCTTCCTCAAGAACTCCGCACGCTTTCCGTTTGGAGTAGCCTTCCTGCCGAGGAAAAAGCAATATGCTGTGGAAGTCGGGGGCGGTAATTTCTACGTGTTTGAGAAGATCCCGAAAGCTCACCAGGACGCCGCGTGGAGATTCATCCGGTGGATGGTGACTCCCGAACGCGCCGCGCGCTGGTCGATGGCCTCCGGCTATATCGCCGTCCGGCGCTCCGCTTACGAAGTGCCGGCCATGAAGGAGTTCGTCACCAAGAACCCGGAGTATCTGGTCGCACGGGAGCAGCTCCGGTACGCTTACGGAAAGATTATGGCGCCGAACTTCCAGCGCCTCCGCGAGATTCTGAAGCGCGCACTTGATGACGCGACGGGAGGTCGAGTGCGACCGGAGGTGGCTCTGCGTCGGGCTCAAGAGGAGGCCGAGCAGGCACTGGGCGCCTGGTTGAAGCGTTAGCGGGAGCCGAGGGCCAGTGGCACACTCCAGAGCCTCCTGGCGAGGGCAGGGAGGAGCGCAGGCTTTTCTCTACCTGCTGCCCTCCCTACTGTTCCTAGCGATATTCACCTATTGGCCCATGCTCCGGGCCATAGCCATGAGCCTACTTGAATGGAACCTATCGCGGCCCGAACCCGTCTTCGCTGGCCTGCGCAATTACGCGACGCTTCTGGCCGACCCCGTTTTTCATCTTGTGCTTCGGAATACCGCAATGCTAGCGGCGGTGGCCATTCCGATCAGCATAGCCCTCGGTCTGGTACTGGCCATCCTGCTGAACGAGCCCTTGGGGTTCCTCCGCGGTGTCTACCGTGCCGCGGTCTTTTACCCGACCATGATCCCCATGGCGGCGGCGGCCATGCTCTGGGTCTGGCTATTCAATCCCAGTATCGGGCTCGTCAATTACTACCTCGGGAAGCTCGGACTGCCACGCGTGGAGTGGCTGTACGACATGACGTGGGCTCTCCCCGCGGTCATGATCAGCTGGATCTGGAAGAACGTAGGCTATTTGACGATTTTGTACCTAGCAGGATTGCAAGCGGTGCCCACCGAGCTCCTGGAGGCCGCAAGCGTTGAGGGAGCGGGATTCTGGCAGCGCGTACGGTATGTTACCCTACCATTCCTTGGCCCCACCACGGTGTTCGTCGTTGTGGTTTCCCTCATCAATTCCTTCCAGGTTTTTGATGCGGTCCACATCATGACGCAAGGCGGACCGGCGGACCGCAGCAATGTCCTGGTCTACTTCCTCTATCAGCAGGCCTTCCGGTTTTGGGACATCGGGGTTGCTAGCGCACTAACCGCGTTTTTTGTCGCCGGCTTGCTTGTGTTCGTAGTCTTCGTGGTGGGCCAGATGGAGCGAGGGGTCTTTTATGAAGTGTAGCAGCCGCGCGCTCCCGCGTGAATGCGCCCCCGCAGGGCGTACGGAGGGTAGCCTACGCAAGATCCGGCGATGGGTCGCCAGGATCGCGTTGCACCTAGCCCTAGGCAGTGCGTCCCTGATCATGCTCGTTCCTTACCTGTGGGCCCTGACCGCGTCCGTAAAAAGCCGCGCGGAAATTTTCACGCCGACGCCGCAGTGGTGGCCGAGGGCCTGGCAGTGGAGCAACTACGTGGACGTCTTCCGATACGCGCCGTTCGAAATCTACTTTCTGAATACGCTTATCGTTGTACTAGGGATTCTCGCCGTTCAATTGATCACGATTACGCTGGCAGGCTTTGCCTTCGCGCGGTTGCAGTTCCGTTACCGAGAGGCGCTGTTCTACCTATTCCTGATCCAGATGATGCTGCCAATTCATGCAGTGATTGTGCCCAACTACCTGACGATCAAAAGCCTGGGGTTGTTGAACACGCAGCTTGCCATGATGCTGCCGTTCTGGGCCAGCGGCTACGGGACCTTTCTGATGCGTCAAGCGTTTCGGCAAATTCCCGCGGAGCTGGAGGAAGCGGCTCTGTTGGATGGCTGCACAGGTCTGCGGTTGCTTTGGAGTATCATGATTCCACAAGTGCGGCCGGTATTGCTTGCCTTTTCACTGATAAGCGTCGTGACGCACTGGAATGATTTTCTTTGGCCGCTCATCGTGACCGACACGCCGAGGGTTCGGACGCTCACCATCGGACTTGCAATGTTTGTGCAACAGGAGAGCGGGGCGGATTGGACGCTGCTGATGGCGGCAACGGTCATGGTGACGGCACCCCTGCTGGTGGCGTTCCTGTTTTTGCAGCGGAGGTTTGTGGAGAGTTTCATGTATGCAGGTCTGCGGTGAGGTGAGTGGCCAGGTGGCTAGGAGTGAGCGGTACAGTTGCAGTGGACAGGACTTGGCGGGGAGGCGGCGGGCTGCGGGCAGGCCAAGGAGTCAGAGGAGAATCCGCGAGCCGGAAGGTGTTGGTAAATCAGCTAGGCGGGACGCGTGACCCAGGCGAAGTTCGGTGAAGGTGGTGAAGGCGGGAGTGCCGTTGGGACGTGTTTCAGCATGCGTATGAATCGGCGGGGGTGAGACGGGAGTGAAACCCTGAAGGGAGGTGGAGGAATGAGGGAGGCTCGGCCCTTGTGGATCGTGGTGCTGCTGACCATCGCCATGGGGACCACGCTGCTGGCAGCGTGGCCGTCGCGAGCCCAGCAGCCCCTGGAGAACCGACTGGTGATCATCACCCCCGTGGCCCGCACGGTCACGGAACCCACCGTGGCGGCGTTCCGGGAGTTCGCCCGCCGCCGGTACAACGTGGACGTGCAGGTGACGGTGGTGTCCGCGGGAACTCCCGTAGCCTACGGCCGCATCCGGGAGTGGGGCGGCCGGCCGGAGGCGGACATCTTCTGGGGAGGCGAGCCGGCGCTGTTCGACGACCTGGCGGAGCGCAAGCTCCTGGCGCCCCTGGAGCTCCCGGAGAGTGTCCTCCGGGAGATCCCCGCGTCCATCGGCACCCCCAAGCCCGTCCTCCGGAGGGCCCCAAGGGGTTCTGGGTAGGCTGCTGCCTGACCCCCTACGGCCTCGTGTACCACCCACGGCTGCTGCGACGGGTGGGGCTGCAGGCCATCCGGGACTGGGACGACCTGCTGGACTGCAGGCTCAAGGGCCAGATCGCGCAGGCTACCCCGGACCGGTCCAGCTCTAACCACGCCACCTACGAGGTGATCCTGCAGCTGCACGGCTGGCAGAAGGGCTGGGAGTGGGCGCAGAAGCTCGGGGCCAACACGGGCATCTTCGTCGCCCGGAGCCGCGACGTCCCGACCGTGGTGGCCAAGGGGGAGTTCGCGGTGGGCTTCGCGGTGCCCGCGTACATGGCCTTCGAGGACCTCTTGTCCGGCTACGAGCTCCGCTACGTGCACCCCACCGCGGCCTTCGTGACCCCGGAGCCCCTGGCGGTGCTGGCGGGGGCCAAGAACCCCCGTGCCGCCCGGGAGTTCATCCAGTTCGCCCTCAGCGAGGAGGGTCAGAAGACCATGATGGCCCGGGGCCAGTACGGGATCTCCCCGAAGTACAAGATGGAAGGCCCTCCCGGCTCGCCCCTCGCCCGCATGGCGGAGTTCACGGGCATCAAGTCTTTCTTCGAGAAGCCCGTCCGCAACGTGTACGACGACGACGTGGCCCAGAAGCGGTACAGCGAGGTCAACGAGGTGTTCCGCAAGCTGGTGCTGGAGCGCCACGCGGAGCTGAAACGCCGCTACTGCCCGTGACGGCATGAGGGTCCGGCTGGAGGGCGTGGTCAAACGTTACGGAGCCACCGTGGCCCTGGCGGGGGTGAGCCTGGAGATCCGGGAGGGGGAGCTGTTCACCCTCCTGGGCCCTTCCGGCTGCGGCAAGACCACCACCCTGCGGATCCTGGCCGGGTTTGTGGAGCCTGACGAAGGCGAGGTGTACTTCGACGACGTCTCGGTGCGGGGTGTCCCGCCCGCGGAGCGCGGGGTGGGGATCGTGTTCCAGAACTACGCCCTGTGGCCCCACATGACGGTGTTCGACAACGTGGCGTACGGGCTGCGGCTCCGCAAGCTGCCGCCGGCGGAGGTCCGGCGGAGGGTGCGGGACGCCCTGGAGCAGGTGGGCTTGGTGGGGATGGAGGACCGGACCCCGGGGCAGCTCTCGGGGGGCCAGCAGCAGCGGGTGGCGGTAGCCCGGGCCCTGGTCCTCAACCCGCGCCTGCTGCTCCTCGATGAACCCCTGTCGAACCTGGACGCCAAGGTGCGGGCGCGGCTGCGCAGCGAGATCCGCAAACTCCAGCAGGACCTCGGCATCACCACCGTGTACGTGACCCACGACCAGGAGGAGGCCATGGTCCTGTCGGACCGCATCGCGGTGATGCGGGACGGTCGGGTAACGCAGGTGGGCAGCCCCGCGGACCTGTACGAGCGGCCCGCGGACCTGTTCGTGGCGGACTTCGTGGGGACCAACAACCTCCTCCCCGGAACCGTGGCGCACGTGCAGGACGGCTGGGCGGAACTCCAGACCCCCGCGGGCCCGATGCGGGGCAGGGCCGCGGGACCCTTGCAACCGGGGCAAGACGCGGTGCTGACGGTACGGCCCGAGGCCGTGCAGATCTCGGACGGAGGAGCAGGGGGCGTGTCCGTGCCCGGCAAGGTGGCCCTGGCCCAGTACCTGGGCTCCCTGCTCCGGTACGAGGTGGAGGTGGGCGGCGGCCGGGTGCTGCTGGTAGACGTGTCCAACCCCAAGGGCACACCCTCCTACCGTCCTGGGCAGCCCGTCCGCGTCACGTTTGACCCCTCCGCGGCCTTGGTGTTTCCCGAGGACGGAAGGGCATGAGGGCGGAGGCCGTCCGGGAAGCCGTTTGGGTCCCTCCCCGGCCTCGTGTCCGGGTGCCCGGCTGGGTGTGGGCTGTGCCCGTGTACGGTTTCCTGCTCCTTTTCGTGGTGTACCCCCTCGTGCGACTGCTGGGGGAAGCGGTCACGGACGATGCCGGCCGGGTCACCGGGGAATTCCTGGCGCAGTTCGCCACGGACCCCTTCTACCGCAAGGCCTTGGCGAACTCCCTGTGGGTGGCCGGGGGCACCACGGTGGGGTGCGTGGTCCTAGGGCTGGTGGCGGCGTTCCTCCTCGTGCGGTACGACTTCCCGGGGCGCGAGCTGTGGTCCTACCTGACCGTGCTGCCCATCGTGATGCCGCCTCTGGTGGGCATCATGGGGCTGGTGTTCGTGCTGGGCCGGGCGGGCACGGTGAACGTCCTGCTCATGGACCTCTTCGGCCTCGCCAGACCCGTGAACTTCCTGTACGGGTGGCACGGGGTGCTCCTGGCCATGGTCCTGCACTACTTCCCCTTGGTGACCCTCAACGTGGTGGACGCTCTGACCAAGGTGGACGCCTCCCTGGAGGAAGCCGCGGAGGCCATGGGCTCCCGCGGCCTGCGCAGGGTGTGGGACATCACCCTGCCCCTGCTCACCCCGGGGCTGGTGTCCGGCGCCACCTTGGTGTTCATCCTGTCCTTCGCGGACTTCGCCACCCCCCTGGTGGTGGGCATGCAGGACCTCCTGGCGGCCCAGGCCTACCTGAACATCGTACAGTTCGTGGACCGGCGGTTGTTCCGCATGGGCCTGGTGGTGGGCGCCCTGATGTCCGTGATGGCGATCGGGTTCCTCGTGGTGGCCCGCCGGGCGGTGGCCATGCGGGAGTACGCGGTGGTGTCCTACCGGGCGGTGGAGCGCCAGCCCCTGCGGGGGTGGTGGCGGTTTGTGGCGCCGGCGTTCTTCGCCTGCGCGCTCGGCTTGGCTTTTCTCCCCCACCTGGGACTGCTCCTGGCCGCCTTCGGGAAGGCCTGGTCCCTGACGCCCTTCCCCACCCGGTTCACCTTGGAGCACTTCGACCAAGTGCTGCACCTCACCCCCACGTACGTGGTGAACAGCCTGCGGTGGGGCGCGGTGGCGGTGGCCCTGATCCTGGTCCTGGGGGTGTCCATCGGCTGGATGTTGGCGCGGACGTCCCTGCCCGGGAGAGGGCTGGTGGACTCCCTGGTGACCCTGGTCCTGGCGCTCCCGGGGACCGCGGTGGGGATCGCGTACCTGCGGGCCTTCCACACCCCTCTCCTGGGGATCACCCTCACCCGCAGCTGGTTCGTGATGCCCCTGGTGCTGGCGGTCCGCCGCATGCCGTACACCGTGCGGGCTACCTTCGCGTCCTTGCTCACCGTGCACCGGGCCACGGAGGAAGCCGCAGCCAGCGTGGGGGCTTCTCCCCTGCGGATCTTCCGCGACATCTCCCTGCCCCTCATCTGGCGCGGGGTGGTGGCGGGAGCCCTGTTCTCCCTCCTGTTCGCCCTGCAGGAGGCCGCGGCCACCATCCTCCTGGTCCTCCCGGGCTGGGAGACCATCACGGTGGGGATCTTCACCTTCTACACCTCGGGCACCTTCGGGCAGGCCGCGGCCCTGGGCGTGGTGCTGGTGGTCCTCTCCAGCGCCACCCTGTACGCCATCTACCGCGTCACGGGTGCCCGCCTGGGCGGGCTGTTCGGGAGCGGAGGCGGATGAGGACGCTGCGGAGGCCCCGGCGGCTGTACCGCGGTTACGCCGTGGACTTGGACGGGACCGTGTACCTGGGAGACACCCTGATCCCCGGGGCGGACCGGGCCATCGAGGCCCTGCGCCGGGCCGGGGCCCGGGTGGTGTTCCTGTCCAACAACCCCCTGTACACGCGGGAGGACTACGCGGCGAAGCTCACCCGGCTGGGGATCCCCACGGACCCGCAGGACGTCATCAACTCCTCCCTGGTGCTGGTCCGCCACCTGTCCACCACCGCGGCCGGCGCGCGGCTGTTCGTGATCGGCGAGGACTCTGTCAAGCGGGAACTGGCGGCCGCGGGATTCACCCTGGTGGAGCGTCCCGAGGAAGTGGACTACGTGGTCGCCTGCTTCGACCGCACCTTCGACTACCGGAAGCTCAAGGTCGGGTTCGACGCTCTGCGCCGGCAGGCCCGCTTCATCGCCACCAACCGCGACCCGTACTGTCCCACCCCCGACGGGGGCCTGCCGGACGCGGGGGCCATCGTGGCGGCTTTGGAGGCGGCCACGGGGAGGTCCCTGGAGCTGGTGGTGGGCAAGCCGTCTCCCATCATGGCCCGGGTCCTCCTGGAACGCCTGGGCACCCCGCCGGAGGAGACCCTGGTGGTGGGGGATCGGTGGGAGACGGACGTGCAGCTGGGCAGGGCCATGGGGAGCCCCACGGCCCTGGTCCTCACGGGCGCCACCAGCCCGGAAGCCCTGGACCGGTGCCCGCAGCCTCCGGACTACGTGCTGGAGAGCCTCGCGGACGTCGTCCCCGAGGGAGGAGAGGTGGGGGGAACACGAAAGGCAGACTCTACCACAGGAGGTGACCGCGCATGAGAGCTTCACGTCGTGCGGCGTGGTACGTGGCCGTGGTGGCCGCGGTGGTGGCCCTGGCCGCCGCGGGAGGCCAGGCCCAGGCCCCGCGGGTGCAGGTGGAGTTCTGGCACGCCCTCCGGGGTCCCCTGGGGGAAGCCCTGGAGAGTATCGTGAACGGGTTCAACGCCAGCCAGACCGCCTACCGGGTCAACGCCACCTTCAAGGGCTCGTACCCGGAGACCATGGTGGCAGCCATCGCGGCCTTCCGGGCGGGCAACGCCCCGCACATCGTCCAGATGTTTGAGGTCGGCACCGCCACCATGATGGCGGCCCGGGGGGCCATCAAGCCCGTGTACGAACTCATGCAGGACACCCGCACGCCCTTCGACCCCAGCGTGTACCTCCCCGCGGTGCGCGGGTACTACAGCACCCCGGACGGCCGCATGGTCTCCATGCCGTTCAACAGCTCCACTCCCGTGCTGTGGTACAACAAGGACGCCTTCCGGCGGGCGGGCCTGAACCCGGACCGGCCGCCCCGGACCTGGGCGGAGCTGCGGGAGGCGGCCCAGCGCATCCGGGCAGCCAACGCGGCGCCCTGCGGGTGGTCCACCGCCTGGCCCACATGGATCCACTTCGAGAACTTCGGGGCCATCCACGACGTCCCCTTCGCCACCAAGGCCAACGGGTTCGAGGGGACCGACGCAGAACTGCTGGTGAACGGCCCCCTGTACGTGCGTCACCTGGAGAACCTGGTGCAGATGCACCGGGAGGGGCTGTTCAAGTACGGCGGCCGGGATGCAGCAGGGGACGCCCTGGGTCCCTCCGGGGAGTGCGCCATGCTCACCGCCTCCTCGGCCCTGTTCGCCCGCTACCAGCGGGAGGCGCGGTTCGAGTGGGGCGTGGGCTTCCTCCCTTACTACGACGACCACAAGGGCGCGCCCAAGAACTCCATCATCGGAGGCGCTTCCCTGTGGGTGATGACCTCCCCGCGGCGGACCCCGGAGGAGTACAAGGCGGTGGCGGAGTTCTTCCGGTACCTCAGCACCCCCGAGGTGTCCGCCAAGTGGCACATGGAGACGGGATACATCCCCATCACCTTCACCGCCATCCAGCGGGCCAAGGCCCTGGGATACTACCAGCGCAACCCGTGGGCGGAGATCCCCATCCAGCAGCTCACCCGCACCCGCCCCACGGCCAACTCTAAGGGGATCCGGCTGGGCAACATGCCGGAGATCCGGACCATCCTGTACGAGGAGGTGGAACGCGCCCTCCAGGGGCAGGTGTCTCCCAAGGCGGCCCTGGACGCCGCGGTGCGCCGCGGGAACGAGGTACTCCGGCAGTTCCAGCGGACCGCGGGGCGGTGACGTGGCAACAGGGCCGGCCCCGCGTCTGCGCACACCGCGGGGGCGCGGGGCTGGCCCCGGAGAACACCCTGGCGGCCTGCCGGCAGGCCCTGGCCCTGGGGGTGCGGTGGTTGGAGGTGGACGTGCGGTGCACCGCGGACGGGGTGCCGGTGTTGCTGCACGACGAGACCGTAGACCGCACCACGGACGGCCACGGCCCCGTGCGTCAGTTGCGCTTTGCCCAGGTGCGGCGGCTGGACGCGGGGAGCTGGTTCGGCCCCGCGTTCCGGGGAGAGCGGGTGCCGTCCCTGGAGGAGTTCTTCGGTCTGTTGGCGGACACCCCGGAGGCGGGGGCGTACGTGGAGGTGAAGGAAGGAGGGGAGGAGGGGAGCCGGCTGGCGCACGAGGCTCTGGAGCTCGCGGGCCGAGGCGGTCTGGAGCCCCGGATCCGCCTGGCCTCCTTTTCCCCGGAACCGTTGCAGTGGGCGCGGGAACTCCACCCGCGGGTGGTCCGGGTGGCGCTGCAGGAGCCCTTTGACTTCACGGACCCGGTGCGGTTCGTGCAGGACCGCACGGCCCAGGTGTGGGGCCCGTACCACCGGTCGGTGACGGAGGAGCGGGTGCAGGCCCTGCACCGGCGCGGGGTAGGCGTGTACGCGTGGACCGTGAACGACCCCGCGGAAGCCCTCCGCCTGCTGCGCCTCGGCCTGGGCGGCCACCCGGAGGACGCAGTGGTCACGGACTTCCCAGACCGGTTCCTGGTAGCGGAGGGGAGGGGGTAGGGTGCGTCGGTCCTTCTTCCGCGCGGGCCTGCTGCCCTCCCTCCTGGTGGCCCCGCAGCTCCTCTTCACCCTGGTGTTCTTCTACTGGCCCGCATTGCAGGGCATCTACCAGTCCTTCCTGATCCAGGACCCCTTCGGGCTCCGGACCTCCTTCGCCGGTCTGGCGAACTTCGCCGCGGTGCTGGGAGACCCCCTGTACCTGAACGCGGTGCGGGTCACCCTGGTCTTCTCCGCGGCGGTGGTGGCGGGGGCCATGCTGCTCGGGCTGGTGCTGGCCGCGGCCGCGGCCCAGCCCCTGCGGGGGGTACACGTGTACCGGACCCTCCTGGTGTGGCCGTACGCGGTGGCACCCGCGGTGGCGGCCGCCCTGTGGCTGTTCCTGGCGCACCCCAGCGTGGGCATCCTGGGCCGCGCCCTGGTGCGTTGGGGGGTGGGCTGGGACTACACCCTCCAGGGAAGCCACGCCTTGGTCCTGGTGGTGGTGGCCTCCGTGTGGTCCCGGGTGGCCTACAACTTCGTGTTCTTCCTGGCCGGGCTCCAGTCCATCCCCAGCTCCCTCCACGAGGCGGCGCAGGTGGACGGGGCCACCTGGTTCCAGAGCTTCCGTCGGGTGACCTTGCCCCTCCTGGCCCCCACCACCTTCTTCCTCCTCGTGGTCAACGCCCTGTACGCGCTCTTCGACACCTTCGCGGTGATCCACGCCCTCACCCGAGGCGGGCCGGGGAAGGCCACGGAGACCCTGATCTACAAGGTGTACGTGGACGGGGTGGTGAACCTGAACCTGGGCTCCTCCAGCGCCCAGTCCGTGATCCTCCTGGTCCTGGCGGTCATCCTGACCAGCTTCCAGTTCCGGTTCCTGGAGCGGCGGGTGCACTACGCATGAGGTCCGGAGGACACACCCCAGGTGTGACCGTGGCTCTGCCGCACGCCGCAGCCGGCCTGCGGCGGGCGCGGGTCCGGCGCGCCCTCCGGGGGTTGCCCGCGCACCTGGTGCTCCTGGCGGGGGTGGTGCTGTTCGTGTTCCCGGTGTACGTGGCCTTCGTGGCCTCCACCGCGGACCTGCCGGAAGTCACCTCCGGCACCTTGCGCCTCCTGCCCGGTCCCCACGCGGGGGAGAACTACTGGAAGGCCTTCGTGGCGGGCACGGGGGAGCGCATCCGGGGGATCCCCATGGCGCGGGCCATGCTGAACAGCCTGGTGGTGGCGGTGGGGGTGGCTCTGGGCAAGATCGCCCTGTCCTTGCTGTCCGCCTACGGCATCGTGTTCTTCGACTTCCGGTGGCGGGCCCCGGCGTTCTGGCTGATCTTCCTCACCCTCATGCTGCCCGTGGAGGTGCGCATCATCCCCACCTACAAGGTGGCCTCGGACCTGGGGTTGGTGAACACGTACCCAGGGCTGATCCTCCCCCTCACCGTGTCCGCCACGGGCACCCTGTTGTTCCGCCAGTTTTTCCTCACGGTGCCCGACGAGCTGGTAGACGCCGCGAAGATGGACGGGGCCGGCCCCTTGCGGTTTCTGTGGAGTGTCCTGCTCCCGGTCTCCCGGACCACCGTGGCGGCCCTGTTCGTGGTGTTGTTCATCTACGGGTGGAACCAGTACCTGTGGCCCCTGCTGATCACCACCTCCCTGGACAAGGAGGTGGTGGTGGTGGCCATCACCAAGATGATCGGCACGGGAGAGGCCCTGGTGGACTGGCCCGTGATCATGGCCAGCGCCCTCCTGGCCTTGCTCCCGCCCACCGTGGTCATCGTGGCCATGCAGCGCTGGTTCGTCCAGGGGCTCACGGAGACGGAGAAGTAGCATGCGGTACGTGGGAGCCCTCGACCAGGGGACCACCAGCACCCGGTTCTTGGTGTTCGACGGACGGGGGTGGGTGGTGGCCTCCGCCCAGGAAGAGCACCGCCAGATCACCCCGAAGCCCGGATGGGTCGAGCACGACCCCCTGGAGATCTGGGAGCGGACCCGCCAGGTGGTGCGCCGCGCCTGCGGCCAAGCGGGGCTGTCCCCGCAGCAGCTGGCCGCGGTGGGGGTGACCAACCAGCGGGAGACCACCGTGGTGTGGGAGCGCAGTACGGGAAGGCCCGTGACCAACGCGGTGGTGTGGCAAGACACCCGCACCGCGGAGTTGTGCCGGCAGCTGTGCGAGCGCGGGGGACCGGACCGCTTCCGGCACAAGACGGGGCTGCCCGTGGCCACCTACTTCTCCGGCCCCAAGATCCGGTGGATCCTGGACCGCGTCCCCGGGGCGCAGAAGGCCGCGGAGCGGGGAGAGCTTCTGTTCGGGACGGTGGACACCTGGCTTTTGTGGTGGCTCACGGGCGGTCCCCGGGGCGGGCTGCACCTCACGGACGTCACCAACGCCAGCCGGACCCTCCTCATGGACCTGCGCACCCTGGACTGGGACGAGGAGATCCTCGCGGAGCTGGGGATCCCCCGGGCCATGCTCCCGGAGATCCGGTCCAGCAGCGAGGTGTACGGGGAGGCCACGGTGGAGGAACTCCGGGGGGTGCCCGTGGCCGCGGACCTGGGGGACCAGCAGGCCGCCCTGGTGGGGCAGACCTGTTTCCAGAAGGGGGAGGCCAAGAACACCTACGGGACCGGCTGCTTTTTGCTCCTGAACACCGGGCCGGAGCCTGTGGCCTCCCGACACGGCCTGCTCACTACGGTGGCGTACCGGCTGGGCCGCAAGCCGCCCGCCTACGCCTTGGAGGGGTCCGTGGCCATCGCGGGAGCCGCGGTGCAGTGGCTGCGGGATAACCTCGGTCTGATCCGCACCTCCGCGGAGGTGGAGGAGCTGGCCCGCACCGTGGAGGACAACGGGGGGGTGTACTTCGTCCCGGCCTTCTCCGGACTGTTCGCCCCCTACTGGAAGAGCAGCGCCCGTGGGGTGATCGTGGGCCTCACGCGGTACGCGCACCGTGGGCACCTGGCCCGGGCGACCCTGGAAGCCACCGCCTACCAGACCCGGGAGGTGCTGGAAGCCATGGTACGCGACAGCGGCATCCGGCCGCAGGCCCTGCGGGTGGACGGCGGCATGGTCCGCAACGAGCTGCTCATGCAGTTCCAGGCGGACATCCTGGGCCTCCCCGTGGTGCGGGCCGCGGTTTTGGAGACCACGGCCCTGGGTGCGGCCTTCGCCGCAGGGCTGGCGGTGGGGCTGTGGACGGACCTGGAAGACCTGAGGGGTCTGTGGTCCGCGGACCGCACGTGGCACCCAGTCCTCCCGGAGGGGCAGCGGGAAGCTCTGTACCGGCGGTGGCTGCGGGCGGTGGAGCGGGCCTTGGACTGGGCGGAGGAGTAAAGTGTCCGGGCTGCCCCGGGAGCAGGCCCTGGAGGCCCTGGCGAGAGGCGTGGACGTCCTGGTGGTGGGGGGCGGGATCACCGGGGCAGGGGTGGCCCTGGACGCGGCCAGCCGGGGTTACCGGGTGGGGCTGGTGGAACGTCGGGACTTCGCCTCGGGCACCAGCAGCCGGTCCACCCGCCTGGTGCACGGCGGGATCCGCTACCTGCCCCAGGGCCACCTGGGCCTGGTGCGGGATGCCCTCCGCGAGCGCCAGCTGTTGTTCCGGCTGGCACCGCACTTGGTCCGGCCTGTTGGGTTCGTGGTGCCCCTGTACCAGGGAGCCCGGAGGCCCCTGGGGATGCGGCTCCCGGCCTTCCTCCAACCCCTGGCACCCCTGGGGGTCCGGGCAGGGCTGTGGGCGTACGACCTGTTCAGCCGGGATCCCAGGCTCCGCCACCGCCTCCTGTCCCGGGAGGAGGTGGCACAGCTGGTTCCGGACCTGCGGACCGAGGGCCTGCGGAGTACCTTCCTCTACTGGGACGGCCAGACGGACGACGTGCGCCTCACCCACGCGGTGCTGGCCACCGCACGCCGCTACGGAGCCCTCACCGTGAACTACGCGGAGCTCGTGGGGTTGGTCCGCAGCCACGGACGCATCCGCGCGGCGGGGGTGGCGGACCAGCTCACGGGCCGGACGGTGGAGGTGCCCGTGCGCTGGGTGGTGAACGCCACGGGCATCTGGGCGGAGCGGGTGGCGTCCCTGGAAGGGGCTAGCGCGGTCCGCATCCGGCACAGCAAGGGAGTGCACTTGGTGCTGCGGCGGGAGGCGGTGGAGGCTTCCGCGGCCCTGGTGATCCCGGAGACGGACGACGGCCGGCTGGCCTTCCTCGTCCCCTGGGGCGGGCGGTTCGTCCTCGGCACCACGGACGAGCCGTACGAAGGCGACTTGGACGGGCCTCCGGTCACGTCCCAGGACGCGGCGTACCTCCTGGACCACGCCAGCCGGTACCTGCGGCGGCCCCTGCGGGCCTCCGACGTGACCGCGGTGTACGCGGGGATCCGGCCCCTGGTGAGCAGGTCGGGGGGATCCACCGCGTCCCTTTCCCGGGACCACGTGGTGGTGGCGTCACGCAGCGGGCTGGTGACGGTCACGGGGGGTAAGCTCACCACTTACCGCCGCATGGCCCAGGACGCGGTGGACGCGGTGGCACGCCTGGAGGGGACGGGCAGGCCGTCCAGCACGCACCGTATCCTCCTCAGCGGCGCGGAGGGGGTGGAGGAGGCGGCGCGGGAGCTGGAGAATGCCGGCCTCGATCCCGACCAGCGGGAGCACCTGCTGGCGACCTACGGGTCCTGT
>Ga0272447_1001324_pt1 | contig 15761 bp, 16 predicted proteins | sample YNPCB0133_FD_194589 | JGI IMG/M metagenome (GOLD analysis project Ga0272447, IMG submission 194589) | Hot spring microbial mat communities from Yellowstone National Park, WY, United States - YNP-CB-013-3 | ecosystem: Environmental > Aquatic > Thermal springs > Hot (42-90C) > Sediment | place... | reverse complement strand
CGCCGTGAGAGAATCTTCTTGGCCTCTGGGCCGAGGGCGTTGAGCCCGTCGGCATCGAGGACCAACGGCTTGTCAGCTTTGGCGACAAGCTGTCGCACTGTCTTAACAGTGTGTGGGTGGCGCCCCAGCCCAGGCCCCACGATCAGCACGTCTTTGTCTTCGAGCATCTCGAAGATCTTCGCGATGGCCGCGGGCGCGAGCGATCCGTCTTCCTCGGGTAGGCCCAGCTTAATGACCTCCGTGAGCTTAGCTTCCATAGCTATGAGCAGACTTTCGGGCACCGCTAGATAGACTAATCCCGCCCCGGCGCGCAGCGCCGCTTCCGCACAGAGCGCCGCCGCCCCCGTGTACCCCCGCGAGCCCGCGATAACCAAGACTTTGCCGTAGTCGCCCTTGTGGCTGTAGGGCTCGCGCTTGGGCAGATGCTCGCGCACCCAGCCTGCGTCTACAAGCGTCATCGTGCTGGCATACTGGTCTATCAGCATGCGGGGATACCCGATGGGCTTGATGACCAGCTCGCCGACGTACTGGCGTCCGGGGTAGAGCAACAATCCCAGCTTGGGCAGCGCAAACGTCACCGTCAGGTCAGCGTAGACGGCCGGCCCCAGCACGTGCCCCGTGTCGGCCTCCACCCCGGAGGGAATATCAATCGCGCAGACGAACGCCGAGCTGAGATTGATGAGCTCGATAGCTTCGGCGGCGAGCCCTTGGGCGGCGCCGCGAAACCCCGTGCCAAAGAGCCCATCCACGACGAGCTCCGCATCTGCGAGGGCTCGCGCCAGCGCGCGCATATCGTGAGGCTTGGTATGGTGCTCGAGGGTGACCCCAAGCTTGCTTAAAATTTCAGCTTGGTGGCGCGTCTCCTCGGAGAACTCTTTGGGTGCACAGAGCGCATGGACTTCGACGGCAGCCCCGAGATCAATCAAGCTGCGGGCCACGACCAAGCCGTCGCCGCCGTTGTTCCCCTTCCCAATGATAACTACGATCTTCTTGTGGGCGATATCGGGAAATCGCGTGCAGAGCTCTTCGGTGACGGCGCGTCCGGCCATCTCCATGAGCACCAAGCTGGGGATGCCAAGGCGCTCTATCGCTTGGCGATCGAGCTCGGCCATCTGCGATCCGGTGAGGACTTTCATAAGGGGAGCTCAACCTCTGGCAGAAATGGATTCAAGAAGCGTACCCCTTCGATCCGCCGCCCGTGAGCGAAGTCTTCGCTCAGCACTATAGGGATCTGATTGAGCCGCGCTGTGGCCCAGATCTGGGCATCCCAGTAGCTGAAGCCATGCGCTAGCACTCCACGTACTGCCTCCTGGACAATCATAGGTGTTATAGGGAGGATCGTCCACGCCCGAAGATAGTTCTCTACGCGCTCCCTGGCAATCTTTGGGGGGAAGGGCTTGTGCAGCTTGCGTGTGAGCACAATGAACAGCTCCCCCAGCACTTGGGTGCTCAACGCGCTCATCCCGACAAGCTGATCGAGTACTGCGAGAGCGCGCGCTTGCTTATCCGGTTCAGATCGGTCATACGCGTAAGCGAGCACATTCGTATCAATGAAAAAGTTCAAGGGAGGGGCCATCTTAGGCCTCATCTTCGTAGAGCTCATCTCGCGTCCATCGCCGACGACCTGCGAGAGGGCCTTGAGCTATGAGCCTCCGAATGAACGCTTTCTCTCGCCTCCACGCCCTAAGATCGGGAGAAACCACGCTACTCCCTAAAGAGCAATCAAGGGCCTGACGGATGAGCTCGGCCTCACTGCACCCCAGTTGCCGGGCAAGGCGCTTGAGTTGATCCTCATGACGGCGCTCTATATAGATCTGCTTGCGAATCATACATCGTATTCTACATCATAGCCTCAAGCCCGGCCACATAATCAATTACAGCAGCGCCTCGACGAACTCTTCGGCTTTGAACTCTCTTAAGTCGTCGGCGCGCTCGCCCACGCCGATCAGCTTGATGGGCAGCTTCAGCTCGCTGGCGATCTGGATGACCGCCCCGCCCTTGGCCGTGCCGTCCAACTTCGTGACCACGATCCCCGTCACCGAAACAGCCTCGTGGAAGAGCTTCGCTTGAGAAATCGCGTTCTGTCCCGTCGTGCCATCTAAGACTAAGAGTCGTTCATCAATGGGCCGCCCCAGGCGCTTCTCCACAACTCTGTTGATCTTCTTGAGCTCTTCCATGAGATTGTGCTTGGTGTGCAGACGCCCCGCTGTGTCGATGAAGAGCGCATCGGCGCGCTCTTTCAGCGCGCGCTCCACGGCGTCGAACGCCACGGCTGAGGGATCTGCCCCCGGACGGTGCGCCACCAGCTGCGCCCCGACGCGCTCCGCCCAAACCCCCAGTTGCTCAATGGCCGCCGCGCGAAACGTGTCCCCCGCGGCAAAGATGATCGTGCGCTTGCCGAAGTCATCTTTGAGGTGCTGGGCGAGCTTGGCGATCGTCGTCGTCTTGCCCGAGCCGTTCACCCCCAAGATTAAGAAGACCGTGGGTTGATCATCTATTCTGAGATTGAGGGCTCCTTCGGCGGGGCGCAGGCGCTCTTTGAGAATCTCCTTGAGCAGCCCCATGACTTCTGCAGAGTCCTGCACGCCCCGCGCCGCCGCGCGCGCTTTGAGGGTCTGCACGATCTCGAGCGTTGCGTCCACGCCGACGTCGGCCGTGATTAAGATCTCTTCGAGCTCGCTGAGCAACTCGTCGTCGAGGCGCCGCCCCGGCTGGAGCACCTGGGCAAGCTGCCCTACTAAGTGTTCTTTCGTCTTCTTCAGCCCGTCCTTGAGTCGCTGGAACCAGTTCATCTACATCCTTTCTGGGGCCACAAGCCCCAAGAGTTCAAACGTTCTTTCCAAGACAAGCTGCACCGCGCGGCAGAGCCCTAGTCTCGCTTGCGACAGAGCGGGATTGGCCTCGTCGAGCACGCGGTGCCTCTCGTAAAAATCATGGAAGAGCCCGGCCAGCTCATGGGCATAAAGAGCGAGAAAGTGCGGGGCCAGGTGCTCCGTGGCATCAGCAACAATCTGCGGGAACTCGTCGAGCTTCTTGATGAGCGCAAGCTCCTCAGCAGTTCTGAGTTTGTCAGTTGAAACTGACAAACTGTCCAACTGAAAACCTGAAGCACTGTTGAAGATGCTGCGAATCCGCGTGTAGGCGTACATCACGTAGTAGACGGGGTTGTCCTTGGACTGCTGCTTGGCTACATCTAAGTCGAAGTTGACGTGGGAGTCCGCGCTACGCATCAGCAGAAAGTATCGCACGACATTTACAGCGAAGTCCTCGCGCGCGGCTTCGCCCTGGCCGGGGGCGAGTTCGACTGTGCTCTTGATCTCGTCAATGAGCTCGTCTATGGTGACGAAGGTGGCCATGCGCTTGGACATCTTGACCGGCTGGCCGCCGCGCAGCAGATTCACCCATTGATGGATGAGCACGCGAATCTTGTCGGGGTTGCACTCTTTGGGGAGTTTTCCGCCCTCCCACAACGCACGCACCGCCGCGAGCACGTCCTGGTACGTCTCCTGGTGATCGGCCCCGAAGATGTCTATGATGAGATCAAAGCCACGCAAGAGCTTGTTGGCATGATATGCCATGTCAGGAAGCCGGTATGTCGGCTCGCCAGTGTGACTGCGTACCAGCACCCTGTCTTGCGGGCGACCGAGGGCCGTCGCTTTGAACCAGATCGCGCCGTCTTTCTCGTAGGCGAGATTGAGCTCGCGCAGCCACTGCAAGAGCGTCTGATTTTTTACGAAGACTAACCTCTCCCCCTTCCCCTCCCCTGAAGAGGGAGGGGAGAAGTTGGATAAGTCATACAGCCAGCTCTCGTTGTAGTAGACGTCGAAGACGCGCTCAGGTGGCCTGCGGAAGAGCCGACTGAGCGTACGCTTGATCTCCGCAAAGAGCTCCCTCTCGGCAAATTCGGTGAACTGCTCGACGCTGGCGCCCTCCCACTGATCGCCGTATTGTTGCTCGATCTTCCGGGCGATCTCGTAGATATACTCCCCGTGATAGCCATCTTCGGGGAAATTCGAGGGCTTGCCAAGGAGCTCCACGTAGCGTGCCCGCACGGACTCCCCCAGAAGCTTCATCTGCCGTCCGGCGTCGTTGTAGTAATACTCTCGCGTCACGTCGTAGCCCGCGTTCTCTAAGAGTCTCGAAATAACATCTCCGAGCACCGCTTGGCGGCAGTGCCCCACAGTGAGCGGGCCGGTGGGGTTGGCGCTGACGAACTCGACTTGGGCGCGTTTGCCCCGCCCAACGCTCAGCTTCCCATACTCGCTCCCCTGCGCGAGGATCTCTCTGAGGGCTTGATGGATCGTCTCCGGCTTGAAGAAGAAGTTGATGAACCCCGGCCCGGCGATCTCCACCCTCTCAAATGGACTTTTGTCAATGGCAGCGACGATCTCCTCAGCAATCTGTCTTGGGGCCAGACTTCGTCTGGACTGTTCGCCTTGCCCAGACTTTGTCTGGGCAAGATGGAATGCTACCGTGCTGGAGAGATCCCCAAATTCAGGCTTCTCCGGCACGGTGATCAGCCCCGATGGAATCTGGTCGGAGATCCCATAAAGCCGCTGGATGGCTTCTTGCAGTCTTGCACGCACGAGCTCCCGCAACATATTCTTCCCCTCACTGACAAACTGAGAACTGTCAAACTCAGAACTATTTATGGGCATGGGGCTCGCTCCGGATTATACGCATCTATCAGTCTATCCAAGAAGCGAACGATCCTCCGCTCGACCTCCGGGGTGATCTCCTGAGCGTCGAAGAGGTCGAGCCTCCCCCAGGCCGTCAGCGCGATCTTCTTGGGCAGCAACGGATAGGGCGCGACGATCACCTTGCAGTATCTCTCAAAGTTTTCGGTCCTCAGCCGCCCAATCAGTCTTTTGAGGCCCTCGGCCACAGGGTCATCGAGCACGGGGCTCTCCCGAGGCCGATACTGCACCAATACCCCCCCAAGCCGCAGCATGTGTACTTGAATCTCGTTGGGGATGGGACGATCGTGAATACCCCAATCGGTCGTAGCTCCCGCGTAAGGCCCCGACGTGGGAGGCACGGAGTTATAGCTTACCGTCTCCCCGAGCCGTAACTGATAGTCGCTGGGCTGCTGGATGGGGATGGCGACACCAGGCTTGGCAAAATACACAGCGTAGATGGCCCAGCCCCCTAGCCCCACAGCCGCGGCTGCAAGCCCCCCGAGGATGCCCCAGCGCCGCAGCTTCACCGAGAAAGCATTCCGCTGCGCTGCGCGCTTGCGTGGGACGGCCATAGGGCCGCGCCTTTGCGGATTCCACGAGAACATAAGTTGACAGCCCTTGTGAACAGATTATATCATAGAGGGACCTCGCTGTGCAGCAGGGTGAGAGCTCATGGCCGAATATCAACAGATTCTGCAGTTAAGTGATATGCCGTGGGAGCAGGGGATCTCCCCGACGATCTGGCAGAAGCCCATCTGGACGCGCTCCGACTCCAACTCCCACGCCCAGATGATGCTCGTCAAGATGGCCCCTGGGGGAACTTCCCCAGCCCATCGCCATCCCCATCCCCAGATCTTCTATGTGATCTCCGGGACGGGGATCGTTCGTTTAGACGGGGTCGAGCACCCCCTCAAGCCGGGCTCGGTCGTGCGGGTGCTTGGAGGCGAGCTGCATGATTTTGTCAACACCGGCACCGAAGAGCTCGTCATGATCGAGATGCAGATCTTCGACATCAAGATTGACCTGAAGAAAGTCTTAGAGAAAGCTCAACAGAAGCGATGAATCTCAAGATTTGGTTTCTCGCGACGCGGCCGTGGTCGTTCACGATGACCGCGATCTCCGTGGGGGTCGGCGGGGCCGTAGCGGCCCTCGATGGGGCTTTTGACGTCTGGCTCTTTCTGCTGACGCTCGTCGGCGCGGTCTGCGTCCACGGCGCGACCAATCTTATTAATGACTATTTTGATTACAAAAGCGGGGTAGACCGCCCCGGCGCCCCAACGACGCTCTATCGTCCTCACCCGCTGGTGCAGGGGCTGATCTCCCCGCGGGCGGTGCTCTGGGTCAGCGCGGGACTCTATGCGATCGCTGCTATAATTGGGCTTGCGCTCATAGCACTGAAGGGCGCAGGGCTGCTCTGGTTTATACTCGTCGGGGCGATCGCGAGCTTCTTCTACACCGCCGGCCCGATCAAGTACAAATATCTCGCCCTGGGAGAGCTTGCGGTCTTCCTCATGTGGGGCCCGGTGATCGTCGGCGGGACGTACTTCGTCCAGCGAGGCTCGCTCAGCCCTGATGCTGTACTCATCTCGGTGCCGTTTGGGCTGCTCGTTGCCCTGGTCTTGCTGGCCAATAATCTGCGCGATATTGACTACGACCGCAGGGCGGGGATCGCGACCCTGGGGACGCTCCTGGGCCAGCAGAAGACTCGCGTGCTCTATCAAGGGCTTATTCTCCTGGCGTATCTTGCTATAGCTCTCCTGATAGCGCTGAAGATCTTGAGCCCCTGGGGACTCTTGGTCTTCTTCTCCGCCCCTGTTGCGTTCAGGCTCATCAGGACGCTGCAGCGCGAGATCCCCAACGATGCCGACGCCCGCACTGCCCAGCTCGATACGCTCTTTGGGGTCTGGCTCATCATCGGGCTCATCTTGGAGAAAATCTTCCCACTATGAGCAGAGACTACGCGCTCATCGGGCTGATCGTCTTAGCGTTCGCTCTGTGGTACTTCGCGTTTCAGACGGAAGTGTGGAACTTCTGGGTGCGGCTGTCGCTGGCGGCAGCGCTCTTAGCGACGATCGCGCTCATCCTGACGCCCGACCGATGGAAGCTCTTTCGGGCCCGCCCGCGCGATATAGCCATCGGGGTCGCCTCGGCTCTTCTGCTCTATGGGATCTTCTGGGTCGGCAAGCAGCTAGCGCTGGCTATCTTGCCCTTCGCTGCAGATCAGATTCAGAGCGTCTACGCCAAGCGGGGGCAGCTCGATCTTCTGTCTATCGGGCTGTTGTTGTTCTTTCTGCTGGGGCCGAGCGAAGAGATCTTCTGGCGGGGGTTTGTGCAGCGCCGGCTGGGCCTACCCGTCACGACCGCACTCTACGCGCTCGTACACATCTGGACGCTCAATCTTATATTAATAATAGCCGCAGGCGTCGCAGGGCTTTTGTGGGGCTGGCTCTACCAGCGCGAACAGAACTTGATCACAGTGATCGTCTCGCACGCCCTCTGGGACGTGAGCATCTTCGTGCTCTTCCCCCTGCTATGACAAAGCTCATAAAGCGAGATGACGAAGCTTATGGTCAAGAGCTGTTGTACATCGTAGAATCGCACTACAGGAGGTCTTATGAAGATAGCAGTTCCCAAAGAGACCGCGCCGTATGAGCGACGCGTCGCGTTAGTCCCAGAGACCGTCGCCCGGTTAGTCAAATCCGGGCTTGAGGTCCAGGTCGAAGCTGGCGCCGGCGTGGAGGCGTCTTATCCCGATGCTCAGTACCAAGCCGCCGGCGCGACGATCATCCCCGACAGAAAGACCCTCTTTAGTACGGCCGATATCCTCATCAAAGTGCAGAAGCCCTCGCCCGAAGAGCTCGAGCTGCTGCGCGAGGGCAGCGTCTTGATCGGGATCTTACAGCCCCTGCTCAACCCCGATCTGGTGCAGCGGCTCGCCCAGAAGAAGATCACCGCCTTCGCGATGGACATGATCCCCAGAATCACTCGCGCTCAGCCGATGGACGTGCTCTCGTCCCAGAGCACGGTCGCGGGGTACAAAGCCGTCTTGCTCGCGGCGCAGTATCTGCCCAAGTTCTTCCCCATGCTCTCGACCGCCGCGGGGACGATCACCCCGGCGAAGGTCTTTATCATTGGCGCTGGGGTCGCCGGGCTGCAGGCGATCGCCACCGCCCGACGCCTAGGGGCAGTCGTCCAGGCGTTCGACGTCCGCCCCGCCGTCAAGCAAGAAGTGGAGAGCTTGGGCGCCAAGTTCGTGGGATTAGCTTTAGAAGAAGCCGCGGACAAATCCGGCTACGCCAAGGAGCTCTCCGAGGAACACAAACAGAAAGAGCGCGAGCTCATCGCCCAGTACGTCAAAGACGCTGACGTCGTGATCACCACGGCGCTCGTCCCCGGCAAGCGGGCTCCGCTGCTCATCACCAAGGAGATGGTCGCCACGATGAAGCCCGGCTCGGTCATTATAGACTTAGCCGCCGAGCAGGGCGGCAACTGCGAGCTCACCCAAGCTGGGAAAGAGCTGTTCGTCAACGGCGTGACCATTGTGGGGCCGATCAATCTCCCCAGCACTATGAGCTATCATGCGAGCCAGATGTACTCGCGCAACATCGCGAGCTTCCTCAGTCTCTTGATTACCCCCTCACCCCTTCTCCCCTCTCCCTCACAGGGGAGAGGGGCCGGGGGTGAGGGTAAGAAGCAGCTCAATCTCGATTTCACCGACGAGATCATCAAGGGCTGCTGCATCACCCATGACGGGAAGGTTTTGATGACCTAACCCCCCGGCCCCCTTCCCGGCGCGGGAAGGGGGAGCTCCCCTCTCCGTGTCGGGGAGGGGCTGGGGGAGGGGTAACAATATAAAATATAAGGAGGTCTTATGACCGAAGCACTCTTAGCCGCACTGTACATCTTCGTGATCGCGATGTTCTTGGGGTTCGCGGTCATCACCAAAGTCCCGCCCCTGCTCCACACCCCGCTGATGTCCGGCTCCAACGCGATCTCCGGGATCACCATCATCGGGGCCCTCATCGTCGCCGGACGACAAGAGGGCACTCTGCAGACGATCTTGGGACTGATCGCGATCATCTTGGCGATGATCAACGTCGTCGGCGGGTACTTGGTCACCGACCGCATGCTCCAGATGTTCAAGCGAAAGCCGGGTGAGAAATAATGGCTCTGCGCGAAGTGCTCATTGCGTTGGCGTACATGATTGCGTCGGCGTGCTTTGTCATCGGGCTGATGTGGCTGCAATCGCCCAGGCGGGCCCGCGCGGGCAATATGCTCTCGGCCCTGGGGATGCTCCTGGCTATTATAGCTACGTTGTTTGTGTCGGGGATCAAAGACTACTCGGTCATCATCATCGGGATGATCATCGGTTCGGCGCTTGGGGCAGTCATGGCCTACACGGTGAAGATGACGGCCATGCCCCAGATGGTCGGGCTCTTCAACGGCTTTGGTGGCGGGGCTTCGGCGCTCGTCGCGGCCGCGGAGTTCTTCAAATACGTCGCCGACCCCAGCACCCTGACGCTCGACGTCTCGATCTCGATCATGCTCGCGATGATCGTCGGGTCAGTGACGCTCTCGGGAAGCATGATCGCCGCAGGGAAGCTCCAGGGGATCGTCAACGAGCGCCCCATCACCTACCCGTTCCAGAATATTATTAATTTGATATTCTTTCTCACGATCGTCGCCGCCGGGGTCTACTTGGTTGTCAACTTTGGGCACCCGTGGGTCTTTCTCTATCTGACTGTCGCGGCGTTGGTCTTCGGGGTTCTGTTCACGATCCCCATCGGCGGGGCGGACATGCCCGTCGTCATCTGCTTCTTGAACGCCCTGTCGGGCGTCGCGGCAGCGATGGCCGGGTTCGTCATCAAGAACAACGCTCTTATTATTGCGGGCTCGCTCGTGGGAGCGTCGGGGATCATTCTTACCCAGATCATGTGCTGGGCGATGAACCGCCCGATCACCAACGTGCTCTTTGGAGCATTCGGGGCGGTCACAGCCGCCAGCTCCGCGACGGCCACGGCCACGAAGAAGACCGTCAAACCCATCCAGCCCGACGAGGCCGCGATCTTGCTCGCCTATGCGCAGTTGGTCATCATCGTGCCCGGCTACGGGATGGCCGTCTCCCAAGCCCAACACGCCGTAAGACAATTAGCTGACGAGCTGGCCAAGCGCGGCGTGACCGTCAAGTACGCGATCCACCCCGTCGCCGGCCGGATGCCCGGCCACATGAACGTCTTGCTCGCGGAAGCCAACGTCCCCTACGATCAGCTCTACGATATGGACCAGATCAACGACGAGTTTCAGAACGCCGATGTCGCGCTGATCATCGGGGCCAACGACGTGGTCAACCCCGCGGCGCGGTACGATAAGAGCAGCCCGATCTACGGGATGCCCATTCTCAATGCCGACCATGCCAAGCATATCATCGTGCTCAAGCGCAGCATGAACCCTGGGTTTGCGGGGATCGAGAACGAGCTCTTCTACAACGAGAAGACGCGGATGCTCTTTGGGGATGCCAAGGAGTCCCTCACCAAGCTCATCAACGAGGTGAAGAATCTGTAAGCCAGTTCGCCAGCCTCTGGCTGGCGAAGGCGTACGGTCCAGGCGAAGCCTGGGATGAACCCCAGGGTGAGCATCGGATATAATAAAGCACTATGGACTACCCGTTCTCTGAAGAGCACCGCATCTTCCGCAAGGCCGTCCGACGCTTCGTCGAAGAGGAACTCAACCCCCACGTGGACGAGTGGGAAGCCGCCGGCATCTTCCCCAAAGACGTCTACAGAAGAATGGGTGAACTGGGCTTTCTGGGGATCCGCTACGACGAACAATACGGCGGCGCCGGCGCCGATATCTGGAGCACCGTCGTCTTCTGCGAGGAGCTGGGACGGTGCCGCTCCCGCGGCCTGACCATGAGCGTCTTGGTGCATACGGACATGTCCTCGCCCTATCTCTATAAGTACGGCTCCGAAGCCCTCAAACAGAAATATCTTCCGGCGATGATCCGCGGGGAGAAAGTCGGCGCCATCGCCCTCACCGAGCCCAGCGGCGGCTCCGATCTCGCAGCCATGCGTACGACTGCGAAAAAGAAGGGCGCCCACTACATCCTCAACGGGAGCAAGACGTTCATCACCAACGCCCTCACCGCCGATCTCTTCTTCGTGGCCTGTAAGACCGACCCCAGCGCCGGCCATCGCGGGGTCTCCATGCTGCTCGTGGAGCGAGACACCCCAGGGCTCTCCATCCACAAGCTCCCCAAGAAACTGGGAATGCACGCCTCCGACACCGGCGAGCTCTTCTTTGAGAACTGTCCCGTGCCCGCCGAACATCTCATCGGCGAGGAGAACAAGGGCTTCTATTATATTATGCAAGGGCTGCAGAACGAGCGGTTCGTCTCCGCGGTGGCGTTCACGTCGTCGGCGCAGCAAGCCCTCGAAGACGCGATCCGCTATGCCCAAGAGCGCGAGCTGTTTGGCAAGAAGCTCTCGGAGTTTCAGATCACGCGGCACAAGCTCGCCAAGCTCCAGACCAAGCTCGAAGCCGCGCGACAATTGCTCTATCACGCCGCGCGCCTCTTTGAAGTCGGCGAAGACCCCACGATGATCGTCTCCATGTGTAAGGCGTTCTGCGCCGACGTCGCCTGCGAAGTGGCCGACGAGTGCTTGCAAATTCACGGAGGCTACGGCTACATCGAAGAGTACGACATCGCGCGGTTCTACAGAGACATAAGACTGTGGAAGATCGGCGCGGGCACCACCGAAGTGATGTACGAGATCATCGCCAAGAGAATGGGGATTTAACCAGGCTTCGCCTGGACCATACATCTTCGCCGGCCAATGGCCGGCGAAGGCGAACAGTCCAGACGAAGTCTGGTTATGGATCCACGTGGAGCGCCGCGACGAGCTCACCAGAGAACGTCCACGCCGTCTGGCTGAGCACCGTCAGGCGCAGATTCTGCACGTAGACCGAGCCCTCCAGCTCCGGGTCGCGCCGATCGTGCTGCTTGTGTTTGAACTTCAGCTCTGCCGTCACCTGCGCCCCATACTGAACAAGCCCCGTGATCTTCTCTTTCTCATACACAGCCGTGATCGAGATCGGCGCGGTGATATCCCCGATCAGATTGATCGCCGGGGCGACGGCTTTCATAGAAATATGCCCATGAGCCCTGTTCTGCGCCGGGTCGAGCATGAGATGCTGCACAGCATTCCCGAAGACCCCAAGGTCGTAGCGCCCTTCGAGCATCAGGGGGCCCTGCACGAACGCCAAGGCCGCCGCTTCGAGGAGCACGCTCGCGGGAGCCAACCCGCCAAAGACAAGCCGCCCCGCCGCCCGCCCCAAATCAAACCCCATCTCCGTCAGCTTGCCCAGATCGCCCGCAAGATACGCCGATCCCGTGAATTTATAGATCGTCGCTCCGCCGGCGCTGTACCCTGGCGCAAGAGTGATACTATACGACGTGGCGTAGGGGACATCGTCCACGAAGACCATCTGGCTGAGGGTGAGCGTCCGGCCCTCCTGGGCCACCATCGCCAGCCCACCAGCAAGCACCCCACACAAGAACACCAGAAAGACCTTGCGAATCATAAGAATCCTCCTTCGGCTCGTTGTGACAGAATATTCTAGCAAATGAAGATGAGCCAGAAAAGTAACGCACGTTACATTCGCCGCTAAAACCTCTCAGAGACTAGAGTCAAGCTCCACCCTGGAGAGGCTCTGGGGGATTTGAGCCTGGCCCCCCAGCTGTAGGCCGCTGTCGCGACGAGAGCCGGCACCAGTGGAAACTTTAAGAGAAAGAAGTGCTGGCTGGCCGCCACCCACGCTTGCGTCGCGAGAAACCCCGCCCAGATGTTCCCTTCCACACCGCGCAGAAAGCCGGCCAACGCCACCCCTGCCAACGCCCCAATCCCCCGCCCCATGTTGACCGTGTGAAACCCCGGCGAGTTGAGCCTAATGACCGAGAAGAGATCGTCCTCGATGGGGAGCCGCTGCTGCAAGACGACTATCTTATAGAGCGGGTCGCAGCTCCTCTCGACCCGGATACACGCCGTATGCACCGTGCCCAGGCCGATCGCTCCACCGATCACCGCGCCGACTTCGGCTGCCAGGAACCCTTCGCCCCAGAGGCTCGCAGGCGATCTCTGCGCCAGGGCACTGCCGCTGATCGCCACCAAGAGAGCCAAACTCGCCCCAAGATATCTCATAAAGCTCCTAGCGAAATGCTTCGATCCCCGTGATGTCATGCCCCACTATGAGCGTGTGGATATCATGGGTGCCCTCGTAGGTGTAGACCGTCTCGAGATTCACCAAGTGTCGAATGGCCTGATAATCTAACGTAATGCCGTTGGCCCCGAGGATGTCGCGAGCAAGATGGGCGACTCTGAGGGCCATGGCGACGTTGTTGCGCTTGGCCAGGGAGATCTGGGTGTGGCGGCAGCGCCCCGCCGCCATGAGCTGCCCCAGCCGATAACAGAGCAGCTGCGCCTTGGTGATCTCCGTGAGCATCTCCACGAGCTTCTGCTGGACGAGCTGGAAGCTGGCGATGGGCTTCCCAAACTGAATGCGTTCCTTGGCGTAGGTGAGCGCCTCTTCGTAGCACGCACACGCCGCGCCCACCGCCCCCCAGGCGATGCCGTAGCGCGCTTGATTGAGACACATCAGCGCGGCCTTGAGCCCTTCCGCCAGGGGCAGCATGTTCTCCGCGGGGATGCGGCAGTTATCAAGATAGAGCTCGCCGGTGTCCGAGGCCCGCATGGAGAGCTTATGCTCGATCTTGCCCGTGGAAAACCCCGCTACCCCACGCTCCACGATGAAGCCACGCACCACCCCATCGAGCTTGGCCCAGACGATCGCGATATGAGCTAAATTCGCGTTGGTGATCCAGGACTTGACCCCGTTTAAGATATAAAAATTCCCGTCCTTGCGGGCGGTGGTCTCCATGCCGCCAGGATCGCTGCCGTGAGCTGGCTCGGTCAGCCCAAAGCACCCGATAGCCTCGCCGCGGATGAGCTTGGGGAGCCAGCGCTCCTTCTGCTCTGGGCTGCCGAACATATAGATGGGGTAGATCACCAGCCCATTCTGCACAGAGCAGAAGCTGCGCACCCCCGAATCCCCGCGCTCAAGCTCCTGCATGGCCAGACCGTAGGAGATCGCATCAATGCCCGCGCCGCCGTACTCCTTCAAGGTCGCTCCGAAGAGTCCGAGCTTGGCCATCTTGGGGATGAGCTCGGTGGGGAAGTGCCCCGCCTCAAACGCCTCTTTGATGATGGGCAGGACTTCCTCGTCCACGAACCGACGCACTGTGTTGCGAACGAGCCTCTGCTCTTCGGTGAGCAGTTCCTCAAGATTGAAGTAATCTGGGATCATCGTACACCTCCAGGGAGTGCTTCTCCATAAGCCTTGAGGGATTGAGCGAGCTGTCGCCCGGCGGAGGGGCTGAGGGCAAAATCAAAATGCGACCGATGATCGAAGAAGATCTCTCGATAGCCTGGGGCTTGGAGGGAGAGCCGCTGCTGCTCGTAGCTGAGCATAGAATCGTTCCCACAGAGGCCGCAGAGCGAGAGCATATACTTTCTTCCCCCGTAGAGGTTCGTGATAGTGATCTGTCCCTCCCAACTGATGTGTTCTACAGGGTGATAGAAGAAGTCGCCCTGCTGGGCGAGCAACTGCAGCGAGGCGGTGGCCTCGCCTCCCAGGCCCACAAGATCTACGTCTGCGCCGCAGGCCCCGCGCAGCGCCGCATGATAGAGAAAGACGTGACTGATCTTCTGGGCCGCGCGAACCCACCTCTGAGCTCGCGCAGGATCGCGCACGAGCGCCTGCCAGCCCGCTTTGATCTTCTGGCAAGCGCCCACAGCACGCCCGCGCAGATGGGCACAGCCAAGCTGAGCCTCCATATACACAAGATTGTTGTGGTTCAGCTCGTATGCTGTTCTGAGGAGGAAGAGCACCACGGCGCCGCCAAAGCTATGAGCCACGAGAAGGACGCTGCGGTCTTCCCGTTCCAAGAGACTGCTTCTTTCAAAGAACTCCACGACGTTCTCAGCCCAGTCGAAGAGCCCCGCGCGGTTGGGCAACGACGGCCGCAGCACCGTCTGCCCCTGCCCTGCTAACGCTGGGGCGACGTAGCGCCAATCGCGCCCTGATCCCCCAACCCCATGCAGCAGCACCCAGACCCTCTCAGAAAAGCTCGCTGTGTTCGCACTGAGAAGCAGCGCCGCCAGGGTGCCAATCGTCATGTTCTTCACCGCACGATGATCTTGCTGACCATCGTCTTCTGGCAGCTTCCCCGGATGGGGTCGCGGCAGTTGAGCGCATCATAGAGCACGAACTCTCCGCGAGGCAGCTCGACCAAGAACGTCTGCACTCCCCCGGCGGGCACGGCTTCGAGTTGGCGCAGCACTCTTCGGTTCATGTCCATAATTGCCAGGGCGTGGGGTTGGACCCCCATGTTGAAGACGACCAACCGTGCCGGGCCGGCCACAAGCTCGATGGGATTTGGGGAGATCTTCCACTCGGTGAGCGTGAGCTTGACTTGCTGATCTACGGAAGCTGAGGGCTGGCTACTGAGGACAAAGACGGCACCGAGCACGACTATAGCTGCTGCCAAGAGAATCCACACGTATTGCATAAGCGCCTATCACCTACAGAGTAAGATAGCTGACGGTGAGAGCTTTGTCAAACCAGGCTCCGCCTGGACCGTACATCTTGCCGCCTGCGGCGGCAAGGCGTACAGTCCAGACGAAGTCTGGCCAGACGAAGTCTGGTTAGAGTGGGTTGATCTGTCCCCGGATCTCGCCGGCGGCGTTAGTTCCTGTGTGAATGTTCACGTAGAGTCCGCCAGCCAACAACGCGGGGACAAGAGGAGCGGGAACGGTCCACGTGCCCGTCAAGAGGCCACTATTGCCCGCAGGGCAAGCGCCCAGCAGGGCCGGCGGGGGAGCGCCACAGATGGTCTGGACGACCGGCCCGGCAGCTCCTGCTGCCCCGTTGTGAAAGTGAGCCGCCGTAGCCGCGCCGCTGAGCCCCCTATACGCAACGGTGAAGCTCAGGGTATTGGTGTTCGGGTCAAAGACGAAGACGCCGGCA
>Ga0272447_1001321_pt1 | contig 15816 bp, 17 predicted proteins | sample YNPCB0133_FD_194589 | JGI IMG/M metagenome (GOLD analysis project Ga0272447, IMG submission 194589) | Hot spring microbial mat communities from Yellowstone National Park, WY, United States - YNP-CB-013-3 | ecosystem: Environmental > Aquatic > Thermal springs > Hot (42-90C) > Sediment | place... | reverse complement strand
TGTTGACCTATACAGGCGACGGCAATCCGCTGCTGGTCAATATCGCTCCAGACCGCACCATCACGATGAATTTTACTGGCGCAGCACGCCTCGCCGACCTTTACAACAAGCTCACCGATATCGAAAATCACCTGCTGACAGGCGATACCGACGCGCTCTCGAGAATCGACCTGCGCGACATCGAAGCGTTCCAGTCCGAATTCCATCGCTATCGGAGTGAGATGGGGGTACGCCTGCGGGAGCTGCAAAACTATGAAACGCTCTACGCCGCACGCAAGGAGCAGCTGCAAGGCAGTCTGGCGGATCTCGAAGAGATCGACCTGACCGAAGCCATCAGTCAGCTCAAACAGCAGGAACTAAGCTATCAAGCAGCGTTGCAGGTTTTTGCCCGCGTGCAAGCAATTAACCTTTTCGACTTCCTGCGCGGAGGTTGAGAACCGATGGAACTTCACACTACGCGATTCGGTACAATAATGATAGAGGCGGAGGACATCATCACCTTCCCCGATGGGCTGGTGGGATTGAGCCATCTGAAACAGTTTGTGCTGATTCGGCACGGGGACGAGAGTCCATTCCGCTGGTTGCAATCGGTGGAGGAGCCGGGCTTCGCCATGCTGGTTATCGACCCGTGGTTCTTCCGCCCCGATTACGAGGTGGTGCTGTCCGACCTCGATGTGGAGCGTCTGCAGCTCAGCGAGGAGGCAATCCGATGGGTCTATGTGACGGTCTCGATTCCGCCGGGCAAGCCGCACGCTATGACTGCCAACTTGCTGGCGCCCATCGTGATTAACGGCAACGCGCGGCGCGGACGGCAGGTCATCCTGGACGACGAGCGATACTCGACCCGCCATCCCATCCTGCAGGAGATGTGGCGCTTGGTAGAGACTCAGCAGGCGGCGGGATGATGCCGCCCGCCACGGAGGGCGACACGCAATGCTGGTGCTAACACGCAAGGTCAATCAGAGCATTATGATTGGAGACGATATAGAGGTCATCGTGCTGGAGGTGCGTGGTGAGCAGGTGCGCCTCGGCATCAAAGCGCCACGCGAAATCGCAGTGCATCGGCGCGAAATCTACGAAGCCATCCAGCGCGAGAATCTGATGGCAGCGCAAGCCAAACCCGAAGATGTGCCCCAGACCCCACCCCCCGTTCAAAAGAAATCGGCACGCTCCGCCTAAAAAACCTACCCCTACACCCAGGAGTGGCTGATATCGATGTCTTGGCGCATTTAGACCTACCCCTTGACAAAGCCGTCATCGATAGGGTATATAATAAGGCGTGATTGGCACTCGCTTCCCTGCGAGTGCCAATTTTATGCCTGTTGAACCGTATCAGACCTATCCGAAGAGCGAAGGAGGTGTTATGGGATGCTCAAACCGATTGGTGACCGTGTGGTGGTCCGCCCCAAAACGGCGGAAGAGATGACCAAAAGTGGCATTATCCTGCCCGACACCGCCAAGGAGCGACCGCAAGAGGGCGAAGTGATGGCGGTGGGCACAGGGCGTGTTCTGGAAGATGGGCGCGTCATCCCGCTGGAGGTTCAAGTGGGTGACCGCGTGCTGTTCTCTAAGTATGGCGGTACCGAGTTCAAACTGGGCAACGAGGAGTATATCATCCTGCGTGAAGACGACATCTTAGCTATTCTGCAGGACTAAGGAGGTGAGCAACCGATGGCTGCAAAAGAGATTCTCTATAGTGAGCAGGCACGCCACGCGCTGGAGCGCGGAGTGGATGCGATTGCGAACGCGGTCAAGGTCACGCTTGGACCGCGCGGACGCAATGTAGTGCTGGAGAAGAAGTTCGGCTCCCCGACCGTGATCAACGATGGGGTCACCATCGCCAAAGAGATTGAACTGGAAGACCGCTTCGAGAACATGGGCGCCCAACTGGTACGAGAGGTCGCTTCGAAGACCAACGATGTGGCAGGCGATGGCACCACGACGGCGACCCTGCTGGCGCAAGCCATCTTCAAAGAGGGGATGAAAGCCGTCGCCGCGGGCGCCAATCCCGTTCAGGTGAAGCGCGGGGTTGACCGCGCCGTGGAGGCGGTGGTGGACTATATCCGCAGGGTCGCCATCCCCGTGGAGGGACGGGATGCCATCGAGCAGGTGGCGACCATCTCGGCGAATGACCCTGCCATCGGCAAAGTGGTCGCCGACGCCATCGAAAAGGTCACCAAAGACGGCGTCATCACCGTCGAGGAGTCCAAAGGCACCGAGACAACGCTCGAAATCGTGGAGGGCATGCGCTTCGATAGGGGCTACATCTCGCCCTACTTCATCACCGACCCGGAGCGGATGGAAGCCGTGCTGGAGGAGCCGTATATCCTGCTCTACGAGAAAAAGATTAGCGCCGCCCAAGATTTAATCCCTCTCCTGGAGCAGGTGGTGCGTGCGGGCAAACCGCTGCTCATCATCTGCGAGGATATGGAGGGCGAGGCGCTGGCAACGCTGGTGGTGAACAAGCTGCGCGGTGTGCTGCAGTGCGCCGCGGTCAAAGCGCCCGGCTTCGGTGAGCGGCGCAAGGCGATGATGGAGGATATCGCCATCCTGACCGGTGGCACCTTCTTCACCGAGGATTTGGGCATCAAGCTGGAGAATGTTCGCTTGGAGCAGCTCGGTCGCGCCGAGAAGGTGATTATCGAGAAGGAATACACCACCATCGTCGGCGGGAAGGGTCAACCCGAAGCCATTCAGGGGCGTATCGCCCAAATCCGCAAACAGATCGAGACCACCGAGTCGGACTACGACCGCGAGAAGCTGCAGGAGCGGCTCGCCAAACTGGCGGGCGGGGTCGCTGTCATCAAAGTGGGCGCTGCCACCGAGACCGAACTGAAGGAGAAGAAGTCGCGCTTCGAAGACGCTATCCACGCGACCAAAGCAGCGGTGGAAGAGGGCATCGTGCCCGGCGGCGGCGTCACCTTAGTGAACGCAATGAAGGTGCTGGACGAGATTCAAGCGGAGGGCGACGAGCGCATCGGGGTCAACATCATCCGGCGCGCGCTGGAAGAGCCACTGCGCCAAATCGCCCATAACGCCGGTGTGGAAGGCTCCGTGATTGTCGAAAAGGTCAAGGAGCTGCCCACAGGACATGGCTACAACGCCGCGACGGGCGAGTTTGTCGATATGGTCAAAGCGGGCATCGTGGACCCTGCCAAAGTGGCGCGCACGGCGCTGGAGAACGCCGCCTCTATCGCCGCTATGCTCTTGACCACCGAGGCGCTGGTCGCGGAAGTGCCCGAAGAGAAGGAGAAGAAGGCTTCTACCTCCCCTTACTGACACACAGACCACTCACCCCCCATAGCCGGGGCTGCAAAGCCCCGGCATTTTTTTACCGCCTCGCTCTGGGTTGGGGATTTAGTTCTGGGTGTCGGTATTCACTATCTGATAGAGGCTGTTGCGTTCCACCGGCTCACGCCCCGCTTCTCGAATCAGGCGGATTAACTCGGCACGGGTGAGTACTTGCTGGCGCACGCCCGGCGCATCATCTTGATAGACGATTTCATACTCATGCACCGTGCCGTCCACATCGTCCGCGCCGTACCAGAGCGCGATTTGGGTCACCGCTGGCGTGTTCATAATCCAGAACGATTTGATATGGGGGAAGTTGTCGAGCATCAGGCGTGCGACGGCGATATTGCGCAGGTCGTCATAGCCGGTGGTGTGGGGCAGGTGTGCCAGTTGGGTGCCTTCGGGATGGAAGGCGAGCGGCGTGAGCGCCAGAAAATGCCCGGTCTCGTCCTGCAGCTCGCGCAGGGCGATGAAGTGTTGCACACGCTCCTCGATGGTCTCGCCCATGCCGTATAGCAGGGTGGCATACTGCTTGAGACCCGCGCGGGCTATCTCGCGAGCGATTTCCATCCAGCGTTTGCCGTCAATCTTTTTGGGGAACAGCTCGGCGTGGATACGGTCGCTCAGCACTTCGATACCGCCGCCAGGCACGCTGCCCAGCCCGACGGCTTTCATCTCCTGAAGCACCTCTGCAAGGGGCTTACGCGCCACACGGGCAATCTCCTCCCATTCCACTGCCGTGAAGGCTTTGATATGAACCTCTGGACGCTCCTCGCGAATGGTGCGAATCAGGTCAAGATAATACTGGTAGGGCAGGCGCGGGTTCACTCCGCCCACGATATGCACCTCGGTGATAGGGATATGGCGATAGCTCTGCAGCCGTTCGCGCACCTCCTCCATCGTGAGCGTATAGGGCTTGGGACCGCCTTTTTGGGCATAGAAGGAGCAGAATTTACAGCCCTTGTTGCAGATATTGGTGTAATTGATATGGAGGTTGCGGATGTAGTAGGCGCGATTGCCGTGCAGTCGTTCGCGCACCAGATTAGCGAGATAGCCCACGCCCGACAGGTTGGGAGTCCGATAGAGCAGCACGCCCTCTTCGAACGAGAGGCGTCTCCCCTGCATAATCTTCTCATACAGGGGCATCAGCTCATCGCCCAGTATCAGCGCTTCGGTTCGCATGCTTATTCGGCTTCGCTCTCTTCTGCCGAATTGCCGTAGAGGGCGTCGCGTAGGCGCTGCAGGCGGTGTTTGAGCGCGTCGCTGCCGCCCAGTCGTCGGATGGCTTCTTCCAGCAGGCGTTCCGATTCCTCGGGCGCCCCCAGCCAGGCAAGCACGCCCGCAGTGACATCATACAGCCCTTCGAACAGGGCGGTGAAGGTGCGCACGGAGGGTGTGTAAGCCAGTCGTGACTGTGCCAGGGTCTGCCATGCCCGCATCACATAGGGGTAGGCGCGCTCAGGGTTGCCTTCCATCAGCGAAAGCTCCGCCAGCCCCACCAGCGCCTCGATATTGTTCGGGTGATGGCGCAGCACCTGGAGGTAGGCGGTCCAAGCAGCGTCGAAATCGCCCAGCTCAAACTGGAGAATTTCCGCCTGACGCACCATCGGGTAGAGCGCGTTCGGCTCCAGACGCAGCCACTGCTGAAGATAATCGAGAGCCTGGCGCGGTCTGCCTGTGGCGACAGCCCGATCCACCAGATGGTCTAACGCCACAAGGGCAATCTCGCGTGCACGCTCGGCAATAAGGGGCGTTTGCAGCAGCACTAAAGGCAAAGCGGTCTGCAGCGCCAGCTCATAGTCGCCATTCCGCAGATAGTCGTTTGCCTCGTCGCAGGTCGCCGCCGTTTCGATAAGGGTCTGCACCCCTTCGTGATCCAGGTGTGCCATCAGTGCCTGCCGCATCCGTTCCGCAGGTCTCAGTTCAGCTCGCATGGTCGCAATAAAAGTATACCCTACCCATTTCCATAATTCAACACGCTGTCAAGTCCCCTTAAGGTTATCCGAGGGCACGCATGAAAAGCCAGACCGCCAGCAAAGCGAGCAGCAGCGTGACACCGTAAAGCAGCAGCACGGTCTGACGATGGCTCAAGCCTCGCTCCAACAGCTGGTGGTGAATGTGGCGCTTGTCGGGCTTGTGAATCGGGTGTCCACTGAGCGCACGCCGCAGCACCACATTCACCGCATCGATCAGCGGCAACCCAAACACCAGCACGGGGATTACAATCGCAAACACGGTGGCGGCTTTGAACGCGCCAATCACCGCCAGCCCCGCCAGCATAAAGCCGAGAAACTGCGCGCCGCCTGTGCCCATAAAGATTCGTGCAGGGTTGAAGTTGTGGCGCAGGAAGCCCGCTGAAGCGCCCGCAATCGCCGCCGCACTAATCGCAATCAGCCAGTTCGGATAGGGTTGGTTCAGAATATCGGCTGCCTGCAGCGCCATCAGGGCAAGCGACAGGGCAGCAATCGCGCTCACGCCCGCCGCCAGACCATCCAGCCCGTCGATGGTGTCCATCGTCTTGCTGATGACGAACATCCAGATGGCTGTGATAGGTATTGCCCACATGCCCAAAGCTACCCAGCGGGCATCGTTGAAGCTGCCTCCCAACGGCGCCATAAAGCCCTCGATTCGAACCCCAAACGGCTGCACCAGCAAGCCCGCCATTAGCAGGATGCCCGCCTGCACGAACGCCGAGAAGCCCTTTTTATCGTCGAGCATGCCCGCTATCAGCACGCCTGTGCCGATGAGCAGCAACCCCAGAATGGGCATGGCACGGCTGAAAAAGACCTCCGCACTGGGCGCCAGCAGATAGAGGCGCAGCAACCCTGCCAGCATGCCAAGTAGTACCCCGATGTAAATCGCCAGCCCACCCCAGCGCGGCACCGGCTCTTTATGCACACGCCGGGGTTCGGGAATATCCATCACCCCAGCGCGAATCGCCCACTCCCGCACCCAAGGCGTGAGGAGGTAGCTCGTCACCAGCGCAATCAGGAAGACCACTGTGATGGTTTTCATCGTTCGGGTGTGGCTATTCGGTCAAGGTCGGCATGCGTCGGTTTGTAGGGGGTCAAGTCGATGGGGATAAGCGTGCCGTCGAGAAATTGTTCCAGTGCAATCCCCGCTTCGGCGAAGAGTTCCAGCGCGAACTCGTCGGGATAGTCGCCTTCGAACACTACACGCACGATGCCCGCATTAATAATCATCTTGGCGCAGTGGTTGCATGGCTGGCAGGTGGCGTAGAGGGTGGCGCCGCGCGTGGAGACGCCATTTAGCGCGGCTTGCAGGATGGCGTTCTGCTCGGCGTGCAGGGCGCGAATGCAATGCCCCGCCACGATATGACATCCAACTTCGGTGCAGTGTGCCAGCCCGCGCGGCGCGCCGTTGTAGCCTGTGGCTAAGATGCGCTTGTCCAGCACAATCACCGCACCCACGCGGCGGCGCGGGCAGGTGGCACGCCCCGCCACCACATGCGCTACCTGCATGAAGTACTCATCCCAGCTGGGTCGATGCATGGCTGTTTTTTTGTTTAGATCGGACTTGTCGGACAGGGTTGGGCAGGAGCTATACCTTCGGCGGTTTGAACCGGGCGAAGGTGGCGGCGTCATAGGGCGGTTGGAGCCTGCCCTGGGCAATCATCTGCTCCAGACGGTTCACCTTCGCCATCACGGCGGGGGGCACGACTTGGCGCGTGTATCGCATCGGGCTTAGCCCCACACCCTTCTCCTTCACGCCGTACACAATCGTGCCCGCTTGGAACCTGCCTTCCGCCACGCGCTTGCACACATCGAACACGGCGTTATCCACCCGCTTCATCATGCTGGTCAGCACGCGCCCCGGCGCCAAATGATCCTGGTCGCTGTCCACACCGATAGCGTAATAGCCTTTGCCCTTTTGTTGCGCCGCACGAATCACGCCGATGCCGCATCGTCCCGCTGCGTGATAGATGATGTCGGCGCCCTGATTGAACTGGGTAAGTGCCAGCTCGCGCCCTTTGGAGACATCGTCCCAGTTGCCTGTGTAGCCGACCAGTACCTTTGCGCGCGGGTTGGTGGTCAGCACGCCTGCCCGATAGCCATACTCAAATTTTTTGATGAGGGGCACATTCATGCCGCCGATGAACCCAACGATGCGGGTTTTGGTCATCGCGCCTGCCAGCGCGCCCACCAGATAGGAGCCTTCCTGCTCGTTGAAGATGAGCGAGACGCAGTTGGGAAGATTCGGCGCCCGCCCGTCCACGATGCCGAAATAGACCTGGGGGAAGCGTGGTGCGACCCGTGCCAGCGCGTCCTCCATCAGGAAGCCAACGGCAAACACGGCGTTATAGCCCTGCCGTGCCAGCGAGGAAAGGTTGCGCACATAGTCGGCAGCCGAACGCGACTCCAGGTAGCGTACCTCTGCGCCTAACTCCCGCTGCGCCCGTTGCAAGCCGCGCCATGCCGACGCATTAAACGACTCGTCGCCTATGCCGCCAATATCGGTCACCATCGCTGCTTTAATCCTGCGTCGCTGCATCACTGTCGCCTCCTGCCACCAAAATTTTACCTGAATCTCGACGCCACCTCGATGGAATAACCCACTTGAGGTGCAACGATGAGAAGAATCGCGCTAAGTTTGGGTTTGCTCGGTGTGCTGAGCGTGGCGTTCGCCATTCCAGAATTGGTGGTGCTGATGCCCACGGCGAATCGGGGCACGCCGCGCTCGCTTATTCTGGCGACGGAACAGTATGGGCAGCCGCGCGCTTATAGCCAAGCCTATACACGCTGCCTCTATACCCAGTGGATGTTCACCGACCGGTTTGAGATGGGTGTGGATTGCGTGGGGTTCGACCGCTCCGAGACGCGCCAGTGGCTGTTCAACGCCCGCTTCGTGCTGACGCCGGAGACGGCGCGTGCGCCGGGCATCGCCTGCGGCGTTTGGAATATCGCCGAAGGTGCATCGCCCCAGTATTATCTGGTTGGCACGCACACCCGCTCATTCGGGCGGTTGCATGCGGGCATGTTCTATCAGGCGAGCCAGTGGGGCTGGGGCGTTGGCGCTCAGTTCCAGCTGCCCGTTAGGCTGGACATCGGCTGCGAGTATCTGCGCCTGCCCGGTGGAGAGGGCTACACGAGCATCGGCATCGGACGCGCGCTCACCGATTCGGTCTACCTTTATGCTTACTATTCGCGCCACCACGCCACGCGTGATGCCGATTTGCTTGGGGTCGGTCTCTCCTTTGCGCCGTTTCGGTTGTTCTAACTCAGCGTTGGGTGCGGGCGAGGCGTTCGGCACGCCGCACATCTGCCTGCTCCCACTTCCGACGCTCCTCATCCGTTTCTGGGAGGACGGGCGGCACAGGGGTCGGGCGACCGCTCTCATCTAACGCCACATAGACCAGATAGGCTTGCGAGGTGAGGGTACGCTCGCCCGTAAGCAGGTTCTCCGCCTCCACCACCGCCTCGATCTCCATCGAGGTGCGCCAGGCGCGGGTGATACGCGCTCGCACATGCACCAGATTGCCCACATGCACGGGCGCTTCGAAGCTCACCGAATCGATGACAACGGTCACGGCGGGGCGGCGGGCGTGGCGCGAGGCAACAATCCCACCCGCCTCGTCGATGAGCTTCAGAATCCAGCCGCCATGCACATTGCCCAGCGGGTTCGCATGCTCTGGGTTCATCACCTGGGTCAGCACCACTTCACTCTCGCGGGGCGTTCTACCTTCCATGACCCCTCCGAAGCCGTTTGAGAATGGCGCGGGCGGCACGCTCGCCACTCTCCAGCGCGCCCTCCATATAGCCCACGAAAAAGCTGAGGTAATCGCCGGCGAAGTGGAACCGTCCTTCCGGCTTAAACAGCGCGTTGAACCCGCCTGTAAGCAAGCCCGGCGGCTGGAAGGGATAACCCAGTTGCGAGAACGGCTCCTGACCCCAGTGGATGCTGACCCCACGCAATAGCTGGGTGCGGCAACCGGGATAGAGGGCTTCCAGCGCGTGCAGGCAGCGCTCGATGCGTTCCCCCTCGGTGAGGCACGCCCATCGCCTCGCCGGCTCCCCGCCCACCCATAAAGCCAGAATGCCCGCCTCACCCGGCACAATATCGGTCTCCTCCCAAATAGCCGAGATGTCCGTGAGGTAGGACGGCTCTGCACGCGGTGGGCGCGGCGATTGGGCATGCCAGAAGCGGGAGCGAAACTGCAGCAGCGTTTTGACCACCATGCCTTTCCCCAGTTGGGTGAGGGCTTCGCGGCGAGCCGGGCTAAGCGGCGGTCGAAACGCCAACTGCTGAAGCAGAGGGAAGGGTAAAGCGATGACCGCCAAGCGCGCTTGAAGCGCACGCATCCGCCCGTTTTGGCGCAGATGAACCCGCACCGCACGCGCCTGCTGCTCAACCGCTTCCACAGGCGCGTCCAGCAGCAGCGTGCCGCCCGCCTGCTGAAACGCTTCCACCATCGCCTCCACCAGCCGCTGGGTTCCCCCCTCCAGGCGATATGCGCCTTGTTCCACATCGGCGCCATAAAAGGCTTCTTGGGCGATCACGCTGAGCATGGAGACCTCCTCTGGTTCGGCAGCCTCCAGATTGCGGCAGTAGCGGATGAGATGGGGCGCCGCAGCCTCCCAGATACCCAACTGCTGGGCAAAATCGCGCATGGAGAGCTGATCCATCGTGGCGAGCCGCTTAAGACGGCGCATGAAAGCCGCCATAGAGTGCCTTGTCTTCTCCCCTGCGGAGGACTTGCGAGACAGAAGGTGGGCTTGCTCCAGTGCCCCCTCCCAGAATCGGTGCCACGCCTCCCACGAAGCCCGCCCACGCAAGCGCATCGGGCTGATGCCCCAGAACTGCGAACGCCGCCGCACAGGAATCCCGAACTGATGCGCGTAGCCCAGCACCCGCTCATGGTTCGAATCGATAAATTCGGGTCCCAGCTCGGCATACTGCTGTTCAGCCCAGTCGAAAGTGGTGTGCACGCGCCCGCCCACACGCGAGCGCGCCTCGACCAACACCACTTGGCAACCGGCGTTCTGCAACTGATAAGCGGCAACCGCGCCCGCCAGACCAGCACCCAGCACGGCTACATCATAGCGCGCATGATTCGCTTCGCGCATCCATTTCACCAGCCCTCGCCATGAATTATAGCCGACGCAGCGGCGCGCTCTTCTCATCCTCTGATGTCGCTCGAAAGCCCGCCTGTTTTAAGCCCTTCTGAATTGCGGGAATGCGTTCCGTCACCTGCCAGATAGAGCCGCTGGCATGATTCTCCAACGCCAGCAACATCATGCCCAGATCGATGCCCACCACCTCCCGATCCCACCAGTCGCGGTCTACATTGAAGGCGTTGCCGAAGCCATAGCGTCCCCACAGCTTGGTCTGATAGCGGTCGTAGATGGTCTGGATAGCGCGCAGGCTCTCGTCCGGCGTGAAAATCACGGAGGTGATGGGCGCCGTAGGGGCGACCGTGCCATCATGCTCAATATCGCCGGGCGCACCATAGCCGCGATAGCCATCGGGTCCGTCGGAGGCGGTCAGCCCCCACACATCCTCGCCGTAGGTTTTGTAGCGGCACGCCATGTCGATGCAGAAGGCGCGCTGGGCGAGCGTGGCGTTGCGTGAGGCAATCCAGTAGTTATAGCCAAGACGATCGCGCTTGCCCCGGAAGTCGATAAAGACATGGCTCATCTGGTGCATGAAGAGCGGTCCGCCAAAGAGCAGCGCATAGCGCTGATAGCGGATGAGCGGGCGGAACCAAGCGTCCCAGCAGTCGGCGGGGATAGGATAGGTGGGCGAACCAAGCCCAAGCAAGTAGAGGAACATCATCTCCGCGTAGTGGTCCCAGCGATTGGTGAGGAAGCCCGTTTCGGGTTTCCAGCCCATCGCCAGCGTCTTCTCGGCAGGGCGTGCGCCACCATCGGTCAGCATCCACGCAAAGTCGAGTCGTTCGTAGAGGGTCTGGGCTTTTTTGCGGAGGGTGGGTCCATCCAGCCCTTCGGCTGCCACCAGCGCGCCCAGCACCAGCAGCCCCGTGTCGATGGAGGAGATTTCGCAGTTCCAATGGCGTGCGCCGGTTGCCCAGTGGATGAAATGATAGAGCCAGCCGCGCTGGTGGGGCAGCTGCAGGTGCGATTCGAGCATCTGCTCGGCGCGTTGGACGGCTTGCGCCTTCTCCAGCCAGCCGCGCTTGACAGCAATTGGCAACGCCGCCAGCGCGAACCCGCTCGCCGCGATGCTGGAGACCACGAACTCGTCGCGCTCGTGGTTGCGGGCGCGGTCTTTTACGAAGCCTGTATCGGGGTGCGCCTCGTGCCAGAAGTAATCGAAAGCCCGCCGCGCCAACTGCTCCAGCAAGGTTTTGATATCCATTGGCATCCTCCCTATAAAAGTACCCTTCTCCCTTACGAATAGGGGAGAAGGGTACAGATAAGGTGCTCCATGAAGCCCCACGGTGACCTTAGAAGCAGGGGGGCTGATTGCTGGGTGTGCGCCCCAGCAAAGTATAGCAGAAGGTGTTGAGCCACCTAATGTCTGGATTACCACCGGTGATGTCGTTCGGATTGCAAGGATTGTATTGCCACATGTTAGTTGTGTTGTCGTTGATGGCAGGGCAGGTCGCATTCCAGTGCATATATTTGGCGTGACCATCAGCGAACACGAGCGTGCTGTGTAGGTCACTACCACGATGATTCGCACCCCAATTACTGTAGGGCGAATTTTGCCATGTGCCGGGGCGATAATAGCTCATCCATGGACCATAGTCTGGATATTGATCCTTACTCTCGCCCAAGATAATCGCTGTTGTGGGATGCGTGATGGTGTTATAGCGATATCCAACGCCATTCCACCATCCGGCGGTACCCGGTGAAAATCCCGACTTGAAAAACGGACGATAGTAGAAATAGCCGCGCATATAGCGTGGTTGCCGCTGCTGATTCGCTGGGCACGTACCAGGGTCAGCAGCTATGTCGGGCGTCCGTGCTGAGGGATTAGTTGGGCAGCGGAACATGTCGGCGTTCTTGTGATAAGGGGTCACAAGGTGTTTCCATGTGACGCATGGGTTCTCCGCGAATGTGGACGGATTCGTGTAGTCGTATCGGGGCGGCAGCGTCTCGTCATGATCGTCGGAATACATGAGAATGGCTTGTCCAATCTGCCGAAGGTTGCTGCTGCACTGGGTCAGGCGTGCCGATTCACGCGCCTGGGCGAATACGGGGAACAGAATCGCCGCCAGAATGGCGATAATCGCAATCACGACCAACAGCTCAATCAATGTGAAGCCACCGATTTTCAGTTCTCGTCTCATGGTTCAGACCTCCTATCGTGGAGTGGATGGCGCAGGTTGTGGCTGACCTTGTTGTAGTGTATCAGGGGGTGGTGCCCAAGGTGGGGGCGGCGTACCGGGTGGTAATTCACCTGGACGCACAGGTTTACCCAATCCAGCCTCCTTCGCGCTTAGCTCGCCTGAAGGGGTGCGGAAGAAGAAGTAGTAAATCGCCCCCACAACGATAAGCAGCGCAATAATCGCACCCCATGCAATCTTGGGATCGATTTCGGTCCTCATCATTTTGCCTCCCCTGAAGCACCGCACGAGGCGCGGATATCCAGCGTAGGGGGATAGGTTCGGGTGCGCGGCTCCACGCGCTCGCCGCGGATAAGTTTGACCAGCATCGCCAGGGCGTCGGCACCCATCTGATAGATGGGCTGGCGCACGCTGGTTAGTGGTGGGTTCGTATGTTCGCAAATAGGAGTTGAATCGTAGCCCACGATGGCGAGGTCATCGGGCACTTTCAGCCCCAGCTCGCTGCAGAGGCTCAGCGCTCGAATGGCGACCTCATCGCTCCAAGCAAAGAGCGCGGTGGGACGGTCAGGACGGCACAGCAGTTCGGCGAGCGGGGTCAGGTCAGCGCCGCCATAGTGTGCGGGGATAATCCACTCCTCGCGCACCGTCAGCCCGTGGCGTTCCATCGCTTGGCGGTAGCCCCGCAGCCTATCGCGTGCGCTGCATGCCTGAGGTGAGCCAGCAAGGTGCGCAATTCGCTGATGCCCCAACCCGATGAGATGCTCCACTGCCAAGCGTGCGCCTGCCTCGTTATCACAATCGACCCAGTACGAGTCGTTTCGGTGGCTGCGGGTGAAAAACAGCACATGGGGGAAGCCACGCTCCGCCAGCAGGTCGGTCAGGGGGTCGTCATAGTCACGCAGCAGCAGCGCGCCATCGACCCGCCCATCCATCAGGGTTTGTGCTTCCGCTTCCACCGAAGGCTGGGCGCGGGTGTGCATCAGGATATCATAACCCAGCTCGATGGCTTTGTCCGAGACGCCGTGCATCAGCTCATTCGTGAAGCCCGACCAGCCTTGAAAGATAGCGGGAAACTGCAGCACGACGGCGATTGTATCGGTGCGTTGACGCACCAGGGCGCGAGCGACGGCGTTCGGATAGTAGCCCAGCTCCTGCACCACCGCCAGCACGCGCTGGCGCGTCGCCTCGCTAATCGGCACGGCGGTCGGGCGGTTGTTCAAAATGTTGGAGACCGTCACTTTCGAGACGCCCGCACGCCTTGCCACATCCTCCAAAGTCACCCTCCGCCGATTCATCCTGCCACTCCTCTCGCCTCCTTGGGAGAATAGGGAGCCTCCCGATGGGGAGGCTCCCCAGCGACGATCTGGATTAACGGACGCAGCCTGTTCCGAAGTTGAAAAGCACGGTTAACAGGTCAGCATCATCCACGCAACCATCCAGGTTGACATCGCCCATGCCCGAACCCAGCACGGCGCGCCCGTTGAGCTTGATGCTGCTGTTGCATCCGAACCGTGCTGTGCCACCTGCCGTGTTGCCTTGATTGATGCGGTTGATCTGCAGGTAGCCGCCGATAGCGAAGTAGCGTAGCCCGTGCGGACCACCGTTGTAGGAGCTGGCAAAGTCGCCAGGGGATAGCCAGTCGCTGGTGTAGGTCTGGTTGTTGTAGCGGACTTCGTACCGCACCTTCTTCTGGGCGCCGTCGTAGCGGAAGATGAGCGTAATCGGACCGCCTTGATAACGGGCGCCGCCCCCGTTCCAGAAAGGCAGGCGTCCACCAAAGGCGGCAATCTCACCGCCAGCACCACCTGCCCGCTCGTTGGCGACCATCAGCACGCCATCCGCCCACCAGTTGCCCTGATCGTTGACCTCTCGCGGAAATCGTGGGAAGGGGCGCTCCAAAACAAACAGCCCCGCCTCCACGGTGCGCTCATCCTGCATGACGGGGGTCAGGTCGAGGCTGAACTCCAGCTCCAGCGTGCTTCCGTTCGTATCGGGGTCAAACCAGGTGGGACCATTCCCGTCCATCGTGATGAACCACACATGGCGGTTGCCCCAACCACACTGGGAGTACCATTCAGGGTCTGGATCGCCATTCGGCTCAGTACCCTGACAATCGGTTGAAGTGTCCGAGAGGGTGAGACACCCATTCACAAAGGACCAGGTAAAGGTGGACGACGCATCGTCGTGCCACACATAGGGTCGCACCCATACATCCTGAGCGCCTGCCCACATCGATACGGCGGCGCTTGCCATCAGTACCATCAGCCATCGCTTCATCGCTTGTACCTCCGTTCGTTGGATTGTGAACCAATCGGCACGGTGTGTTGAGGCTAATCGAGTGCCGTTAACCGATTAGCGTCTCTATTATACCCCATCGATGACGGCTTTGTCAAGGGGTTCATCTAAATGCGCCAACAGATCGATACTACCCCCCACTGCTTCCCAGCCTCTACCCACACCTCAAAAAGGGAGGCGCACCCCCCTGTCGAATCGCTCTATCACTACGCTAAACAGGAGGCACGCCAACGAGGGAACTTACCTATTAGGAGATATACCTTATGAACACAACCGAGGCACGCAAACGCGTCGTGCAGACCTACCACCAAACAAGCAACTACTGCCAAACCGCACGCCGCGGGCACACCTCCCCCAACTCGTGCGCAAGTGGGTGCGACGCTCCCTACAACACGGCGAAGCTGGTTAGGGATTATTGGAAGGAGGTTGGATTGGTTGAATTATTACAACTATGTGCGTGGGCATTCAGGGTATGGAAGGGAGGGTCGGACGCCGTAGGGTTGTTGAGTGGCGTTGGGGTAGAAGGGTTCGGAGTATGTGGGGTTGATGCCGGTGGTGTTATGAGATGAGATTGCTTTAGATTGGTCGCGTGAGGGCTTGCCGGCTGTAAACGATGTGTTAGCCCATTACAAGGCTCATATGTGCCAGTGGAGCTAAATCGCCGCTGGCGCCCACCGAGCCTTGGGAGGGCACAACAGGATGCACACGCCGATTCAGCATCTCGATGAGCCGCTCGATAACCTCCTCACGCACACCGCTGTACCCCAACGCGAGGCTCTGGGCACGCAGCAGCATCATCGCCCGCACAATCTCGGTGGGGAACGGTTCACCCACGCCCATCGCGTGAGAGAGCAGCAGGTTGCGCTGGAGGGCACGAGTCTCGTGCGCGCTGATGCGCTGATGCACCAGTTTGCCCAGCCCTGTGGTCACGCCGTACACGACGCGGTTCTCGGCGAGCA
>Ga0272447_1001316_pt1 | contig 15843 bp, 18 predicted proteins | sample YNPCB0133_FD_194589 | JGI IMG/M metagenome (GOLD analysis project Ga0272447, IMG submission 194589) | Hot spring microbial mat communities from Yellowstone National Park, WY, United States - YNP-CB-013-3 | ecosystem: Environmental > Aquatic > Thermal springs > Hot (42-90C) > Sediment | place... | reverse complement strand
TTAAGACGGCCTGCGGAAGCCCCCTCAGGCTTTATCCTAGACTTGACAAATTACCGCATCGCTACTCCCTACTCCCTACTCCGTCTCCCAAATCGCCGGTACCTTGAAACAGTTCTCCTCCGCGTCGGGGGCGTTGGCCAGGATGTCTTCCCGGGGGGCCGGGGGGCGGGGCTCGTCGGGCCGCATCACGTTGCGCAGAGGCAGAACCGTCGCGGTGGGCGGGATGGCCTCGGTGTCCAGTTCCTGCAGGCGCGCGGCGTATTCCAGGACCGCCGAGAGTTGCTGGCGGAAGCGCTCTTTCTCCTCTTCGGTCAGGGCCAGCCGGGCCAGGTCGGCGATATGCTCCACTTCCTCCCGGGTCAGGACCATGGTTCACCTCCTTATGGGGTAACTGTTCAGCCTCACCCCTCCCCCAGCGGCTTCGCCGCTGCCGCCACAGGCGGCGGGGGTGGGGTGAGGAAGTCTGAATAGTTACTTCGTGGGTTATCCATAATTATAACACGCCTGGGTATAGGGGCAATGCGGGGCCTATAAAGAAGCGGGGGGCATCGGCCTCCAGCCTTTGCCCCTAAACCCTCCGCTTCATCGTTCACTACAAGGACCGGTATACCTCCACCGTCTGGGCGGCGACGTGGGCCTGGGTGAAGTGGGTCAGGACCCGCTCCCGGCCCCGGCGGGCCAGTTCCGCCCGCAGCGATGCGTCGGCGCGGAGGCGCTCCAGGCACTCCCGCAGGGCCTCCACGTCCCCTTCCGGAAAAATCAGCCCCGCGTCGCCGATCACGTGGGGGATTTCCCCACAGGTGGAGCCGACCACGGACACCCCGCAGGCCATGGCCTCCACCAGTACTCGGCCGAATTGTTCTATCCAGTTCGGTCGGGAACGGGACGGGAGGACCAGGACGTCCAGACGGTGGTAGAATTCCGGCATGCGGGGGGACGGCAGGGTCCCCAGAAAGGCCACCCGTCCGGAGAGCGCTGGCGCGGCGGCCTTTTTTTCCAGGACGGGGCGCATGGGGCCGCTACCCAGAATCTCCACCCGCACCCCTGGCATCCCCGCGATGGCGTACAGCAGGAGGTCCACCCCTTTCTCCTCCACCAGTCGCCCGGCAAAGCCCACGGTGAAGGGTCGGTCGGTCTCCCGGTGGGGTGGGGGGGCAAAGTGGTTCGGGTCCACCCCGAACTGGGGGATGACCGCCAGCGGGCCGGTGTATCCTTTGGCCCGCCAGACCCACGCGGCGGTCTGGCTCCCCGCAATGGCCGCGTCCGCGTGGCGCAGGCAGTAGCGCTCAAAGAGGGAGAAGGGCGGAGGGTAGCGGCGCCGCAGGTTTTGCCAACTGAACCACAGGGTCCGACATCCGGCCCGCCGGGCCAGGGTCATCCCGTGGAAGGTTGCCAGGTTGTACGGCTCTTCGTCCAGGTGGACGATGTCGGGCCGAAAGGCGCGAATCTGGCGGGCCAGGCGCGGGTAGAAATGGAGATGGAAGTGGCCGTTGAGGGCCATGCGTTCCACGACCAGTTCGTAGCCCTCCGTGTGGGCCCGTTCCAGGGGGAGGACGCCGCGCTCGTCCTTCCAGAACGGGGGGACCACGACGCGCAGGTCCACCCCCAGGCGGGCGATTTCCTCCAGTTTTCGCTGGTAGGTGCCGACGATGCACGCTTTGGAGACCAGGAGCACCCGCATGGGATTGCAGATTGGTAACTGTTCAGCCTCACCCCTCCCCCAGCGGCTTCGCCGCCCGCCACAGGCGGCGGGGGTGGGGTGAGGAAGCCTGATATTTCGCAGATTGCAGATTGCGGATTGCGGATTGCAGATTGCAGATTATTCTCCGCGCACCATCTGGCGAGCGATGCGGTTGTGCCGCTCCACAATGGGGCCCAGGTCCACCGTCAGCAAATGCCCTTCCTCCACCACGACGCGGCCGTGGATGACGGAGAGGTCCACCCGTTGGGGGGTGCAGAAGACCAGGGCGGCCACCGGGTCGTGGAGGGCGCCAGCGTAGTCCAGACGGTCCAGGCGGAATCCGATGAAGTCGGCGGCGAAGCCGGGGGCCAGTTGGCTGATGTCGTCCCGGCCCAGGACCGCCGCGCCGCCGCGCGTCGCCAGATAGAGGGCCTCCCGGGCCGTGAGGCCGCGCGGGTTGCCCGTGACCCGCTGCAGGAGCATCGCCATACGGGCCTCCGCCAGCAGGTGGGAGGAGTCGTTGCTGGCGGAGCCGTCCACGCCCAGTCCAACCTTGACGCCCGCGTCCAGGTACGCCCGGACCGGCGCGATGCCGGAGGCCAGCCGCATATTGGAACTGGGGCAGTGGCAGACGCCGGTCCCGGTGTGGGCCAGCAGGCCGATTTCCTCGCCGTTCACGTGCACCCCGTGCGCGTACCAGACGTCGTCCCCCACCCAGCCCAGGTCTTCGGCGTACCCGACGGGCCGGCGGCCGAACCGTTCCAAGCAGAACTGCTCCTCGTCCAGGGTCTCCGCCAGATGGGTGTGGAGGTGGACGCCGCAGGCGCGGGCCATTGCGGCCGCCTCCCGCATCAGGTCGGGGGTGACGGAGAAGGGGGAGCAAGGGGCCAGGACGATGCGGAGCATGGCGTACCGGTTGGGGTCGTGGTACGTCTCCACCGCCCGTTGCATGTCCTTCAGGATGAAGTCCTCGTCCTCCACGACCCGGTCGGGTGGGAGGCCGCCCTTGCTCTCGCCCAGACTCATCGCGCCCCGACTGGCGTGGAAGCGGATGCCGATCTCCTGCGCAGCCCGGATTTCGTCGTCAATTCGGCAGCCGTTGGGGTAGATGTAGAGATGGTCGGAGGCGGTGGTACAGCCGGAGAGCATCAGTTCCGCCAGCCCGACCAGCGCGCTCACGTAGACCGCCTCCGGGGTCAGCCGGGCCCAGATGGGGTAGAGGGTCTTCAGCCACTCAAAGAGGGTCGCGTCCTGCGCGGTCGGAACGGCGCGGGTGAGGGTCTGGTAGAGGTGATGGTGGGTGTTGACCAGGCCGGGCAGGACGACCATGCCCTGGGCGTTGATGACCTGGTCGGCGGTGGCGGGGAGTTCCGCCGTCGGCCCGACCTGCTGGATGACCCCATCGCGGGCAAAGAGTCCCCCGTCGGGAATCTCCCGCCCGGCATCGTCCATCGTGACCAATAGGGTGGCGTTTCGGAGAAGAAGGGTTGGCATTGGGCTTTGTTCCTTTCGCGTAATGATCTACCACAAGGCACGAAGGGCTCACAAAGGACACATTTGGAGCCTTTGTGTCCTTCGTGGTTTTTTACAGAAAGGCTCTCTGGCAGGCGGTTACCCTTTCGTGCCTACATCCACTCCACTTCCCCGTTCTCCAGGTTGTACCGGGCACCGACGATGCGCAGGGTGCCGGCGTGTTCCCGTTCCGCCAGGATGGGGGATGTGGCCCGGAGGTAGGCGACGACGTGTCGGATATGGGCGTCTATTGCGTTGGAGAGGGGGTCGCCGGGGAGCCGCCGGGCCTCCTGGACGGCCGGGAGGATGGCCTGGACGATGGCGGCGATGTGGCCGGAGACCTCGTCGCCGTGGAGTGTAGCGGTCACGGCGCCGCAGCGGGTATGACCCAGGACGACCACCAGGGGCACTCCCAGATGCTCCACGGCGTACTCTATGCTCCCCAGCGCGACGTCGTCCACCACATGGCCGGCCGTGCGGACGACGAAGAGGTCCCCCAGCCCCTGGTCAAAGATGATCTCCGGGGGGACGCGCGAGTCGGAGCAGGCCAGGATAACGGCGAAGGGGCGCTGGCCGGGGAGAATCTCCTCCCGGCGCGCAGCGTCCTGGTGGGGGTGGACGGCCCGACCAGCGGCGAAGCGCCGGTTCCCCTCCCGCAGGGCCCGAAGGGCCTCCTCGGTATGGCAGGTGGGCAGTTCCATTGGTGCAAGCCTCCTGATGGCGGTGGTAGGACAACTGCTTGCAGTTGTCCTACTGTCGGCGACCGCCCTTCAGTCTCTCTTGGAGAAGGGCCAGTTCCTCCCAACGTCCTTCGGCGGCCAGTTTCGCCTGCTCCATCCAACTGGCCGGGTCCATATACGGCCAGCCGGCATCCACCAGCGCCTGCTTGACCCGGCTGTAGTCGGCGGTTGCCAGGGCCTGGAAGGTGGTGATGCCGACGGAGGCCAGGACTTTGGCCACTTTGGGGCCGATGCCCTCTATGCGGGTCAGGTCGTCGGGGGGGGCTTCGGCGGGCGCCGCGACGGCCTCGGTGGGTACTGCGACAGCCTCAGCGGGAGCGATGGCCTCGGCGGGTGCCGCGACGGCCTCAGCGGGAGCGGCGGCGGGCCGGATGGCCTCCGCTGGCGGAGCCGGAGCGGGCGTGGGCGCCGCTTCGGCGCGGCCGACCTCCTCTTTCCGCCGCTTGCGGGTGAACAGCCAGACCAGGTAGAGGACGAGCAGGATGAGCAGGATGATAATGACCAGCCAGAGGACCGTCGTCCAGAAATTGCTGGCGAGGACCGGTGCTTTCATAGCGCGCCTCCTTTTAAGGAATGAGTCCACTGTAAACGAGTCGCAGAGAACGCGGAGAGCAGAGGTTTTCATTAAAATTGCTCTGCGTACTCTGCGGTCTCTGCGGTAAAGAGACCTTTTTGCAGTGGAGTCGCAGAATGGAATTCGTATAGTCGTTAATTGGCACAATAAAACGGGGGGATTTTGCGGCGGACTCGCCGCAAAATCCCCTCTCTGCAGCGCATAGGCCTACCCGACCGGTCGGAAATAGCGGATGTCGGTGATGCTCCCCCGCCGCTCCGCGGGGTCCTTGAAGACCGCCTCCACACACATCCCGATGCAGACGTCCTCCGGGTCCACCTCCCCCAGGTCGTGGACCAGCCCGCCGTCGGTGCCGTCCAGTTGGATGAAGGCGATGATGCGGGGCTCCGGCAACGGGTTGCCGTCCAGGTCTACGTGGACGACGGTGAAGGTATGTACCCGGCCGGTGATTGGCACTTCCACCCACTCCTCTAAGTGGGCGAAGCAGCGCTCACAGTAGAGGCGGGGCGGGACGTAAATCAGGTCGCAGTGGGGGCAGTGGACACCCCAGAAGCGGCCGCTGTCCTTGATTTCCCGGAAGAATCGCTCTCCGGCGATGCCGGCGGTGTAGCGGTTCTGGATGGGGACTTCCCCGTACCAGGCCTTCGTCTGGGGGGTATGGGTGACTCGTTCCATGAGGGACATGGTACCTCCTCACTCCAGCGGCTTGAAGTAGCGGATGTCGGTGATGGCCCCTTCCCGCTCTTCCGGGGGTTTCCAGACGGCCTGCACCCGCATACCAATCCGGACGGCCTGCGGGTCCACCTCCCCCAGCAGGTGCAGGATGCCCATCCCCGGCGACGCGCCGTCTATGGCGATGACGGCGGGGATGAGGGGATGCTCCAGCCGTACCATATCCCAGCGGATGTAGCAGAGGGAAAAGGTGATGACGGTGCCGGTATCCTGCAGGGGGACGAACCCGTCGGTGGGGACGAAGCAGTCCTGGCAGAACATGCGCGGGGGCACCAGCACTCGCCCGCAACTGGGGCAGTGTACCCCGACCAGCCGCCCGGCCTTCAATTCCGCCAGGTAGCGGCCGATGGCGATTCCGGCGTCCCAGGCGTAGCGGGCACCGGGCACCCAGGTCTCAAAGAGCACCCGCCCGGCCTCAAAGTCTTCCTCGCTGAGATAGACAGTGTCGTATACACGCTCTTTCATTTTACACCCCCAACACGATAACCGTTCCCACCTGCATCAGGTCGCCCCAGGCCTGGGCGACGCCCCGTTTGGGTTGACCGGGCACCTGGCGGGCGCCGGCCTCCCCCCGCAGTTGCCAGAAGAGTTCCGCCACTTTCATCAGGGCCGCCGCGGAGATGGGGTTGCCCACGCCCAGAAGCCCCCCGCTGGGGCAGACGGGCAGGTCGCCATCCCGCTGAGTGATGCCCAGCGCGGTCGCCTCCGCTGCCTTACCCGGCTCAAACAGGAGCAACCCCTCCAGGTGGTGCAGTTCTTTGTAGTCAAAGGGGTCGTAGGGCTCGGCGATGTGGATTTGCTTGCGCGGTTCGGTGATACCGGCCATCTTGTAGGCCATCCGAGCCGCCTCCTCCACGTAGGTGGGGTAGGAGAGGTCGCGGTTGGTCCAGTAGGCCGTATCCAGATTCCAGCCGACCCCCTCTACCCAGACGGGCTTATGGGTGACCCGGCGGGCGACGTGCTCCGCCGCCATCACCACCGCCACCGCTCCGTCGGTCACCGGGGAGACGTCCAGCCGCTGGACGGGCCAGGCCAGCACCTCGGAGTTCAGAACGTCCTCTACGGTGATATTGGGATCACCCAGTTGTGCGGCCGGGTGGTCGGCGGCGTTGCGCTTGTTCTTCACCGACACCAGCGCGATGTCCCGCTTGGAGAGGCCGTAGCGGGTCATGTACGCGTTCATCTCCAGGGCGAAAATCCAGAGAAGATTCGGCCCCAGGGGGCGTTCAGTGATATGGTCAAAAATGGTGATGAAGGCGCCCTGGGGGTGGGGCTGACAGGCGGACATTTTCTCCTCTGCGACCACCAGGACGGTATCAAAGAGGCCGCTGGCGACGTGGTACCAGCCCTGGATGGCGGAGAAGACGCCCGTGGCGCCGCCCACAAAGCCGCGGATGACCGGCTTGCCCCAGCCGCCGCAGCCATCGGAGAGGTACTCAACTTTCATGTGGACGCCGTCAAAGGCCTCCGGCGCGCTGCCGATGACGACAGCGTCAATATCATCCAGGGTCATCTCACAGGATTCCAGCGCTTTGCTGGCCGCTTCCCAGGCCAGTTCTTTAGATGTCTCCTGAGCGCGGCGGACGAATTTGGTCATCCCCGCGCCCACAATGGCAACCCGGTTTCTGGCCATTGTGACCTCCTTAATAATCAGGATAACCACAACACGGGAACGAGGGACTCCACAGTTTTAAATTCGGGGTCTCCGGTGACAACCGTGGCATCCAGTTCCTGAGCCAATGCAACGGCAAATGCATCAGCATATGAGAGGGGGTAATGGGCCTTGATATGGGCCGCTGCCAGAACTCGCTGTTCATTCACCCCACCCAACAGGATTGGAAGCCGGCGGATGTCCTGCAGGATCGCTTTCGCCTGCTGCGTCCCTCTTTCCCGTTCGGCGATATATGCGATTTCACCGAAGTTAATGAGGCTCATGAACAGCACGGCCTCCTGGACAGTCCTCCTCAAAAGGTCCGCAACCAGGTCCGCGCCAGGTTCTCCTTCCAGATAAGCCAGGATTGCATAACTGTCCAGTACGTAGATCGCTGGCTTATCGGCCATTGCTATTCTCTCCTGCGTTGTCGCCTGGCCTCTTCCCTCTGACGTTCCGCCCGGCGCTCGGCCAATAGAGCGCGCACCATTGAGGGGTGACCAGCGTACTTTCCCTGGGTTTCTTCAAGGAGAGACCGCAGTGCAGAAAGTGTGAGAACCGGCGATGGCTCCTGCTCTTCCAGAAACTTCAGCACGGATTCGTACGTTTGAGGAGAGAGGGGAATGGTCTGACCCTGGGGGGTGATCAGGCGAGCCGTATAAGCCATACCAGACCTCCCTAATTGCTCAGTATGACCGCTGCGCCGCTGGTGGTGGGGACGCCCCGCCAGGAGAAGGCCATGCCCACTTCGGCGCCCCTCACCTGATGCCGTCCCGCCTCCCCGCGCAACTGGAACACCACCTCCAGTACTCGCGCCAGCCCGGAGCCGTCCAGCAAATGCCCCATCCCCAGACTGCCGCCGGACGGGTTGACGGGGAATTCGCCGTTGATTTCGGTCCCGCCTTCCAGCGTCCACAGGCCGGCCTCGCCGGGCCGACAGAACCCCAGCGCCTCCAGGTGCTGCAGTTCCTTGTAGGCGAAGGTGTCGTCTATTTCGGCGAAGTCTATCTCGGACCGGGGACTCTTGATCCCGGCGGTGCGGTAGGCCATCTGGGCCGCCAGGTATGCGTACGATGCCTCTCCCCAGGGGCGGCTCTCCAGGGTATGGGTGTCGTTGGCCCAGCCGATACCCCGAATCCAGATGGGACGGTCGGTGAGGGCACGGGCGGTGGCGCCGTCGGCCACGACCAGGACGATGGCCCCGTCGGCGTGGTCGGCGCACTGCAGGCGGGTGAGCGGCTCGGCCACCATGTCCGACCCCAGCACTGCCTCCACGCTCAGGTCGGCCCCATAGGCCGCCAGGGGATTGAAGAGGGCATTAGCCCGGTTCTTCACCACCACCCGGGCGCATGCCTCCAGCGGGGTCGCCGTCTCCGCCAGGTACCGCCGCATCTCCATCCCGGCGATGGCATACGGATGGAACGCCAGCGGGCGGTTGTAGACGGGGTCCATCGCGTAGGCCAGGATGTGGGGGAGGGTGAGGACGTTGGACGCCTTACTGTGGGCCTCCACAACCACGACGTCAAACTGGCCGGTGAGAATCTGCATCACGGCTGCGGCCAGGCCGTGGATGCCGTCCCCGGTGATGGTTTGGTTAGGCCGGAGAGCACCGCCCAACTGGTCCGGCGTGTATTCGTTAAAGATGCTGGTGCCATTTAAGAAGTCCTCCGCTACGGTGACGAAACTGTCCACGTCCCGGCGGGGGTCAATGCCGGCGTCCTCGTAGGCCCGCACGGCGGCTTCGTACATCATCTCCTTGTAGGAGAGGTCGGGGTAGATGGAACGGAACCCGCTCCATCCGGCCCCCACGATAGCGACTTCGCGAAGCATAGGCACCTCCTGAGGGTAGGGATACAAGGGACAAGGATACAAGGGTGCAATCTGCAATCTGCAATCTGCTCTACCGCTCCGTGGCCGGGATGAAGATGCGGAATGGCAACGGCTCAAAGGCCAGGGTCAGGCTGAGATAGTCGTCGCTGTAGCCGCCGACGGCGTAGATGGTCAGGTCCAGAAGGGTCACGCCGGCCCCCTGCCATCCACCCAGCAGGGGGGTCTCCACGGGCATCCAGCGGGCCTGGGCCGGGTCGTACCGTTCGTTGAAGCCCAGGTACCCGCCCCATCCTCCACCGCCCACGGCGTAAAGTTGCCCGCCGAAGGGGACCAGCCCCAGCCCTCCCCGCGCCAGGGTCAGGGGGGGGCAGGCCGACCAGGTGTCCCGCGCCGGGTTGTAGACGGCGCAGGTGGCCTGTTCCTGGCCCGCCCGGTACCCGCCCACGACGTAGATGTCCTCCCCCAGCGGGGCCGCCGCCGCCAGCGCCTGGGCGACGGGCATCGCCGACCGTTCCTCCCACCGGCCAGCCTGAGGGTCGTAGACGCAGGTCTCGTTCCGGTACTGGCGACCGTCGGTGCCGCCGAAGAGGTAGAGACGGTCCCCGTGGACGGCCAGCGCGTAGCCGCAGAGGGGGCGGGGGAGGGGCGCGGCGGTCGTCCAGATATCGGCCGCAGGGTCGTAGGCCTCCAGGACGGAGAGGGCCGAACCGTCTGCGGTGCAGCCGCCGGGGACGAAGACCCGGCCTCCCAACGCAGCCGCGCCGATGTAGGCGGCAGGGGTCGGTTTGGGCGCGCCGCGCGTCCATGTGTCGGCGTCGGGATTGTAGATTTCCACGGCGTCGGTGACGCCCTCCGGCGTCTCTCCGCCGACGGCCAGCAGGCGCCGCTCCCAGGCGACAGCCGCCAGCCAGGCCCGCCGGGTGGGCATCTGGGCCCGTTCCACCCAGCGGGATTCGGCGCTGCGGCCCGCGCCCGACACGGCCGCTCCTTCGCTGCGGGACGGGAGAAGCCCCGTCGCGACCGGGGCCGAGGGGACCGGGCGGGGCCAGGAGAGGGCCGCCGCGGCCATCGCGATCAGCGCGGCCGCGATCAGGACCGCCCGGCGGTACCAGGGCAGGGGCGGTTCGGGCGCCGGGGCCACTATCTCCGCCGCGGGGGTGGGCGCAACTTCTCCCGGTTTCTCCTCCGCCTCTTCACTGACCGTCCGCACTTCGGAGACGGCCACCCATCCCTGGCGCACGGCGACCATCGTCGCCTCGGTGCGGGAGACCACCTCCAGCTTGGTGAAGATGTTGCGCAGGTGGACCTTGACGGTGTTGGTGCTGATGTGCAGCCGGTGGGCAATCTCCTTGTTGGATGCCCCGGTGGCGACGTAGCGGAGAATTTCCAGTTCCCGTTCGGTCAGTGGTTCGCCGGGTTCAGCCATGGGTCAGGTCGCAGGTAGCAGGTCGCAGGTCGCAGGGCGCATGTCGCAGGGCGCAGGTCGCAAGGATAGAGTTAAGTGTGCTCTCGCCTGCGCGCAATCTCATCAACAATCTCTTCTAACGTCTTACCGCCAAACAACATTTCCCGCTCCTGGGTGTAATCACCCAATCCGGCGATAAACTGTTTCAGAAAGCGAACGGTGTTCACAACACCCAATTCCCGGTATAGCAGGCGTATGGCTTGCTGATTGATTTCCACCAGCGGCTTGGCTTCTATAACCATTTCTCCAACTCCTGGATGAACTCTACCGGTGTAACCACCCTGACTGCTAAACCTGGAACGCGCCTGGCCTGGCGCATCAACCGGTCGTCGCAGGTACAAAAATAATCCGCCTCCCCTTTTTCGGCTGACGCCAGATGCAGCGCATCCAACGGCTTGATTCCGTACAACGAGAGATATTTTGCTCGCTCCTCTACATCTGCCGTTACCTGAACGGTTATACTGGCTTGCTCCAGCACAGCGCTGGCATATTCCCGGCGAATTAGTGAGGGATTTTGCTCGTTTTCGTAGATCAACGCCTCAGATGAGATTAAATCCACTTCTCCCCTCTCGCAAACGGAGAGAATGCCCAGCACTGCCTCGGCTTCCAGAAGAATGCGCAGTTGCTCTGGAGTATCCAACGGGCGCTGGATCGCACACATATCCAGGTAAATCTTGACTTTATTCATATCCTTCTACCGGCTGGCGATGGCGATGCCGGTCAGGACCAGCGCGCCGCCAAGTAGCGTGACGATGCCCGGAATCTCCCCCAGGATGATCCAGGCCAGGACGCTGGAGCCGATGGGCTCGCCCAGGACGGCCAGGGTCACGTAGGTCGCCGGGAGGTGGCGGAGGGCCCAGTTCAACGAAGAGTGGCCGGTAATCTGCGGCCCCAGCGCCAGCAGGAGCAGCCAGAGCCAGTGGATGGACGGGTACCCGCCCAGCGGGACGCGCGCCAGGGCGGCGACGGCTATCAGGACGACGGCGGCGGTGGAGTAGACGGGAAAGACGTAGGCCAGCAGGGAGAGGCGGGCCCGCAGCCGTCGCCCAATGAGAAAGTAAACCGCCACAGAGAGCGCGCCCGCCAGCGCTAGCAGGTCCCCGGTCAGCCGGTGGGTGCCCTGCCCCCAGTCGTCCAGACCGATGATGACGGAGCCGATGGTGGCCACCGCCAGCCCGACCACCAGCGGTCGGCTCAGGTGTTCCCGCAGGATCAGGAACGACCCCAGGCCCACGAAGAGCGGGCTGGTGCTGACCAGCACCACTGAGGCGGCGACGGAGGTGTAGGCCAGGGAGGAAATCCAGGTGGCGAAGTGAACCGCCAGCATGGCGCCGGAGCCCAGCATCAGCAGCCAGTCCCGCCGGGCCAGGCCGCGCAGTTCCTCCCGTCGGGTCGCCAGAGTGACGGGCGCCAGGATGAGGGAGGCCAGGGTGAGCCGCCATGCGGCAATCGCCAGCGAGTTCACCTCCGCCTGAGCCAGTCGGATAATGGGCGAGGCAGTGGAGGCCGCCAGAACGCCCACCACCAGCGCCAGGTGGGGCGGGAAAGCGGACACAAGTGGACGTGGAAGGACACGGGTTTCTTCGGGTTTGTTCCGCTGGCTCATGTTGGAAATGGTGATGGTCCCTACAAGCCTAACGGTCATTGCGAGGCGGCGATAGCCGCCAAAGCAATCTCTTTGCAGGTTGGGAGATCACTTCACTTCGTTCGCAATGACATTTTGACTTCGCTGCAAAAAGGTCTCTTTACCGCAGAGACCGCAGAGTACGCAGAGCAGTATTGAAGATCTCTGCGCTCTCTGCCTTCTCTGCGATGAGTTTTTGCAGTGGACTCCATTTTGCTTCACCGCTCTTGGCGGTTCTCAATGGCAGTAGTTACGAATTGAGAAAAATTCGTGGCGAATTCTGACAACTACCGGCTCAGCCATGACCAGGGGATGATGGGGTTCACGATGTCCATCGTGATGATGACCAGCGACAGGCCAATCAGGATGAGCATCCCGGCCACATGGATTTTCGCTTCGGTCTCTGGGGAGATGCGGCGGCCCCGGATGGCCTCTATGATGACGAACAGGGCCCGCCCGCCGTCCAGCGCGGGCAACGGGAGCAGGTTGGTCATCCCCACGGCCAGGCTGATCAGGGCGGTGACCTGCAGCGCCAGGAAGGGGATGCCCGTCTCTACGCTCTCCTTGAGGGCATAGCCCAGAAATCCCAGGATGCCCGGGATGCCCACCGGGCGGACCGCCTCTGTTGCGGAGACCTGACCGCTGGAAACCATACGGGGCAGGTTAATGATGCTGAGGACGACGCCCACCATGCTCCGTCCGGCGGCGACGGCCGCGCGAGGAAGGGAGTACCGCTCCACCGACTCCGGGTCGGGCCAGTTCTGGAGGCCGACGCCCAGAAAGCCGCGCCCGTCGGTGAGGACGGGGGTGGCCGTGATAGTGATGGACGCCTTTTCTCTGAGAACAGTCAGTTCCAGCGGCTCTCCCGGGGAGGAGCGAATCCATTCCCGCAATTCTGTGCTCCCCTCTTCCAGTCGGTCCCCGTTGACGGCGGTCACGACGTCGCCCGGAAGGAGGCCTGCCTTCTCGGCGGGGCTATCCGGAACTACTTCCTGAATCTGGACGAAGGCGCGGGTGGGGACGCCCGCCGCATAAGCCGCAACCATCAGAAGAAAGGCAGTCAGGATGTTGAGCAGCGCGCCGGAGAGGAGCACAGTCAGCCGCCACCGTTTGGGCCGCGCCGCCAGACTCTGCGGATGAGACGGGTCTTCCTCGCCCAGGATGCGGACGAAGCCCCCCAGGGGGAGCAGGTTGAGGGAGTAGATGGTCCCCGGCTCCAGCGCGGTGAGGGTGCCGCGCAGGGAGCACCCCGGGCCTGCCGGTCTCTGCGGGTCGGGCCGGTCGGCCCGCCGAATCTCCACGACGCGCGAGAGCCCCTCCGGATTGGGCCGGAACCGGACCTCCACGGGCTGGCCCGGCGCCAGGCCGGGGGGCAGTCGGACCGAACCGGGCAGGAGCAACTGTTGCCCGTCCACCTCTATGGTGCCTTTTTCCCGGAACAGGGTGAACAGGCGGGGCGGGAAGCCCAGGCCGAACTCCAGAACGCGCGCGCCGGCCCGTCGGGCGGTGATGAAGTGCCCCAACTCGTGAATCAGAATCATCGGCCCCAGCATCAGGACCAGGGCCAGGGTAAGCCATTGGAAGAGTTCCATGGGATTAGCCGTTAGTGGTCAGTGGTTAGTCGTTCGTCTATGGTCTGTCGTCCGTCGTCCGTCGTCCGTCGTCTGTGGTCTGTCGTCATAGCGGGCGCTCGTAGATGCGGTGGGCTTTGTAGAAGTTCACTCCCAGTCCTTCCATCTCCCGCATCATCTTGGCGTTCTGCTCGTTGACCTGGACGATTTCGGCGTGGCGGAAACCCCGCTCGTGGACGGTCTTCTCCAGTTCCACGAACATAATGGCGTCCACTCCCAGGCCCTGGTACTTCGGCAGGATGCCGCCGCCGTTGAAGTCTATCCGGTCGGTGTGGTTGAATTCCCACATCAGCATGGCCCAACCGAAGGGATAGAGGCGTCCACCGCACCGCTGGAGGGCCCGGTTGACGTTCGGGAAGCCCAGGATGAACCCAACAATCTCGTCTCCTTTGACAACCGCTTTGGAGAGGTCGGGCCGGGTCAGGTTGACCAGCCGGTCAATAATGCGCTGGGCGTCCTCCCCGGTGATAGGGACGAACTCCCGGTTTTCGGCGAAGGCGGCGTTGTAGGCATCCACCACCCGGGGGGCGATGGCCCGCATCTCCGCTTTGGTCCGGAACGTCAGCACCTGAAAGCCGCGCCGGGCTTTCACCCGTTCGGCAATCTCGTGAATCCGCTCCGGCAACCGGGTGCTCCCCGGCAGGTAGCCGGAAAAGTAGTCGGTCTGCTTCCGGAAACCGGCCTCCTGGATGAGACGGTCGTAGTAGGGATAGTTGTAGGCGATGCCCAGGGCGGGCAGGTGCTCAAACCCCCGGATCAGTACTCCCAGGGAGTCCCCGGCGGAGAAGCCCTCGGGGCCGCTGATGGTCTCCAACCCCCGCCCGCGGGCCCAGTCAAAGGCGGCGTCAAAGAGGGCGCGGGCCACCTCCCCGTCGTCCACCGCATCAAAGAGGGCGAAGAAGGCCCCTTTCTGGCCGCGGTAGGCGTTGCGCTTGCGGGGCTCCAGGACGGCGATCCGCCCCACAATCTCCTTCCCGACCGTCGCCAGGAAGAAATCGGCGTCGGAGTGACGGTAGTACGGGTGGCGTTCCCGGTTCAGTTGCTTACGGGCGCTGGAGACCAGCGGCGGGACCCAGTAGGGACAGCCCCGGTAGAGGTGGAAGGGAAAGCGGACGAACCGTTCCACGTCCCGGGGGTCATCGGTACGGACTTTGTGAATGTGCACCATTGGACGACTCCAGCGGGGGATAACGGCCGGCCTCACGGCGCGACGAAATAACTGACCGCCAGCACCCCTGGCCCGGCGTGGGTGACGATGGCGGGGGGGAGTTCGTAGATGGGGATGTCGGGAATGCCCAGTTGGGCCGCGAAATCCGCGGCCAGTTCGCGGGCGGTCGCTTCCGCATCCGCGTGCATGACGGCAAGATAGGATTCGGGGGTGCGGGGGCACTCTCCCAGGACCAGTTCCCGCAGGCGCGCCAGGGCCCGCTTCTGGGTCCGCTGCTGCTCAAAGGGCTCCACCCGTCCGTCCCGCAGGGTGAGGATGGGCTTGACCTGGAGGAGTCCGCCCAGCAGGGCCTGAGCGCCGCCGATGCGGCCGCCCCGGTGGAGGTATTCCAGCGTGTCCACCAGGAAGTAGACCCGCTGGCGGGCCAGCAGGTCCTGGAGCCGGGCGACGATGGTGTCGGCGTCCACTCCCTCCCGGGCCCAGCGGGCGGCCAGGAGGACCGCCGTTGCCAGCGGCGCGGCGATGGTGCGGGTGTCTACCACCCGGATGTCGGCCCCGGGGAAGTCCTGGGCCGCCGTCAGCGCGCTGCGGACTGTCCCGCTCAGTTCGGAGGAGGGATGCAGGCAGATGATGGTCCGGTATCCCTCCGCCAGCAACCGCTCAAAGATGGGGTTGTAGAGGGCCGGGGGTGGCGCGGCGGTCTTGGGCAGCGTCGGCGAGGCGCGCAGTTTCTGCAGGAACGTCCTGGTGTCTATCTCCGTGTCGTCCCGGTATATCTCCTCGCCGAAGATAACGATCTGGGGGAGGACCGGGATGTCGTGGGCCCGAGCCACATCCAGGGGCAGGCCCGAGGTGGTGTCGGTGACGATTTGGATCATGTTCTCCTCTCCACAGATGGGGTTTGGGAGTTAGGTCTTAATTTTGGAAACAGGACACGGGTGAACGCGGATAGGCACGGATGAACACGGATTTCTCCCTGGATGATTATACAAGACAATTGGGAGGAGACAAGTCGCCGTAGGTGCGTCCCGAGATTGCAGGGCCATCCCGCTGCGGAATTCCGCTTTGCCTTTGGCCCTTCGCCCGACTGTGGGGGTCTGGCTACCTGACGGTTGGGTGGAAAACGCTCTCGCCGATTTCCCTTGACCCCTCTCATCCCCCCTGGCCCCCCTTCTCTCCCCACAACGGGGAGGGGGGAAGAAGGTGGGGTTTGGGGGCGGCGGCGAAGCCGCCGC
>Ga0272447_1001315_pt1 | contig 15848 bp, 18 predicted proteins | sample YNPCB0133_FD_194589 | JGI IMG/M metagenome (GOLD analysis project Ga0272447, IMG submission 194589) | Hot spring microbial mat communities from Yellowstone National Park, WY, United States - YNP-CB-013-3 | ecosystem: Environmental > Aquatic > Thermal springs > Hot (42-90C) > Sediment | place... | reverse complement strand
CGCACGGCCCCACCCCGGAGGGCCGCCACACCCCGACAGCAGACCCGATCGGACCGCACCGGCCCCGCCCAGCCCTCCGGTCACCCCCTGGCCCGGGCCCTCCACCCCCGCCAGGCCGCCGCCAGCCCGTCGGGCTGGCCGCCGATCGCCCAAGCGCGCCAGCAGCGGGGCCGATCGGGAGTGCGGCACGTGAGCGATCGCCCGAGGACCGCCCCGGCAACACGGGCAGCCCGCGTGGCGCACAGGCGCTCCTACCCGCCCACCAGGGAAAGCGCGGGGCCGCCCCCGGCGCAAGCAGAGGCGGCGCTGCAGTCGCTAAAACCGCCCCCGGTCGGGGCCTGGTCGACCGCAGCGTCCTGCGTGTGGGGACAGTTTGCCGCAACGGGCCGGCTGCCGATGACCGGACCAGGGGACGAGGAGACCGTCACGCTCGATAGGGGGCGTGAACGTGGTCCCTCGCCGGGGCAGGCGGTGTCTGGAAAGCGACTTGCAGCCGGTGAAGGATCGTCCGATCGGCGTCCGCCCCGGGTTGGCGCAACGGGAGGATCCGGGGATCGGTCTGAACCGTCGGCTGACCCGGGCGGCGCGGCGGTGGACGCGGATAGCCTGCCAGGTGCGGGGTGGGCGGGCCGGGGCGGACCATCGACCGGTCGGGGGTCTTGCCTGCTGAAGGGGTGGGCCCGGGCGGAGAGGACCCGGATCCGGAGTGGAGGGGGGCCCGTTGGGGTTTGCTGGAAGGCATCGCGGCGTGTCGGGGGCTCTCGGCGTTGCTTCACTAATTGCCTGGTAGAAAGTTCATCTCAGGCCCCTTCCAATTTGCACGAAAGAAGGGAGAGGGATATAAGGTACAATGAGCCTAGAATTGTGAGGACCGCTTCAGGAGCGCCCAACTCAGGTCAGAGCGCCGGGAGAACGAGAGGGCGTCTATGCACGAGCTGGCGATCACCCAGGCAATCCTATCCGTCGTGCTGGAGGCGGCGGAGGCGGCGGGGGCGCGCCGGGTCACGGCGGTGGGGCTCACGGTAGGCGCGCTGACCAGCTACGTCGATGACTCCATCCGCTTCTACTTCGAACTGCTCAGCAAAGGCACCCTCGCCGAAGGCGCCCTCCTGCGCATCCGCAGGGAGCCCGGGGAGGGACGTTGTCAGACCTGCGGCGGCACGTTCCTGGTGGAGCCCCCGCTCCTGCCCGCCTGCCCTCTCTGCGGCAGCTTCGACATTCAGATCGAAGGAGGAAACCGCTGTCTTGTGGAGTGCATCGAGGTGGAAGATGGCGACCTACATCCCGGTGGTGAAGGCTATCCTTAGCGCCAATGACATGGCGGCCGCGGAGAACCGAACGGCTTTCGATGCCGCCGGCCTGCTCGTGGTCAACCTGATGTCCTCCCCCGGGGCTGGCAAGACCAGCCTGATCCTCGCCACCCTGGAGCGCCTTTCCCCTTCCCTGCGCGTCGGGGTGATCGAGGGGGACATCGCCTCCACCATAGACGCCGAGCGCATCGCCGCCCGCAACGTCCCGGTGGTGCAGATCAACACCGGCGGGGCGTGCCACCTGGACGCCCCTATGGTCCGCTCTGCCCTCTCCCATCTCTCCCTTCCCGACCTCGACCTGCTGTTCATCGAGAACGTCGGCAACCTGATCTGCCCGGCGGAGTTCGACCTGGGGGCCCACCTCCGGGTGGTAATCGCCAGCGTCCCCGAGGGACACGACAAGCCCTACAAGTATCCGGGGATGTTCCAAAAGGCCGACGCCGTTGTGCTCAACAAAGCGGACCTCATGCCCTACATCGACTTCGACCTCTCCGCCTTCCGGCACGGCCTGTCGATCCTCCGCCCGGGGATCCCTCTCTTCCTCCTCTCCTGTCGGACCGGCCAGGGCGTGGACGAGTGGGTGGGATGGCTGACGGCGCAACTTGAGGCGCGTCGAGGGGATCATGGCCGCTGAACGGCGACGGCTGCGGGTGGAGATCCAGGGCGCCGTGCAGGGCGTGGGGTTCCGTCCTTACATCTACCGGCTGGCCACCGAGCTGGGCCTGGCCGGGTGGGTCCGGAATGATCCCCAGGGGGTGTTCATCGAGGTGGAAGGCTCCCCGCCTGCCCTGGCGCGCTTCCTGGAGCGCCTCCCCCGGGAAGTCCCTCCCCGCGCTCGCATCCACAACCTTCACACCCTTCCGCTGGACCCGGCCGGCTACGCCGGCTTCGAGATCCGCCACAGCGAGGGGGAAGGGGAGAAAACGGTCCTGATCCTCCCGGATATCGCCACATGCCCGCGCTGCCTCTCCGAGATCCTGGACCCCGCCGATCGCCGCTATCGCTATCCGTTCACCAACTGCACCGATTGCGGACCGCGCTGGACCATCGTGGAGGCCCTGCCCTACGACCGGCCTCAAACCACCATGCGCCGGTTCCGCATGTGCCCGGACTGCCAGGCGGAGTATGAGAACCCGCTGGACCGCCGGTTCCACGCCCAGCCCAACGCGTGTCCGCGCTGCGGCCCGACCCTCGCGTTCTACGCGCGGGAGCCCTCCGCCGATTCGGATGGGGAGGACCACCCGGACTTCCCCCTTCAGGTGGGGGAATACCGCCGGATCGCCCGGGGAGACGCGGCGCTGCGCCGGGCAGCGGCCGCTCTGCGCGCGGGCCAGATCGTGGCCGTCAAAGGGCTGGGGGGATTACACCTCATGGTCGACGCGCGGAACGAGGAGGCCATCGCGCGGCTGCGAGCTCGCAAGCCCCGCCGCGACAAGCCCTTCGCCCTGATGGCCCGGGACCTCGATCAGGTTCGCGCGATGGGCGAGACCTCGCCGGAGATCGAGGCGCTGCTCGCCGGGCCGGAGGCCCCCATCGTGCTGCTCCCCCGCCGGCCCGGAGCCCCGGTGGCCCCGAACGTGGCCCCTGGGAACCCCTACCTGGGGGTGATGCTCCCCTACACGCCGCTGCACCATCTGTTGCTGCGGGAGCTGGACTTCCCCATGGTGGCCACCAGCGGCAACCTGACCGACGAGCCCATCTGCACCGACGAGCGAGAGGCCTTCCAGCGGCTGGCCCGCGTCGCCGACGCTTTTCTGATCCACAACCGCCCCATCGCCCGCCACGCCGACGACAGCGTGATGGTCTGGATGCGGGGGGAGCCCCGGATCCTCCGTCGGGCTCGCGGCTTCGCGCCGCTGCCCATCCTCCTGAGCCGGCCGCTGCCCACCTTGCTGGCCGTGGGCGGGCACCTCAAGAACACCATCGCCCTCAGCGTCGGCCGCCAGATCTTCCTGAGCCCCCACATCGGAGACCTGGACACGGTGGAGGCCCTCCGGACCTTCGAGCGCATGATCGTGGATTTCCTCCGCCTGTATGAGGCGGAGCCGGTCGCCATCGCCCATGATCTGCACCCGGACTACGCCTCGACGATCTGGGCGCAACGGGCCGCCGCCGGGGACCTCCCCCTGCCGGTCCGGCTTCCCTCTCCGTTGCCCCTTCTCCCGATCCAGCACCATCACGCCCATCTGGCGGCCTGTCTGGCCGATCATGGCGTGGAAGGCCCGGCCCTGGGGGTCGCCTGGGATGGCACCGGCTACGGACCGGATGGGACCATCTGGGGCGGCGAGTTCTTGTGGGGGGACGCCTCCGGCTTCCGGCGCGTCGCCAGCCTGCGGCCTTTCTCCCTGCCCGGAGGGGACGCGGCGGTCTACGAGCCCCGACGGGTCGCCTTCGCGCTGCTGTGGGAGATGGCGGGCGAGGCGGCGATGGAATGGGAGGACCTCCCGCCGGTGCGGGCGCTGCGCCCGGCCGAACGCCAGGCCCTGGCCCGGATGATCGCCCGCGGGCTGAACGCCCCGCGGGCCTCCAGCATGGGGCGGCTGTTCGACGCGGTGGCGGCCATGCTGGATCTGCACCAGCAGGTGAGCTTCGAAGGCCAGGCTGCCATGGCGCTGGAGTTCCTCGCCGATCCCGCCGAGCAGCGCGCTTATCCGCTTCCCCTGGTTGAAAACTCCAGGGGAGAGCCCGCCTGGATCCTGGACTGGCGCCCCCTCCTGGAGGCGATCCGGGAGGATCTGCGGCGCGGCGTGGAGCGGGAGAAGATCGCCGCGCGCTTTCACCGGGCCCTGGTGGAGGCCATCGTCGCCGTGGCCCGGGCCGTGGGGGAGACGCGGGTGGCGCTGACCGGCGGCTGCTTCCAGAATCGTTATCTGACCGAAGAGGCCGCCCGACGTCTGGAAGAGGAAGGCTTCACCGTCCTCCTGCACCGCCAGGTCCCGCCCAACGATGGGGGAATCAGCCTGGGCCAGATCCTGATCGCCGCGGCCCGTCTGGAGGGCGCTTCCGATCCGTTTCCGACAGGAGGTGTATGATGTGCCTGGGCGTGCCGGGGAAAGTGGTGGAAGTGAACGAGATGACGGCCCTGGTGGACTTCTGGGGCGTGCGCAAGCCGGTGCTGCTCCACGTTGTGGACGAGCCCGTCTCGCCGGGGGACTACGTCCTAGTCCATGTGGGCTTCGCCATCCGCCGCATCCCTCCGGAGGAGGTGGAGAACACCCTCGCCTTCTACGAGGCCCTGCTCCGGACGACGGAGGAGGATCTGCTGCGCGCCGAAATCCGGGATGAGCTGCGCTCGGTGGAGGAAGGGCCATGATCCGGGCGCGCATCGCGAAGCCTTCCGAACGGCTGGAGTTCCGGGATCCAGAACGGGTGCAGGCCTTCCGGCAGGCCCTGGATCGGCTGTGCCGGGATCTGCCGGAGCCCATCTCGATCATGCACGTTTGCGGCACCCACGAGCAGAGCATCGCCCGCTTCGGCCTCCGGAGCCTGCTTCCACCCAACCTCCGGGTGATCATGGGGCCCGGCTGCCCGGTGTGCGTGACCGACATGCCGGAGGTGGACGAGGCCGTTTACCTGGCCGAGCAGGGGGTGATCCTGGCCACCTTCGGGGACATGTTTCGGGTGCCCGGGACCCGCAAGTCCCTGGCGGAGGCGAAAGCGGAGGGCGCGGACGTCCGGGTGATCTACAGCCCGTGGGAGGCGCTGCAGATCGCCCGGGAGACCGACCGCGAGGTGGTTTTCTTCGCCACCGGCTTTGAGACCACCGCGGTGGCTACCGCCGCTGTCATCCTCTCCAGCCCTCCGAAGAACTTCTCCGTCCTGTCCGCCCAAAAATACGTCCCGCCCGCGATGGAGATCGTGGCCGAGATGCCCCAGACGCGGGTGCGGGGGTTCCTGGCCGCCGGCCACGCCGCCACCATCACCGGGTGGAAGATCTTCGAGCGCTTCGTGGAACGCCACGGCATCCCGGTGGTGGTGGCCGGCTTCGAGCCCCTGGACATCCTGAGCGCCCTGGTGCAACTGGTGGAGCTGATCCGCCGGGGGGAGAAACGGGTGGTCAACGCCTATCCGCGCTGCGTCACGCCGGAGGGCAACCGCAACGCCCAGCGGCTGCTGTGGGAGGTCTTCGAGACCGAGAGCGGGGTCTGGCGGGGCATCGCCTATGTTCCCAACGGCAACCTGCGCCTGCGGCGGAAACACGCCTGGGTGGACGCCCGGGCCCGCTTCGAGATCCGGCTCTCCGAATGGCTGGGCGACGCCCCGCCTCGCCTCACCCAAGAGTGCCTCTGCGGCAACATCCTGGCCGGCATCGCCACGCCCTACGACTGCCGGCTCTTCGGCAAAGAGTGCACGCCAGAAACCCCGGTGGGGGCCTGCATGGTGAGCAGCGAGGGAGCCTGCCGCATCTGGTATGAATACGGGGGGCACATCACAGGGCCTAAGGGAATGAGGGAGCTGGAAGGGACAGACTTGACGTGAGGGCTCTCCTCTGCTATAGTGCCGTCAGGTCGCACATATCCTGTGTGTCCCCCACGGAGTGAAATCTTGAACCGCGAGGAGATCATCGCATTGCTTTGGCAACATTACGCCTATCTGGCTGCTGAGTATGGCATCAAGGATAGGCCTTATAAGATTCCAGCTGGCTGGGAATCCCGGATTTCCGACCATCCATCGTTAGGCAGCTATACTACATCCAGATCGTGATAGATGAAAACGACGGCTTACTTCAGAACAAGTGTCATGGTTCGTCGGCCTTACCTTAAGATGGAATGGATTGAGCACGTTCTAAAGAATCATATTCGTACCGAAGTGCAGCCCAACGGGCGTATCCGTTATTGGGGGTATGTGGCCGAGGTAGAAAAGTACCTTCGAGTCGTGACAGAACCGGATGGGGAGACCGTGCATAACGCTTTTTTCGACCGCCGCTTCAGGCCTTAATGGGGAGAAGACAATGATTTTCGAATATCACCATGAGACCGACATGTTGTATATCAAATTGATTGAAGGAGTAAGTACTGAATCAGAGGAGATCGCCCCAGGGATTGTGCTGGACTTTGACGAGCACAATCGTGTTATAGGGATTGAGATTGAGGAGGCCAGCAAGATCATCGATCTATCCAAATTGGAGTTGAGGGCTCTTCCCGTTGTTCATTTGATCCTGACTCAAAGGACTTCTGTGAAAGCATGAAGCGCTGGATGTAACCTCCAGAAGCCGGGTTGTTCCGCTGCGCTCCGCTTCCTCATCCACATCCCGGCCTCCCAGAGCACACGTTGCATTGGCTGACGCACCGCCATCTCCAATGAAGGTGCCTCCCACACGGCAAACCGCTTCACGAGGATCGCAGCGCGCCCGTTACCCTCCCTTCCCACGGGAATTGCCTGGCCGCATCGCGTCGCCCTGCGGGCGTCCTGATCCACCGGCTTCCCCACTGCTCGGCCTGGTTTTCCTGTAGTATCATCCTGAATCGGATCCGCACGGATTTTGATCTCCCTGTGGACGATGGGCAAGGAAGAGATCTGGGCGTGGGGAAGGCCCTGCATGTATCTCCGAGAACCCGGGGAGCGCCCGATGGAACCCGTTGTCGTCGAACTCTATCACATTCGGATGCAACGGAAAGATGCGATCGGGATCATCCAGATGGACCGTCCGGAGCGGTTCAACGCCCTGGACGTGGCGATGGCGCGGGACCTGCGGAAGGCGGCCCTGCAGTTCGCCCGCGACCCTGCGATCCGCTGCGTCATCCTGGCCGGGACGGATCGGGCCTTTTGCAGCGGGGCGGACCTGAAATACGTCCGGGAGCGGGAGCATCCGGAGGATTTCCCCTACCTGCAACCCGAGGCCCGGCCGGTGGAGGGTGGATACGGACGGAGCTTCAAGGAGATCCTGGAGTATCTGCACAGCACCATCTCCGAGATCCGCCGCGCGCCCAAGCCCTTCATCGCCGCGGTCAAGGGGGTGGCGGCAGCGGGCGGCCTGGGCCTGGCCATGGCCTGTGATCTGGTCTTCGCCTCCGATCGCGCCGCCTTCGAATGGGCCTACTCCAAAACCAGCCTCACGGGGGCGGAGAGCACCACCTTCCTCCTCCCCCGCCTCATCGGCCTGCGGCGGACGATGGAGATGGTCTTCCTCAACCCGCGCCTCACCGCCCAGGAGGCCCTGGCCTGGGGCCTGATCAACGGCATCTTCCCCTTCGAGACGTTCGATCAGGAGGTGGAGGCCATCGCCCAGCGGCTGGCCCGCGGGCCCACCCGGGCCTGGGCCATCACCAAGGCCCTCATCAACGAAGCCCTGGGCATCGACCGGCTGGACAGCCATATGGCCAAGGAGCTGCGACACCTGGTGGAGATCGCGGAGACGCCGGACTTCGCCGAGGGCCTCTCGGCGTTCTTCGAGAAGCGAGAACCCCGGTTTCATGGAGCGTGAGACCATGCGCGCGGAAAGCCTGGGCGCCTGCCCCATCCCACCCCTGTCTTACCGCACGGTGTTGCTGGGCCATGGGAGCGGAGGCCGGTTGATGCACGAGTTGATCGAGAAGGTGTTCCGCCCCCTCCTCCTGCCGCCGGATATGCGCGTGCTCAACGACGCCGCCGTCATGACGGTCGACGGGCTGCGGCTGGCCTTCACCACCGACGCCTTCGTCGTGGACCCCATCGTGTTCCCCGGGGGCGACATCGGCCGGCTGGCGGTCAACGGGACCATCAACGATCTGGCGGTGAGCGGGGCGCGCCCCCTGTTCCTCAGCGCCGCCTTCATCCTGGAGGAGGGCCTGCCCATCGAGACCCTGTGTCAGATCGTGGACTCCATGCGCCAGGCCGCCGCGGAGGCCGGCGTCCCCATCGTCACCGGCGACACCAAGGTGGTCAACCGGGGGAAGGCGGACAAGATCTTCATCACCACCACCGGCCTCGGCGTCGTGGAATACGAGGGGACGCTCTCCGCGGACCAGGCCCGGCCCGGGGATGTGGTGCTCCTGAACGGCCCCATCGCCGCCCATGGCATCGCCGTGATGCTGGCTCGGGAGCAGATCGAGTTTGAGCAGCCCATCCGCTCCGACACCGCGCCGCTCCACACCCTGGTGGCCGCCATGCTCCGCGCCAGCCCTCGCATCCGCTGCATGCGCGATGCCACCCGGGGCGGCCTGGCCAGCGCCCTCAACGAGATCGCCACGAGCTCCCGTGTGGGCATCCAGCTGGACGAGGCGCGCATCCCTATCCAGGATGAGGTGAAAGGAGCCTGCGAGCTGCTAGGCCTGGACCCTCTCCACGTGGCCAACGAGGGGAAGCTGGTAGCCATCGTCGCCCGGGAGGACGCGGAGCGGGTGCTGGAGGCGATGCGGTCCCATCCCCTGGGCCGGGAAGCCACCGTGATCGGAGAGGTCGTTGAAGACCCTCGTCACCTGGTCTTGCTGCGGACCCGGGTGGGCGGCTTCCGGGTGGTCAGCATGCCCGCCGGCGAACCCCTCCCTCGAATCTGTTAGGCAGAGCCATATAATGTGCTATAATGTGAACAAGATAACAATTTGTCGCTGTGCTTCGTCACTGACCTCCCCAAAGTGGGAGGGCTCACAATTATCGAGGGAGGGCCCGGATTTCCGCCTGGCCTTTGGTTCCAAGGGAGGAGAGCGCCATGGCAAACCCTGAAGCCCAGATCCCCGCTCCAGGCTCTGCTTGGCGGATGGAGAAAGTTCGATTGCAGGACCTGATCAATGCGCTCCGTCGACAGGGCTACACCGTCATCGGCCCCCGCATTCAGGAAGGGGCCATCATTTACGATGAGATCCATCAGATCTCAGATCTCCCCATCGGATGGACAGACGAGCAGGACGGCGGGCGTTATCGCCTGAGGCGTCGGGAGGATTCCTCTTTCTTCGGCTATGTGGTGGGGCCCTATTCCTGGAAGCGCTTCCTGCATCCTCCGGTCCTCTCCTTGGGCCAAGCTCGCCGCAACGGCGCAGGGTTCGAGTGGGTCATCCCCTCGGATCCTCCCCCCCGCTACGCGTTCCTGGGGGTCCGGGCCTGCGAGCTTCACGCCATCGCCATCCTGGATCGGGTGTTCATGGGCGGGCCGTATGTGGACCTCGCGTATCAGGCCCGTCGGGAGGAGGTTTTCCTGATCGCGGTGCAGTGTGCCGTTGCCGGCGGCACGTGCTTCTGCGCCTCCATGGGCACCGGGCCCAAGGTCCCGCCGGGCGCAGATCTCATCCTCACCGAGCTGGCGGACGCCTTCATCGTTGAGATCGGCACGGAGCGGGGCGCGGGGCTGATGGCCGGCATCCCCTGCGTGCCTGCCACGGAGGCCGACCAAGCCGCGGTGGAGGCGCAGCTCGCCGCCACCGCCCGTGCGATGGGCCGGCAGATGGACACCACCGATCTGCCCGCCTTGCTCTATCGAAATCTGGAGCATCCCCGCTGGGACGAGGTGGCCCGGCGTTGCCTCACCTGCGGGAACTGCACCATGGTCTGCCCCACCTGCTTCTGCTTCACGGTAGAAGATGTCAGCGACCTGACCGGCACCTGGGCCGAGCGGGTGCGCCGCTGGGATTCGTGCTTCACCACGGAGTTCACCTACACGGCTGGCCACCCTATTCGCCAGAGCGCCAAGGCCCGTTACCGGCAGTGGCTGAACCACAAGCTGGCCTCCTGGTGGGAGCAGTTCGGGACCTCGGGATGCGTCGGCTGTGGGCGCTGCATCACCTGGTGCCCAGTAGGGATCGATCTGACCGAAGAGGTAGCCGCCATCCGCAGGGCCGACGGCGCCACCCCCGAGGCGGAGAGGAGGTGATCGGATGTCCGAAGCGGCGATCCTAGAGGCCCTGCGCCAGCACCCCTTCACCCACGACATAGAGGAGGCCTGGAAGGAGGTTCTGGCGGAGATGGCGCGGCTGCAGACCTATCCGCCGGACGCGCTGCTGCTGCGGGAGGGCCGCGCCGCCGACGCTTTCTTCCTCATCGTAGATGGCCTGGTAGCCATCGAGATGTTCGCGCCAGGACGGGGGGCCCTGCGCCTGCAGACGGTGGGCGCGGGCGAAGTCGTCGGCTGGTCGTGGGTGCTCCCGCCTCACCGCTGGGAGTTCGATGCCCGCGCCCTCGCCGAGACCACCGCCGTGGTCCTGGATGCCGCCGCCCTCCGAGCCCAGATGAGCCAGGACCACGCCCTTGCCGCCTGGATCCTAAGCCGTCTGCTCGCCGTGATCGCCAGCCGCCTGAAAGCGACCCGCCTGCAGCTGCTGGATCTCTATGCCCTGCCGGAGCGGAGGATGCCATGATCCTTCCCCTCACCCACCCGACGGCGCCGACGCTGGAGCGCTTTCTTCCCGTCCCTTATCAAGTGACGGGGATCCGCCGGGAGACAGAGGACACCGTGACGTTTCGCATGCGCCCTCCAGGGGGTCGCCCGCCAGCTTTCCAGCCCGGCCAGTTCAACATGCTCTATCTGTTCGGCATGGGCGAGGTCCCCATCTCCATCAGCGGGGTCCATCCCCGCAGCGGGGACCTAGAGCACACGGTGCGGGCGGTCGGATCCGTCACACGGGCCATGGCCCGGCTTGGGAAGGGCAACGTAGTGGGCGTGCGAGGCCCCTTCGGGAGGGGCTGGCCCATGGAGGAGGCAAAGGGACACGATGTCCTGATCGTCGCCGGAGGCATCGGGCTGGCACCCCTGCGCCCTGCCCTCCAGCACATCCTGGCCCATCGCTCCGAATATGAGCGGGTGGTGCTCCTCTATGGAGCCCGCACGCCCGCCGACCTGCTGTATCCAGCAGAGTTGGAACGCTGGCGGGGTCGGCTGGATCTTCAGGTCCTCGTGACGGTGGACCGCGGGGATGAGGCCTGGCGCGGGCACATCGGGGTGGTCACAACCCTGCTCCCCATGGCCGAGCGCCTGATGGACCTCCGGAAGGCGTTCATCTTGACGTGCGGCCCGGAGATCATGATGCACGTGGTGGCCCGCGAGCTGGAGAATCGGAGGATCTCCCCGGAGCGGATCTTCCTCTCTTTAGAGCGGAACATGAAATGCGCGGTGGGGTTCTGTGGCCACTGCCAGTTCGGCCCTGCTTTCATCTGCCGGGACGGTCCGGTGTTCCCCTTGCACCGCATCCGTCACCTCCTGGAGGTGCGAGAGTTTTGAGGCCCGTATAGGCTTATGTGCAATAGCCTGCTGGAGCAGACAAGGAGGATTGAATGGCCCGTCGTCGCAAGCCCAAGCTGGCCGTCTGGAAGTTCGCTTCCTGCGATGGCTGTCAGCTGACCCTGCTTGATTGCGAGGATGAGCTGCTCACCTTGGCCGGTGAGCTGGAGATCGCCTATTTCCCGGAAGCCTCTCGGGCCGTCGTGCGCGGACCCTATGACCTCTCCCTGGTCGAAGGGAGCATCTCCACCCCGGAACAGGTGGAACAGATCCGAGAGATCCGGGGCCAGAGCCGCTTCCTGGTCACCATCGGGGCCTGTGCCACCGCCGGTGGGATCCAAGCCCTGCGCAATTTCGCCGATGTTCGAGAGTTCACGCAGCGGGTCTACGCTCGACCGGAATACATCCGCACCCTGGAGAAATCCCTGCCCGCCTCTGCCTACGTGCCGGTGGATTTCGAGCTGCGGGGCTGTCCGATTGGGAAAGGCCCCCTGCTGGAGCTGATCAGCGCTTTCCTGAACGGACGACGGCCCCAAATCCCGAACTACAGCGTGTGCGTCGAATGCAAGCGCCGCGGGACGGTCTGCGTGATGGTCGCCCAGGGCACCCCTTGCCTGGGCCCGATCACCCAGGCCGGCTGCGGGGCCCTGTGCCCGGCGTATCGCCGCGGCTGCTATGGATGCTTCGGTCCGATGGAGACCCCCAACCCGCACAGCCTGGGGGACTGGTTGCTCGCGCGCGGGCTGGCCGCGCCGGACCTGGTGCGGCTGCTTCGCACTTTCAACGCCTATGCCCCCGCCTTCAAGGAGGCAGGAGAGCGCTATGCCGGGATCTCGGAGTCGGATCGTTCGAGTTGAAGCTCTGGCGCGGGTAGAAGGGGAAGGTGCCCTGCACCTGCGGGTTCACAACGGACAGGTGCGTGAACTCCGCCTGGAGATCTATGAGCCCCCGCGGTTCTTTGAGGCCTTCCTGCGGGGCCGCCGCCTGGAGGAGGTGCCGGACATCACCGCGCGCATCTGCGGGATCTGCCCGGTGGCCTATCAGATGAGCGCCTGTAACGCCCTGGAGAGCCTCCTCGGCCTGTCTGTGCAAGGCCCCCTCCGGGACCTGCGGCTGCTGCTTTACTACGGGGAATGGATCGAAAGCCACGCCCTCCATATGTTTCTGCTGCACCTGCCGGACTTCCTGGGCTATGAGAGCGCCCTCCACGTGGCCCGAGACCATCCGGATTTGGTGCAGAAGGGGCTTCAGATCAAGAAGGCGGGGAACGCCTTGATGGCCCGCGTCGGCGGCCGTGAGATTCACCCGATCAACGTCCGCGTCGGAGGCTTCTATTCCGTCCCTTCGCGCCGCGCCCTCCTGGAACATCGAGAGGAGCTTGCCCGCGCTCGCGATCTCATGATCGAAGCCCTCCGCTGGATGGCTGGGCTGGAGTTCCCAGAGTTTGAGGCAGATTACGAGTTCGTAGCCCTTTATCACCCCGAGGAATACGCCATCCTGGAAGGTCAGATCCGTTTCAGCCGGGGGTCGCTGGCCCCAGTCTCCGCCTTCGAGGAGATCGTCGAGGAGCTCCACGTACCCTATAGCAACGCCCTGCATGCGGTGATCCGGGGGCGCGACAGCTACATGGTCGGTCCCCTCGCCCGGTTCAACCTGAACTTCTCCCAGCTCTCCCCCCTGGCCCGGGAGGTGGCGGTATCCATCGGTCTGACGCCACCGGTGCGCAACCCCTTCCGCAGCCTTCTCGTCCGCGGCATCGAGGTCATCCACGCCTGCGAGGAGGCCCTGCGCCTCATCGACCGCTATGAGCCGCCGGATCGTCCCTTCGAGCCCTTTGAGATCCGAGCGGGGATCGGCTTCGGCGCCAGCGAGGCCCCGCGGGGCCTCCTGTATCACCGCTATCGGGTCAATGCGGAGGGCTTCGTCGAGGAAGCGCAGATCATCCCACCTACCTCCCAGAACCAGCGCCGCATCGAGGACGACTTGCGGAAGCTGGTGCCGCTGCTGCTCTCCCTGCCCCGGGATGCCCTCACGTGGCGCTGCGAGCAGGCCATCCGGAACTACGATCCCTGCATCTCATGCGCCACGCACTTCCTGCGGCTGGAGCTTGTGGAGGAATGAACGCGGGTCCCCGTTGGGTGCTCATCGGCCTCGGGAATCCGATGCGAAGGGATGATGGGGTCGGCCCGTGGGTGGCCGCTCAGCTTCGAGGAAGGAGCTGGCCGGATCTCCGGGCCATCCGGATGGAGCTCCCGGACCCGATGAGGCTGGCCGAGGCATGGGAGGGGGCGGAGATCGCCTGGATTGTGGACGCGGTGGAGGCCGATGCGCCGCCCGGAACACTCCTTCGGATCCGAGCGGAGCGCCTCCGGACGGATCTCCGTCCACGCGGGTTCTCCACCCACGGGTTGGATCTGGTGGAAGCCATCGCCCTGGCCCGGACGCTGGAGCCGTCCCCCCGACGGGTGATCCTCTATGGGATCATCGGGGCGGACTTCGGGTTCGGAGAGGGGCTGTCCCCCGCCGTGGAGGCCGGCGCCCGCAGCCTCCTCCGCCGGCTGGAGCGCCTGATCGCTCGCCTCACCCAAACATCCTGTTGATCTCGCAGGAGAGACGCTAACCAGTGGAAGGTGCTACCCACTCGTTCAGCCCCGAGCGCCTGGAACGCATCGCGCGTATGGAGGAGTGGCACTTCTGGTTTCGCGGGCGCCGGGCTTATATCGAAAGCTGGCTGACTCACATTGCTCTTTCCCACAGCGAGAGGGCTCTGGATATTGGTTGCGGAACCGGATGGATGGTCCGTTGGTTGGCCTCAAAGGGAGTCCGCTCAATTGGCCTCGATTCGCTGGCTCCAGCCCTGGCCCGGCTTCGCGCCTACCATCCCACCCTCTCCGGCGTGCAGGGAGACGCGGAGCGCCTTCCGTTCCGGGCAGCGAGCGTGTCTCTCATCTTATGTCTGGACGTATTGGAGCATCTGGACGATCGGCAGGCTTTGCAGGAGGCGTGGCGGGTTCTAACCCCGGGGGGATGGCTGATCCTCGCCGTGCCTGCCGTGCCTGGCCTCTGGAGCGCTCGGGACGAGGCTGCCGGCCACCGCCGCCGTTACACCCGAGCGTTGCTCCGCCAGCGTCTCCAAGAAGCGGGATTCTGCATCGTGGATCTGCGCTTTTATATGTTCCTTCTCTTTCCTCTAATCGCCCTTACCCGATGGCTGGGGCGCTTCCGCCCTTCGCTGCAGGAAATCGAGGAACGCCCCCCTTCGCTCCTCAACAGCATGCTTTCCCATCTCCTCCGTCTCGAGATCGGAATTGGCCGCCACATCCCTTGGCCCTGGGGATCCACCCTGTTGGCCTTGGCACGCAAGGCGTGCTAAAATGCTACGCTGCCCGATGTTCGATATAGGACCTTCGACACCCTGATCCAGAATGACGGACTTCGCTCTTTTCCTGTTCTCTACCGATGTTGATCTAATCCGCGCCGCTGTAGAGGGTGGAGCAGCAGGAGCGGTGGTGGACTGGGAATATATCGGCAAAGCGGAGCGTCAAGCTGGATTCGACACCCAGATCAACCACGACACCCTGGAGGACCTGCGACGGGTTCGTGCCTGCACGGCTGCCCGTGTCCTGTGCCGGATCAACGCCTTCGGCCCTTGGACCCAAAAGGAAATCGAGGCTGCTGTGCAGGCCGGTGCTGATGAGATCCTGCTCCCCATGGTTCGCTCTGTGGAGGAAGTGGAGCGTGTCCTGGAGTGGGCGAAGGGGCGATGTGGGGTCGGGATCCTGATCGAAACGCAAGAGGCAGTGGCCATTTGCGAGCGCCTGGCTCAACTCCCCCTCACCCGGGCTTACCTGGGGCTGCACGATCTGGCCATCGAGCGAAGAACCCCCAACCCGTTCCGGGCGATCCCGGATGGAATTGTGGAGCGGGTCCGGTCCGCCTTCCCCATCCCCTTCGGCTTCGCGGGGCTCACTCTTCCGGATCGCGGTTTTCCCATCCCCTGTCGCCTGTTGATCGCGGAGATGGCCCGGCTGGGCTGTTCATTCTCGTTCCTGCGACGTTCCTTCTTGCGGGATATCGTGGGCCGGGATCCACAGATGGATATCCCACGGATCCTGGAGGCGCTGCGGGAGGCTTTCCGGCAACCGCTTCCGGCACGGGAGGCTATGCATCAGGAACTTCTGCGCGCCATCGAGGAAGCGGACGCTTTCTTTTCAAACCGCATCGGATGATGAGTTTATTGATCTTCGCCTTGCCATAGTGACATCTTTTGTATAGAATATATCCCACCTATCACAGGTAGGGAGGATGGGAGGATGCGGCCCAAAGGGAGTGCAGAATCGCTGGAGATGCGGCGGATGATCGCCGTTCGGATGCTCCAGGCTGGCAAAGGCGTCCGGGAAGTGAGTCGTCTG
>Ga0272447_1001314_pt1 | contig 15854 bp, 13 predicted proteins | sample YNPCB0133_FD_194589 | JGI IMG/M metagenome (GOLD analysis project Ga0272447, IMG submission 194589) | Hot spring microbial mat communities from Yellowstone National Park, WY, United States - YNP-CB-013-3 | ecosystem: Environmental > Aquatic > Thermal springs > Hot (42-90C) > Sediment | place... | reverse complement strand
GGTGGAACAGCCAACGGATTCCCTCGGGTTTTCTTTCATTCGGGCGATTCGGGCGCTGCGATGGCAACTTCTGGCCTTCCAGCCGCTTCAACGCCCGGCATTGGGTTGGTAAAGTTCGGACTTTTTGAGGGGAGGATGAGCGAACAGCCTGTGGGGTCTCCACCCAGATGGGATCGCCCGGATGGATCCATCCGCTTTCCAGCACCCGAGCGAGCATGCCACGACGGCCCCATAGCGCTTCCTGGAGTCCGGGGCGGATCTCATCCATGCGCCCGCAAGGGGTGCAGGGCTGGGTGATCTCCAGCAGGGCCTCGCCGATCCGTAGGCGATCACCGGGCTGGAGGGCATGAAGGAAGAGCCCTCGCACGGTGATGTTCTCCCGCACGGCTCCCGGCCGAAGCTCCAGGGCTTCCAGGGTTTCGAGATCCATCAAGAGGACCTGGCGGGAGGATCCCTCTCGGGCGTGGGAGTCGCCCACGATGCCGTAGCCGGCTTCCACCCGAAGGGCGGGGGCAGTCTCCATAGGCATCCGATGGCCCGGGCACCGGAACAACGCCACCACCACAGGTTGGTCCATGGAGTTGGCTCCCTTATGAAGATCTAAGAGCGCGCCGCTCTGGGGTTCCTCCGAATGAGGGCTGGAGAGCCCGGCGGCCCTCCAGCCCCCGCGGACGAGGGATCAGAGGTTAGCCACGACAGCGTCGGCGAACTCGCTGGTGCGAACCTCCTGGGCACCTTCCATCAGGCGCGCCAGGTCGTAGGTCAAGATCTTCTGCTGGATAGTGCGGGTGAAGGCGGCCTCGATGGCGTCGGCGACCTCATTCCACCCAATGTAGCGGAACATCATCGCCCCGGAGAGCAGCAGCGAGCCCGGGTTCACCTTGTCTAGCCCGGCATATTTGGGAGCCGAGCCGTGGGTGGCCTCGAAGACGGCTGTGGCATCTCCGATGTTGGCACCGGGGGCGATGCCCACCCCACCCACCAGGGCGGCCAGGGCCTCGGAGAGGTAATCGCCGTTGAGGTTAGGGGTGGCGATCACGTCGTATTCCTCAGGTCGGAGCAGGACCTGCTGGAACATCGCGTCGGCGATGCGATCCTTGATGATGATCCTCCCGTCAGCGGATTTGCCCTCGGCCACCTCGGATTCCGCAACGGTCACGTCGCCGAACTCTTCCTTGGCCACCTCGTAGCCCCAACGGATGAAGGCGCCTTCTGTGTATTTCATGATGTTGCCCTTTCCGACCAAGGTGAGGCTGCGCCGGCCATTCTCCAGAGCGTAGCGGATGGCCTTGCGCACCAGCCGCTTGGTGGCCCCCTCGCTGATGGGTTTGACCCCGATGCCCGCGTGAGGCGGCAGGGTGATCTTGAAGGTCCGCTTCAGATACGCTGCCACCCGCCGGGCCTCCGGGGAGCCTGCCTCCCACTCGATCCCGGCGTAGACGTCCTCGGTGTTCTCCCGGAACACCACCATGTTGACTTTGTGGGGCTCTTTGAGGGGAGATGGAACTCCCGGATACCATTTGACCGGCCGGACGCATGCGTAGAGGTCCAGTTTCTGCCGGAGCTGGACGTTGATGCTGCGCCAGCCATAGCCCACCGGAGTGGTGAGGGGACCTTTGATGGCCACCCCAAACTCACGGATGGCGCGGAGCGTCTCCTCCGGGAGCCGCTCGCCGTAGAGCGCCTCTGCGTCCTCCCCGGCGTAAAGACGGACCCAGGCGATCTTCCGCTGGCCACCGTAAACCTTCTGCACGGCCGCGTTCCATACCTTCATCGCCGCTGGCATAATGTCCTGCCCTGTCCCATCGCCCACGATGTAGCCGATGATCGGATGGTCTGGGACCACCAGCTGGCCGTTCCGCACCTCGATCTTCTTACCGTCCTCCGGCGTGCGCACATGGATGAACATGGAGAAACCCTCGTGCGAGTCTTTTCGCGGATGATTATACTGGAGGGACAGAGGGAAGGGAATCGGGGGGAATGCCTGAGAGGCGATTGACATGGGATCCCGAACGGGCCTATAATCCCCACGCAACCCTGTGTGCGGGGAGCCTCCCCATGCGGGTGCGGAATTACATCAATGGCGAATGGGTGGAGGCGCGATCCGAGGAGTGGTATCTGGACCTCAACCCGGCCACGGAGGAGCCCGTGGCCGAGGTGGTGAAATCCGACGAGCGGGACGTGGCCGCCGCGGTGGAGGCCGCCGAGGCCGCTTTCGAGAAGTGGCGGAAGGTCCCGGCGCCCAAACGGGCGGAGATCCTGTATCGAGCCGGGCAGCTGCTGCTGGAGCGCAAGGAGCAGATGGCCCGCCTGCTCACCCAGGAGATGGGGAAGATCCTCCTGGAGGCCCGTGGAGATGTGCAGGAGGCCATCGATATGGCCTTCTACATCGGCGGGGAGGGCCGCCGCCTCCTGGGCTACACCGCCCCAGTGGAGCTGCCGAATAAGTTCGGGATGGCCATCCGCGATCCCATCGGGGTCGTTGCATGCATCACCCCCTGGAACTTCCCCATCGCCATCCCCTCCTGGAAGATCTTCCCCGCCCTGGTTGCCGGCAACGCAGTGATCTTCAAACCCGCCACCGACACCCCGGCCACCGCCGCCGAGTTCGTGCGGATCTTCGAGGAGGCAGGGCTCCCGCCGGGCGTCCTCAACCTGGTCATCGGCCCCGGCCCCACGGTCGGCAATGCCCTGGTCGAGCATCCCACGGTGAAGGCCATCTCCTTCACCGGCTCCACAGAGGTCGGGCGGGATCTCTATGTCCGGGCCGCTCGGCATCTCAAGCGGGTCTCCCTGGAGATGGGCGGCAAGAACGCGATCATCGTGATGGAGGATGCCAACCTGGAGCTGGCCATGGAGGCCACCCTGTGGGCAGCTTTCGGGACCACTGGGCAGCGCTGCACGGCGTGCTCCCGGCTGATCCTCCACAGGCCTATCAAGGAGAAGTTCACGGAGATGCTGGTGGAGCAGGCGAAGGGGTTGCGGCTGGGCAACGGTCTGGAGCCGACCACCGAGGTGGGGCCGCTGATCAACGCGGCAGCAGTGCGGAAAGTCCAATCCTACGTGGAGATCGGGAAGGGGGAGGGAGCACGGCTGCTATGCGGCGGCAACCCGGTCAAGGTCAACGGCAAAGGCTTCTTCTACGAGCCGACGATCTTCGACCGAGTGCAGCCGGACATGCGGATCGCCCAGGAGGAGATCTTCGGCCCTGTGCTCTCCATCATCGAGACGGAAAGCCTGGAAGAAGCCATCTGCATCAACAACTCGGTGAACTACGGCCTCTCCAGCAGCCTCTTCACCCAGGACGTCAACAAGGCCTTCCAGGCCATCCGGGACATCACCACTGGCATCGTCTACATCAACCACGGCACCACGGGGGCGGAGATCCAGTTCCCCTTCGGCGGCACCCGGGGGACGGGCAACGGGCACCGGGAGGCCGGACTGATGGCCATCGAGTTCTTCACGGAGTGGAAGGCAGTTTACGTCGACTACAGCGGCCAGCTCCAGCGGGCCCAGATCGACACCACCGCCTTCGGGCAGGTGTCCGTCCAGTAACATCCGTCCGGTCCTCGGTTCATGGCAAACGGGGCGGACCGGGCGTCCGGCCCGCTCTGCTCTCCAATGTGGAAGCCTCTTCGGCCTTGCAAGTAAAGTTCGCATGGTTTAGTAAAATTGTGCTAAGATTCACATGACACGTTTCTATTGGGATGATGCGTATCCGATTGCACGGGCGTTGCGGGCGGCCCATCCAGGCGTGGACCCGCTTTCGGTCGATTGGGACACGTTGCACCGGTGGGTGGTCGCCCTGCCAGGTTTCGCGGACGATCCGCGCCTGAAGGATCCAGTGCGGCTGGAGGAGATCCAGCGAGAGTGGCTAGAGGAGGTGCTCGCCCATGGATGAGCTGCGCGATCTGAACACCATGCCGATTCCCTCCGAACTGCGCCACAACGTCTTCGTCACCACCATCGACCGCTTCGTGAGCCACATTTATAACTGGGGGCGCAAGCGATCGGTCTGGCCTATGATGTTCGGCCTCGCCTGCTGCGCCATTGAGATGATCTGTGCCGCGGCCAGCCGCTTCGATATCGCTCGCTTCGGCTCTGAGCTGATGCGCCCCAGCCCCCGCCAGGCGGATCTCATGATCGTCTCCGGCACCGTCACCAAGAAGATGGTCCCCCAGATTGTCCGCCTCTACAACCAGATGCCGGAGCCTAAATATGTGATCTCGATGGGGGCCTGCGCCACGGGCGGCGGCCCGTTTAAGGAGGGCTACAACGTGGTCTCCGGCATCGACAAGTTCATCCCGGTGGATGTGTATGTGCCGGGTTGTCCGCCGCGGCCGGAGGCTCTGTTGCACGGGCTGCTCAAGCTCTACGCCAAGATCGAGCGCCAGTCCGTGCGGGGGGTCCCCTGGTATCAGAAAGGGGATTCCGAAGCCATCCCGGTGCCGATGCTGGGGCCGGATCTGATCGACCCCCGGCGTCTGCCGGAGATCCGTGCCCGGCTGGCCGAGCTGCGCGCGCAGCAGAGCGCGCCCTCGGAGGAAGCCTCCAGCTCCTGATCCTTGCCGGTTGGGGAGGGAAAGGATGAGCACAGCGACCAAGACCAAGGCGGCTCCCCTGGCGGAGCTCCGGGGCGACCTGGCGATCCTCAAGGAGCGGTTCGGGGACGCGGTCCAACCCGCGGAATATGAGGGCGTGGTCATCGCCAACGACGCCCTGGTGGAGGCGGCCCGCTTCATCCGGGACGAGCTGGGCTACCGGTATCTCTCCAGCGTGACGGCGGTCGACTACATCGAGCAGGGCTATTTCGAGGTGGTCTACCACGCCTATCGTCTCGAGGGCGGCGGCCCCCTGGTGTTCAAAGCCCGGACCCTCCGGGATGTGGTCACGGTGCCTTCCCTGGTCTCGGTGTGGCCGGGGGCCGACTTCCAGGAGCGGGAGGCCTGGGATCTGATGGGGATCCGTTTTGCCGGCCATCCGAACCTGAAGCGGATCCTGCTGTGGGAGGGGTTCCACGGGCATCCCCTGCGCAAGGACTGGAAGGAGCCTTATTACGAGGAGGAGCATAAGCCCTTCGGCAGCCGCTGGCCCTCCGGCCATCACGTGCGGGCGGAGGACCGAGTCCTCTGGCAGGACAACGTTCACTATCCCCTAGATTGGGATCCCGATCAGGCTGAGGACACCTCAGACGAGTTGCTGTACATCGGCACAGGGCAGTTCGCCCGGGCGGACACAGGGGAGACGGTGGAGCCGAAGACCCTGCGCACTGAGCGGCTGGTGGTCAACATGGGCCCCCAGCATCCCAGCACCCACGGGGTCTTCCGCATGGCGGTCACCTTGGACGGGGAGACCATCGTGCGTCTGGAGCCGGTCATGGGCTATCTCCACCGCAACCACGAGAAGATCGGCGAGCGCAATTTGTATCTCCAGAACATGCCTTACACGGACCGGCTCGACTACATCTGCTCGATGAGCAACAACCTGGGATACGCTATCGCCGTGGAGAAGCTGCTGGGGATCAAGCCCCCGGAGCGGGCAGAGTATCTGCGGGTGATCATGGCCGAGTTCACCCGGATCATCAACCACCTCTGGGCCATCGGCTTCCTTCTCAACGACCTAGGGGCCTTCTTTACCCCTGCCCTCTATGCCATCGAAGAGCGGGAGCTGATCCTGGACCTCTTCGAGGAGGCCTCGGGCTCCCGGATGATGTGCAACTACATGCGTTTCGGCGGCGTGGCCCACGATGTCTCCGACGACTGGATCGCCCGGGCCAAGGAGCTGGTTTACAACCGTCTCCCTCAGGCCATCGAGGAGCTGGACCGCTACCTCACCCATAATGAGCTGATCAAAGCCCGCTGCCAGGGGGTGGGGGTGCTCCCGCCAGACCTGGCGGTGGCCTACAGCGCGGCGGGGCCGGTGCTGCGTGCCTCAGGGGTCCCTTACGACGTGCGCCGGGCGGAGCCCTACAGCATCTACGATCGTTTCGACTTTGACGTGGCGGTCCGCTACAACGGGGACGTTTACGACCGATACTTGATCCGCATTGACGAGATGTGGCAGTCCCTGCGTATCCTCCGCCAGGCCCTGGATCAGCTTCCCAACGGGGAGATCCAGGCGGGCAAGAAGCAGTATATGATCCGCGTGCCCGCCGGGCAGGCCTACGGGCGGGTGGAGAACCCGAAGGGGGAGCTGGGCTTCTACATCGTCAGCGACGGCAGCCCCAACCCCTACCGTTATCACATCCGCGCGCCGTCCTTCATCAACCTCACTGCGCTGAACGAGATGTGCAAGGGCCATAAGGTGGCCGACGTGGTGGTCATCCTGGGCAGCATCGATATCGTGTTGGGCGAGGTCGACCGTTAGCCTGCAAGCGGGAGGCGATCGGCGATGATCTACGGTCTCGGCATCCTCAAGGGCCTCGGCGTCACGCTGAAGCATCTCATCCACTCCTATCTCGAGGACGTCCGTTACCTGTTCGAGGGCGGGCGTTATCAGCCGCGCCATCTCCCGGCCCGACAGGGCCCTCGGGCCCGCGGCGTTTTCACTGTCCAGTATCCGAAGGAGAAGCTGCCGCTGCCCGAGAACTTCCGCTACATCCCCTTCCTGGTCTACGACACCCAGGAGGACAAGATCAAGTGCACCTCCTGCGGGATCTGCGCCAAGGTCTGCCCGCCCCAGTGCATCTGGATCGTGCGGGGCACGGACCCCCAGACCGGCCGCCCCCGGCCGGAGCCCGAAGCCTTCTACATCGACGCCACTATCTGCATGTCCTGTGGCTTCTGCGCGGAGTTCTGCCCCTTCGACGCCATCAAGATGGACCACGATTATGAGCTCTCCGCTTACGAGCGCTACGAGTCGTTGCTCTTCGACCTGCCGCGCCTGCTGAAGCCCGACACCTACCACGCCCAGATCCACCCCTCAGATTGGGCGCGGGAGCTGGCGGAGAAGGAGGCGGAGAAAGCGAAGAAGGGACAGAAGGCGGAGAAGGCGGCGGCCCAGGTCTCCTCCTGAGTGCGATCACGGAAAGGACCTGCGGTGCGCCCGCGAGCGGGAGCGATCGAAACGGCGGCGGTGCTGGAAGAGGCAGTGGCCCGGCTGCGGCAGGCAGACCCGGGGCTGCGAGCGGTGATCCTGTTCGGGTCGGCGGCCTGGGCTAAGCAGATGGCCCGCGATCTGGATCTGCTGATCCTCACAGAGGGTCAGCCGGAGGAATCTATCCTTCACGGTCTACTGGCCGATCTCCCGCTCCCAGTGGATCTGGTGATCCCACGGGTCGGGGAGCCCCTGGGCAGGCTGGCTCCGGCCATCCGCGCGGGTCGTCTGATCTGTGGGGATCCGCGGATCCTCGACGAAGCGTCATCTGGCGTGCCGGTCCCATCCCCAGAAGAGGTCTGGCGGACTCTGGCGGCCGCAGAGGATTATGCCCGCCTAGCCCAGGAGGCAACTTCTCCCCTGCGGCGGGATCGCCATTATCGGACGGCCTTCAACACCCTGTTCGAGGCTGCCCGCCTGGCTGTGATGATCTACTTGGGAACAGACGAGGAGCGCTGGGAGCATCTTTCGCGTGCGCTCCCCCCGGAGCTCGCAGAGATCTTCCGTCGCTTGATCCGTCATCTTCATATTCGATTCTGGTACGAAGGGGATTATCCACGGGAGCAGTCCAGCGAATCCTTTTGCTTGTGGAAGGAAGAAGTCCAGCGTTTCATCGAGCGATTGCTCTCCCGCTGAGAGGCCGGGATAAGTTGAGAGGCCAGGATAAGGAATGAAACGGGAGGCTTGCATGGCGACGACCGAACAGGTGATGCAAGCGCTGCGCCGGGTGATCGATCCGGAGCTGGGGCGGGATATCGTCTCGCTAGGGATGGTGCGGGACGTTCGGGTGGAGGGCGATCGGGTCTCGCTGACGGTGGTGCTGACCACCCCGGCCTGTCCCCTGACGGAGCGCATCGAGGCGGAGGTGCGCGCCGCCCTCCAGGCCCTCCCCGGGGTGCGGCAGGTGGACCTCCGGATGTCCGCCCAGGTGCCGACCCACGCCCGGCTGCAGGGGATCGAAGGCCTGGCCTTCAAGAACATCCTGGCGGTGGGCAGCGGCAAGGGCGGGGTGGGCAAGAGCACAGTGGCGGTCAACCTGGCGGTGGCCCTGGCCGGGACGGGGGCAGTGGTCGGGTTAATGGACGCGGACGTATATGGCCCGAACATCCCGGAAATGCTCGGGGTACGGCGCATCCCTGCCCCGCGGGACAACCGGATCATCCCTGCCGTGGCCTACGGAGTGCGGGTGATGTCCATGGGGTTCCTGCTTCCCCCCGATCAGCCGGTGATCTGGCGGGGGCCGATGCTCCACAGCGCGGTGCGGCAGTTTTTGAACGACGTGGACTGGGGGATGCTGGATTACCTGGTAGTGGATCTGCCGCCGGGGACCGGGGATGTAGCCATCTCCCTGGCCCAGCTGGTGCCCTTGACCGGAGCAGTGGTGGTGACCACGCCCCAGGCGGTCTCGCTGAGCGACGTGGGGCGGGCGGTGGAGATGTTCCGACGGCTGGAAGTGCCCATACTGGGGGTAGTGGAGAACATGAGCGGGTTCGTCTGCCCGCACTGCGGACGGGAGACGGCCATCTTCGGGGAGGACGGTGGCCGCCGGCTGGCGGAGCGGATGGAGATACCCTTCCTGGGCCGTATCCCTCTGGACCCGCGGGTGCGGGAAGGTGGGGATGCGGGGCGGCCTCTTGTGATCGCTCACCCCGACAGCCCGGCCGCCCAGGCCATGCGCGACATTGCCCGTCAGATCGCCGCTCGCATCAGCGTCCTCAACCTCAGCGAACCGGCACCCTCCGGAGCCTCCCCCGCGCGCTGAGAGGATCCTGCGAAGGATTTGGCAACGGGGAGGCTCGCGCGGACCTCCCCGTTGTTTTTCGGCGACGGTGCGCTCCGGTGTGTCCCAAAGTCGTCGGAAACCCAGGTAGATTTTGGACAACTGCGGTCAGTTGACCTACATGGGTGGGCGAAGGCATTGCCTTCGCCCGCTTAGCCTGACAAAATCGAGGCGCGCCCGCGCGCTCGGCAGGCTACTCCCGCAGCCAGGGCCCTTTGTTCTAAAGCACGGCATAGGTGTTCAGGAGGGCAACTCCTGCCCACAGGAGGATCACCGGGCACGCGGCAGCCAGGGCTCCCACGGTAGAGAAGGACTGGAGGGCCTTGCTCCCCGAAATCCCAGAGATCCCCACGAACAGCAACAGGCAACCATCCAAACGCCAAGCTGAGGGCCAGGTTATAGCCCACCCCCATAGGGCGTGCCGTTTGGCCAGCGGATGGAGATCCGAGACGAAGAACGCCGCCAGTCCCACCAACCAGATCCACCAGGGCAGGATGGCCAGAAGCTGATCCCGCCGGGGAAGGAAAGTCGGGGAGGACGCGCCAGACATTGGTTCGTTGGACATAGGGAGCCTCCATAAGAGCGCAATGGACATGCCTGAAACCACGCTGCCCATGCACCCCGGAGGAGGTGGGAGAGCCAGGTCTGTCCCCGGATCGCATAAAGGCGCTCAGCCGCGTCGCCCTCGACTTCCTCTTGGAAATGGCGAAGGCATACGGTTCCGGGCTCAGCCCCCTCGGGGCCGCCGCTATGATCGGTCAACCCGATGGCCATCGCTGTTGTCCGCTGTGGATACCGTCGACCCTGGCAAACCCGGCGCACCCAACGGGGCCGCCCACGTTTGCTCCTGTTGCGGACCACACAAGCGGCTCCGCAGCGAGGGCGAGGGGATCATAGGGGGTCAGCTCTCCCCTAACGCCTCCCTCGGAGCGATCGAGGTGTTCGCCAGGGCCTCCAGGCCCGGGCTGAGGCGCACCGGATAGCGAGGGGCCTCCCGCAGGGCCTTGTAAGGCTCTGGCAGCCGCCCGAACGCCTCCTGAAACCGCTCCCGCAGCTCGGTTAGGGTCGGATGGGGACGGAGCAGACGCCCTTCTTCCATCACTTTCTCCAGCAGCGGTGCCCCCCCTTCGATCCGCTCCTCCCGCAGCGACAGCACGTCCTCTCGCATCTGCCCCTTCTCATCATGGAACCGAAACACCTGCTTCGGGCCGGGGAGGGACGCCTTGCCTGGGCTCAATTTGCGGGCCGGACGGCCCTCATAGGCCACCAGCTTGTAGGCCATGTCTAGCCACGGCCAGTCCTCCGAAACTCCCATCCGGGTTCCCACCCCGAAGGCGTCGATGGGCGCGCCGGCCCGCGCCAGCTCCTCCATGCGGCATTCATCCAGCCCCCCGCTGGCCAGGATCTGCGCCTCGGGGAGCCCTGCCTCGTCCAGGATGCGGCGCACCTCCCAGCTGAGCGTGAGCAGGTCCCCGCTGTCCAGGCGCACCCCGATCAAGCGGCGGCCCCGCTCCCGCAACTCCTGTCCCACCCGGGCGGCCCGGCGGGCCCCCTCCAGCGTGTCATATGTGTCGATGAGGAAGATTGCCCTCTCTGGGAAGGTCTCCGCGAAGGCCCGGAAGGCCTCTTCTTCCTCCGAGAAGGCCATGATGAACGAGTGGGCCATGGTCCCCGTGATAGGGATCCCGTAGACCTTGCCCGCTAGGACGTTGCTGGTGGCCTGGAAGCCCACCAGATAGGAGCAGCGGGCGACCTTCAGCCCGGCGTCCACCCCATGCGTCCGCCGCAGAGCGAAATCCACCACCCCTCGCCCCCGGGCGGCCACAAGGCAGCGGGCGGCCTTGGTGGCGATCATTGTCTGTAGGTGCGCCTGATTGATCACATAGGTCTCCGCGATCTGGGCCTGGATGATGGGCGCCGTGATCTCCAAGATGGGTTCCTGGGCGAACACCAGCGTCCCCTCTGGGACCGCCCACACCTCCCCGGTGAAGCGGAGGCCTGCGAGATAATCCAGGAAGGGGCGGTAGAAAATGCCGGTGGACTCCAGATACTCCAGGGCCTCCGGGGGGAAGCGGAAATCTTCCAGGAACCGGAGCACGTCCTCCAGGCCGGCTGCCACCAGAAAGCCTCGCTCCGGCGGGAGATCCCGCACGAACAGGCTGAAAGTGGCCTGGCCGGTGACCCCGTGGGCCCAGTAGGCCTGGGCCATGGTCAGCTCATACAGATCCGTGACCAGGATCCGATCTTCCGGGCGCAGCATCATAGGTCTCTCGCGCGAAGGATCGCGTGGGATCGTTACCGGACCACCGCGTTTTCCGGCAGGAAGGCCTGGCGCACGTCCTCGATCTCCGGCATCCGGCGCAGGGCCTCGAGGACGGCCTTCGGGGCCGGGCTGTCCAGATTGATGAAAGAAAGGGCCGTCCCGCCCGGGCGATCCCGCCCTAGGCGCCACTCGGCGATATTGATCCCGTGCTGGCCTAGGAGGGTTCCTACCCGGCCGATCACCCCAGGCACATCGCGGCTGCGCATGACCAGGAGTGCCCCTCGGGGCAGCGCCTCCATCGGGAAGGCATCCACCTGGACGATGCGGGGCTCCCCAGCGAACAGGGCGCCGACGATCAGCTGCGTCTCTTTGGTGGAGAGGACCCGGCAGGCGATGGCCTGGGCGTAGGCTCCCAGGATCGGCTGGGGGGCCTCCACGATGCGGATGCCCTGCTCCTGGGCCCGCACGGGGGCGTTCACGAAGGTCACGGCGTCTCCCAGGATAGGGGTGAGCAGCCCTTTCAGCAACGCCACTCCCAGCGGCCGGATCACCGGGCGCAGCTCCTCCCCCCGCACATCGATCTCTACCTGATAGATGCGCCCCTGCACGATCTGCATGTGCAGGCTCCCCAGCACCTCCGCCAAGCGCATATAGGGGGCCAGGGCGCGATAGTCGGCTCCCTCTGGGAAGGGAAGGTTCACCACGTTGCGGAAATCCCGTCCCCGCAGGGCATCCAGCACCTGCTGGGCGATCTGCCAGCTGATCAGGCGCTGGGCCTCCCGGGTGCTGCCCCCTAGGTGGGGCACGGCCAGCACCCGTTCATGGGTAATCAGCGCATGCAGGATCGGCGCGCGCGGCGGCTCCTCGCTGAAGGTGTCCAAGGCCGCCCCGGCGACGCGACCGGCGTTTAGGGCCTCTAAGAGCGCCTCCTCATCGATCACCGCCCCCCGGGCGGTGTTCACCAGATAGATCCCGGGCTTCATTTTCTCGAAGGCTGCCCGGTTGAGCATGCGGTAGGTCTCCCGGGTGAGGGGGACATGAAGGCTCAGGATATCGGACCGGGCGTAGAGCTCGTCCAGATCGGGCACCAGCTCGATCTGCAGGGCCAGGGCCCGTTCCTCAGGGATGTAGGGATCGAAGGCGATCACGTGCATCTCGAAGGCGCGGGCCCGGCGGGCCACCTCCGTCCCGATCCGTCCCAGCCCCAGCAGTCCCATGGTCTTGCCCGCCAGCTGGACTCCGAGGAAGCGCTCCCGCTCCCATTGCCCTTCCTGCAGGGAGAGCCAGGCTGGGGGGATCTTCCGCAGGAGGGCGAGCAGCAGTGCAAAGGTGTGTTCCGCGACGGCCACCGTGCTGGCTGCGGGCGTGTTCATCACCAGAATCCCCCGCTGCGTGGCCGCCTCCAGGTCGATGTTGTCCACGCCGATGCCCGCCCGGGCGATCACCCGAAGCCGCTCCGCCGCCTCCAGCACCTTCGCATCCAGCCGGACCCCGCTGCGCACGATCAGCGCGTCGCAGGTCCGGACCAGCTCCCGCAGCGTTTCCGACGAGGGCCGTCGGGCCTCCACCACCTCCACCTCGGGGTCCCCGCGCAGCAGGGCCAGTCCTTCCTCGTCCAGTAGGTCCGTCAATGCGATGCGCCACACGATCTGGCATCCCTCCTCATCCTGCTGAGCCTTCTGTGCTCCCTTCGAGCCACTCGTCGATATCTGCCAGCAGCGCCTCAATGTGATGCGGCTGGATCTCCCCCATATGGGCGATGCGGAAGGTCTTCCCCTTCAGCGGGCCGTAGCCGGAGGAGATCACCTTGCCCCGCCGACGCAGGAATTCGTTCAGGGCGCTCACCTCGATCCCTCGCGTGTTGAACACGCAGGTCAGCGTCCAGGATCGGTAGCCGTCCTCGGCGAACAGGGCGAACCGCTTCGAGGCCCAGGCCTGCACCCGCTCGGCCATGCGGCGGTGGCGCTCCCAGCGGGCCTCCAGGCCTTCCTCCAGGATGCGATGGAACTGCCGGTCGGCGGCGAAGAGCAGGGAGATGGCAGGCGTGGCCGGCGTCTCCCCCCGTTCCGCATAGCGCGCCATGGTGAGCAGGTCGAAGTAGTAGCCCCGATGGGGCACCTCCTTTGCCTTCTCCATCGCCCGCTCCGACACGGCGCAGAAGGCCAGCCCCGGGGGCAGCGCCAGGCACTTCTGAGAGGAGGCGAGGACGAAATCCAGGCCCCAGGCGTCGGTCTCCAGGGGCGCGCCCCCCAGTGAGGAGACCGCATCCACCAGGATCAGCACGTCCGGGAAGGCCTGGCGCACCGCCGCGGCGATCTCCGCCAAGGGGTTCATCACCCCTGTGGAGGTCTCGTTGTGCACGACAGTGATGGCCTCAATATCCGGATGGGCGGCGACGGCCTCCACGACCTGCTCGGGCCGGATGGCCTGCCCCCAGGCCACGGAGAGAGCGGCCGCTTCTTTCCCGTTGGCCAGTGCCACCTGATGCCAGCGCTCCCCGAAGGCGCCGTTGATCAGGCAGAGGACCTTCCGGCGCACCAGGTTGCGGATCGCAGCCTCCCACAGGCCGGTGCCGGAGGCGGCCACGAAGAACACCCGCCCGCGCGTGCGAAAGATCGCCTGCAAGCGCGGGATCAGCCGCTCGAACAGGGCGGTGAACTCCCGGCCGCGGTGGCCGATCATCGGCCGGGCCTGCGCCTGGGCGATCTCCTCCGGGACATATGTCGGACCAGGGATGAAAAGCATCGGTGCCTCTTCCATCAGATCCGTCTCCTTTGCTTCCGGTAGGAGGGGCTTTCGCCCCGAACATCCGTCTTCGATGAGGCGATGATTACAGTAAAGGCTGCTCCGGCAACCCCGAGCCCCTGGCTCTCGATCACGTAAGGTCGCGGCTGAAGCCGCTCCTACGCAAGATGGTTTTTGTTTGTAGGAGAGGCTTTAGCCCCGAATCTTCGTCTTCGATCCCGCAATGGTCGCGGCGAAAGCCGCTCCTACAAACATCGGTCTTTTTGGTGGGAGGGACTTTAGCCCAAAGCATCCGCTTCGATGGGGCGATGATTGCAGTGAAGGCTGCTCCGGCAACCCCGAGCCCCCGGCTTGCGATCACGTAAGGTCGCAGCTGAAGCCGCTCCTACGAAAAACGGTTTTGGTAGGGGGGCTTCAGCTCCGAACTCCGGGTTTTCGATGAAGCAAAGTTCACTGCTGAAGCCACTCCTACGCAAGATGGCTTTTGTAGGAGGGGCTTTCGCCCCGAACCCCCGCTTCGATGACGCAAGGGTCGCGGCGGAAGCTGCTCTTACAAACATCAGTCTTTGTAAGAGGGTCTTTAGCCCCGAACATCCGTCTTCGATAACGCAAGAGTTCGCAGCGAAAGCCCTCCCTACAACCAGAGTGCTGAAATGAATTTCGACTTACGCAGGAAGGGCTTCAGCCCCGAACTTCAGTCTTCTATGACGCAGGAGGTCGCGGCGGAAGCCGCTCCCATAGGGATTGATTTTCTGTAGGAGGGGCTTTAGCCCTGAACCTTCGTCATCGATCTCGTGAGGGTCGCGGCTAAAGCCGCTCCTACTTTTCCGCCGGTGCAGCCGACACCTTTCCGTCCGCAGGTGTCCAGATCTATTCTTAAAATCTATGTCTTCGATCTCACCACGGTCGCGGCTACAACCAGGATGCCGAAATGGATTTCTGCTTACAGCGCGTGCCACGCCTGGAGGAACCTTTCGTGGCGGACAGGATCCCGAAAGCGGGCCTCGCCGTTCCGAAAGGCCTGTAGACCTTCCCGCAGGGTTTCCTCCGCCAGGGTGTCCCGCAAGGCCCGAGCGCGTTCCGGGGAGAGGGCCAAGGGAAGGATAGGCGCCAGGCGCGGGCGGCGGATGTAGACATCCGCCCCTTCCGCGACAGCGGGCCGGGGGAACACCCCACCGAACCCCACGAAGAGATGCACCGCCTCCCGGGCGGCCAGGTCTGTGATCCCATCTCCTACGAGCATCAGGCGCCGCCCCGGCGCTCGGAAGCCTTCCAGCAAGCGGGCCTTCCCATCCTGCGCGATCAAGGGGGAAGGCTCTACGCCGACCGCCGGTCCTTCTTCCCTGCCATGCCACCATATGCCTGAGAAGGGATCGTAGCGCAGGCGGACGGCGTGGATGCGCTGGGCGGGGATGCCCAGGGAACGCCCCAGTCCCCGCACCGCGTCCTCCAGCCCGCCGCTGATTAGATGTACGGAGACTCCACAAGCGTGGAGGGCGTGGATCACCAGCGGGACGTCAGGGAGGAGATGATCCCGGTAAATGCGGATCAGCTCGCGGATCTCTGCGCGGGTCGGGCGGATCAGCGCGAGGCGCTGCTCATATATGGCCTCCAAGGGGAGGCGGCCGGACATCGCCGCTTCGGTGAGGGCAGCTACAGCCGTCGCTTGGCCCCGTCGCCGGGCCAGCTCTACGATCCCCTCCACCTCCACCAGCGTCCCATCGCAGTCGAAAAACACGTGGGTGAACGAGACCCAGCGGACCGGTCCGGCTTCCACGCCACCCCTCCGTAAAGGATTCCGCAAGATTATACCACGAATCGCAAGAGGGAAGCAGCGGCTGCATCGTGAGGGGTGTGTCCCAATTTTGTCGGGCGAGGTAAGATAGGGGCAGGAGGTGGATCATAGGACGGCCAGAGACTTCCCCCATCCTGCCGGACCCGGAGGTGGATCATGGGACAGTCAGAGGCAAT
>Ga0272447_1001313_pt1 | contig 15855 bp, 14 predicted proteins | sample YNPCB0133_FD_194589 | JGI IMG/M metagenome (GOLD analysis project Ga0272447, IMG submission 194589) | Hot spring microbial mat communities from Yellowstone National Park, WY, United States - YNP-CB-013-3 | ecosystem: Environmental > Aquatic > Thermal springs > Hot (42-90C) > Sediment | place... | reverse complement strand
AGTATCAATCGCCCCGATGGGCAGCAACGCTACCAGCAAAGCCTCGAACGCTATAAAAGGCAGGGATATTGAGCATGAAAAGGGTTCTATTCGTCTGTGTGGGCAACTCGTGTCGGAGCCAGATGGCAGAAGGCTTCGCCAACGCGCTGGGGAAGGGCAAAGTGGTCGCCTTCAGCGCAGGCACGATGCCTGCCGCCCGCGTCCACCCACTTGCCGTCGAAGCGATGCGGGAAGTGGGCGTCGACATCTCGCGTCAATACCCGAAGTCGGTCTCAGAGTTTGACCTTTGTGAATTCGATGCGGTGGTCAGCCTGTGTGAAGCCGACACCGACACACTCTGCCCCGCAACCTTTGTGGGCGTGCGCGAACAGTGGAACATCCCCGACCCAGTTGGATTGCCGATGGAGACCTTCCGCCGTGTGCGCGACACCATCGGGGAACGGGTCAAGGCCTTAGTGAACCGTCTGCTGATGGAGGATGATGGCTGCTAAGCGCGTGGTCATCGCCAGCCACAATCGCGCTAAATCGCGCGAGATCTATCAAATACTGTTGGAGGGGCTGCGCGACCTGCCCGTCGAGGTCGGCTTGCTGGCGGACTATTCGGGCGCGCCTGTCCCGGAGGAGGTGGGAGCGACCTATGTGGAGAATGCCATCCTCAAAGCTCGTGCCTGCACCCTGTTCACGGGCGAAATCGCGCTGGCAGATGATGCGGGGCTGGAGATCGACGCGCTAAATGGGTTGCCGGGCTTGCACTCACGCCGTTTCATGGGGGAATCGACGCCTTTCACGGTCAAAATGGGCATCCTGCTGGAGCGTTTGCGCGGGGTAGCCGACGAGCGACGCACGGCGCGGTTCCGTTGCGCCGTTGCGATTGCCACGCCAGCGGGCGCGCTGTTCACCTTTGAGGACACTTTGGAGGGGCGTATCGCGCAGGCGCCGCGCGGGCAGTTCGGCTTCGGCTATGACCCTATCTTCTATCTGCCCGCTTTCGGCTGCACCCTTGCCGAGCTGCCGCCCGAATTCAAAAACCGCATCAGTCATCGGGCGAAAGTGCTGCGCCAAGCCCTGCCCACTTTACGCACGCTTTTTGTGAACCCCCTCCCTTAGGTTCTCTACTTTCAGGTGTACCGCCCGTGGGATGAGGCGCTGCCGGGTGGCACTGACCCCGCCGAGGCGTGGGAGGCGCGCCTGAAGTCGATTCAAGCCTGTCAAGCACGCACCAACAAGAGGGTTCAACGATGAGAGGGGGCTAAGATGGCTCTTGTTTGCTCCACATCCTCCGCCATCTGGGCGACCAGTGCGTCGAGGCTCTCGAATTTGCGCTGGGGACGCAGCCGCTGCAGGAACTGGAGCGCGATCAGGCGTCCATAGAGCGGGCGTGGCGGGAAATCGAGCAGGTAGGCTTCCACCAGCGGGGGTGAATGAGGAAACATCGGCGGCGTGCCCACGCTCACCGCCGCACCATACTGCCTGCCCTCCAGATGCGCAACACAGGCATAAACCCCCTCCGGTGGACGCACAAGGCGACCCAGGGGCACCAGATTCGCCGTCGGATAGCCCAGCGTTTGCCCACGCGACTCACCCCGCACCACTATCCCTGCCCAGTAGAACGGCTCGCCCAGCAGTTGCGCTGCCGCATGCAAATCACCTGCCTGCACCCGCTCCCGAATGCGGCTGGACGAGATGCGCTCGCCCGACTCATCTTGCACCGCCGGCACCGCCATCACCTCGAACGCTCCGCTGCGGCGCAAAAAGTCCACATCACCCTGCCGCCGATGCCCAAAACGGAAACCCTCCCCCACCACCACCAGCTGGGCATACAGCGACTGCTGTAAAACCTGTCGCAGAAACGCCTCCGCGCTAAGGCGCGAGAACGCTGCCGTGAACGGCTGCACCACCACCAGGTCCGCCCCAAGTTGCAACAAGCGTTCGATGCGGTGCATTAAGGGGCACAGCAGCGGAGTAGGCTCGTGGGGGCGCAGCACCTCCGACGGGTGCGGGTCGAAGGTCAGCACCACCAGGGGCAACCCCTTCGCCCGTGCCTGTGCCTGCGCCTCTTGCAACAGCACCTGATGCCCCCGATGCACGCCATCAAAAACCCCAACGGCAACAACAGACCCCGTTGAGAGAGTTGCGCCAACGCTGTTCGCACCTAAAATCCAGCTCATGATCGGTTGCCTTAGGGGCAAGATGCCTCCCTGACTCCCTATTGTACCTCGCAAGTGTGCAGGAAACAGGGCTGGGCAGGCGAAACCCGATTGCATGCTCATCAAGCCGAAAGCGATTGAGCCGGGCATGACCATCGGGGTGGTGTCGCCCTCGGGACCGATTAGCGAGCAGGATTTGGAGAAGGGGCTGCAGCCGTTTTATCAGCGGGGCTACAAAATCGTGCTGGGCGAACATGTGCTGGCGCGGCGCGGCTATCTGGCGGGCAGCGACGAGCAACGCGCGCATGACCTGATGGCGATGTTCGCCCGCGATGATGTGGAGGCGGTACTCTGCTCGCGTGGGGGCTACGGCGCAGCGCGGCTCATCCCCTATCTGCAGCCCGATGTGTTCCGTCAGCACCCGAAAGCCTTCATCGGCTACAGCGACATCACCGTGCTGCACCTGTGGCTCCAACGCCATGTGGGGCTGGTCAGTTTTCATGCGCCGATGCCCATCACGATGACGCGCCATATCCCCGACCATGCGATGGCGGTCTTCTGGCGTGTGCTGGAGCAGCCAGAGCCGCTGGGCGAGCTGCCCAACTGGGATGCACCCTACCGTACATGGGTGGGTGGGCGAGCGCAGGGGCGCATCACGGGCGGCTGCCTCTGCTTGGTGGTCGGCTCGCTGGGTACACCCTACGAAATCGACACGCAAGGCGCAATCGTGGTGCTGGAGGATGTGGACGAACCCCCCTATCGCCTCGATTCGATGCTCAATCAGCTGCGCCTTGCGGGCAAATGGTCGGTGTGTGCGGGCGTGGTATTTGGGGAGGACACCCGCTGGGAGAAGCATGTGCCCGAAGGTGAGCCGAGCCTCACCCCCGACGAGATTTTCGAAGACTATTTCGCGGGGTTGGCTTGCCCCGTGATAACGGGCTTTCCCTTCGGGCATACTCAGGACCCGCTCACGCTGCCCTACGGCGTGCTGGCGGAACTGGATGCCGATCGGGGTAAATTAGTAGTTCTGGAGGCGGCAACGATTCCCCGCTAAGGACTCATTACGCGGCATTTTTTGGGCGAGTCGAGCATGAACATGGATTTGCCCCGCTGGGAACGCGAGCGTCCCGTCCGCAAAGGGAAAACCGGGGAATTTGTCACTACGGGATTATGAACCCATGACGGATGCCACCCATCGCCTTTATCACATCGCAGAGCTGGCACGCGCGATGCCAGAATCCCTTGAGGGTGCGTCCGTACGAGCGATGTTCAAAGGGGGTTTCGATTTCCAAGATGCGGGCATTCAGTAGGCAGGCGTCGATGGTGAGTCCCAGTTCGAGTCCGTAGCCGGGGGCGAAGCCACGCAACTGCATCAGCAGCTCGCGCGTGATCGCACGCTGCCCACTGAGCGGCGCGCGAAACCTTCGTCCTGTCCGCCAATACAGATAGAGCCGAGAGAGCTGCACCACCATCCCAAACCCGCCCGTTCGCCCCGCTGGTGGAAGCACCCCGATGGTCATATCGGCTTGGTGAAGCTGCACGGGGGTAAGCAGGCGAACGGCATGGCGGGCGCTTGCGCCAAGGTCTGCATCCAGAAAGAGGTAGACCGGTGCCTCGACCAGTTGCCAGCCGAGCCAGAGTGCATCCCCTTTGCTGCCCGTGCGGGGCAGATAGTCGCCGACTCGCACCACTTGCGCTCCCGCTTGCAACGCCTGCTCGGCGGTCCCATCCGTGCTGCCATCGTCCAGCACCACCATCTTGAATCCCCCCTCACCCCATCCCTCTCCCCCCTTACTAAGGGGGGAGAGGGCGCAGAAAGCGGTTGATAAGGCTTCACGCAGGGCGCGAACGGTTTCCCCAACCCGATCCGACTCGTTGCGTGCCGGGATTAGAATCGCCAGCGCATGTCTCATCGCAGTTGCTCCATCAGAGTGGGTGGGAAGGGGGCGTCCGCAGTGGGCTTCAAGCCATAAATGCCCGACTCCTCGCCCTGCAACAGAGTTAGCAACACAAGCTTGCCCAACGCGCAATCCACGCAATCGACGGCAGGCAAATTGGCTGCCTTGCAGAGCGAGAGAATGGAGAGGCTCGCCGTGAAACCTTCGCAAGCAATCAGGCGTGGCGTGTTGGCGGCAGGGCGCAAACTGGACTGCAACGCCCCTATCAGCTCGCTGTCCTGCTGGAGCCACTCTTCGCGGGCATCACTCATGGTATAGCCCCCGACCCAGATGAGCCAGTCAGGCGTGCGCGTGTAATCTCCCGATAGGCTCACCCCCTGCCGGCGGCTGAGGACGGCGCGCGTGCCGTCGCTTGCACCGGGCAGGTACAGGTCGGGCAGGTTTTTGAGAATGAGGCTTTGCTCCTTCGGGTCAACACGCGCCCACTCGATTCGGGTGACGGAGAGCGGCTCCGCCCCCGCCTCACTCAACAGCTGCTCGACACCCTGTACGAGGCTGCGTTCATCGGTCGTGACCAAAATGGCGATGCGTTTGCCCCTGAGCGGTCGTGCCGCTGTCTTTCGCGCAAGCGTGTTGGCGATGAAGCTATCGGCACGCGCCAGCGCCTGACGCAGGTTCTCGCGCTCGGCTTCCGCTTGACGCAGTTCGGTGGTGCGCTCAGCGAGCTGGGCATCCAATCGCTTCAGCTGAGCGGCTATCTGGTCAGGCACAGCCGGCGACAAGTACAGCCCACCGATGAGCAGCCCCACCGCAAGACTCAGCAACACGGCTGATAAACTGGCTATATGATAGCGCCAATCACTCATACCAATCCCCCATACACTATCCGAACCAGACCCGCCACCAGGCACGGATGAGCTTGAGCAGGAATCGCCCGGTGGGGGAGAGAGCAATCGCCACCACCATCGGGGTCAGGGCTGCCAGAAAGAGCCAGCCGAGTTCGTTCAGCGAGCGACGGGTCTGAAACAGGCGACTGACCCCTTTGGCGTCGACCAGCCGTGAACCGACCTTGAGGCGTGTCAGCAGGGTGGATGCCATCCCCGCTCGCCCCTTCTCCAGAAATTCCTCCAAGCTGAAGTGGCTGCCAACCGCCACGATGAGTTCCGCACCCGCTTCATACGCCAGCAGCATCGCCACATCCTCGCTGGTGCCGGGCGCCCGCAGCAGGTGCGCGCTTAGCCCCAATTGCTGACAGCGTTCCCAGCCGGGCGAGGGGCGCGTCGGGTCGATGTAGCCATGCACGACCAGCTCCGCACCGCAGCGTAAGCCACGCTCCGAAACGCTGTCCATATCCCCCACAATCAGATGAGGCTTCAGACCGCGCTGCAACAGGGCGTCCGCTGCGCCATCGACCGCAATGAGGATGGGACGCACTTCGCGCAGATACCCGCGCAACGCGTCCAAATCACGCTCATAGTCCGCCCCCCGCACCACCACAACCACCTGCTTGCCCCGCAGCACCGTGTGCAACGATGGGAGCGGCAACGGCTCCAGAAGCAGTTGCCACTCACGCTGCATATACTCCAGCGTATTGGTGGCAAAGGCACGCAATTCGTCCACCAGTCGTTCACGCGCCGCCTCGATCTCCCGCTGGAGCGTCTCGACCTTCAACCAGACCCCACACGCTTCTGCTCCACCTGCTGCCACGACTCGATTGCCCACGATGCGTACCTCCTGCCCCTCCCTCAGCGACTCAAAAAAGGCGCGCCCCACAGCGTCCAAAATCGGGATACCCGCCTGCAAGAGCAGCAGCGCGCCATAAGCGGGAAACCTGCCAGTGAAGGATGGCTCGGCATTAATAATGGCACGGGGCGAACGCTCAATCAGGGCACGCGCTGCTAACACATCGAGGTCCCGATGGGCAATCACGGCGATTTCGCCCCGACGCAGACGCTGCACCAGCCGCTTCGTGCGCGCATCGATGCGAACACGCCCCCTCATCTCCCCTATCGCCACAACCGCCCGATCCGCTGTAAACGCTTTCATGGGGAACCTATAGTCAAGTATACCCTAACCCAAGCGGACAGTTCGGAATACCGTGTGGCGTGCCTATCGACGCGGAATGTGCGTGTTGACCTCCCTGTGGCTCTCCGTGCATTCGTCCCCGCTTTGGGGTACTCTATAAATGATGAGGATTCGACCGCCACGCTATATCGTCTGGAGTACGAGCGAGGTTGATCTGAGCGACCCGTTCCAGCGACGCTGGTATATTCGATTTGTGAGCAGGGAAAATTTGCCCTCTCGTGAATCTCCCGCTGGAGGATGCTATGGTCAAGGTTGGAATCGTGGGACTGGGCACGATGGGGCGTCAACATGCCGAAGCCTATCGCCAGATGCCCGATGTGCAGCTTTGCGCAGTGTATGACCACCATCTGGATCGGGCGCAGGCGTTCGCCCAAGAGTTCAACACGGTGGTAGCGCCCGATTTCAAGACCCTCCTGCAGCAGTGCGAGATTGTCGATATCTGCACCCCCACCTATCGGCACGCCGAATATGCGCTGCCCGCTATCGAGGCAGGTAAAGCAGTGGTGTGCGAGAAGCCGCTCGCCCGCACCTTGCAGGAGTGCGAGCAGATTGTCGAGGCGGTGCGAAAGCACAACACGCTCTTTATGCCCGCGCATGTGCTGCGATTCTTCCCAGAGTATCGGCTGGCGCACCAGATGGTGCGGGCGGGCACGCTGGGCACAGTCGCTGCGGTGCGCATGCGGCGCGGAGGCGATTTCCCCCGCACCAAAAGCGACTGGTATGCCGATTTCGACAAGAGCGGCGGCATCATCATGGATCTCATTATCCACGATATCGACTGGGTGCGCTGGACGCTGGGCGAGGTGGAACGCCTCTATGCGAAGGCACTGACCTTCCACGGGCTGGAACACCTCGACTACACGCTGGTCACCATGCGCTTGCGCAACGGCACGCTTGCCCATATCGAGGGCACTTGGTGCGACCCGGGCGGGTTTCGGGTGAGTTTCGAAATCTGCGGGGATGCAGGGATGCTGGAGTATGATTCTGCCCAGATGGTGGCTTTGCGTGTGGCACGGCGCGTGGAGGCGGGACAAGCAGGCGGCGTAGAAGTGCCCGAAAGCCCTGCCGTCCAAAATCCCTACTACCTTGAGCTGCGCCACTTCGTGGAGTGCTATCAGAACGGGCAACCGCCCGAAATCACCGTGGAGGACGGTATGGAGGCGGTGCGACTCACACTGGCTGCCATCGAATCGGCACGCACGGGCGCCGTCGTCCATCTGAAATAGACAGGAGGGCGAACAGACGATGAAGGTCAAAGTGGGCATCATGAGCTTTGCGCATCTGCACGCCGATAGCTACGCGCATTGTCTGTTGACCAACCCGCGTGCAGAGTTTGTGGGCATCGCCGACCACGATCCGCAACGCGCTAAAGAAAAAGCCCAGCGGTACGGCGTGCAGGTGTTCGATAGCTACGAATCGCTGTTGGCATCGGATGTGCAGGCAGTGATTATCTGCTCGGAAAATGTTCGGCACGCGCCGCTGGCGCAGATGGCAGCCGCAGCGGGCAAGCACATCTTATGTGAGAAGCCACTCATGACCCGTCTGGAGGACGGTCAGGCGATGCTGGCTGCTGCGCGTGGTGCGGGGGTGCAGCTCTTCACGGCGTTCCCCTGCCGATTCAGCCCCGCTTTCCGGCAGCTGTGTGCGCGGGTGCAAGCAGGCGAGATTGGGGACTTGCTTGCCATGCGCGGCACCAATCGCGGTGTGAACCCCGGCGGCTGGTTCAACGACCCAGAGCTGGCAGGCGGAGGCGCGATGATGGATCACACCGTTCATGTAGCCGACCTGATGCGCCTGCTGACTGGGCAGGAGATAGTGGAGGTATATGCTGAAACCAATAATTTGATGTATCACGGCAACTTCGATGACACAGCGATGCTCACTCTCACCTTTGAGAAGGGCATCTTTGCCACGCTCGATTCGAGCTGGTCGCGCCCCCGCACCTTCCCCACCTGGGGCGATGTCACGCTTGCGGTGTACGGCACGCGCGGCGTCATCGAGATGGACATGTTCGCCCAATACCTACGCCACTATGACGACCGTGCTGGGCGCATTCGCCAGGTGTTCTGGGGCGATAACATCGATGCGCTGATGATCGACGAGTTCCTGCGAGCGGTATCAGGCGAGCCTGCGCCCACACTGGCAACGGGTGAAGATGGCTACAAGGCAGCAGCCGTCGCTATCGCCGGCTACGAATCGGTACAACGCAGTGAGCCAGTTCGAGTATAATACAAGCAGGTAGATGGTGATGCAGGAGCAGTCAGCGTGGTGGGAAAATCCCTTTCCGGGCATGAACCCCTACCTGGAGGATACACGCCTCTGGGGCGATTTCCATCATACCTTTATCAGCGTACTGCGTGCCGAGATTAATCAGGTGCTTCCGTTGAACTATTTAGCCTCGGTGAAGGAGCGGGTCTATGTGGAGAAGCCCGGGATTCTGCGCACGATTATTCCGGATGTAGTAATTGCCCGCCCAATGGTTCCCACCACTATCCCCGTTGGCAAAACCACCGTTGCCGATGCACCCGATAAAATCGCTATTCCTCTGCTGGAACCGCGCGAACTTTATATCCAAATTCTCGCGTTGCGCGACGGCGAGCGTCAGGTGGTAGCGGTTATCGAACTCCTCAGCCCGACCAATAAAACGCCCGGCTCGGTGGGGCGCCGAGTCTATCTCCAGAAGCAGCGGGAGATGCTGCGCAGCAACGCCCACCTGATAGAGATCGATTTGCTCCATTATGGCGTGCATACGCTGTTTGTGCCGCGGGCGATACTGGAACCAAGAGACAAGCGACTGGACTATGCCGTGGTGCTACATCAAGCGGGCTGGGAGGGGCAGTCGGCGTGGGCGTGGCGGATTAACCTGCGGGAGCGGCTGCCGCGCATTCTGGTGCCCTTAGCCGAAGACGACCCCGAGATAGCGGTCGATCTGCAAGCGGTGCTGAATCGCGTCTATGAGCAGGGTCGCTACGGGCTTGTGCTGGATTATGCGTCTGAACCACCTGTCCAACTGCCTGAAGAGGACCTGCAGTGGATCGACTCGCTGCTGAAAGAGAAGGGTTTACGCAAAGCAGGTTAAAAAGTTATTATTTTGCTAAACTTCTTGTGCATTTTGCACCATCTGGAGGAACTGTTCCTCGTTCAGCACGGGGATGCCCAGCTCGAGGGCACGCTGGAGTTTGCTGCCTGCGCCCGGTCCTGCCACCACATAGTTGGTATTCCGGCTGACGCTGGAGGTGGCACGCCCCCCCAGCGCGCGCACCAACTCCTCCGCTTCCTCGCGCGTGTAGTGCTGCAGCTCACCCGTGAAGACGAAGGTCATGCCGGCAAAGGGCGCCGCTGTTGGGCGCAGACGCTCCGCCTCCATCTGAACACCTGCTGCCCGTAGCTTCTCGATCACCTGACGGTTCTCTGGACGGGCGAAAAACTCCACCACCTCCCGCGCCGTCTCAGGACCGATGCCCGGTATCTGCACCAGCGCCTCCTCCGTGGCGCTCATCAGCGCATCCATGCTGCCGAAATGCTCCGCCAAGAGGCGGGCGGCATGCTCTCCCACCTGTCGGATGCCCAGCGCGAAGATGAGCCGTGCCAGCCCTGCCTGTTTGCTCTTCTCGATGGCGTTCAGAATGTTCGCGATGAGCTTCTCGCCGCTGCGCTCCAGCATGATGAGGTCGCCCCGATACTGATGGAGGTAGTAGAGGTCGGCAGGGTCGCGGATGTAGCCCAGTTCGAACAGTCGCTGCACCCACTTTTCGCCGACACCCTCGATATTCATGGCGTGGCGGCTGGTGAAGTGGCGGATACGCTCCACGATTTGGGCGGGGCAGGCAAGGTTGATGCAACGCAGGGCGGCTTCATCTTCTACGCGCTCCACGCGCGCGCCGCAGGCAGGGCAGCGTTCGGGCGGCTCGATGGGCTGCTCTTGACCCGTGCGCTGCTCCGGGATGACGCGCACCACCTCTGGGATGACCTCGCCCGCACGCTGGATAACCACCCTATCGCCCAGCCGAATATCCTTCTGGCGGATGTAGTCGATGTTGTGCAGGGTCGCGCGGGAGACCGTGACGCCCCCCACTGGCACGGGTTCCATGATGGCGACGGGTGTCAGCACGCCAGTACGCCCCACCTGCCAACGCACCTCCACGATGCGCGTCGTTGCCTGCTCCGCGGGATATTTATAGGCGATCGCCCAGCGGGGTGCGCGCGTCGTGGCACCCAATTGACGCTGCAACGCTATCTCGTTCACTTTAATCACCACGCCATCGGTGGCATAGTCCAGCTCTTGACGCCGATGGCTCCACTCTCGGCAGAAGCGCAGCACGCCCTCGATGCCTTTCACCAGGCGCGAATGGGGATTGACGGGGAAGCCCCACGCTTTGAGCTGCTGTAGCACCTCCCAGTGGGTGCGGAACTCGATGCCCTCGCAGTAGCCAACGCCATAGACCCAGATTTTGAGATGGCGTCGGGCGGTGATGCGCGAATCGAGCTGGCGCAGGCTGCCCGCAGCCGCATTACGCGGGTTGGCAAAGAGCGGCTCGCCCGCTGCCTCGCGCTCACGGTTGATACGCTCAAACTCCTGATAGCTCAGGTAGACTTCGCCTCGCACCTCCAAAACGGCAGGTGGCGCGCTGAAAAGATTCGCGTCTGTGCGCAGCCGCAGGGGCACCTGACGAATCGTGCGGAGGTTGGGGGTCACATCTTCCCCGCGGTAGCCGTCGCCGCGGGTCGCCCCCACGGTCAGCACCCCATTCTCGTAGGTGAGCGAGACCGCCAGCCCATCGATTTTGAGTTCGCAGGTGTAGTCCAGCTCCGTTTCGGGCGACAGGTCTAAAAAGCGTTTCACGCGCCGATCGAACTCCAGCAGCTCCTCCTCACTGAAGGCGTTATCGAGGCTGAGCATCGGCTCGCGATGGGCATGTTCGGGAAAAGCTTCGAGCGGCGGTGCGCCCACCCGTTGCGTGGGCGAATCGGGCGTGACAAGCTCCGGGAACTGCTGCTCCAACTCCACCAGCTCCCGAAAGAGACGGTCATACTCCTCATCGGAGATTTCGGGCTGATTCAGCACATAGTAAAGATAGTTATGATGCTCAATAAGCCGCCGCAACTCCTCGATGCGCGCCTGTGCCTGCTCGCGTGTCATCAAAATTCGACGATTCACCCCCCGACCTATCTACTCCTGCTTGGCTCGCGACGATTTAAACCAGTTTCCATTGGTGGGCTGAGTTTCGAACCTGGGCAGGAATCCCGTGACTCTTCGCCAAACCTGACTTCTAAGAGCGTGTACTGGAAGCGAAAATCGGGAAACTGGATTCTCGTACACCCCATACCCACAGAACTCTCTATTCCTCCAGCCAGTAGTGTCCCTCGAACAGGATTCGGGCGGGACCTGTGAGGGTGATCGAATCGCCGGGCTCCCATTCGACAGTCAGGGTGCCGCCCGGTGAGCGTACCTCGATGGGATTCTGTCCCCAGCCTGCGATTCGGCTCAACACGGCAACCGCTGCTGCTCCCGTGCCACAGCCCAGTGTTTCGCCCACCCCACGCTCCCAGATGCGCACCCGCACTTGATGGGGCGACTCGATAATTGCCCATAGCACGCTGGTACGCTCCGGAAAGAGGGGATGCGTCTCGATGCGCGGGCTGAGCTGGCGAAAGGTCTCCTCATCGGGCAGCCGTTCCGTGAAAATCACGCTGTGGGTCGTGCCAACATTCACCGACCAGAGCCGCACTGCTTGCCCCACAATCATCAATGGATAATCTTGTACCGATTCGCCCTCCACAAGGGCAGGAATCGCGCGCGGGTGGAAGCGTGGCGGCGGCAACTGCGTGGTGACGGCTTCGATCTTGCCCTCGCGGAGTATGAGCCGAACGGGTATCAACCCGCGCGGGGTCTCGATAGCAAATTCTGGGGTGTCCACATAGCCTTGCTCATAGGCGAAGCGGGCGACGCAGCGCAACCCGTTCCCGCAGAAATCCTCCGTGCCATCGGGATTGAACATCCGCATCGACACGGGCGCTCGGGTGCCCGAGCCGATAATGAGCAAGCCGTTGCTGCCGATTCCCAGCGGGCGATGGCACAGGCGTTGCGCCAGATGACCCAGATTCGCATCCTGCACGGCGCCCGCTTCCACCAGCACGAAGTCGTTGCCGACCGCCTCCACCTTCCAGAAAGGCAGTTTGTGCCCCGACCGGTTCACTTCTGCTTCTGCGCCTCCTGAACCTCTTTTTCGAACTCTTTGTAGGTGCGTGAGCCGGACCACGCCTTCAACCGCTTGCCCGATTTGCTGTAGAGATAGGTGCGCGGGATTTCACCACCCCACTCCTTGTCGAAGTTGCGAATGAACTGGTCACTATCCTCGTCCAGCACCAGCACGGGGAAGGTCGCTCGCATGCGCTTGATGAAGGGCGGTAGCAGCTCATCGGCGGTTTCGGGGTCATCGACGGAGATGGCTATCACCATCACGCCCTTTTTGCGGTAGTTGTTATAGAGTTTCACGAGGTCAGGGAACTCCTTCACGCATGGCTCACACCAGGTCGCCCAGAAATTTAACAGCACCACCTTGCCCCGCTGTTGGGCAAGCCGCTTGCGCAAATCCTTCAGATTGGTTCTCGGTACTTTCGCCATGTTGCCATCCCTCAAAGCGATTATACCTGAGATGCAAGGATGTGCGAAAAATCGCCCCTCTGTATGCTTTTATACCAATTGCCGAAGCATACTTTATATAAAAACATGGGCGATTGACGCCCCCCTTTAGGTTCCCCCTGCGGGCAGGGGGAACCGCGGTTCCCCTCGCGAAGCGGGGGGAACCTGTAGGAGGGGGGGACAAAAACTGAATTCCCGAACACCCTCAGGGGGCATTAGAAGCCGTATTCGGCAGGGTTCACCGGGTCGCCGTTGATGCGAATCTCAAAGTGGAGATGGGGTCCTGTCGTGTAGCCCGTGCTGCCCACCCGCGCAATCATCTGTCCCCGCTGTACCTCCTGCCCCACTCCCACCAAAATAGCGGAGCAGTGGGCGTAGAGTGTGGCGACCCCACCGCCATGGTCTATAATCACCGTGTTGCCGTAGCCGCGAATATAGCCCGCTTCGACCACCACGCCCGAATCGGCAGCGACGATGGGGGTGCCGTGGGGTGCGGCGATGTCGATGCCGTGATGCATGCGACGCACGCGGAAGATGGGATGCGTGCGCATCCCGTAGCCCGACGATATTCGCCCATTGACGGGGCGGATGAACCGTCCCGACCAGCGTTTGTCGGCACGGGCGCGCCCTGCAGGCGTCTCCATCATGGCACGCAGCCGTCGGGCAATCGCTCGCGATTCGGCTTCCAGCTCCGCCAGCTGGCGCTCATAGAGGGCACGCTCGCTGGCAATCTGCTTCAGCGTGAGCTTCTTCTCCTGCTGCGCCTCTTGCAGCTCGGCTGCCTGCGCATGCAGGTCGCGCTCCAGTCCCCCGATTTGCACCACCAGCCTATCCATGCGCGCCTTCGCCTGCGCCACCGCTTGCTGGTCGGCACGCACCGCATCCAGCAGCTCCTTGTCCGCCTTCACAATCTGGCGCATCACATAGCTGCGACTGGTCAGCTCCCGCATGGAGCGGGCGCCCAGCAACACATTGAGATAGGAGATGCTTCGATGTTTATAGGCGGCGCGCAGTCGCTGCGCCAGCAACGCCTGACGCTTCTGCAGACGCGCCGTGAGGATAGCGAGCCGCTTCGCCAGCAATCTCTGTTCCTGACGGGCGTTCGCTAATCGGGTTCGGGTCTGGCGCAGGCGATGAGTGGTGTTATCGATCTGGGCGTCCAGCTCGGCAATATCGCGCCGCACCTTGCGCTCCTCACGCTTTTTCTGCTGAATCTGGGAGCGCAACTGTCCGATCCGCCCCTTCAGATTCGTCAGTTGCTGCTGCAGCTGCTGCTTCTGTTGGCTCTTGTCCGACTGCGTGTTTACGGGCGAAAGCAACAGCAGCCCGCCTATGCCTAATCCCAGCCACCAGCCTTTGCCTCGCATCGCCCTACACTATACCCGCTCACCCCCGTCGTAAGCCTCTTTAGACTCAAAAAGTGCGAGCTGCACCTCGGATGGGGGTGTGCCGTGTTCTATCTGTAGTTCAGCCACCTGTCGATCAAACAGTTCCAGCGCGCTGCGGAACCACTCATAAGAGGGCGTCCAATCATCAGGCGCACAGCTGGCTGAGCGCAACAGCTCGCCCATGAAGTGCAAAAACAGCAGGTTGCGCGTGCCGTTCCGATAATAGCCGATCAGTTGCAGGGCACGCTCTAATGCCTCCGCTGGCGAACTGGAAAGCGGCTCATAGGGCTGCGAACTTTTGCAGCAAATCAGCACTAAGTCCATATCCAATGCCTGCTTGTTCCGAATGTGCGGGTTCACCCGATACTCGCTTTGCACGGGAAAGAAATCGACAATACGGAAACCACTGGTGGAGACCACCTCATAGATGGTCCACCACGCTTGCCATTTGGTGTGATGAAAGGTGAAGATAAGCAACCCATCTTCTTTTAAGACACGCCTACACTCTCGGAAAACGGCAATCATTAGTGATTTATATTCCTCTTCGCTTTTGCCTTGCCCTTTGTTGACAATTGCCTCCCGACCTGTTGGCACCAGAGGGGCTTCAAAATGGCTGTCCCGAACCAAACGAGATAGCCAGACATAGAAGAAGTTAGATAACTCAGAGTAATGCACATTATCATAATAGGGTGGATCCGTTATCACGAAATCCACACTACTGTCAGGCAAATTCGGCAGATGAGATGAATCGCGGCAAAGGAGCATCGCTCCTCGCGGTGTTTCGAGCAGGTCATCATAGGTCTCTACTACATGGGCTTCTATTCGCTCCTTTTGTAAAGGGATGGTGATAACCTGTCCATTAGCTGCCTTGTATCGTTCATAGGGTTGCTGGCAATAGGTTTTAGCATTCCGATAGCGTCGGTAGCAGTTAACGAATGTTCCTGCTCCCTCCTCTGAAACTCCCCAGACAGCATTTTCTACTGGCATGGTGGTAAGCGGTAGTGCGTGGTAGTTAAAGAGATGATGCAACTTGCGATTGGGATAGTTGTAAGGGGTCATCATATTGTTATATTCGAGCATATTGGATAGTATCGTGAAAAAGCAGTTTTGATACTCCGGTTCCGGGATTGTTCGAATGCCGTCGATTAGAAGATTGAGTGCCAGTATCTGACGCGGGTTGAACAGCTGTCGGTAGCATTGATACCCATGTTGAATCCAGCGGCGTGAGGAGGTGCCCAGTGGTATCTCCTGATCAGGAATAACCAGTTGGCTTTGGCATTTTTCATATTCCGCCTGAATCTGATTGAGCATTGCTTGGTCGTCTGCGTCGGGGGCTTTATACAGGCGGGCATTGCAGCGGGAACAAAAGTATTCGATTGCGACCAACCTATCCTGTAGCGACGCGCCTGCTCGAATGGTGTCCAGAAGTGAAAGTAAGCCAGCCTCACAGTGAGTGCAGGAATAGAAGCCCTCGTTGTAAGCCCCTGCGTAGGGATCAAAGCGATGGTAGCAAACAGGACAGCAGGCGGGTTGCTCACCCGTCCATGAAAACAGCGCCCGACATGTTGGGCAAAAGACCGTCGCAGGATTGGAAGGAGATAACGGGCGATTACGGCTGGCACCCTCATTCAACAAGCTGCGCTTATGGAGGATTGTCTCTTGTCCACAATGCTGGCAAGCAATGAAGCGAACCC
>Ga0272447_1001310_pt1 | contig 15872 bp, 7 predicted proteins | sample YNPCB0133_FD_194589 | JGI IMG/M metagenome (GOLD analysis project Ga0272447, IMG submission 194589) | Hot spring microbial mat communities from Yellowstone National Park, WY, United States - YNP-CB-013-3 | ecosystem: Environmental > Aquatic > Thermal springs > Hot (42-90C) > Sediment | place... | reverse complement strand
CTGCGAATCCCCCCCCCTTTCAACCCACACGGGGAGAAGGGGGAGGTTGGGCATCCTGATGCCTGAAACGGGAGATGGTATGCAGAGGCTTGCCAAAAAACCCCCCTGTAAGGTGGGGCATCCTGATGCCTTGAACCAGAGATGGGACGCCAGGGCATGCCGGAAAAACGCATCGCCGGGAAGCGCCCCACCAGCCTGCAGGGCTTTCATCCGCCATTCCATTGCTCTTCATAGAACTGTTCACCCCTGGGGTAACACACGCACACGGAGCGAGGGCGTCACGCCCTCGTCGCGTCTCCGAGGGCAAGATGCTCTCGCTCCCGGGAGAAATGTGAGCGCGTACCTCTTCATCATATCTTGACATCTGACCTGAGTCGTGCTACTATCGTGCGCGCCGAAGAAACCAAACATAACACACGTGCACATGATGGGTATCTGACCAGACGCAGGTAGCATGACAGTTTCTGCTCCAGAGATTGCGCGTCAGGAAACAACGCCGTTTTCCCCTCCGACCGACGATGTTGTCATCAGGGTGCGCAACGTTGGCAAGATGTACCGCATCTACGACCATCCGCAGGACCGACTCAAGCACATGCTGCTGTGGCGTTTCGGGCGGCATTACGGGCGCGAATTCTGGGCGCTGCGCAATGTCAGTTTCGAGGTACGGCGCGGTGAGACGGTGGGGATCATCGGGCGGAACGGGAGCGGCAAAAGTACGCTGTTGCAGATCATCGCCGGCACGCTGGCGCCGACCGAAGGCGAGGTGCTGGTGAAGGGTCGGGTGGCGGCACTGCTGGAGTTGGGGAGCGGCTTCAACCCGGAGTTCACCGGGCGCGAGAATGTGTACCTCAACGGCGCGATCCTGGGGTTAAGCCGGGAAGAGATCGACGCGCGCTTCGATGACATCGCCGCCTTCGCGGACATCGGCGAGTTTATCGATCAGCCGGTGAAGTTCTACTCGAGCGGCATGGTGGTACGGCTGGCGTTTGCGGTGCAGGCGCATGTCTCTCCCGACATCCTGATCGTCGATGAAGCGCTGGCGGTGGGAGATATTGCGTTTCAGCATAAGTGTACGCGACATATCAAGAAACTGATTGATAACGGGACTACACTTCTCTTTGTCTCGCATTCGACCAGCAGCATCAAGTCGTTGTGTTCGCGTGGACTCTGGCTTGATAGTGGTCAGATGCACTATTACGGTTCTGCAGGTGTAGCCGTTGAAAAGTACCTTGCTTTTATGAGGATGAGCGGGTCATCCAATCCAGATTCCGCGATTGGGGCGATAACATCCGACTATGTGATCAAACCTTCCTCCTCTCGTTTAGATCCCAGACAGAGTCTTCTGATGGTTGAATCTGAGATAGATCTTGCTGATGAACGTTTGTTTATTCGAGGAAACTGGCAGCCATACTATTTGTCCCAATTTGAATTTCCGGTGCGTTGTACCACATCAGTAGAGGCTTTGGCAGGGTTCAGATGTAAAGGGAGTGAGGTCTGTTTAATTTTTGGTGAAGGGCCGTTGATGCGCCCTGCAGTGATAAACATTGATGGCATGATTTACAATGTCCGATTGGAATCTGCACGTGAAGGTCTGAAAACATCTCGTTTCTGTGTACCTACTGGCGAGCATGTGGTGCTCGTCAGTCCTGGTGATACATCTCTCGGAAATCAATTTTTTTGGTATGGAGGTCGGATTTACTCGAATGTTGATATGCCTATCCTTTCGAAAAAGAATAGTCTTGGGCACATTGATGATGAGGTTGGTCGTTATGGTAGTCAAAAGGGTCGTATCACTGGAGTTGAGTTACTCGACTATGTTACAGGTTTGCCAATAAGTGAAGTATACCAGGGGCAGGCGGTACGATTACGTATTTTCGCGGAACGTTTATGTGATGCTGGACCTCGATTAGAGTTTTCTTTCATTGTTCGTAATCGTGATCGTGTTGATCTCTTCGGTGCTACAACTATTGATCACGACATTCGCCTCGATCCTCATGCTACAAGATTTGCTGTCGAGTTTGCTTTCGATGTGCGACTTACCCCTGGTTCATATTCTATTCTGGTTGCTTTTGTTGAATGCAGCGAAGATTTGACAAAGCGGATTCCTATGGATCAAATCGATATTGCTTTGGTTTTTAGTGTTAGTGTCGGATCGAAGAGTCAGATATGGTACATATTTTATCAGCCTATGGTTTGTAAAGCATTCGCTGAATAGTTATTTTGTTCATCGTCGTATATCAGGAGAAAGAAATGAAAACATTGCTGATAGCATTCACGATGCGTTGTGGTAGTAATTTTCTTTGCGAACATCTAAGAGCAAATGGTATTGGAAATCCGGTAGAGTATTTCCAGCACCCTTTTGGGGTTGCCAACCGTCAATTTTATGATGATTTAGGTGTAGATTATGGTGATTTTACTGGTTTTTTGGATGCTTTGATCGAGAATAAATCCGTAAATGATATATTCTCTGTAAAGATCGCGTGGGATCATAAAAATGCTCTTCTTGACGCAATAAAGAAGATAGATTCTTCTATTGACAGCTTAGAGGATTTCTTTCCTGGTGCCCGGTGGTTATTCTTGAGAAGGCATGATAAGGTGGCGCAGGCAATCTCGTTATGGAGGGCACAAAAAACAGGTGTATGGGTTGCAAAGAATTCGTCAATGCCAGTGAAGGAGAAGCCGGAATATAAATTTTTTGAGATTCTTGACTCGCTAATGCATATATTAGTCGAAGATTTGTTCTGGGAGAGGTATTTTTATGAAAGAAAAATAGATCCCTTGACGCTTTACTACGAAGATTATGTGCAGAATGTAAAGAATGCTGTTTTGATGGTTGCTCGATATTTGGGTGTTTCAGAACAACTTCGATTGAGTGAACCGAATGATATAGCTTCTGTTGATGCAATAGTAAAACAGCGTGATAGTTACTCGGAAGAGATATATCGTCGTTTTAAATCGGACATCCTTCAGATTGGTGTTGAGGATTATTGGAGTGAAAGAAGTGCCGATATTTCTCGGTGGAAAGGTTTTCGCGAAAGTCAAACATCGATAGTTGTTAAATCAAATGTTGTTGATGTTGATGATCTGAGATCGAGAGGAGCGAAAATTGGGAGAGATGTATTCTTTGGTCCAGATGTTTATGTTGAACGTGACTTTGCTTCATTACTCACTATTGAGGATGGGGTCGTCTTATCAAGGGGTGTTTCTATCTTTCTTCACGACTCTTCGTTGAATAATGTGATTGGCGCGCCGATTAAGTTTGGTCCTGTACGATTGCGGCGTAATTGTTATATTGGTGCGAATTCTACTATTCTTTGCGGTGTTGAGGTGGGCGAAAACGCTATTGTTGGAGCTTCATCACTCGTTACATGTGACATACCGGCAAATACTTATGCATATGGTCAGCCAGCCCGTGTTCGCGGAAATATTCAAGACCTGATGATGAAACATCGTGAATCTTCAGACGGTCGATTTTTATATCTTTCTCTTCCGCCGTGGCGAGAGAGGAAGGACAAGAAGCATGATGACGATTATATGCGAGAGTTTCTTGTCAAAGAATCTGCTTCTTTACGCGAGGAGGGCAGGAAAGTGAGCGCAAATCAGTCATTCTTCTCTTCTGATCTCGACTCGAAGGAGATCGAGGATATTCTGAAACGTATTGATGATCATATTGCACGTCGTCTGGATGTTGCTGAGGTTGAGCCTGCAAAGGTATTGGCAGAGCTTCCGGATACTTCAGCTTTGCAACGCCGGGATGTCTTTGAAGAAGAGTTGACTGCAAAGGTATTGGCAGAGCTTCCGGATACTTCAGCCCTCGATCATCATTTGTATGAGGTACGTCGCAGCACGGCGCCATTATTTGCTGTAACCGGACGTCATCCCAAGCAGATTCTCCGGCGTACCCTTAATCTTCCCATTCGGGTTTTCGGGCACAAGCAGCGCCATTTTAATCGAGAGCTGGTTGCTCTGGTCGAGCAAATGGTTGCTCAGATCTATAGTTTGCGCCAGGTTGCTGCCAGCGTACTGTCGTTGTATAAGACTGTTCGCCGTCTTTCTGTCGAATCTCAAACGTCGGCAAACCAGATCGGGGAATTGCGTCAATCGCTCAGTTTAGTAACAGCGGAGCAGCGGGGGCAGCGGGAGTGGCTGGAGCAGGTGGCGACGGAGCAGCGGGGGCAGCGGGAGTGGCTGGAGCAGGTGGCGACGGAGCAGCGGGGGCAGCGGGAGTGGCTGGAGCAGGTGGCGACGGAGCAGCGGGGGCAGCGGGAGTGGCTGGAGCAGGTGGCGACGGAGCAGCGGGGGCAGCGGGAGTGGCTGGAGCAGGTGGCGACGGAGCAGCGGGGGCAGCGGGAGTGGCTGGAGCAGGTGGCGACCGAGCAGCGAGGATATGGTGATTGGATCAAACTCCTGGAACGTAAACAGCAGATCCTCGCTCTGGATGTGCGTGAAATGATTCCATCCATCCATCACTCAGATTTTCCTGAACCGCGCATCGTTGATCAAGAGCGCTACAGAGTACTTTTGGAATCGATGAACGGCGCGGTTAAGATTAATGTTGGCTGCGGTGAAAAACCTTTGCCAGATTATATCAATATTGACATCCGCGATGTACCAGGTGTCGATGTTGTTGCTGATGCACGTCGGTTGCCGTTTGATGATGGAAGCCTGGCGGAGGTAGCCTCGTTTCATCTTGTGGAGCATTTTCGTAAACATCATCTGAAAACGGTCGTGCTGCCGTACTGGCGCCGGTTGCTCGCCAGAGATGGGTGTTTGCGAATTGTTTGTCCGAACTGGGAAGCAATGCTGGAACGTCTGAATGATGGTCGCATGTCACTGGCGGAGTTCAGTCTGCTGACGTTTGGCGCCCAGGATTATGAAGGAGATGATCATTTTGCGATGTATACTCCCGATACGCTCACCGAAGTTTTGCAGCAGGCAGGATTCAGTCGTGTCGAAGTTATTGAGCATGAGCGGATGAATGGGATTTGCCCGGAAATGGAAATCATAGCATACGTTTGAAACCTATGCGTATCTGTTTCCTGGAGTATGCTTCGTTCGAGCAAGATGTTTCATCGATGCCCTGCTATCCGATCGCGACGCTTCTCGAGCAACGCGGTCATGATGTTCATGTTATTACTGGAGGTATTGACGGTCGAAGCAGGCGTAATGGCGTATGGATCCACGAGATATCCGTTTCTTCGCCATTATCACCCCTCTTTTCCAGGCATTCCGAGGTGAACGGGGCTCTCCATGTCGCAACTCGCCTGTATGAAGCGCTGTTATTCTTGAGTGCTGAGATGCCGTTTGATGTCGTTGAGGCGCCGCTCGAAGGCGCTCAGCCCTTTGTTGTCGCTCATCGATATCAGGTGCCAATTGTCTTGCGTGTCGATTCTCCTTCAACTTCGCGCCGTACCATCTCTGAGGCGGTTGAAGCGCTGGAACATGCGTGTCTTCGCCAGGCTGCCGGTCTTATCGCCTCTTCGGAAGTATCTGTTCGGGAAACATTGAAAAGATACCGTTTATCGGCGCATGTTCCTTATCTGATATCGACGCCAGATGACGATGTGGCGATTGATCGACGATTAACCTGGTATGAAAGCCTGATAAGGCAAGCGGCGACGCCGGTGACGCACGTGTATCAGGTGATGGAAGCGCTCGATGAGGGCGACGCGGTAAGTACGATTGCGCGCGATGTCGCTCGCATGCTCTCCGATTTTGGGCAGCCATCGCGTATCCTGGCGCGGTTTTGGAATGAACGATTACATAGTGAGGTATGTCCACTCCATTACGCTCTTTCATATCCTGGTCATCTGATCTTTCACTATTGGGGCTATAATACGTCTACGTGGCTGTTGAGCGCTTCTAAAGGTCGTAAGGCTATCTATTATCATAACATTACTCCTCCTGAGTTTTTTGCTCACGACAGGATGCTATATGAACGTATGAAGCGTGGCTATAAGCAGCTGTACTCAATCATGCACCACTTTGATTTGATTATCGGAGATTCCTGGTATAATGTTCATGAATTGAGACGATACAAGCAAAAGTTGCCACCTGCTATCGCTATCTACCCCGTTATCGAAACCGAATCTCTTCATCGAAAACCTTTTGACCAAGCGCTACTTAAGCGATTAAAGAACCCAAGAGAGACGAACATCGTCTTTATTGGTCGGATTGCCCGCAATAAGCGCCAGGATCGCCTGATCGAGTTGTTTCATTATTACTGTCGGGAGATCAATCCGCACGCCCGTCTCTGGCTCGTAGGTTCGAATACGGGTGATCCAGAGTATTATTCAGACATTGAGCGCCTGCGCGCGAGGCTCAGCAGCGGCGATCGGATCCATTGCACCGGAAAAGTTTCTGAGAGTGAACTGTATGCGTACTATCGCGCGGCTGACGTGTTCGTGTGCGCTTCGGAGCACGAAGGTTTTTGCGTGCCGATTGCCGAGGCAATGGCATTCGATATTCCGGTCATCGCGTTTGCTGCGGCAGCCATCCCCGAAACAATGGGCGGCGCCGGATTCTTGATCAACCGGTGGGACGTCCCGCGCATTGCTGAATTGATTCACCTGCTCGTCAGCGATGGTCAGTTGCGCGAACGAATCGTGTCTGGTCAACGCCGCGCGCTCGTGCGCTTTTCGCGAGAGGAGGCGCGGTTGCGGATCAAGGCTGTCATTGATTACCTGGTAGATGGTGTTTCCAGTCCAATGTTTGTATCTGTGTGACGGGAGTGGGAGATCGAATGCCGTCTAGTCTCACTGCCAGCGTTGTGATAAATACGTACAATCGTGTTGACTATCTGCGGCGATTGATACCGGCGTTGCTGCGTCAGCGTGATGTCGAATTCGAAATCGTTGTTGTTAATGGTCCTTCGACGGATGGAACCGAAGCGCTGCTGCAACGATACGGCGATCAGATCAAGGTCGTTTCGTGCCCTTCTCGCAATCTGTCTCAGTCGCGCAACCTGGGCATCAAGGCTGCTGCGGGGGACGTTGTCGTATTTATTGATGATGATGCGCTTCCAGAGGATGAAAGGTGGCTCTATCGCTTTGTGAAGGCATTCGCTGATAGTAACCCGGCGCCTGGTGCGGTTGGAGGGGATGTGTTAATGGGGGATACCGATTTCTATGAATTCCGGGAAGGGGCAACTTCTGAGTATGGTCTTCATGTTTTTAATCGATCTGCTCAGGGTACATCCCATGTTGCGTGGGTAAGGGGTGTTCCGGGCGGTAATGTAGCATTTCTGCGCGAGGCGCTGGTAAAGATCGGTGGTTTTGATGAGTTCTTTATTTACTATCTGGATGAAACTGATGTCTGTTTTCGACTGATGCGCTCAGGTTATCATATTGGCTATCTGGACAATAACCCGGTACGGCACTACGCAGCGCGTTCTCGACAACCGGACACGCCCCGTCCGTGGCATGTGATCGCTCAGAGTGATACCTATTTTGCGCTGAAGAATGGTCGGGAGCGCAGGCTCAAGCGCGCGCTTAAGACTATCCTCTTCGCGCCGCAAAAACATTTTGTTCCAGAAATTGTCAAAGATTTGCGCCGCATACCGATCCAGTCCCTTCCTGCCATCGTCAGTTCGATCGGGAAGGGGTATGTGAAGGGGTTCTTCGCCGGTATGCTCAAGCCGCGTATGCTGGGGGCGTTTCCGCGTCAGACTCCTCCTTTCTTGATGGCGCAACCTCGCTTTTCGTCGTCGCGTCTGCGCATTGCGCTGCTGACAGAAACGACGCCGAAACGTCCGGGATACGGCGGGATTGGGAGATACACCTATGATCTAGCGCTAGGTCTGTACGAGCGCGGGCACGAGGTGCATATATTCTGCCGTGATGATCGTCCGCTTCAGCGCGAAGGGCTTGGTTTCGTCATCCACGGCATTGTCGCGCCAGCATCGCTGCCGCAGGCAAGCGCCGATCACCCCGTGCTGGAGAAAAATCTGGCGTACAGTCTGGCAGTTGTGCAGCGGTTGCACGAACTGCGTAAGCAGGGAGTCGTTTTCGATGTGGTGCATGCATCGAACTGGAATGCAGAAGCAGTTGCGCTTATTCGTTCGGGAATGTATCCGGTTGCGCTGATGCTTGTCTCATCACTGGCGCAGATCATTCGAACCGAAGGATGGGAGTGGAATGACGACCTGCGTGCATGCGTGGCGCTGGATCGCTGGCAGATCGAACACGCAGCGACCGTCTGTGTTCCATCGCAGGGCGTGCTTGACAGTTATCGAACATACATGGGGATTGATGTTGCTGCACTACCCGATCTTGTTCGCACACCGCTCGGCATTGTTCCGGATGAAGCACTTCCGCCCGCTCCGCAGCGCGATCGACGCAAACTGCTGTTCGTCGGTCGTCTCGAATATCGTAAGGGTATTCACACCCTGTTCGCAGTGCTCCCTGACCTGCTGCCGCAGTTTCCGAGCTGGGAGTGTCACATCGTCGGCAGTGAAGGCGACGGGACGCTAAAGAAGCAGTTTCTGGATCGCTACTATCGAATGCCGTGGATAAAGCGCGTCATATTCCACGGATTTGTCGCCGAGGAACATCTGCGTTACCACTATCAAACGTGCGATCTGTTCGTGGCGCCGTCGCTCTACGAGTCGTTCGGGTTGATCTACCACGAGGCGATGCAGTACGGCAAGCCGGTCATCGGGTGTTTCACCGGCGGCGTTCCCGAAGTGGTTGAGCACGGCATCGAGGGATTGCTGGTCGAGCCTGATAATCCCTCCGCTCTGCGCCGGGCGATGGAACAGTTGATGCACGATGACGACCTGCGCATGCGCATGGGACGCGCCGGCAGGGAGCGTGTCGTCCGGCGGCAAAACTATCGCACCATGGCGGAGTGTCTGGAGCAGGTGTATTATCGCATGATTTGATTGCGCACGTGTCGGTGGGTTCGTAGGGGTATATTATACAATACAGACGCCATGTGCATTTGAGCATAACACGTCGCAATGTTATGGAGAGTAGCAGTGATACGTCCCGTGTTGCAGGCAGGCGTGAAGTCGGCTTCTGAACGTTCCCTTGTCGGGGTGCTCGTAACCGTCGCCCTGGCATGGACCGGGTATCTGAGTTGGCTTGTGATTCATCAACCGGAAGAGTTCGTTTTGACAGATGATGCATACATTTCACTCCGATACGCCCAAAACTGGGTAAACGGGGCAGGCATAGTCTGGCAACCGGGCGATCGGGTCGAGGGATACACGAATTTTTTGCAGGTCGCGCTGTTTGCGTCAGGCTTACGCCTGGGATTAAGCGGTGAACTGGTCGGGTACACAGTGGGACTTGTGAGCGCGCTTGCCAGTCTGGTTGTCGCTGCGCTCATTGCACGAAGGTTGAGCACAAGCGAGCAGGACAACGGGTGGGCAGGCGGCATCGCCGCTGTGTTGATCGGCGCCAATCCGTTCTTCGCCTACTGGTCGATGTCGGGGTTGGAAACGCCCCTTTTCATCCTGTTCTGTCTTCTATCGGTGTGGGCTTTCTATGAGACGCTTAGCGCAGGCTTGAGCGATGGGAAGTCGGCGCGTCTCTCTCGAGCGGTTCCGCTTGGCGTCGCCTTGATCGGCGCCGCGATGACACGTCCGGACGGATTGATCCTGGCGTTCGCCGTTGCGGCTGTCGCAGTCCTGGCGATATGGCATACACAGCGGCATCAGAGAGCGCTGCTGAATCTGTCTGGTGTGGCTATGGCGGTGTTTGCGATCGGGTATGGCACATACTTCGCCTGGCGACTGTGGTACTATGGTCAGTTGCTGCCGAATACGTTTTATGTCAAAGTCGGGTCTGGGATGGAACAAATCAGACGCGGTATTGTTTATGCGTGGGATATGTTGAACCTGACACCCGTTCATATTCCATTGGTTATCGGCGTGACGGTGAGCGTCATCACCCCTGGCGGCAGTGGCTTAGCCGCAGCATAATGAGCAAACCGCAGCACCTGACAAAATTGCTGCTTCTCACGTTTATATTGCTTTACTCTTTATACTTGATTTATATCGGCGGAGACGCCTTCGGCATACGTATGGCAATGGTGGTAGTGGCGACATGCGCGATTTTAGCCGATCACACGACTGTATGCCTGTTATCGCAAATCAAGAGTTCTATCAGGCATTCTGGCATTTATTTGATATTAATTATTTCCGTTTTAATACTCGCATATTCTTCTATAAAGCTCGTTTCGGACAATCAAACCACACATGTAAGTTGGAAGAGGCTCGGCATATGGTTGCGTGATAACGCTTCCCCTGACTCGGTAATTGCTGTCGATGCAGCAGGGGCGATTCCTTACTTTTCAGGATTGCGCTCCATTGATATGCTTGGCTTGAACAACAGGCATATAGCCCATATTGTCGTTCCAACGATGGGATCGGGCAAACCGGGACATGAGAAGTACGACGCCAGGTATGTTTACGCGCAAAACCCTGATTGGATCGCTTCATGGATAAAACGTGATGGAACGATGTGGTTTGGTCTGAGTCGATGGCCAGAGAGGGAGAGATATTCACTCCATCTGGTTGTCCAGAGTCGTCATACTTCATTGCCGTGGTATCGGATGGTGGATGAGTCTACTGATGTTGGTGCGTTATGGGATGCTGGCTATACGTATGGTCTATGGAAACGTAATGACCGTCTAATACCCCAGTATCTGGAGGTAAATCTTCAAGCAGCGCCGAAGAATGGTCTCTGGGATTGGTGCCCGTGGATGATGGAAGGCACCGACTACTGGTTTAGCAACACTCCGGGCAGCTTGCTGACTCTTGAAGCGGATGGCGGTGCAACGCTGGCGATAGTTGGTCTATGCCATAATTGGAGTGGAATGCTGGAAGTCTTTCATGATGGTTCGTCCACGCTCATTAGTGTTCTGGATTTTTACAACCCGACTCTCGACATACAATGCGTGCATCGGGTGGAAGTTCCAGGTGAAGCGACCGAACGTATTCGCTTACGACTTATGGTAAGCCCGCGTAAAAACAGCGATAGTGCCAGCACAGAGATATTTATCAATCGGGTTCTGATACTGAAAAATAATAACGGTCGTTAACGTCATTCAGTGCTAGTATCTGTCGATTGATGATGATAGAGAAGGTCTTAATAATGCTAATCTGATTTGGAAAGTGTCATTGATGGTTTTTGGTTTCTATACTATATGACTGGAATTTGATGTTACTGAATATCGGTTGATCAGAATGATGCGCTATCTCCCAATATTTGAACCGGGACGTGTGCGGTTTGTCGGTGCTGCGACTGTGCGATATGCGGACATCATGCTCAACAAAAGGGCGATCTTTTTGTCCGCTTCTGGCGATAGTGTGGTTTTTCAGGCGCATGGGCGGCAGGTAGGGCTGGTATTCTTCCGTCATCCCTGGAGTGGCAGGGTCATCGTGAAAATAAACGGCACTGTCCACGAAGCAGAGTTGTACAGCGCCGAGTCACGCCACTGGGTATGCGAATTCGACCTGCCGCCATCGGGTCTTGCCACGATACAAGTAGGGTCTATGGCCTCCAGATCGCAGGCAGCGCAAGGTATGGAAGTCTGGCTCGAAGCAGCGTATGTTTCAGATTATCGAACGTGTGAAGTGCCGGAGTTGATAGCTCAACGAGTTGCAGCTTCGCCACTTGCTGGTCTTCAGATTAATCAACTGACAGATGTCTTCAAGTGGTATGACTATACCTGGCGCGATGCGCTGGCACGGCTGGCATGCTCGCCCGATTATGTTCCGCCTGATTTTGTCCATCGCAAAGCGTGGGAATGGGCGCAGTGCGTCTATGGGCTGGAAGTGTTGGGCGCTATTCGACCCGATCATCGCGCTTTGGGCGTCGGTGTGGGTTGGGAGCCTCTCTCTTACTTCTTTGCGAACCTTGTGGATTACGTTGTTGCTACCGATCTCTATCCTGTGAAGAGTCATCGGAGCGAGACAGGTGCGCGTGAAGGAGATCCCGAAATTCTTGAAAACCCTGATAAGTATGCCCCTTTCCCCTACCGTTGCGACCGGATCGCTTTCAAACGTATGGATGGCAAACGTCTTGAATTTCCAGATGAGTCGTTTGATTTTGTCTGGTCGTGTTCTTCGATAGAGCACTTCGGCGGACATACTGGAGCGGCTATGTCGATGCGCGAGATTGGGCGTGTGCTCAAGCCAGGCGGTGTGGCAGCGATCATTACGGAATATGTTCTGCCCGATCCAGATACACGTCAGCATGCCCTGTTCGATGCAGAGTATTTCAATCTGCGACACTTATACGAGTATCTTGTTCGACCGGCTTCGAGCCTCCGATTGGTTCAAAATATAGACTTTTCCATCCCTGATTATTATGTGCGTCGGGTGTGTCGGTTGCCTGAGGAGGCCGTAGCGCCGCATCAAGGAATCAATAAGCCTCATATTGTGCTGCGTTCTCCTTCTGGCGCACTGCACACCAGTGTGGCTCTTTTTTTTCGAAAAGAGGCTTGAAGATTGCCGCAATGCAAATTCCTCGCACATTGCGTAAAATATCGGTTTCGCTTTTTGTCGGTCTCTGCCTGACCGCGTCATTCATCGTCCATATCGCAGCGGATGAACTTCCCGCCAGCGCGCCCTATCTGGCTTTCCTCCTGCTCTACTTTAGCGCATTGTTCACTGCATTGGCGTATCTGTCACTGCGGCATACAGTGCAGCGCCTGCGAAGGTTTAGCCGACGCGCCTGGGGGATGTGGGTCGTCGGCGTGGCGCTGGCGGGGGCGCTGGCGACGGTGGTGATACCGACCGCGCCGCCGCCGGTCTGGGTCTGGACCGACGTGACGATCACGCCGCTCGATGCGCGCGATCCGGCAGCGCAGGGGAGCGAAGTCTGGCTGCTGCAGGCGCGGATGAATGGTCGTCCGTTTCCTCTGGAGGCGTTCACGCACGACGGCGCCTGGGTGTGGCACGACCACGGCGAACTGGTTGCGCTGACCGGGACGACGGCGCCGTTGCGCTGGCGCGGGTGGGTGCGCGGCGAATTGATGCTGGAACTGCTCCGGCATCCGTGGTCGGGGCTGGCGCAGGTGACGGTCAACGAGCAGGTGCAGGGAGTCAATCTCTACGCCGATCCGGCAGATGCGCAGACGCTGACGCTGGCGCCGAGGCTTGATGCGTTCGGCTGGACGCAGCGCGTTCTGTTCTGGCTGGCGGACTGGGTCAGTTTGAGCGCGCTGGCGCTGACTGTGACGGCAGCAGCGGTCGCGTGGCGTCCGGCGAGGGCTGCGTCCGTTGTCGCGCTGCACTGGTACGCAGCGCCGTGCCTGGTCGTCTGGTCGGTCAGTCTGCTGGCGTTCTGGCCCGGAATGATGTCGCCTGACTCAGTGGATCAGTGGGGGCAGATGCTGTCCGGGCGGTATAACGACGTCCATCCTGCCGCGCACACGCTGACGATCTGGCTGGTCACCCGCGTCTGGCTGTCACCAGCGGCGTATGCGCTGGCGCAGATCGGGGCGCTGGCATTCACGTTCGCGCTGGCGATGCGCGAACTGGCGCTGGCGGGCGTCTCGCGTCGGGCGCAGATGGCGCTGACGGCGCTCTTCGCTCTGTCGCCGGTGAACAATGTCATGGTCATTACGCTCTGGAAGGACATTCCATACGCAATTGCGCTGCTCGGGCTGTTCTGGATGCTGCTGCGCGTCTGGCGCACAGGTGGCTGGTGGCTGCATTCCCGGCGCGCCGTAGCGCTGGCAGCGGTATTGGTGGCGGCGGTGGCGCTCTTCCGGCATAACGGACCGCCGGTGGCGCTGCTGACGCTGCTGGCGTTTCCACTGGTCGGGCGCGGCGTGTCGATGAGGCAGGTTGTGCTGATCGGCGGATGGGCGCTGATGCTGATAGTCGCCGTGCGCGGCGTCGTGTATTCTGCCCTTGATGTGAAGCCGACGCCGCAGTGGTTTGCCCGTCAAATGCAGATTCATCAACTCGGAGCGTATGCCGCACATTCGGTGCAGCTGGACGATGCTGACCGCGCATTGCTCGAACGCCTGCTCCCGCTCGATGAATGGCGCCGTCGCTATTCGTGTTATGGTTTGAATCCGCTGCTATACGGCACCCCTGCTATGAATCGAGCATTGTTCGATGCTAATGTTGATGCATACACCGATCTCTGGCTGCGGCTGGTAATGCGCGATCCGGCGACGCTGATGCAGCATCAGTTGTGCCTGACGTCACTCATCTGGCGGGTGACACAACCGATCGACGGGTACCTGGCTGCTGCGGGAGGTGGTATCTGGGAGGGAGGCACTGATCTGGGACTGGCGTCGTCATCGGTGTTGCCGGGGTTGCGTGATCTGCTGGCGTCGTGGCTGACGTCGCTCGAGCGACCGGAGGTGGTCTGGCTGGTCTGGCGTCCGGCGACGTATCTCTACCTGACGCTTTTCTGCGTGCTGGCGGCAAGTATCCAGCGGCGGTCGCTTCGCACGTTGGGGCTTGCAGTGCCGGTTCTGGCTCAGTCACTTGTGTGGATGCTCGTGCTCACAGTGCAGGATTTTCGCTTTCAGTACCCGGTTTACCTGATAGCGCTGGTGTCAGTGGGGTTGCTGTTCGTGCCTGCGCCGTCGAGTGCTGCAGAGCCGCTTCCTGAGACGGTGGAAGCATATGCGCATATGCCTGTTCCGTCACCCTCATCATAACATGCCTCCCCCCCACCCCCTCGATCCCGCGCGCCCGGTCTATGGCTACGCCCCCGCTGATCCATTGGCGCAGCCGGTGGTCAGCATTGTGACCCCCTGCTACAATGCGGGGGCGATGTTCCTCGATACCATCCGCTCGGTGCTGCGCCAGTCGTTGCAGCAGTGGGAGTGGATCATTGTCAACGATGGGTCGGACGATGCGGCGACGCTGCGGGTGCTGGATGCGCTGCGCGCGGTGAACGATCCGCGTGTGCGGGTGGTCGATCAACCGCGCGCCGGTCTTCCTGCTGCGCGGAATGTCGGCGTGGCGGTCAGCCGCGCGCCGTTGCTTTTCTTCCTCGACAGCGATGATCTGATTGCGCCGACGGCGCTGGAGCAACTCGCCTGGGCGCTGACGGCGTACCCGGCCAGTGCGTGTGCTGCGTCGTGGTGCGCCACATTCGGCACAGAACATATCGTGTGGCGCCGCGGCTTTGATGCGCGCTATACGTTCCCGCATGATAATGTTGTTTCGCCTAACGTTATGCTGCGCCGCACGGCGTTCGAGCGCGTCGGCGGGTTCGATGAGAGTCTACGCCATGGGTTGGAAGATTACGAGTTCTGGGTGCGCCTGGCGGACGCCGGGATGTGGGGGCGCGACATTCGCGAGGTGCTGGTCTGGGTCCGTCGTAAGTCGGCGGAGATGTATCGCGGGTATCGCTGGAACTTTCAGACTGATCGCGCGGCGTTGCCGCGTATGCGCCGCGCCCTGCGCGCGCGCTACCCGCGTGTGTTCCGCGACGGTCCGCTGCGTCCGCCGGGTGAGCCGTCGCCGATCCTGCAACCGCATCCGTTGATCATGCCCGACCCGCCGTTCGAGAATCGTCTGGCGCCACGGGGTGAGCGTCGGGTGTTGCTGCTGCTGCCCTGGGTCGAGGTAGGGGGGGCGGATCGCTTTAGCATCGATCTGGCGGATGGGTTGCGCGCGCGGAATTGCCGCGTGACGGCGTGCCTGTTGCGCCCGTCGGCGAACCCGTGGAAGCATGAACTGATCATGGCAGCGCACGAGGTCTTCGATCTGCCGCTGTTTCTGGCGTTTGCCGATTATCCGCGCTTTCTGCGGTATCTGGTCGAGTCGCGCGGTATCACGACGGTGGTGGTGCATAACGATCTGTTCGCCTATCGTTTGTTGCCATTCCTGCGCGCCTGGTGTCCACAGGTGACGGTGATCGATTTTCTGCATATTGTGCAGGATCATTACC
>Ga0272447_1001309_pt1 | contig 15878 bp, 14 predicted proteins | sample YNPCB0133_FD_194589 | JGI IMG/M metagenome (GOLD analysis project Ga0272447, IMG submission 194589) | Hot spring microbial mat communities from Yellowstone National Park, WY, United States - YNP-CB-013-3 | ecosystem: Environmental > Aquatic > Thermal springs > Hot (42-90C) > Sediment | place... | reverse complement strand
TGCGTCCGGCTATCGCAAAAGTTCACCCGCCGCAGCCCCTGCAACGGCGTAGCGTCGTACAAACTCGTAATGCAGCCCCCGTCGCGGTGCAAGGCCTGTTTAGCTGCCACCCCATGCTGTCAATACTATTGCGGCAAACTGGACAGTTTACGCTGCAACGCGCCACGAACCCACCCTCAGGGCTCAACAAAGGCGGTTGTGGGGTCAGAAGTCCATTAGAGATGCTTGAAGGGATGCCTTCTGGCGGAGGGATCCCCTCATCCCTGTGGACCTCAAGAGTTATTGCGAATTGTTACACATGTAACGGTTCCCAACCAGCTCAGTTCCGTTTCTCGGGTAGAACGGGAAACAGGTCATAAGGGATAATGCTTACCCGTAGGCTGTTTGCATCACCGGACGGAGAGCGACCGCATGTTTACTCTGGTTAAGCCCATCACCCGCCACGTTGCCCCTGCTGAGGTGGGGGATCGCCGCTTGATGAAGGTGGTGTACGTGGTGTTGGAGCCGCAGTATCAGAGCGCCCTGACGGCGGCGGTGCAGCGCATCAATGCCCACAACCCTAAGCTGGCGGTGGAGCTGTCGGGGTACTTGGTGGAGGAGCTGCGGGATCCCTCGGGGTATGAGGCTTTCCAGCGGGATCTGGAGACGGCCAATGTCTTTATTGGATCCCTGATTTTTATCGAAGACATTGCCCAGAAAGTAGTGCAGGCGGTGGAGCCCCTGCGGGAGCGGCTGGATGCGGTGGTGGTCTTCCCCTCCATGCCGGAGGTGATGCGCCTTAATAAGCTGGGATCCTTCTCCATGGCGCAGCTAGGGCAGTCCAAGAGCGCCATTGCCCAGTTCATGCGCAAGCGCCAGCAAGGATCCAGCTTCCAAGAGGGGATGCTGAAGCTGCTGCAGACCCTGCCCAAGGTGTTGAAGTACTTGCCCTTCGACAAGGCGCAGGATGCCCGTAACTTCATGCTCAGCTTCCAGTACTGGCTGGGCGGATCCCGGGAGAACCTGGAGAACTTTTTGCTCATGCTGGCGGATCGCTACCTGCCAGGGATGCGGGGGCAGCTCTCCTTTGCTGAGCCGGTTACCTACTTGGAGATGGGTATCTGGCACCCGCTGGCGCCGCAAATGTTTGCCAGCCTGGCGGAGTACTGGGACTGGTACAATGCCCGCGAGGATCTGCCAGAGGACGTGAAGGATCCCTTGGCCCCCTGCGTGGGGCTGGTGCTGCAGCGCACCCACCTGGTGACGGGGGACGATGCCCACTACGTCGCCATGGTGCAAGAGCTGGAGTCGCGCGGGGCGCGAGTGGTGCCGGTGTTTGCCGGCGGCTTGGACTTCTCCAAGCCAGTGAACGAGTTTTTCTGGAACGAGCAGAAGACGGCGCCCATTGTGGATGTAGTGGTGTCGCTAACCGGGTTTGCTCTGGTGGGCGGGCCGGCGCGGCAGGATCACCCCAAGGCAGTGGAGACGCTCAAGCGGCTCAATCGCCCCTATATGGTGGCCCTGCCCTTAGTGTTTCAATCCACCGAGGAATGGGCCAACAGTGACTTGGGCTTGCACCCGGTACAGGTGGCGCTGCAAGTTGCCATTCCCGAGCTGGACGGGGCCATTGAGCCAATCATTCTCTCGGGGCGGGACGCCGTCACCGGCAAAGCTCACGCAATGCAGGATCGGATTGAGCTGATTGCAGCGCGGGCTATTAAATGGGCCAATCTGCGGCGCAAGCCCAAGATAGAGAAGAAAATTGCCATCACCGTTTTCAGCTTTCCGCCCGACAAAGGCAATGTGGGAACAGCCGCCTACCTGGATGTGTTTGCCTCCATCCACCGGGTGATGCAGGCGCTGGCCCACAATGGCTACGACCTGGGGCCAGAGCTGCCCAAAACCCCCCAGGAGCTGATGGAGTCCATCCTCCACGATCCCCAAGCTCAGTACGCTAGCCCGGAGCTGAATGTAGCGGCCAAGCTGTCGGTGCGGGAGTACGAGGCCCTGACCCCCTACGTCAAAGCCATTGAGAAATACTGGGGGCCAGCTCCAGGGCACCTGAACACCGATGGGCAAAATCTACTGATTTACGGCAAGCACTTTGGCAACGTGTTCATCGGGGTGCAGCCCACTTTTGGCTACGAAGGGGATCCCATGCGGCTGCTCTTTTCCAGGTCGGCCAGTCCCCACCATGGCTTTGCCGCCTACTACACCTACCTGGAAAAAGTTTGGAAAGCCGACGTGGTCATCCACTTTGGCACCCACGGGTCTCTCGAGTTCATGCCGGGCAAGCAGATTGGCATGTCCAGCGAGTGCTACCCGGATAACCTGATTGGATCCCTGCCCAACCTTTACTACTACGCTGCCAACAACCCCAGCGAGGCCACCATCGCCAAGCGGCGGGGCTATGCCTGCACCATCAGCTACCTGACACCGCCGGCAGAAAACGCTGGCCTCTACAAGGGGCTGCAGGAGCTGCGGGAGCTGATTGGCTCTTACCAAACCCTGCGGGAGGGGGCGCGGGGCATTGCCATTGTCAACGCCATCTGCGACAAGGCGCGGCTAGTCAACCTAGACAAAGACGTGGAGCTGCCGACGGTGGACGCTGCCCAGCTCACCCTAGAGGAACGGGACACGGTGGTGGGCAAGCTCTACGCCAAGCTGATGGAGATTGAGTCGCGGCTGTTGCCCTGTGGGCTGCATGTGATTGGGGCGCCCCCCACAGCAGAAGAGGCGATTGCCACCTTAGTAAGCATTGCCAGCATTGACCGGCCGGAGGAAGGGATCCTCGGCCTACCCCGCATCATTGCCCAGAGCCTGGGGCGGGATATCGACGAAATCTACCGCAACCGGGATCGGGGGCACCTGGCGGATGCAGAGCTGCTGGATCGCATCAACAAGGCCTGCCATAAGGCAGTGGCCGCGCTCGTGCGGGAACAGACCGACGCCCAGGGGCGGGTCTCGCGCGTGGCCAAGCTCAACTTCTTCAACATGGGACGGCAGGCGCCCTGGCTGGTGGCCCTGAAGGAGGCAGGCTACCCCCAGGTGGATCCAGACCTGCTCAAGCCTTTGTTTGAGTTTCTGGAAGAGTGCCTCAAGCAAATTACGGCAGATTATGAGCTGGGATCGCTGCTGCGAGCCTTGGAAGGGGAGTACATCCCACCGGGGCCGGGAGGGGATCCCATCCGCAACCCCAACGTCTTGCCAACCGGGCGCAACATCCATGCTTTGGATCCCCAGTCCATCCCCACGGCAGCGGCCATCAAGTCGGCGGAGATTGTGGTGGAACGGCTGCTGGCGCGGGAGCTGAGCGCCAACGGCGGCAGGTACCCGGAGACCATCTCAGTGGTGCTCTGGGGCACGGACAACATCAAGACCTATGGCGAGTCGCTGGCGCAGGTGCTCTGCCTGCTGGGGGTGCGTCCTAAGCCAGATGCCCTGGGGCGGGTAAACCAAGTGGAGCTCATCCCCCTGGAGGAGCTGGGGCGGCCCCGCATTGACGTGGTGGTGAACTGTTCCGGGGTATTCCGGGATCTCTTTGTCAACCAAATGGCCCTTCTCGACCGGGCAGTGAAGCTAGCAGCCCTAGCCGATGAGCCGCTGGAGCTGAACTTTGTGCGCAAGCATGCCCTACAGCAGGCAGAAGAATTGGGGCTGACTCTGGAGCAGGCGGCAACGCGGGTCTTCTCCAACGCTTCTGGCTCCTACTCGGCCAACATCAGCCTGGCCGTGGAAAACAGCTCGTGGGAGGACGAAAGCGAGCTGCGGGAGATGTACCTATCCCGCAAGTCCTTTGCCTTCGGCTCCAATTTGCCCAACCAGCAGATGCGGCAGCTTTTTGAGGCCAGCCTGAAGACGGTGGAGGTAACCTTCCAAAACCTGGATTCGTCGGAGATCAGCCTAACAGACGTCAGCCACTACTTTGATGCGGATCCCACCAAACTGGTGCAGAGCCTGCGCCCCGACGGCAAGGCTCCCTCAGCCTACATTGCCGATACCACCACGCCCAATGCCCAGATCCGCACCCTGAGCGAGACCATTCGCCTGGACGCTCGCACCAAGCTCCTCAACCCCAAGTGGTATGAGGGCATGCTCAAGCACGGCTACGAAGGGGTGCGGGAGATTGCCAAGCGGCTGGTGAACACCTCTGGCTGGTCGGCCACGGCAGGTGCGGTGGACAACTGGATCTACGAGGAGGCCAACGAGACCTTTATCAAGGACGAGGCAATGCGGCAGCGCCTCATGAACCTCAACCCCCACTCCTTCCGGCGCATCGTCGGCACCCTGCTGGAGGTGCACGGGCGCGGCTACTGGCAAACTTCCCAAGCCAACATCGAGCTCCTGCAAGAGCTGTATCAGGAAGTGGAAGACCGGATCGAGGGGGTGGAGTAGCTGGTCAAGGCCATCCCCGCAGAGGAGAGCTGAGGCTTCTCCTTGCATTTGCTGGCATAAGGGGGTTGGTAGCAAAGCCCCCAGAAACTTCGCCCTCTGGCGCTAGGGCGAAGGCCGGCAGGAGGGCAGCTTTTAGCTTTCCTCTTCCAAAATGCGGGGCACCTTGAAGAACATGTCGACGCGGTCGGGGGCGTTAGCCAGGATCCCCTCGACATTGGCGTAGGGCTCCACCTCATCGGGGCGAGTGGGCAGCTCGATATCGAGGACATGGAAAGTAGGCTCTACGCCTTCAGTGTCCAGCTCTTTAAGCTGTTCTACGTAGGCCAGAATATCTGCTAGCTGCTGGGTAAACTGGATTTCCTCTTCCTCAGTGAGCTCTAGCCGCGCCAGGTGAGCGACGTGGCGTACTTCTTCGCGGGTCAGCATTGCTTCCTTGGCCCTATGGGCTACCGATGAGTTTACCTTAGCCAGACCTCAAAAGAGCTCCAGGTTGGCACGCCCTGTGGTTTTGAGCCAGTTTTGGGCCTCGATGTAGTTGTTGGGGGCAATGCGAATGGCACGGATCCAGTATCGGGCAGCTTCGTCAAATAGGGCCTCAGCCGTTTCTTCATCCCCAGCTTGCAGACTCTGCTCACCTTTGTGGTGCAGCAAAACGGCAATGTTGTTGAGGGCAGAGCAGAGGCGGGGGTTGAGCTCTAGGGCCTGGTGGTAGTACTCCAGGGCTTTGTCCAGGTCTCCGGTGCTTTGGTAAATCAGGCCCATGTTGTAGAGAATGTAGCTGCGGTCTTGGTCGTCCTTCTCTAAGGCCAAAGCCTCGCGGTAGTTTTCTAGGGCCTCGGCATATTCCCCTTCGCTTTGGGCCGCCATGCCGTCTCGGTAGTAGGCAAAGGCTTTCTTCTCCTCCGAACTCACCCCCGGCAGCAACTTGAGGATTAGATCAGCCAGGACAGTGAAGGTTTTGTCGATGAAGTTGTCGTTCTTCATGCCGCGGGGCATGGTTGACCTCCCCTAGGGTGCCTCTTCCTTGCGTTGTACCACGCCCACAACACCCCTAGGTTGAGCTTTGCCCAGAAGAGGCCGAGCGGCGCTTGCTTAGGCGCACCGGGTGCCACTGTACGGTTTCACCAGGGGAGACTTCTAGTTCGCAAGTAGTGTCGATGAGCCGTTGTGCCTGGGCTTGGGGAGTGGGGTAGCGGGCCAGATCCGCATCCACCAGATGGGGATGTTCTTGAAGCAGCCGCACGAGGAACTCCTGCAATTCCTCAGAGCTGAGAAATTGCTCTGGCAAGCCCGGGATCAGCAGCACGTAGTGATTGGCAGCGCGGAGCGGTTCGGGTTGGGGGTCTGACATATGAGTGTCAGGAAGGGCTGCAACTCTCTTGGTATTCTGAAAAAGACTTTCTTGGCTTTTGTCTGCCGTCTTGTGGGCTTTGAGAGTGCTATGGCCAAGCCGCGCACCTTTTCCGGCATTCAGCCCTCTGGTGAGCTGCACCTGGGCAATTACCTAGGGGCGATTAAAAACTGGGTGGCCGACCAGGAGCACTACGAGAACTTCTTTTGCATTGTGGATCAGCACGCGGTCACTGTGCCCCAGGATCCCAAGCTGTTGAGGGAGCGCACCCGTTCCCTGTTTGCCCTTTATTTGGCCTGTGGCCTCAAGCTGGAGTATTGTGTGCTGTTTGTGCAGTCCCATGTGCCTGCCCATACGGAGCTGGCCTGGCTGTTTGCCACTATCACTCCCATGAACTGGGCAGAGCGCATGATCCAGTACAAGGAAAAGAAAGAAAAACAGGGAGAGGAGACAAGTGTTGGCCTGTTTAGCTACCCCATTCTGCAGGCGGCGGACATTCTCCTCTACCAGCCCAAGTACGTGCCCGTGGGAGAGGATCAGCGGCAGCATATTGAGCTATGTCGGGACATTGCCCGCCGCTTTAATGACCGCTTTGGACAGACCTTTGTCATCCCTGAGGCATTCATTCGTCCGCAAGGGGCGCGGATCATGAGTTTGACCGACGGCACCCGCAAGATGTCCAAGTCGGATCCCTCCGAGTTCAGCCGCATCCACCTGCTGGACAGCCCGGATGCCATTCGCAAAAAGATTCAAAAAGCCAAGACCGACTCCATCCGAGGCATTACCTTTGACGACCCGGCCCGCCCAGAGGCCCACAATTTGCTGACAATCTACATGCTCACCTCCGGCAAGAGCAAGGAGGAGGTAGCGGCTGAATGTGCCGAGATGGGATGGGGGCAGTTCAAACCCCTGCTTGCCGACAGCATTATCGCCACTCTAGAGCCCATTCAAAAGCGCTACCAGGAGCTCTGGAGTGACCCTGGCTACCTCCACGAGCTAATGCGGGAAAATGCTGCCAAGGCCCGTGCCGTGGCCGAGCAAACCCTCCAAAAGGTGCGAGATGCAATGGGGTTTCTGAGCCTTGAGGGATCCCTCACTTAGACTGCCCCTCGCGAACTTCGACAGGGCTAGGGGCAAGGCCCAGCTCGGCCAGGATCCCTTTCCAAACCAGAGGCAGGCGCTCCTGCCATTTTTGCCGGTGGTTGATCACGTACACGCAGAGTAGGGTAACGCCTACGCCCACCCACTGCTGCGGGGTGAGGGTCTCGCCCAGGAGGGTGCTGCCGAAGAAAAGGGCAAACACGGGGGTGAGAAAGGTTAGGGAGCTGAACTCGGTGAGATTTTCCTGGGAGGCGAAGTAGAAGAAGAGGGCATAGGCCACAGCGCTTCCCATCACCGAGGCATAAAGTAGATCCAGCCAATGGATGCCGCTTAGGTGCTGCCACTGCTCGCTTTCTGTCAGCGCCGAAAGCAGGATCAAGGGCAGGCTACCCAGCACCATGTGCCAGCCGGTTGCCAACACGGGATCCGCCACCTCTGCCACCTTGGGCATCATCACGGTGCCGATGGCCATTGACAGCGAAGCCAGCAACATCCAGCCAACGCCAGCTCCTAGCTGCAGGGATCCCCCCCCTCCAAGGCCAATAAGGCCGATGCCGAAAACTCCTAGCCCCAAGCTCAGCCAGCCCAGCACCCCCAGCCGCTCCCCGTAAAACCAGGTGGCCAGCAGGGCTACCACCAGGGGCTGCGAGTCAATCAGCACCGATCCCAAGCCGGCGCCGGTCTCCTGCAGCCCTTGGGCCAAAAATCCCTGAAAACAGGTGGCGTCCACCAGGGCAAAGGCCAAGACCCACAGCCAGCCCTGCAGTCCCTGGGGATGCCAGGGCTGAGACGCTCCGGAGGCCCGCCCCTGCCAGATCCGGAAGGCCAAAACCAGGATCCCGGCTGGCAACAGCCTCAGAATGGCAATGAAGAGCGGAGTGGTCTCAGAGAGGGCATCTCGCATCGCCACCATTGCCGAACCCCAAAGGAAAAACGGGGCAATCATCAGCAGGCGTTGCCAGATAGGCTGAGATAACTTGTTGGATTGAGCCATGGGCGCTTCAAACTTGACAACAGAAGTCAACCCCATGTTAAGCGCTGCGGCAACCTAGTTACAAACCTTAACTATGGGATCCCTGGAGGGCTTTCTCAATCTGGATAAGCCGGCAGGGCTCACCTCCCACGACTGCGTGGCAGCAGTGCGGCGAACCTTGCGCACCCGCCAGGTGGGACATGGGGGCACCCTGGATCCGGCGGCAACGGGAGTTTTGCCCATCGCCGTGGGGCGGGCGACGCGCTTTTTGGCGTTTTTGCCAGGAGACAAGGTCTACCGGGCAACCTTTCGCTTTGGGCAGCGCAGCGACACTGACGATGCCGAGGGGCAGGTGGAGGTGGGATCCCCTTGTCCAGAGCTAAGTCGCGAGCAGGTGGAGGAATGTCTGCGGGAGTTTGTCGGCGAGATCTGGCAGGTGCCGCCTCTTTACAGCGCCATCAAACGGCAGGGGAAAAAGCTTTATGAACTGGCGCGGGCGGGGGCAAAGGCCTCAGAGCTAGGGCTAGAGCCGCGGCGGGTGGTAATTCGGCACCTGCAGATCCTGGACTGGCGTCCCGGCGAGTTTCCGGAAGTGGATCTGGAGATTGCCTGTGGCCCCGGCACCTACATCCGTGCCCTTGCCCGCGATGTGGGGGAAAAGCTTGGCTGTGGCGGTTTGATGAGCCAGCTACGGCGGCTGCAAAGTGGCCCTTTTCGCCTTGAAGAGAGTTGGCCGCTAGAGGTGTGGCAGGGATCTGCCAACCCTGCTGCTGCCCTGCTGCCCATTGAGTGGGGCTTTGCCAGCTGGGAGTCAGTTTCTCTGTCACCCTCAGACAGCCGACGCTGGCAGCAAGGTCAGGCCATTCCTCTGGATCCCGCTCAGGCCACTGCCGAGACCCTGCGGGTGAAAAGCCACCAGGGAGAGTTTCTGGGGTTGGGACAACGCCAGGGCAGATTGCTCAAGCCGCTGCGGGTGCTGTTGCCGGATTCCTGATTTCCCTATCGGGGAAAAACCTCCTGTGTGGTAGACTGCGTGAGAGCCAACCAGGAGCGGAGAACGCCTCAGAGGCTGCGGCTTGCTTGCTGGGAGCAGTTGAAGACGTTTTTTTCAACCTAGCCCTTTAAGACGCCACAAATAAGACGCCACAAAAACGGAGTTGGGGATATGCGCGATGCCATAACCACCCTGATCAAAACCTACGACCTGACAGGCCGCTACCTGGATCGGGATGCCATGGACGCTCTTAGGGCCTTTTACGATTCGGGGTTGCGGCGCATCAAAGCTGTGCAGGTCATCAACCTCAACTCGGTGGACATTGTCAAGACGGCGGCGGCAGCCTTGTTCGCCGAGGTGCCGGAGCTGATCCGCCCAGGGGGTAACGCCTACACTACCCGCCGCTATGCCACCTGCCTGCGGGATATGGACTACTTCCTGCGCTATGCCTCCTACGCCCTGGTGGCTGGCGACAACAGCATTTTGGACGAGCGCGTTTTGGCCGGTCTGCGAGAGACCTACAACTCCCTTGGCGTGCCGATTGCTCCAACCGTCATTGGGATCCAAAACATGAAGCGGCGCACCCTAGAGCTGCTTGGCACCGACGAGGACTACAGCTTTGTAGCCGAGCCCTTCGACTACCTGAGCGCCAAACTCAGTGAAACCGATATCTAGCCTCCTAGAGAGGGCAGGAATCTTCCCGGATCCCTTGCTTTGGTGGGGGTACGTTACCATCGTGGTAGCGCGCTAAGGATCTCCCGGGAAGGGAAAGAGCGGCCGTGGGGCGCGGCCCGAAGCCTTGTCCTAACTTTCCAGGAAGGCACGGCATCGTTGAACCCAAGCGCGAAGGTCGCCCTTTGCATGTCCCTCACAGCCTCCCTCGCTGGGGGCAGAAGGGGAGCAGTTGGTGGACTCAAGCCAAAGGCAGCGAAGACATGAAAGCTGTTGTCATGAGCGTGCCCGGCGGGCCGGAGGTCTTGCAACTCCAGGAAGTGCCCGATCCCCAGATCCGCGGCGAGCGGGAGCTGCGCGTTCGTCTCAAGGCTGCTGGCGTCAACCCCATCGACACTAAGCTGCGGCGGCGAGGCACCTTCTACCCGGAAGAGATGCCGGCCATCTTGGGGTGTGACGGGGCTGGCGTTGTGGAAGCGGTGGGATCCGGGGTGCGGCAGTTTCGGGTTGGCGACGAGGTCTACTTCTGCTATGGCGGCCTGGGCAAGCAACCGGGGAACTATGCTGAGCTGATCGTGGTGGATGAGCGCTTTGTGGCTCCCAAGCCCAGAACCCTTAGCTTTGCCGAAGCTGCTGCGGCTCCCCTGGTGTTGATCACTGCCTGGGAGGCCCTCTACGAGCGAGGGCGGCTGCAGGCTGGCCAAAAGGTGCTCATCCACGCCGGCGCCGGAGGGGTAGGTCATGTGGCCATTCAACTGGCCCGTCTGCGGGCCTGCGAGGTGGCCACTACGGTGAGCACGCCAGAAAAGGCTGAGTTCGTCCGTTCTCTGGGAGCCAACCTGCCCATCTTCTACCGCCAGACTGACTTTGTGCGGGCTGTCTTAGACTGGACGGCTGGGGAAGGAGTGGATCTGGCGCTAGATACCCTGGGCGGCCCAGTACTGGAGCAGACCTTTCCGGCTGTGCGTGTGTACGGCGATCTCGTCACGCTGCTGGCGCCTGCTCCGGAGACCGATTGGCGGGTGGCCCGTGACCGCAACCTACGGGTAGGCTTTGAGCTGATGCTCACGCCGATGCTGAAGAATCTTGTTGCTGCCCAGCAACATCAGGCAGAGATTCTCAGGCAGTGCGCCCGCCTCATCGACCAAGGCCAACTGCGTATCCGTCTCAGCCACACCTTTCCTTTGGCCGAAGCGGCTGCTGCCCACCGCTTGCTGGAGCAGGGATCTGTTCTCGGCAAAATTGCCTTAACCATTTCCGATTAGGCTGGCTAAGGGAGACCCTGCCCAGCTCCGCCTATGGCTGATCCACTTACCCCTCACCTGCTGGAGAACGAGAGCTTCTATGAGAACGCCCTCTGCTGGCTGGGGCGGCCGCAGACGGTCTATCGGCTGCTGAGCGAAGCGGTTTTCCCACCAATTTCCTCGTGGGTGCGGGGAGAAGTGGATAGCCGTTCTTTTAACCACTGGCAGCCGGAAGACGTGCGCACCTTTCTCTACCCGGTGGTGGCCCTAGGAGACGAGGAGACGCTTGTCCTTGCCAGCGAGGCTCTCCTACTTTGCGGCATCGGCACCTACTACAATCCCTGCGACCTGGCAATTGTGGTGTTCGTGCAGCAGCCCCAAGAGCTGTTTAGCCAACTGATGCAACGCATCCGCCGCACCGAAGCCATCATCACCCGCGGGCCAGAAGTGCGCATGCTTTCGGAACAGGTGAGCCTGGCCAAGCGAGGACAAGACTACATCAACACCAAATACTTGGTCTGGCCCTACGCCCTTTCTGCTGCCGCTCAAGAAACTTTGGTTAAGCAAGGGATCAGCATTATTCGCCTTTCACCCCCAGAGGCTGCTTTGCCCTTTGGAGGCTAAGCGAAAATAGGGATCCCTTATCCCCAGTTTTCTATGGCCAGTGCCCACCTGCCGCCCCTCATTCAAGCAATGTTGGAGCCGGGGTTTTACCCCCATCCAGTGCGGGAGCCGATCCAGCTTCTCCAAACCCACATCTCCTATGTTCTCCTGACGGGCGACTATGCCTACAAAGTAAAGAAGCCCGTGGACTTTGGCTTTCTAAACTTCTCCACCCTGGAGCGGCGGCGCCACTTTTGCCAAGAAGAGCTGCGCCTAAACCAGCGCGGGGCGCCGGGGCTTTACCTCCAGGTGTTGCCCATTGGGCAAACCCAAGGCCGGTTTCAGCTTGGCGGCAGTGGCGAGCCGGTGGAGTACGCCCTTAAAATGCGGCAATTTCCCCAAGAGCAACTCTTCAGCAACCTCCTCGAGCGGGGGGAGCTGACGCCAGCCTTGATGGAGGAGCTGGGACGGGTGGTGGCAGCCTTTCACGCCCGGGCTGAGACCAACGACTACATCCGCAGCTTTGGCCGGCCAGAGCGGGTACGGGAGGCCTTTGACGAAAATTACGCCCAAACCCAGCGCTACGTGGGCGGTCCCCAGACGGCTGAGCAGTATCAGGAGACCCAAGCCTACACGGAGCGCTTTTTTGCCGAGCGGCAGGAGCTGTTTTACCAGAGGATGGCCCAAGGCCGCATCCGCGAAGGCCACGGGGATCTGCATCTTGGCAACCTCTGTTGGTGGGAAGGCCAGATCTTGCTGTTTGACTGCATCGAGTTCAACGAGGCTTTCCGCTTTGTGGATACGATGTACGACGTATCCTATGCAGTGATGGATCTGGACGCCCGCCACCGTTCTGATCTGGGCAACGCCTACTTAAACACCTATCTGGAAGAAACGGGTGACTGGGAAGGACTGAAGATCTTGCCCATTTACCTCAATCGCCAGGCCTATGTGCGGGCCAAGGTTACCTCTTTTCTGCTGGACGATCCTGCCGCTGCGGAAGCTGACAAAGCCGATGCCTTCCACACTGCCGCCCGCTACTACCGACTGGCCTGGGAATACACGCTTCCCAAACAGGGACAGTTGTTTTTGATGGCTGGCCTGTCAGGAGCGGGCAAAAGTACAGTGGCCCGGTACCTAGCCCGGCAGCGGGGAGCCATTCACATTCGCTCCGATGCCGTGCGCAAGCACTTGGCCGGGATCCCTCTGCGGCAGCGGGGGGGGCCGGAGGTGTACACGCCAGAGATGACCGAGAAGACCTACCGCCGCCTGGTGCAATTGGGGGTGGAGTTGGCCCGAGAGGGTTATAGCGTAATTCTCGACGCCAAGTTTGACCGGCAAGCGCTGCGGGGCATGGCCATTGAACAGGCCCAAAAGTGCGGGATTCCCTTGCGCATCCTCCACTGCTACGCCCCTGAAGCTGTCCTCCGTGAGCGTCTGCAACGGCGTATGGCCGCAGGTACAGTCGAGGGAGGAAACCTAGCCGACATTGCCGATGCCACTGCCGATCTCCTTGCCCAGCAGCAGGCGCAGTGGCAGGATTTTTCCGAGGGGGAACGGTCTTACTTGACGGTGTTGGACACCAGTCAAGATTGGCAAGCGCAACTGCAGGAGATCACCAGTGAGCGAGGTAACGGCTAAGGATTTGCACTTGATGCCGTTGTTTGAAGGCTTTTCCCCCGAGGTGCTCGAGCCGCTAGCCCGTCAGATGGCGCTGCGCTCCCATGCCGTCAACCAGGCCATCGTGTTGCAAAATGACTGGGGCAGTGCCGTCTATTTCATCCTGGAGGGTTGGGTCAAGATTCGCACTCACGATACGGAGGGGCGGGAGATTACCCTCACCATTCTCGGCCCAGGCGAGATCTTTGGAGAGATGGCCGCTTTGGATGAGGCGCCTCGTTCCAGCGATGTGGTTGCCTTAACACCGACCAAGGTTTGTTCTCTGTCGGCCCAGCATTTTCTAGCTTTCTTGGCTGCCAATGCCCAGGCTGGCATTCGCCTTGCCCAGCTTATGTCCCGCCGTCTGCGGCAGCTTAACCGGCGGCTGCAGTTGCGCGAGGCCAGCAGTGTTGCCCGCGTGGCCGATATTCTCCTCTTCTTGGCCGAATCCCGGGGCTGGGTCAGCCGCAGCGGTGTGGAAATCCCCAACTTACCCCATCGGGAGCTGAGTAGCTTAAGCGGCTTAGCTAGGGAGACCGTTACCCGCGTTCTCTCCAAGCTAGAACGAAAGGAGTTGATCCGCCGGGATCGCAGCCGCAACATCCTCTGTATTCCGCAGCTGGAGGCCCTGGAAAAGCTCCTTGGCTAAACTAGGGCGCTACCTGTTGCCAAAGACCTCCTGAGCACCCTAAAATAGGGGCTACGGAAAGCCGGGATAGCTCAGTTGGTAGAGCAGAGGACTGAAAATCCTCGTGTCACCAGTTCGAATCTGGTTCCTGGCATCCTATCTTGTTTTCCTGAGCTTTTCGAGATAGGTCCACACCCTAGGTTGGGAGCTTGCTGGCGCTGGCAAGTTGGCCACCAGGCAGCCCCCCTAGTTTTCGCGGCGCACAACACTTTCATGCCAGTGGCCCAGGATTTTGTCGGACAGGGCGCTCAAGGCCACAAAGATTAGGATCCCCAGGCCAGTCAGCAGCACCAGAGCGGCAAACATGCGGGGCACCTGTAAGTTGAAGCTGGAGATCAAAATCTGGTAGGCGATCCCAGCCCGCTCCCCGCCGCTACCTGCAACAAACTCGGCCACCACCGCTCCAATGAGAGAAAGGCCACCGCTGATGCGCAAGCCCCCGAGGAAATAGGGCAGGGCGCTGGGCAGGCGCAGGTAGATCAGAGTTTGCCAGCGATTGGCCTTGTACAGTTGAAACAGGTTGAGCAGGTTGTGATCGACGCTGTTTAACCCCAGAGTAGTGTTGGAGAGAATGGGGAAGAAGGCAACAATCCAGGCGCAGACCACCATGGCCGCAAAGGTGTTGTTGCGCAGCCAGATGATAATGAGTGGCGCGATGGAAACGATGGGCGTTGTCTGCAAAACCACCGCATAGGGGAAAAGGCTGCGCTCAATCCATTTGCTCTGGCTAAACAAAACGGCCAGCAACAGCCCAGAGATGGCAGCCAAGAGGAAAGCCACCACGGTAACCTGCAAGGTAACCAGCAGCGAAGGAAAAAGGGATCCCCACTCCTTCACCAGGGTTCTGGCCACCAAAACCGGCCCCGGCAACAGGTAAGGGGGAACCCCTGTCAGCCGCACCGCCACCTCCCAAAGCCCCAGAAAAAGGAGGCCGACGATCCCAGGGGCCATCACATCCGGATTGAGCCACCTGCCCAGATCCAACCGCTGGGGAGAAGTCGGCAGGCCAGAGCCAGCTACCTCAGCCTCACTGCGGGGGCCGGGCCTGGGTCTCTCTTTCACCCCACCGCCCAGAGCCCCAGTCGACCCATGCCAAGACCAGTGCTCCGGCAGGACAGGCAGGGATCCCAGCCGGCGATCCAGGAACTGGAAAAGGAAGACAAGGAGATCCACCATAGAAAAAAGCAGGCATCCTGTCAGCGCAACCGTCCAACCGAGAGAGGAGGCAGGTAAGGCTCCTGAGGCGTGTTGCCCATAGCCTCGCGCAAACGGGCTGCCACCTCCCGACAGTAGTCGTTGTAAAGGGGCGAGGTGCGAAAGTCTTCTGAACGAGGATAGGGAGCATCGATGGGGATATCCGCCACTACTCGCCCCGGACGAGCCGCCATGACCACGACACGGTTGGAGAGGTAGACGGCCTCGTAAATGTTGTGGGTAACAAAGACTACCGTCCACCGCTGCTCCTGCCACAGCTCCAGCAGCTCACTGTTTAATTTGCTGCGGGTGATCTCGTCCAAAGCTCCAAACGGCTCGTCCATGAGCAGCACCTGGGGCTGGGTGACGAGGGCGCGGGCAATGGAAACGCGCATGCGCATCCCCCCTGAGAGCTCGCGGGGAAAACTGTGCTCAAACCCTTGCAAGCCCACCTGGCGCAGCGCCTGCAATACCTTGGGCTCCGCCTTCTCCCTAGGCTCGCCCGCCAACTTCAGGGGCAAGCGCACATTCTCCATCACCGTGGCCCAGGGCAGGAGGGCTGGCTCCTGGAAGACAAAAGCCAACTTGGGTTCCACCGGGCGGCTGGGGAGGTTTTGCTGGCAGTGGCCCCCCCACTCAATAGAGCCACTGGTCAACTGCCCCAGGCCGGCAATTAGCCGGAGCACTGTGCTTTTCCCACAGCCCGAGGGCCCCACCAAGCTGACAAACTGCCCCTCTGGAATGGCTAGGCTCATATCCTGCAAGGCCACCGTGCCGTTGGCATAGACCTTGCTGACATGGTTGAGGAGAATCATCGGGGCAGGCATGGCTTACTTTTCCTGGCTCAGGGATCGGCAAGGGAGCGCTAAACTAATCGTACCCCTGCCGCCGCCGCAACTTGTTGACATACTCCCCGCCCTGAAGGGCATTCGCGACAGCGGGCCGTAGGCCGGGGATTCTCGTTCTTGGTTCCACGAGCGCACTTACCATGTCAGGTTGCCCCTTCATGGCAGCGGTGCCGCTCT
>Ga0272447_1001308_pt1 | contig 15879 bp, 10 predicted proteins | sample YNPCB0133_FD_194589 | JGI IMG/M metagenome (GOLD analysis project Ga0272447, IMG submission 194589) | Hot spring microbial mat communities from Yellowstone National Park, WY, United States - YNP-CB-013-3 | ecosystem: Environmental > Aquatic > Thermal springs > Hot (42-90C) > Sediment | place... | reverse complement strand
GACACAGGGGCTGGCAGGAGTGCATTGTTCTGCGGAGACCTATGCCGCTTTGCCATGCCAGTGGTCCGGCTTCCTGAACGACTGGCGCACGCTCCGCACTATCGCGGTGCCCGACAGAACCGCTGGTTTGGCGGGTAGCCCCGTCGGTAGCAGCGAAAGACGCCGGCTCTATCAGCAGCGCGTCGAACGCCTGGAAGATCGGCGAAAGCAAGGCCAACTGAGCGCGGATGAGTGGGCCGATCTGGGAGCGTATTATCTGCGGCTGGGCGAAGTGCATCGGGCGGCCGAAGTGCTTCAGCAGGCGTATCAACGCCACCCGCATCACTTTGCCGTCGTCGCCAACCTGGGCACTGCCTGGCAACGGTTGGGCAATCTGGAGCGCTCGGCGGCATTGCTGGAGCAAGCCGTCTCGCTGGCCCCGCCTCGCTGGCGCAGGTTTGAGGAATACCACTGGCGATTGGTGCAGCAGCGGTTGAAGAGCAACAATGCTGGCCAGCTGATGCTGGACGACCTGTTCGGTGTGCACTACGGTCAGCTCAACGGTTCGTATGAGCCGGGCCGATTGCCTCCCGAACAACGCCAACGCCTGCCGGAGGATGCTCTGGCTATTGTGCAGCAACTGGTGTTGTGGTTACCCGAAGATGTGGCTTTGGTGTGGCAACTGGCGGAACTGGCGGCTGTCTATGGCGACCTCAAGACGGCCGGGCTGCTGTTCGACTGGCTGGTAACTGCTGCTGCCGTGGCTTCGCCGGAAGTGCGAGCACGACGCCAGATCGTTCGGCAGCGGTTGCAGGAAATGGCCAATAAGCCGGGTTCGCCAGCGGGTCATGCGAATCACCCACCGATCGCGTTTCGCTCGCGGCGAGCCTTGCTCGGCAGTCAGTTCGATGCCAGTTCTCTGCCTCCGGTGCGAGGCGATGACGTCAACCCGTTGCCCTGGGGATTGCTGCTCGACACGCATCTGGATCAACGGTTACGCCCGACTTTTCCCCAACGGCTGCAAGATTTGAACGGCCACCTGGTGAGCATCACCGGCTTTTTGCAGCCGCTGGGCGAAGAAATCGAAGGCCGGCTCTTTATGCTCCTGGAATATCCTGTCAGTTGCTGGTATTGCGAAATGCCGGAGCCGACCGGAATTGTTCTGGTGGAAATAGCCGAGGGAAAAACTGCCGCATGGCAACCGCATCTGGTCAAGGTGGTTGGTCGGCTCCGTCTCAACGCCAGCGATCCGGAAGATTTCCTGTTCCAGATCAAAAACGCCACCATTACAACGCCGGACTAATGCAGTCGGCGGCGGATTTCGTTTTCCAGCTGGGCTAACTGCGAGCTATCCAGCCCTTCCGTTCGCCAGAGGATGTTCCCCTGTTCGTCGAGGAGAATGAGTGTGGGAAAGCTGTGCACTGCCAGGGCGTTTTTGACCGGGCAGTGGTCACCCTGGCCGAGCAAAACGCGGTAATTCAAACCCAAACGCTGGCGGACGAAATTGACCCGTTGCTGCTGCTCCGCAGGGGAACCGTCCTCGTAAGCAATGCCGATCACCTGCAAGCCACGCGGACCGTAACGCCGCTGCAAATCCACCAGATGCGGCAAGCTGTTCAGGCATGGACGGCACCAGGTGCCCCAGAAATCGAGCAACGTCAGTCGCGCCGGGGCTTCTCGCCAGTGAAACGCCTGCCCGGAAAGATCGAACAGGGCGAAATCTTCCAGCCGATTGGCAACGACGCGGCACCCCGGCACCGACAATGGTTGCGGCGTGGCCGACCTCTGCGGCCCAGCAGCCGCGTCAGGCCACGGAACGGAATTGACCAGCGGCCCTGCGGGTACTTCCTTCAGCATCGGTGAGCCAGCCGGCGAGCCGATATTTGGAGCCAAACCGCGACCGGGAATCTCCAGGCGAGGCGAAACCGGTGGCGGACTCGGTTTCGGGCCCGGCGCACCGACAGGGATAGCGGGTGTGGCTGGGCCGTCTCCGTTGGGTTGCCCTGCACCCTTGGCCGAACCCCAGCTGCCTGGGCTCCAGGGACTTCCATCCATGCGTTGAGTGTTGGCCGGACGCCAGCTCTGCGGACTGGCTGTAGGCGAACCACTTTCCTCCGGCTTACGGGCTGCGTTGTTGCCGGGGCCATGACCCGACTCGTTCTCGGACAAATCTTCGCGGACGATGATGTTGACCACGACATTCGGCGGAGTGGCATAAGTAACGCCGGTCAAGAGCTTCTCCCCCAGCCGGACTTTGGCGACGAGCTTGTAACGCTGTCCTGGTTTCAGCCCCTGGACGACGAAGTAACCCTGAGCATCGGTTTGCACCTCGCGGGGAGCCTCACCGCCATCCGCCAGGCTGACCTGAATGGTAGCGTAGGGCCGGCGTTGATGATACACGTCAATCACCTGTCCCGCCAGAATTCCGCTCCCCTGACTGGACGTGGTGCGACCGGGCGGTGAGGGTGGCGGAGGTGATGTCGGGCTTTCGGGAACGAGAGTGGTATTTTGTTCCGGCGGTTTATTCCCCTTCTGGCCGGAGAAAACGGGCCAGTTTTTCGGGTTCAGGGCGGCACAACTGCACAACCCGAAGCAAATCGCCAGTCCCAGAATCCCTAGCCGACGCACCTGGTGGCCCTCACAGGAAAGTTCCTCCTGGACCGCTGCTGCTTCAATCTTTCCCTCACCTTGGCCCAGGTGCAACCTCGCCGGTGCAAAACGGGAATATTTTGGCCGGGGCTTAGCAGCTAAGTCGGCTAAGCTCCGCGCAGTTGCTCTGCCCGCCCTCTTTTCTGCCATCGGAATTTCCATACAAGAGTCATCAAAAAGCCACGGCGTCCATCGCTGCCGCGACGAATTTCCCGGTGGGAATGCGAGCGTGGCAGCGACCCGCGCGAAGCGCACAAAACGAAGGGAGAATCCCAATGCAACGAGTCTATCGAATTTGCGGCGGGTGCGTGATGATTCTGGTCGTGGCGATGGTGTGGCTGAAGCAAACGGCTCCGCCCTCTGTCGGCCCTGCCGATGCAACCGCCGCGGATGCGAAGCCATCGGCACGCCTGCTGGCCCACAACGTTTATTTCGCCCTCAAAGACAACTCTCCCCAGGCGAAACAGGCACTGGTGGACGCGTGCAAAAAGTATCTCTCCGGGCACGAAGGAACGGTCTTTTTCGCCGCCGGTGTCCTGGCCGAGGATTTAAACCGCCCCGTCAACGACCGTGATTTTGACGTGGCCCTGCACATCATTTTCAAGGACAAGGCGGCTCATGACCGTTACCAGGACCACCCGCGACACAAACAGTTCATCGAGGAAAATCAGGCCAACTGGAAGAAAGTCCGCGTCTTTGATTCCTACGTCGAGGCAAGCCCGTAAAACGGACAGCGGGCAAAGGGTTTGCCTGTCGAGCACGCATCTTTTGTACACCGCAGGAAAAATTTTTACAGAGAGCGCTTGCATTACCAGCCGATGGGGATATAATGCAACATAGCAAGGCAGTCTGGGGGACTGCCCGGAAGAAGGGATGGGTGCCGGTGCTGTGGAACTGACCTGTCTGCCATTCGGTCTCACGGGGCTTGACCGCGAGCGTGCTGGGCTGGTCGGAACCAGGTTTCCGGGTCAGGGAGAAACGGTTGCCGCGGTAGCGTGAATCCAACGATTCAGTCGGGGAATCGCTGCGAGTTCTGCTTGCCGTGTCAGACGTTGCCCTGAATAACCCATAACTCCTTCCGCAACCGGAGCACCGGTTGTCGAGTGTCCGTAGGGGATCAGCGCGGCTGATCCTTTGGTCTGTGTGCCCATCCAGTGGGCCTTTGAGGAAGGTACGGCAATGAAGAATCTGTATGTGGGCAATTTGCCCTTCAGCGCCACTGCGGATGACCTCCGGGAAGCCTTTTCGCGGTTTGGTACCGTGACCCGTGCTCAGATCATCGTGGATCGAGAGACCGGCCGGTCGCGGGGATTCGGATTCGTGGAAATGGCTGACGGTGCCGATGAAGCTATCGCCCAGATGAACGGCGCGGTCTTCCAGGGTCGGCAATTGACGGTGAACGAAGCCCGTCCACGCGAAGAACGTCCACGCGGTCGTGAACGTCGCGGCTACGGAAGACGCGGCTACTAATCCATCGCAGTTGCCCAACGCTCAGGTCCGAAATCCTGCTGCCCGGATGACCCGACCGTCCGGGCATGCCGGATTGGATATTTGCCTCAAGCCTGACTGCTTCTGCCGAAACCCAGCTGGGCAGCATCGAGCTGGTAGCAGGTTTGGTCGCCGTTGGCGGTAAAGACAAACCTACCGTCGCTGCTGAAGCAGGCGTCGTGCACGGCCACTTCCAGGTCGGTTGCACGCATCCATCGTCCTTCGGGCGACCAGAGCGTCAGCAGATGATCCTCGCTGGCTGTCAGTATTTCACCGGTTCGTGGATGAAACGCCAGTGCGAAAACCGGTTCGCTATGCCCGGCAAGTTCGGCCAGGATTTTCCCCGACGGTAGCTCCAGCAACCAGGCGGTACCGGAAAGATCGGCGACAACGGCACGGCGACCGTCACCGCGAACGGCCAGGCGAGTTACTCCCTGACGCATCACGATACGCCGTTGCCAGCGGTCACAGTCCCACCAGAACAGACCGCCTTCGTTACCACTCTCGGCGAGCCAGTTGACCCCGCCCACCAGCAATGCGTGATAACCGGGCACGAACGCCACAGTTTCAGCCGAAAGTCCCCCGGCTGCTTCGGGCAAGAGCAAGGTGGGTTGCGGTTGTTCCCAGGTCCAGAGATAGACGTAACCGTCGCTGCCCCCGGCAGATGCCAGCACGTCGCCGTTTTCGTGCCAGCTGAGTTCGCGTATCGCTGTGTGGTGTTCCTGCCAGGCGTTGTGCCAGCCGCCGTCACTGACACGCCAGATGTGAATACTGCCCACGCCGTCAGCCGTCAGCAAGAATTCGCCGCTTTTGTGAAAAGTCGCCACGCCCGCTCCGTGAGGGTGGTCCAGAGCGAAACACTTGCGGCCCTGCTGCCAGTCAAAGACATGAACCTGGCGACCGGTAACCAGAGCCAGATATCTGGAACTTGCTGCCAGCCGAACCATCAGGGCTGCTCCTCCACCGCAACCCAAACAGGGCTGGCCCGTAGCCACGTCCCAAACGATCAGTCGCCGGTCTTCACTGGCGCTGAGCAGCTGGCGACCGGCAGGGTCGAAGGCCAGTCCGACAATTTCGCCCCATCCGGCCGACATTTCGTGCAGCAGCTGCCGCCGATCGAAATCCCACAACCGCACCACTCCCGCATTGTCGCCCGTGGCCAGTAACTGTCCATCCGGAGCGAAAGTGAGGGCAGTTACGCATTCAGCGTGGGCATTGAACAGCGCGATCGGTTCGGGTTGCTGCAGGCTCCAAACATGGGCATGCGTGTCCCATCCTGCCGAGCAAAGTAACGGCGCCTGCGGATGCCAGGCCAGCGCGGGAATTCTTCCGCCGGGCACAAGGAATGTCTTCAGGCGTGCCCCATCGAATCGTCGCCAGATCACCAGTTGCCGCGATTCATCCGCAGCAGCCAGATATTCGCCATCGCTACTGAAAGCCACGGCGCTGACGGCCTGGCGATCCTGCACCAGGGTGCGACAATGGGTCAGCCCCGGAACGCTCCACAGTTCAATGGTGCCGTTTTCATGACCGGTAGCCAGCCAGCGACCGTCAGACGACCAGGCCAGCGAAGTTACCCAGCGGTCGGGCTGCGTGCAGGCGAGTTCCTCTCCCGTGGCTGGTTCAAACAATGTCAACTGCTGACCGGCGGCGGCGAGAAATTTTCCGTCCCGACTGAACGCCCACAGCGGTTCCGCTTCACCCAAACACTGCCGCTGCACGACCCGACCGCTGATGAGCGACCATTGCCGCACAATCCCGTATTCTTCCACCGACCACACACCCCGTTCGTCGAGAAACACAGCGAGCAAATCCGACTCCACTGCCAGCCGGTTGTCACCGAAAACGCGCAGCACTCCCTTACCGCTGCGGCCAGGCTGCGAACCGTTTTTGCCATTGGTATGTACCATGAGCGGCTCGATTCGCCGGGGCGGGTAGCGACTGCTCATCGTCGCCAGGCTCCTGCTTTCCTGTCCGGTTCCATACAACGTTTCGCATGCCAACTATAGCACACAATCGCCTGGCCCAGGTGCTGACGGAAATTGTGTTGCCATGCTTGTCCCCAACTGCCACGCCCACCACGACCAGCTGACATAGGCCCATGACTGCTCGAAAACATCGGCCTCGATTGCCCCAGACCCGATCGCGCCCACGCTGGCAAATCGAAATCGCCGACCGGCAGAACTTCGTTCGCATACCGAAAAAATTACTCCGCCGGCTCATCGTTACCGTCCTGGCTGGCGAAAATCGCCCTGGATGCCAGCTCAGTCTCGCCCTGGTGGACGACCAGGTCATAACCGACCTGCACCAGCGATTTCTGGGTCTGGCCACTCCGACTGATGTGCTGACCTTTCCGCTGGACGATGACGTGGGGAACTCGCCGAACGATTCGATTACGTCGTCCAGGAATCGCATGCAGGCAACGATGCAACCTGCCAGGAACTCGCTGAACCAGGGGGATACGTCGTCCCGAATAGTATGCGGGGAGATCGTCATCAGCACGCAAACCGCGCTGCGTCAGGCCCGGCAAAGCCGCCACGATCCCGCCACCGAGACCCTGCTTTACGTCATTCACGGCTTGCTGCACCTGTGCGGTTACGATGACACCACGCTCACCGCTCGCCGCATTATGCAACGCCGACAACTGCACTATCTCCACCAACTCGGCCTACGCCTGCGGCAACGTCGTGCAGCCAACTGAATCGAAATTTGTCACATTTTGGCATCAACTCTCGTTTAAATCATGGGAAGCTCGCGGCCCCGGTTTCTCAGCATCGGGCCCGGCTCAACTGAAGAGGGGGACACCTATGTGGCCGTTCACATCCAGCAACCATACTGAAGTGAAGCAGGTCTCGAACGAGATGATCGAAGATTACCTCCGCCGCCGCGACTTCAAGTTTCTGCGGAGTGAAGATGGGGCATACGTGTTGTTGATTCGCCTGGACGAAAAAGCGCCGGGCGTTACCTTAACGGTGTTTCTGAAAGCTGGCGAACACGTTTACTCCATAGCCGCAATCCTACCAGTTGCGATGATTCGCTCCAGCATTCCTCCTTTACAGGTCGTAAATGATTGGAATCGGGAGAGGGCCTGCCCGCGCGCTTACTACGACAACCAGGGTAACTATATACTGGACTTGCAGCTTCCTCTGGCACCGGGGGTCACCCAGGCCCTGTTCGACCACATTTCTGACTGGTTCATGGCTGGCACATCGCTTTTCGCCGAGGAACTCTACGCCAAATCGCGGTAAGTGTGCCTTCTTTACGCACAGACGGCTCTTATGCAACTGGAAATAGAGAGAGTCGCGCCGGTCACAAGGCCTCAATTTCGACCTCTGCGATGCATAACTACCCACACCTCGGACGGGCCGTAGGCCCGCCGTGCCACGTGTTGCCAACGGTGTGCAACAGCAATCCAGTCATGTTCGGGAACCATCGAACGCGCACCAAGAGCGGCGGGCGTGAGCCCGCCGTGGTTCGCGGTAAGCTCGGTGCAAGAACGATTCGCCCCACAGTCGCACATCGTCGCCGCACGCGCAAACGGGAGCGGCGGGCGTGAGCCCGCCGTGGGTTTGTAAACCGCGTCTGCAAATGCAATGCGACGAACTTCCGCGCTGCGAGTTCGGATGTGGAATGACGTCCACGGGGGGCTGACGCCCCCCGCTCCTGGTTGCACGGTGTTCGTTCGCCGCAGACATGGCGATTTTTGCGATACGCGCACGCACATGCACAAGAGCGGCGGGCGTGAGCCCGCCGTGGATTGCTAACGCCGGTGCAATCGCGGACGTTTTCCACGGTCGGCTTACGCCGACCGCTCCTGGTGCACGACGAGCGTCCGCTGAACAAGGCGCCACCGGCAGTGCACCAACGCACGTGCCCAAGAGCGGCGGGCGTGAGCCCGCCGTGGTGTGCGGGATACGACCGCTGAGCAGTGAATATCCGGTTTTGTTCAACGAGCACCGAACCGGCAATCGAGAGCCGCGACCGTCAGCCCGCCGTGGTCGCGGTAAGGTCGGCGAAACAACGATTCGCCCCCACACTCGCACATCGTCCCCGCACGCGCAAACGGGAGCGGCGGGCGTGAGCCCGCCGTGGGTTTGTAAACCGCGTCTGCAAATGCAATGCGACGAACTTCCGCGCTGCGAGTTCGGATGTGGAATGACGTCCACGGGGGGCTAACGCCCCCCGCTCCTGGTTGGCGGTGCGAATGTCTGCCGGCGAAAAGCGATTTTTGCGATGGACGAACGCACGTGCCCAAGAGCGGCGGGCGTGAGCCCGCCGTGGCTCGACGACGCACGTGCGAGGAGAATCGCAAACTGCAACTAGCCCGCCATGATTCTGGCTGCTGCGATTGCACTGAGGTTCTTCGGTGCGGCGTCGGCAGTCATCCGTGTATTGGGGGAATCGTCGTTGCAAGCGCGTTTTCGTAATCCACGGGGGGCTGACGCCCCCCGCTATTGCGTTGCGGTGCGACGGTCGTGGGTGAACGTGTGCGGAATCTCCCTTGCAGGCACGGTTCCCGAACCACGGGGGGCTGACGCCCCCCGCTCCTGGTTGCACGGTGTTCGTTCGCCGCAGACATGGCGATTTTTGCGATACGCGCACGCACATGCACAAGAGCGGCGGGCGTGAGCCCGCCGTGGCTCGCAACGAGTCACGTTTGCAGGGCACAGCGAACAATGTCCGGCCGATAACGCCTGTCCAATCAGCAGCGGCGACTGTGAGCCCGCCGTGGTGTGCGTGACACGATCGGTGAGCATCCGATTTTGTTCAGCGCCCAGCAGACTGAAAATCGAGAATGGCGGGGACACAGTTCAACGAGCGCACGGCAATGCTCGCAGAGATTACGGGTCGAATTTGCACGGACAGATTGCAGATTGGGGCTCGGACCGGTTGAGCGCCCACCCTAAGGAGAATACGGGTCGAATTGGCGCGGACAGATTGCAGGAGCACAAACGCTGTATGCGAGGTCGAGATGGAGTTCGAGGTCGCAGGTCGAATTTCCGCGCGCCGATAAAAAGGCCAAATGCAGTGGCGATAAGGCTGGCCGGTTTGTTTTCGTGACACGCGATCAGCGATACCAAGCGAGGCGACGTTCTCAGCGATAACAGGCGAGGCGCTGTTCGGCAGCGGGACCGACGCGCAAACTGGCCAGCGCTGCCGACTTTGCCTGCTCAAGGCGCTGGCTATCCACCGTGGGTAACCAGCGGAAAATGCTGGCGGCGTTGTCGTTTTTGCTTGGCGGGCTGACTGCGGGAGGTTCTGCCGAGCCGGTGGTGGCTGGCGGTTGCTGCGATGCTGAGGCGGACGGCGAAGGTGGTGTTTCGGAGTCCGCCTCGGTCGCAGGACTCTGGCTAGCCTGAGCCTCCAGCACTTTTTGCCACTGCTGTCGTGTTTCCAAGGCTGCCAGTTCCCGAAACACAATCGCCAGCAGGAATCGCTCCGTCTGGCTACCCGTTTCGGATGTGTCCAGGATGCGAAGGTAGATTTCGTAGCGGTACGTTGCGAAACAATCCTTCGGCACGGGAAGGGGTTTGCCGTGGCGATCGCGCGGTGGTTCTTGGTCACTCCGCCAGATTGACCTGCTGTAACGGACAGGAAGGTTCGCCTGCAACAGTTGGGGACTTTCCCAGGATCGGCGAAAGATGGCATCTTCGTCCCGGGCTAATGGTTCAAACGGTTTGCTGCTGCCACTGGCAGCTTGCAGATCGGAGACCAGCTGGTCGAGAAACAGGCTGACCGTGCCCACTTCTGCCAGAGGTACGATACCAACATGGGCTTCCAATACGGGCAAAGTGGCGGTCTCCTGCCGGGGTGGAAAATACGCCAGGCGTGAGACGACTCCCTGCTGTGCCGGCGTAGAAGTTACCTCCCGCGGCAAGCGCAGGTAAACCGCAAAAGGCACATGCGGGAGCGAAATTGGTTCGCCGAGGAGTTGGTCGTCAGCATCATATTGCTGCAAGCGCAGGCGAGTGCGTTCGATGCGCTCCTCATATTCACGCACCCCGCAACCGCTCACTGTCAGCACGATGACACACAACCAGCACCACTGGTGCCACGTTTTCGCACGAGGGATCATCGCAACGCTCACTTCTCCCGGTTCGCCTGCGTGGGTAGTTGCTTTTCTATGCGAAAGCCAGCTCTTCGGTAGATTGTAGGACTTGCGGTGAACACAGAGAGCGGGCGTTTTTGCACGCCGCATTGGGCGCGATGGCGAGGCAGTGTATCGGATTGCGTCATGGTTCGGGCAAATCGCGGAAGTGTCGGAGGAAATGTTGTAATTCCCGGAACACATCGCCATCCTCGCAGAAAGCGGGCGATGTCGCCATCCTCCGCTGGCAAATCGCTGCCGTAATTCGCGGCTTGTCCGGCTGGCCAATTCTATGGGCGACTTCTCCGGGTAACTGGGTCGGTTCCTTAATTTCGGTGCAGGCATTGGTGGGGGCCAATCTCTCTGCAAGTGTTCGGGGCGGTGATTGTCGGCGAGGATTATGGCGGTGGTGATAATGGCGGTTGGGGTGCTGGTCGGGCGAAGTGCCACCGCTAACATTGACGCTGGGTCGTGGCTTTCCCATGACATAAGGAAGTCGAACGAGGAGGTCGGCCGGCATTGCGGCAGAAACATGCGGACACGGATGCGGCGAGACCTGGCAGGTCGCCAAACGCACTCGCTGTCCGAGCTTGACGCCGTAAGTGTCGGGACGAGTCGTGAGGACCGAGGAGCAGGAACGATCTTCCCGTCCGGCCCTGCTTCGGCGACAAAGCAAACTGTGAGAATTCGGTCCGGCCGTATGATGGAGAGCAGAAGATGCGAACATGGCTAGGGGCATCCGGGATTGTGGGAGTGATAACCATTGCCGTGGCGGGACTGCTTGCCCAGGATAAGCCGGTCTTCCCGCCGGAATTGACCAAACTCATGGAGGAGGTGCAGGTGCTTTTCAAGCCCTTGCAGGAAGCCGCCCGTTTCAGCAAGGCGAAGTTTGAGAGCGACGCCAAGCATGAAGAACTGGCCCGGGCAGCCAATCGCCTGGCGGAGTTGATGAAGCAAACGGAGAAATTCTCGCCTGAGAAAGATGCTCCGGACAAACCGAAAAAGGACTGGCTGGACACCTGCCAGGCATCTGCGCAGCATGCCCGCGAACTGGCGGAAGCTGCCAAAAAGAAAGATTACTCCGCTTACCGCGGTGCGTTTAAGCGGATGGATGCCGCGTGCACTCGCTGCCACGAGATTTTCCGATAAGCCGCCGGATGGGTCCTGAAACGGACCGTGTAGCAGGATGCATGCCCGGGGATGGTTGCCACTCCCCGATGAGTTTGCCCACTGGTAACCGCAGTATACTAATCCCGGTGCCAGCGGATGGCCTGGGGTGAAGGCGAACTGGTAAAACTCCGTTACGCGGTAAGCACCGCAACAAAGACGGTCGCTACCGGCAACCACGATGAACCGGTAAAACTCCGTACCGGATCGGCCAACATTGCCGGTTTGGAAAAGAGACGGCCCCAGCATCGAATCAAGCCTTCTGCGGGCCTCGCAGGGCCTCTAAAGCAAGGAGACAGGCATGCTACGGAGAACGTTGAGGGTGGTTGTCTTCGGAACGGTAACGCTTGTGGTGGCAGCAGCAACTGCCGGGTTGTGGTGGGTGATTCTCCAGGAAACCGAGCCAGTTTTGGCAGATCGCTCAGCTCCCCAATCCAGCGGAGTCCAGCAATCTGACCCGGAACGAAGCAAATCCTCTGCACCAGCGGAAGCTTCGCAAATATCCTATCGCACCTCAAATCCCCTGTTTCACGTGGAACCATATCTTCAATATCCTACGCCAACTGCCATTTCTATCCTCTGGGAGACAACGGAGCCGTTGCCGGGAGAGGTCGAGTTTGGCGAGACGGAGGCCCTGGGCCAGAAAGTTATCGAATCCGACAAGCCACGAACTTTCCACGAAGTTCGGCTAACCGGCTTGAAACCGGGCACGCTCTACCATTACCGGGTTCGGAGCGGTGAGGCTGTTTCGCCTATATACACGTTCCGCACTGCACCGCCGGAAGGAACCCGGCGTTGGCGATTGGCAGTGTACGGCGACTCGCGATCCAACCCGGCTGTGCATCGCGCCATCGTCGAACAAATCGCCCGTAAACAGGTGGACCTGATCGTGCACACCGGCGACATGGTACTGAACGGAAAAAATCACGCTTTGTGGGCGCGGGAATTCTTCGGGCCCCTGACGCCGCTTGCCTGTCGCGTACCGATCATCGCTGTGCCAGGCAATCACGAAGGCGATTCGCCTTATTACTTCCAGTATTTCGCCCTGCCGGGCAACGAACGTTATTACCATTTCCGCTACGCGAATGCTCGCTTTATCTGTCTGGACAGCAATATACAGTTCGCCAGCAGCTCGGGCAGCAGTTCTGGTACAGTGGCAAAAACGCCGTGGGCCAAAGAGCAGTTCGCCTGGCTGGAGAAACAACTGCAGGAACTGGACGATCAGACCTGGAATTTCGTCGTCTTCCATCAGCCGTTGTTCAGTGCCCATGCCACCAGACCGATTTCGCCCCTTCGCTGGCAATGGACTTCGCTCTTGCTCGATCCGAAACATCCGGTGGACGCGGTGTTTAACGGTCACGATCACTTTTACGCCCGCACCTGGCCGATCGCCAGTTATTCCGAGTTGCCGACGCGGGGCGTGGTGTTCGTGACCACAGCCGGAGGCGGAGCGCCGCTTTATCGCATTCGGCCACGCAGTTACATTGCGGCAGCAGTGCCTCTGCATCATTTCACGCTGCTGGAGTTTCACGACGAGGAAGTAACGGCGACGGCTTATTCAACATCAGGCCAGATTTTAGACCGATTTGTGCTCCGTAAACGGTCTGAACCAAAAGAGTATTTCTGCTGGGAAGTCGAACTGTTCCGGGAGAACCTGAGGCAGGCGTTGAGCCAGATGCCGGTTTTGACGGTCTCCGGAGAACGAAGCAGTCTGCGCGGGCATCTGGAAGTGGCGAATCCGTTTCGTCGGCGCTTACGAGTGCTGTGCCGATGGACGATTCCGCCCGGCTGGCGGTTTCCCGCCACGGAAACGACGTGGACTCTCGAACCAGGACAACCCCTGCGTATTCCTCTGGAAGCCGAGGTGCATGAGGAATCGGTGCATCTGCTGCCACGCCTGCTGCTGGAATTTCTGCCACCGGCAGAAAAAGCTGGCTCGCAAACCGAGCCCGCGAACCAGTCTGCTTCATCCGCCGGGGAAGCGTCATCCGCAGCGCTGCCGTTTCGCAATCGCACGGTGGCACTTTATCCGTTGAAACTCGCTGGGCCGGATTCGTACACACTGACCCGCGTGGAGCGTGTGGATGTGGATGGCAAAGCCGATGAGCCAGTCTGGAAGCAGACACGTGCAGTGCGTTTGCCCCGGCTCGGTTTTGGTTCACTAACCTCGGCCAGCAGCGCTCTAAGCGATTGGGCTGGCGGATTGGGTACCGGGCTTGGTACGGGGTCCCGGCCAGGAACGCGGCCACTCGAACCAGCAGCCAGCAGTGGCAAAGATTTCCCTGCCCTGCCGGTTGCCGAAGCTCCACCGGAAGTGCGTCTGGTGGCCAGCGAGCATCAACTGTTTGTGCTGGTGCGAGTGCCGGACAAGCAGCGGCGCATTACTGTCCAGCCGCCCGATTCCACCCGGGAGAGCAGTGCCCTGGTCCTTTACGACAATCATGTCCGCGTGGAATTGTTTGACGGCAAGCGAATTTGCAGTTACGCGCTATCGGCAGAAAACGTGCCTTATCACGGCGTGGATGGCCGAATGCAGGAAGCGGCCTGGCTGGGAGTGTGCACGCATGACGGTCAGGCCTGGATCAGCGAACTGGCCATTCCGCTGGAGCGAAACCAGGCCCAGTCGTTGCGCTGCAACGTGGTCGTGTATTTGAAAGATGGCCCGACACAGTACGAATGGCGAGCACAACGCCCAGCGCTCGCCGACACGGAATGGTTGCCGATCTGGGATCTGCGGGGAACGAGTCGGCCCGATGGATTTGCCCGGTTACGCTGGCCGGAATCGAACTGATCACCCATTCCGGAAAATCGAGAACTGTTCGGTTGAGCCGCGGGCAGGGCTGTCGAAGGCCACCGGGAAATCGGTTCATCGTGCGTTGTGCGAAATTGTGAGCGCCCCAGTGCGGAACACGCGAAGCCCGATTCCGCGGCGAAACAGATTCATCGTGCGTTGTGCGAAATTGCGAGCGCCCCGGTGGGGAACACGGGAAGCCCGATTCCGCGGCGAAACAGATTCATCGTCCGTTGTGCGAAATTGCGAGCGCCCCGGTGCCGAACACGGGAAGCCCGATTCCGAAGCGAAACGCATTGATCGCCGACGGCCAAAAACGGACAGATTGCCGGTTGAAATCGTTGCGCTGCGTCTGGGCCCGAACCAGTTCCCCCGCGTTAAGGCGAGAATGGATCGATCGGCGTTCCTAGTTGTGGTGAGCTGGCACCGTGAAACCTACGCAAATCTTTATTGCCTTGGGAGGCCATGCGGCGTTCCAAGTCGTCGTGAGCTGGCACCGTGAAACCGTGCGATCGGTCCGAGCGAAACGTCGCTAACAATCACATGGGGGCATGATTCGCACGTGACTGGCGATTCGGCGAGCACCTGGAGCCAGCGTTGGGATCACCGTTACCGTGCGGTTCACTTACACAGAAAGCAGTGTGCGCGGCTTGAGCACGACGAAAGCGGTTCGGTTTCGGGCAACGGCTTTCGCTCACGCAGAAGGTAGTGCACGTGGTTTGGTGTTCGAGCGGGTGCAGCCGATTCGTTGCTGCGGCGCGGTTTGCTCAGCAGCTTACGCAATACCACCGCCGCCCGTAACAATTTGCTCCTGGTTGCTCCGTTGCTGCTGAGCGGTTTGCTCATGCGGAAAGGGGATATGTCCGGGAGGGCGAGAGTTGACGAACCCCGTAGCGATGTGATAGCTTGAATTAGTAGTGCCCAGGGAGAGCGGTGGGCACGACTGGGGTGGGAAACGAGAGGGGCCGCAGGGCTGGGCGCTGAGTTTGCGCCCGGTATAGAATGAACAGGAGCACAAGCGTCACCAATCCGGACGAGCACGTCCACGAGGAGTGGCATCCTCATGCCAGCAAAACCGACCGGGGTCTGGGGTATTGATGTTGGTCAGTGCAGTTTCAAGGCGCTGCGCCTGGAGAACCGCGACGGCGAAGTCGTGGCGACCGCCTTTGACTTCATTGAATATCCGAAAATTCTCAGTCAGCCGGATGCCGATCCCGACGCACTGGTGCGGCAAGCTCTGGAACAATTCCTGGCCCGCAATAAAGTCAAAGGCGATCTGGTAGCGATCTCGGTGCCCGGCCAAACCGGCTTGGCACGGTTTGTCAAACTGCCTCCGGTGGAAGAGAAAAAGATCCCCGACATCGTCCGTTTCGAGGCCAAACAGCAGATTCCGTTTCCTCTGGATGAAGTGGTCTGGGACTGGCAAACCATCCGTCGCGGCGAGGTGGCCGAGGGATTCGTCGAAAACGAAATCGGTTTGTTCGCCTTGAAGCGCGAGGTCGTGCTGAAGGCGTTGCAGGTGTTCCGCGATCTCAAAATCGAAGTGCACATCGTGCAAATGACGCCGCTGGCTTTGCTCAACTTCGCGGTGTTCGATCTGCTGGGGCGCAGCGGAACCGCCCAGGACGAGCCGCCGGAACCGGATCGCGAAGGCAAAGTCCCGTGTCTGGTGGTGCTCGACATGGGCACCGATAGCAGCAACCTGGTGATCACGGAT